>ONZS01000087.1_pt1 | contig 114940 bp, 103 predicted proteins | sample 1670921 | NCBI WGS metagenome assembly ONZS01 (sample SAMN06348104, study PRJEB24527) | human gut metagenome | biome: human gut; feature: ankylosing spondylitis patient; material: feces | host: Homo sapiens | place: China | collected 2015-10 | reverse complement strand
TCATCCCCGACATGATCGCACAGGGCGGCGGCAAGATCATCAACATCTGCTCCATGATGAGCGAGCTGGGCCGTGAGACCGTCTCCGCCTACGCTGCAGCCAAGGGCGGCCTGAAGATGCTCACCAAGAACATCGCTTCCGAGTACGGCGCATACAACATCCAGTGCAACGGCATTGGACCCGGCTACATCGCTACTCCGCAGACCGCACCTCTGCGCGAGATCCAGCCCGACGGCAGCCGTCATCCCTTCGACCAGTTCATTGTTGCCAAGACCCCCGCAGGCCGCTGGGGCGAGGCAGAGGATCTGGGCGGACCTGCTGTCTTCCTGGCATCCGAGGCTTCTGACTTTGTCAATGGCCTGATCCTGTACGTCGATGGCGGCATTCTGGCTTACATCGGCAAGCAGCCCCAGTAATGGCTGAGGATCTCCCAAAGGACTGAGCACGGCGGCAGCCGGGCAGGCTTTGCCTGCTGGCTGCCGCTTTTTGTATTTGTATGGGAAAGGATGTTGTGTTATAATGGAAAAACAGCATAAAGACGCAGTATGGGTGCCCCATGCCGAGATCGAGCCGGAGGTATGCGGCAAGGGCGTAAAGCGCCGCATTCTGGCCTACAGCAAGGATGCGATGTGCGTGGAAAATACCTTTGAGACCGGCGGTGTGGGTGCCATGCACTGCCACCCGCACACGCAGGTCACCTACATCGTTTCCGGCCGCTACCGCTTTACCATCGGCGACGAGACCCGCGAGGTGGGCCCCGGCGACACCCTGCTCAAGCAGGACGGCGTGATGCACGGCTGTGTGTGTCTGGAAGGCGGCGTGATGCTGGACTTCTTTACCCCCATGCGCGAGGACTTTGTATAACACCTGCATCTGCAGGGAAGAAAAATAAGAAGGAGAATCATAAACCCATGAAAATTGCACTCATCAACGAGAACAGTCAGGCCGCAAAGAACGGCATCATTGAAACTGCCCTGAAAAAGGTAGTGGAACCCATGGGCCACGAGGTGGTCAACTACGGCATGTACGCTGCCGACGATGCTGCCCAGCTGACCTATGTGCAGTGCGGCATTCTGGCTGCCATCCTGCTGAACAGCGGCGCAGCCGATTACGTCATCACCGGCTGCGGCACCGGCGAGGGTGCCATGCTGGCCCTGAACAGCTTCCCCGGCGTGATCTGCGGCCATGTGGAGGACCCTGTGGATGCCTACACCTTTGCCCACGTCAACGACGGCAACGCCGTTGCCATGCCGTTTGCCAAGGGCTTCGGCTGGGGCGGTGAGCTGAACCTTGAGTACTGCTTCGAGAAACTGTTCGGCTTCGGCCACGGTCAGGGCTACCCCAAGGAGCGCGTGGAGCCTGAGCAGCGCAACAAGAAGATCCTGGACGGCGTGCGTGCCGCTACCTTCAAGCCGCTGATCGAGTGCCTGAAGAGCATCGATCAGGACCTGCTGAAGGGCGCTGTGGCCGGTGCAAAGTTCAGCGAGCTGTTCTTCGCCTCCTGCAAGGACGAGGAGCTGGCAGCATACGTCAAGACGCTGCTGTAAGAGGATGCTGCTATGGGCTGGCTTTATCATCTGAACGCAGGCATTACCCATGGACTGGAAGGCTTTCTGGAGACCGCAGTGCCCATGATCGCGGGCCTTGCAGAAGTGATCGGTCTGTTCATCATCGTCACCAGTCTTATCAAGGCCACCTACCACTATGTGCAGGCGACCTTCTTCCATGACCACCATGATTTCCACCACGAGATGAGCAGCGGCCTGACCACGGCGCTGGAATTCCTGATGTCGGCGGAGATCGCAAAGACCTTCCTTTTGCAGAATCTGGAGTCGGTGGTGCCGTTGGCTGCCACCTTTGCACTGCGCGCCATGATGAGCTTGATGCTGCACTGGGAAATGCAGGGCGGACACCGCTCCGGCCGCAAAAAAGCGGAAAACGACACAGAAGCGGAAAAGAATGACTAGTGCGCAGCTGAAAACAAAGTTTTGCCAAACTTTTGCCGTGATAACTTTCTTTGCGTTGTGAAAAACGTAAAACCTTGACATGAGCCCTTGACACTTTTGCACAAAGGGACTATACTCTTGCCATCGAAAGCAAAGGCGCTGACGGAATTGATTCCGCCAGCGCCTTTTGTGTTTTCGGGGATATTGCCGCTCGGGGGAAGATAGAGGGTCTCCTGAGTGCAAATGAAGCGTTCCTGCGTGCGATCGGCACGGGGAACACCGCACACGCCAAAAGGTTCTGGTGGCCTTGCGGCATCACATTCGTGGGAGGTATGGAAAGTTATGTTCAGCTCCATCAACACCTGTTGGACGCTCGTGGGAGCATTCCTCGTCTACTTCATGCAGGCGGGCTTCGCCTTGTGCGAAGCCGGTTTCACCCGTGCCAAGAACACCGGTAATATTCTGATGAAGAATATGATGGACTTCTGCATCGGCACCCCGTGCTACTGGATCATCGGCTTTGGCCTGATGTTCGGCGGCACCGGCGCACTGATCGGCGGCTTCGACCCGTTCATTCAGGGCGATTACAGCCATCTGGGTCTGGATATCCCGCTGTGGGTCTACATCGTGTTCCAGACCGTGTTCTGCGCAACGGCTGCCACCATCGTCTCCGGCTCCATGGCCGAGCGCACCAACTTCAAGGCTTACTGCGTTTATTCTGCTGCGATCTCGCTGGTGGTCTATCCCATCTGCGGCCACTGGATGTGGGGCGGCGGCTGGCTGCAGAGCATGGGCTTCCATGACTTTGCAGGCTCTGCAGCAGTCCACAATGTGGGCGGTGTCATCGCTCTGCTGGGCGCATGGATGCTGGGTCCCCGCATTGGCAAGTACGACAAGAACGGCAAGCCTCACGCCATTCCCGGCCACAACCTGACCGCCGGTGCTCTGGGCGTGTTCATCCTGTGGTTCTGCTGGTTCGGCTTTAACGGCGGTTCTTCTCTGAGCCTTGCCACCGACGAGGCCATGACCATGACCGGTCTGGTCTGCTTCAATACCAACCTTGCTGCAGCCGTTGCCACCTGTGTGACCATGATTTTTACATGGCTGCGCTACGGCAAGCCCGATGTCTCCATGACCCTGAACGGTTCTCTGGCCGGTCTGGTGGCGATCACTGCAGGCTGCGATACCGTTTCTCCGTTCGGCGCATTCTTCATCGGTTTTGTGGCCGGCTTGCTCGTTGTTCTGAGCGTTGAGTTCTTTGATAACATCGCCAAGGTGGATGACCCTGTTGGTGCAGTTTCCGTCCACTTTGCAAACGGCGTGTGGGGCACCATTGCGGTGGGTCTGTTCTCCACCGGTGCCAACACCGAGCACGCAGGTCTCTTCTACGGCGGCGGTCTGGCACAGCTGGGCACCCAGCTGCTGGGCCTCGTTACCGTTGACATCTACGTTGTCGTTGTGATGTTCATTATCTTCAAGCTCATCGATAAGTTCATCGGCCTGCGCGTTCCCGCAGAGGTGGAGATCGACGGTCTGGATATCCACGAGCATGGTCTGGCATCCGCTTACGCTGGTTTCTCCATCTCCGATGCAAACTCTGCTGCCATGGTGCCCAACGAGAACACCGACCTCGGCGAGGACGATGTGACCAAGGCCACCGACAAGCAGATCAGCGCTGCCGTTCCTGTGGTGCGCGAGCCTTCTCCCGTGATCCACGATGGCGTATACGACACCGGCATGCACAAGGTGTCCATCATTGCAAAGCTTTCCAAGTTCGATCAGCTCAAGACTGCCCTCAACGATCTGGGCGTTACCGGCATGACGGTCACGCAGGTGATGGGCTGCGGCATCCAGAAGGGCACTTCCGAGAAGTACCGCGGCGTGCCTGTGGATACCACCCTGCTGCCGAAGATCAAGGTGGAGGTGATCGTCTCCAAGATCAGCGTGGACGCTGTGGTGGAGGCCGCCAAGAAGGCGCTGTACACCGGACACATCGGCGACGGCAAGATCTTTGTGTACAACGTGACCCGCGTGGTCAAGATCCGCACCGGCGAAGAGGACTTTGCCGCCCTGCAGGATGTGGAGTAAAGCTCCAATCCGAAATCTCTAAATGGCAACCAGATCAAAAGCCCCGCTTCTGCGCACAAAGGAGCGGGGATTTTGCGTAAAAGAGCAGCCCTGCGCTAAAAAATCTTTTTTCCTGCATCTATCCCTTGATTTTTTCGGCGGGACGTGCTACAATCAGCGTAGTTTCATCCTGTAAAAGCGATGATGCGGACAAACTGAGTTCCCATCTCCATGATGCAGAGAGGGCTGCCCCGCAAGGGCGCTGCAAGCAGCCTGTCATGTGCCGGAGCTCTACCACCGCAGAGCGCAGAGGAGAACCTCTGCCGGGTGCGCCCGTTACAGCACAGCGAGTGGCGTGCAGAAAAGCGCGCAATTCGGGTGGAACCGTGGAACGTTTCTGATTTTTTCAGGCGCTTCATCCCGTGAGTAAGTGTGCGGGATGAAGCGCTTTTTTGTTTTACTTTATCTGTCAAAGGAGCAAACATTATGAAGATCATCTATAAGGACGGTCATGTGGACGAGTGCCCGCAGGATCAGGAACTGCACGTTATCCGCCACACCGCAGCCCACATCATGGCGCAGGCCATCAAGCGCCTGTATCCGCAGGCTGACTTTGCTTTCGGCCCTGCCACCGAGAACGGCTTCTACTACGATGTCGATCTGGGCGACCAGAAGCTCAGCGACGAGGATCTGGCAAACATCGAAAAAGAGATGCGCAAGATCGTCAAGGAGAATTTGCCCATCAAGCCCTTCATCCTGCCCCGCGCCGAGGCCGTGAAGCTGATGGAAGAGCGCAAGGAGAACTACAAGATCGAGCACATGGCGGATCTGGCCGATGAGACCGAGTTCAGCTTCTTCCAGCAGGGCGAGTACGTGGATATGTGCATCGGACCCCACCTGACCTACACCAAGGCGCTGAAGGCCTTCAAGATCACCCAGCAGTCCGGCGCATACTGGAAGAACGACAAGGAAAACAAGATGCTCACCCGCATCAATGGTGTGGCCTTCCGCAATCAGGAAGAGCTGGATGCATGGGAGAAGGAGCAGCAGGAGGCCCGTGAGCGCGATCACCGCAAGATCGGCAAGGAAATGGGCCTGTTCATGACCGACGATCTGGTGGGCCGCGGCCTGCCCATGTTCCTGCCCGCAGGCTACACCGTCTGGCAGGAGCTGGAGAACTATATCAAGGAGAAGGAGCGTGCACGCGGCTACCTGCACGTTATGACTCCCTGCATCGGCACTGTGAACCTGTATAAGACCTCCGGTCACTGGGATCACTACCGTGAGAACATGTTCCCCGCCATGGAGATGGAGGGCGAGAGCTATGTTCTGCGCCCGATGAACTGCCCCCACCACATGATGATCTACGCAAATCGTCCCCATTCTTACCGTGACCTGCCCATGCGCATCGGTGAGATCGCCCACGATTTCCGTTACGAGTCCTCCGGCACCCTGAAGGGCATCGAGCGCGGCCGTCACTTCTGCCAGAACGATGCTCACCTGTTCTGCACCCCGGAGCAGATCAAGAGCGAGGTCGCAAACGTGTGCGACCTGATCTTTGAGGTGTACAAGGACTTCAACATTACCGATTACCGCTGCGTGCTGAGCCTGCGTGATCCTGCCGATAAGAAGAAGTACCACGACGATGATGCCATGTGGAATCATGCAGAGCAGGCCCTGCGCGAAGTGCTGACCGAGCTGGGCATCCACTTCACCGAGGAGATCGGCGAGGCCGCCTTCTACGGCCCCAAGCTGGACGTGAACGTCAAGCCCGCCGTGGGTGCCGAGTACACCCTGTCCACCTGCCAGCTGGACTTCTGCCTGCCCGCAAAGTTCCACCTGACCTACGTGGACAAGGACGGCACCGAAAAGACCCCTGTGGTGCTGCACCGCGCCATCCTGGGCTCTCTGGACCGCTTCATGGCTTACCTGATCGAAGAGACCAAGGGCAAGTTCCCCACCTGGCTGGCTCCCACGCAGGTCAAGGTGCTGCCCGTCTCCGAAAAGACGCTGGACTACGCCGAGGGCGTGACCGAAAAGCTGGTGGAAGCCGGTGTCCGTGTTGTGCTGGACGACGACAACCAGAAGATCGGCTACAAGATCCGCGAGGCACAGCAGGTGGACCGTGTGCCTTATATGCTGGTTCTGGGTGCCAAGGAAGCCGAGGCAGGCAACATCTCTGTGCGTGACCGCAAGGGCGAGACCACCACGATGGAGCTGGATGCATTCATCGCAAAGGTGACTGCCGAGATCCGCAACCGCAGCCTGTAAGCAGACACTGCAAAACACAAAGCGCCGCTTTCCCGGCAGGGGAGAGCGGCGCTTTTTTTGCTGCAGCGAAACGCCAAAGGCCGCTGCTCAAATGGAAACAGCGGCCTTTGGCGTTGGATGCTTTATAAAAAGGGGATCAGGCGTTTTCCTTCTGGACGCTCTTGACGGCCAGAGCTTTGGCGGGCTTCATCAACAGCACGCACACGCCGTTGAAGAGGATCGAACCCACGATGAAGGTGATGAAGAACTGGGGCAGGTGGGTGGCCAGAGCGGTGGTGTCGATGCAGGCCACAGTCAGGTAGGCAAAGCCCACGTTGTTCAGCACCTTGGGTGCGTAGGGGTGCAGGATGATGAGGATGAACAGTACCACGGCCAGCGGGATGAGGAAGCCGAAGAAGCCGCCCAGCACCGGGGTCAGGGCCGTGATGGAAAGCAGAGCGATCACGGTGAGGATCAGGCCTACAAGACCACCCAGCTCAACGGTGACGAAGCGATCCTTCACATCGCCTTCCAGCGTGAACATCATGATATTGCTCAGGAAGATCAGCCAGCTGTACTCCAGGCCGGTCACATGGATGATGGCATTGGCGATCAGGATCCACACCAGAAGCATCAGGCGGAAATACAGCAGAAAGCGCTTGGTAACGGCTTCATTCATGATAAAATACCTCTTTCTTGGTCGTATTGGAAAGATTTGCTTTCACTAAAAGACGCTTTTTGACAGGTAAAACCTGCAATGATATCGCCATTATACAATATTTATATGGCAAAAACAATACTTTTGCAAGAATAAATTGCATATTTTGGAAATTTTGACTTGCAGAAGGTCGGCAACCTCGCCCTCTCCGTCATTGCTTGCGCAATGCCACCTCTCCCAAAGTGAGAGGCCTTGGCAATCCACGCAAAGTATGCGGTTCCGCCAGAGGCTCCCCCTTTGAGGAAAGACTTCCCCCGCGCCGGGGGAAGATGTCGTGCAGCGACAAAAGAGGGAATCTGGCGCGTTAGCGCCTGAGAGGGCGAGCACGGTAAAAATAAGCTGGAATAATGGCACAGCGGAGCCATTTCAAATTGTTTTTCTGTCCAAAATGGAGTATAATGAGACAATAAATATTCTGCCGCAGTTGCGGCCTGAACAGGGGGAGGAACCTTATATGAACAAACCGGTACTGGTGGTCATGGCGGCTGGCATGGGCAGCCGCTACGGCGGCATGAAGCAGATCGACCCGGTGGGGCCGAACGGTCAGGTGATCGTGGATTATTCCCTTTACGATGCCCGCCGCGCAGGCTTTGAGACGGTGATCTTTGTTATCAAGCATGAGATCGAGGATGCTTTCAAGGCAGCGATCGGCGAGCGTGTATCCAAGGCCATGAACGTGAAATATGCCTTCCAGCAGCTGGATGAGCTGCCCGCAGGCTTTGCCGTGCCGGAGGGCCGTGTCAAGCCCTGGGGCACCTGCCACGCCGTTCTGGCTGCAAAGGACCTCATCGACGGCCCGTTTGCAGTCATCAATGCCGATGATTATTACGGCCCGGAGGCCTTCCGGGTGATGTATGATTATCTGTCCACCCACGAGGACGGCAGCTATTACGATTACTGCATGGTAAGCTACCTGCTCCGGAACACTGTCTCCGAGAATGGCAGCGTGGCCCGCGGCGTATGCGTGACCGAACCCGACGGCACCCTGCACAGTGTGACCGAACGCACCCGCATTGAAACGTACGAAAACGGCGTACACTTCACCGAGGACGGCGGCGCAAGCTGGACCGACCTGCCCGGCGATACCCCGGTGAGTATGAACCTGTGGGGCTTTGGCAAAAGCTTTCTGGACGAAGCCGAGCAGCGCTTTGCGGGCTGGCTGACCGAAAATCTGCCTAAAAACCCGCTCAAGTGTGAGTATTTCCTGCCGCTGGTGGTCACGGAGCTGATCGAAGAGGGCAAGGCAAAAATTCAGGTGCTGCGCAGCACAGATAAATGGTACGGCGTTACCTACCGTGAGGACAAGCCGCTGGTGGTGGAAGCCATCGCCCGCAAAACGGCAGGGGGCCAGTACCCGGAGAATTTGTGGGCATAAACTAAAAAAGAGACGGCTGATCGTTCAAATCAGCCGTCTCTTTTTCTTTAGTCACTTATTTCGTCTGGGGGGGGGTAAGAGCTGCATCCTCACAGGAGAAGATCCAGATGGTCTCATCAATGTGCGTTCCGCTCTTGGAATAGGGTGTCACCTTGACGCAGAAGGTGGTGCCGTCGGTCTTTTTATAGGTGCGCTCCACGATGTCACCGGTCAGGACCTTGCTGCGGATATAGTTGTAATCCAGCAGGTCTGCCAGACTCTCGCGGCAGGCGGGTTCCACCAGCGTATCACGGTACTGCTGCAGAACGGCGAGGAAAGAGCCGCCGGAGGCATCCAGAATTTTCTGGAAATAGTCCGGGACGATCACGCCGCGCATACGGTCGGTCTTCAGATCCACAACGAACACGCTCTGGTACTTGGGGGCAAGGACCCGCAGGAAATGTTCGGCATCCCGCTTTTCGGTCAGGGTCTGCTCCAGCTTCTCGTTCAGGCCCCGCAGCTGGCGCTCCTGGCCGTTGCGGGCATAATAGGCCTGCTTGTCCTGCCGCATGGCAGCTTCGGCCTGATTCATGGCATCGTCCAGCCGGTGCAGGTCGTTGGTGTTCTGGATGCCCACCGAGATCTCGTACTCCTTCTCGCGCAGGAAAGCACGCATCCTGTCCACAGACACCCACACACTGTAGGGCGGCTGGTTCGGGGTGAGGATCACGAATTCGTCACCGCCGATGCGGTAGATGCGGCTGGAAGCAAAGAACTTGCGGGCCGCATTGGAAATGCAGCAGAGCATGGCATCGCCGCTGCGGTGGCCCAGATGGTTATTGATCTCGTGCAGGCCCACCACGTCGATGTAGGTGCACACCATGGAGTCGTATTCGCTGGACTGCAGCGTCCGCAGATCGGTCTCAAAGAGGCTGCGGTTCAGCAGGCCGGTCAGGGTGTCGTGGCTGTAGGAGAAGTCCAGCTCCTCGCTGAGATGGTCGGCCTGCGCATCCTCACGCACCACCACGGTGGCCCATGGGTTCTGGGCGCAGCAGTTGCGGCAGGGCAGAAATTCCATGGTGATCCACACGAACTGGCCGGACACGTTTTTGCGGAAGCGGTAGGCCTCCGGCTGCTGGGTGCTGAAAACAGCGGAGCGCAGGGTCTCCAGATCGGTCTGGTCGGTGAACATCTCCGCGTCGTCCGGGTGGATCACCTTGTTCGTCACCATGCGCTCACAGTAAGCGGCAAAGTCCTCCTCAGTGTCCGAACCCGCACCGGGCAGGCGCGGATCCCGCTTGATGACCCGGTATTCGCCGGTGGAAAGGTTCAGCAGAGAAAGCTCCAGCACATTATCCGCAAAGATCTGGTAGGCCTGCAGCGCCAGTGCGGTTTGCTCGCTGTCGGAGATGGGTGCCCGGCGGTCACGGCACATCAGGTCGCGGCGCATATCCCAGTAATCCTCGCTGTTGGGCTGGGCCAGCAGGGCCTCGGCATTCTCCACCGGCATGGGCTTGTAGAAATAATAGCCCTGCGTATACAGGCAGTCGGCGGCCTGCAGCATGGAGACCTGCTCCGGCGTTTCCACGCCTTCGGCGATGATGGGCAGATTCAGGCGGTGGGCCATATCCACCACCGATTCCACGATCTGCACGCCCTTGCTGCGGTTTTGCTGGTTCATGTCGATGAGCTTCATGTCCAGCTTAATGGCATCTACGTTGGTGTCCTTGAGCATATTCAGCGAAGAATAGCCGCTGCCAAAGTCGTCCATCATCACAGAGAAACCTTTGCGGTGCAGGCCCTGGATGGTGTTTTCCACCAGAGAAGCGTTTTCGGCCAGCATGGTCTCGGTGATCTCGGCCAGCAGGAGCTTGGGCTCCAGCTGATACTTTTCCACAAGGTTGGAGAAGATCTGCGGCACATCCAGATTGACGATATCCACCACAGAAACGTTCACAGATACAGGCACAAGATTGCTGCCGCTCTCCTGCCACTTGTGCAGGGTCTTGCAGACAGACTCCCAGATGTACTGATCCAGCTGGGTCACAAGGCCGGTGCTTTCCAGCAGGGGCATGAACTCGGCCGGGGGCACGCAGCCGCGGGTGGGATGGTTCCAGCGCACCAGTGCTTCCATGCCCACGATGGCGCGGGTCATGCTGTTGCACTTGGGCTGCAGAAAGAAGCAGAACTCGTGATTTTTCAGGGCGAGCTCCAGCTCGCTCAGCAGCTGACGCTGCTTCTTGAGACGGCTGAGCATGGCCGGAGTAAAGCGGTGCATCCCGCCTACGGCCGGGCTGGGGTCTACCGATGCGATCTGTGCATAGCTGCACAGGGTTTGTGCGTCAGCATCTGGATGCTCGGCCACAGGGCACACACCAAAAGACAAGAAAGAGGTAACGCCCTGCCTGTAGTCGTTCACGCAGGTCTGCAGATGGCTGATGATGGCCAGCTGCTGTTCTTTGTCATCCGGCAGGCAGAGCACAAAATCGTCGCTGCCGAGGTAGCCCACCGGAGAACCGGTCGCCTTGCTGTGCTCCAGCAGAAGGGCTGTAAGAGACAGCAGCAGGCTGTGCGCCTGCTGAGAACCGTACAGCTCGGTATACAGTTTAAAATGCTCGATATCGATGGCGGCAACACACCAGTTCTCGCCTTTGTGCTGCGCCAGAAACTCCTGCAGCTGCTGCAGGAAGTCGTCTTTGCGAGCGATCTGTGCAAGTGCATCGGGTTGCGGTGCGCCGACATTTTCATTCAACTTCAGTTCTTCGAACATGATAAATCCCTCGCTGTTGGATGTTTTCGACAAAATGTGGCATTCTATAAAACAGTATAGCACGATTTTAAACCTTTGAAAATAGATATTTAAAACTTTGCGGCAAAAAAGAACGGAACGCCGGACGGGTCCGGAAGGCGGGGCATAAAAAGACCGCTGCATTCCTGTGCAGCGGTCTTTTGGGCAGCGGTCTCAGGCATCCTTGCGGGTGTCGGAGCCGTTTTTCTTCGGTTCTTCTTCAGGGCTTTCCCGGCGGGCAAGACCAAGGCGCAGGGCCTTGAGGGTGGTCTTTTTTACGCCATGCTTCAGGCCGGGGAAGGCGCGCAGCATACGGCGCGGGCCAACGATGCGGGGGGTGCGCAGCAGCTGGGCCTGCATTTCATCGCTGCGGGCCTGCAGCTCCTCGGCCAGCTGTTCCAGACGCAGCAGCTCGGCAGCGCGCTCTATCGTGCCCTTGGCGGCCAGCTGTGCAGCCTTGGCGGCTTCGGCCGTGTTGAGCTTGGCGATCTCGGAAGCATGCTTTGCCGCCTCGCGGGCCTCAGCGGTCTTGGCACGGACGGCGGCCAGCGTTTCACGCAGGGCACGCTTTTCCGGTGCGGCTTCGCGGGCCTCGGCGGCGGCAAGCTTGAACTGCAGGCGCTGCTCGTCCAGCTTCTGGTCGGCGTTCAGGGTGGTGGTGCCCAGCAGCTGGGTCATGGCATCGCTGACGGCATGGATACTGTCAGCCAGCTGCTCCATGGCATCCAGCGTCTTGGCCAGACCGGAGGCGGCAAAGGCCGTAACGACTACGTCTGCCGCGTAGACCGCATAGAGCACACACATAACGACAAAGCCCACAAAGGGCGGGACCATATCCACAAGACCGGCGACGACCGGGTGGACGATGCGCATGACCACCAGCGTGCCCACGCCCCACAGCAGGCTGAATTCCAGACAGATGTAGCCGCCAATGTTGAAGGGAAAGTCGCTGTAGTCCCACCAGCGGGTGTGATAGAGCTTATACAGTGCCCAGCCGCCTACCAGTTCCAGCGCACTGGGCAGGATGACACCGCCGATGTACAGCAGCAGGACGCTGCCCTGCAGAGGGGTCAGGGCGAACAGCACGATGACCATGCCGAAGCCGTAAATGGGGCACACCGGGCCGTTGAGAAAGCCGCGGTTCACCAGCTGACCGGTGGTGGCGGCGGCAAAGATGACCTCCAGACACCAGCCGGTGCAGGAATAAATGAGGAAGAAGGCCAGCACATGGTACAGCGAAAAGCCGCACACTGTGGTGGTCGTGAGAAAGTTGAGCATAAAACACCTCCTGTGAGAATCATGCTGCTGTGCAGGTCAGTTCTGCTTTTGTACGATCTTGTATTCATCGCCCGGCTCAAAGAACGGGCAGGCGGCTGTGCTGCGGGAAAGATAGCGGGCCATCTCGTCCTCGTCCAGACAGCCGCCCTGAGCACAGTACCAGCTGCCGTACTCGTCCTGCACATTGTTCAGGCAGATCTCGCAGGGGTCATTCATTGCCTTCGCCTTCCTGTGCAGCCTTGGCAGCAGCCTCGGCCGCTTCGCGGGCCTGACGCTTGAGGATCTTCGGCTCGATCCAGGTCACGCTGGCGGGGTCCGGGTTCTTGCGGGCGATCAGGGCCTTGATCTTGATGCCCATTTCGGTGAACATGCCCTCGTGTTCGGTGCGGATGTTCCACTCCGGCTCGTTCTCATGGAGGTCAAAGGTCATCCACTCGATGTCGTAGCCGGAAGCGGGGAAATATTCCAGACTGTCGCGGAACAGATCATCGTCGTCGGTCTTGAAGTAGATCTCGCCGCCGTCCTTGAGGAACTCACGGTAGTTGATGAGCTGGCGCGGGTAGGTGAGGCGGTGCTTGTGGGAAGAGCCGTTCTTGCTCCACGGGTTGCAGAAGTTGATGTAGATGCGGCTGACCGTATCCTCGGCGGTAATGACCCCCTTGATGCGCTCGATGTCGGTGCTCATGATCTTCACGTTGTCGATGGGGCGGCCTGCAGCCTGATAGGCGGCTTCGATCTTGCGCTTGGCGAGGATGAGCACCTTATCGGTGATATCGATGCCCAGATAGTTGTTTTCCGGGTGGGCGCAGGCCAGCTGGGAGATGAAGCCGCCCTTGCCGCAGCCCAGTTCCAGCACAAAGGGCTGCTCCGGGCGGGCGTACTGGGCGTGCCACTTGCTGCCCCAGATCAGCGGCTCGTGCACATGGAAGTCGGCTGCCATCAGCTCGTCGTGGGCATAGGGTTTGAAACGCATTCTCATAGTTTGTTGTTCTCCTTAAAATTAACGTGGCTCGCCCTCTCAGGCGCTGACGCGCCAGCGCTCCCCTTTTTGGCTTCGCCATTTTCCCCCGTCCGGGGGAAATCGGTCCCAAAGGGGGAGCCCTTGGCAAAGCCGGAAGGTTTTCCGTACTGCCAAAGCCTCTCCCTTTGGGAGAGGTGGCTTTGCGAAGCAAAGACGGAGAGGGCGAGGATGCTTACAAATTCTGCTCCCGCAAAAACGCCTCCACCTGTTCCGGTGCGGCAGCGCAGCTGCCCTGACAGATGCCGGGCTTGCCGCCGCCGCGTCCGTTCAGGGCGGCGTTCAGGGCTTTGGTCAGGGCGCGCACATCGCCGTCTGCCTGCGCGATGCAGTAGCCGGTGCCCTTTTCGGTGGGGGTCAGGGCGGCGCAGAGACCGGTGGTGGCTTCGGTCAGGCGCACCGCCAGCCGGTGCAGGCCGTCCGGGTCAAGGCCGGGCACTGTGCGGATGGCATCCTCACCGGGGTTTGCCAGCTGGGCAAGTGCATCAAACAGCTGAGAACATACACCAAAGTGTGTAAACTTGAGCGCAGTATACTCATCGTAGACACGATGCACCGCCACAGCGGTCTGGTCGGCCTTGGCCGAGAGCAGCGCCCCGATCTCTGCCTGCCGCTGGCGCATAGCCTGTGCAGCAAGCAATGCCCGCTGGCCGCACACCACGCTCAGCCGCACGCCGCCCTTGTAGTTCTCGCTGGCCAGAATTTTGATCTGTCCCACCTGTCCGGTGGTGCGGGTGTGGGTGCCGCAGCAGGCGCAGACATCCGCACCGGGAATGGTCACGATGCGCACCTGCCCTTCGATCTCCTTTTTGGAGCGGTAGACAAGGGCGGCAAGCTCCTCCCGGGTGGGGTAGCTGACCAGCACCGGCACATCCTGCCACACGATGCGGTTGGCGGCAAGCTCGGCTGCCTGCAGGCCCTCGGCAGAAATGGGCACGCTGGTGTCCATGCGCACAGCCTCGGAACCGATGTGGAAGCCCACGTTCTCGGCCCCGAACATCTGGTGCAGGATGCCGGAAAGGATGTGCTCACCGGTGTGCTGCTGCATTTTGTCAAACCGCCATTCCCAGTCGATGCAGCCGGAAACGGCAGTGCCGGGAACAGCGCTTTCCGGCAGAGCGTCCACGCTGTGCCAGAGGACGCCGTCATGCTCGTGCACATCGGTCACATTCAGCGTGGCACCGTCCGGCAGGGTCAGGGTGCCCCGGTCGGCAGGCTGACCGCCGCCCTCCGGGTAGAACACCGTGCCGTCCAGCGCAATGCGCCCGCCGCCGGTCTTTTCGTCCGGCTCTGCGGCAAGGATGACGCTCTCGCACTGGGTGCGGAAAGCGTCCGGTTCAAAGTATTTTTCAGTGCGCTGCATGGCGCGGGTACCTCCTGTTCAGGGTGCAGTTTGACGATTTAAAATGGCCGCCGCAGGCTCTGGCCATATTCAGCGGAAAATTTATTTTTATTTTTGCAGAATTGGAACGACTGCGGTCGTTCCGATTCTGCTTTTTCACGCAAGGGGCCGTAAAGGCCAACAACAAAAGAGTTTTTACTGTATCTGCCGGTTTCGGCCCTTCTGGTGAAAATGCGTTTGGAGCAGCCCGCGTTTGCGCAGCAATGAAAGCCCCGGTGGGGCTTTTAAGCGGCGAGCGGTCTGCGTCAGCAGATGGAGGGGCCTTGCCCTGACAAGTTCCGCAGGCCGCGACAAACGCGAAATAAAAAATCTGGATTCCGCTGAATATAGCCAGAGCGAAAGCGGAGGCTATTTAAAATCGAAAAAGGGATACACATCCAGTTTAAAAATAAGTATACCACGTTTTTTGCCTGTGGAAAATAGTCTGCGGATATGTTATGATAAGAAACAACGATATTCCCATAAAATGTTAAAAATGAGGAAGGTAATAGCATGCGTGAAAGTGGAATCCTGATGCCGGTGTCCAGCCTGCCCGGCCCTTACGGTATTGGCTGCTTTGGCAAGGAAGCATTCAAGTTTGTGGATTTTCTGGCACAAGCGGGCCAGAAGATCTGGCAGATCCTGCCGCTCAGTCCCACCGGCTACGGTGACAGCCCCTATCAGAGCTGCTCGGCCTTTGCGGGCAACCCCTATTTTATCGACCTCGACGCTTTGAAGGAAGAAGGCCTGCTCACCGCCGCCCAGCTCAAGGCCGAAAAATGGGGCACAGACCCCAAAGAGGTGGACTACGGCACTTTGTATGTGAGCCGCTTTAAAGTCCTGCGCACCGCCTACGCCGCATGGCGCAAGCAGTGCGCTGGGCTGCACGGCTGCAGCTATTACTTCCCGGATGATTATTATGCCTTTACCCTCGCCAATGAGGAATGGCTGGACGACTACGCCCTGTACATGGCCCTGAAAGTGGCCAACGGCATGAAGAACTGGGTGGAGTGGGACAAGCCCTACCGCCTGCGCGACAAAAAGGCCCTTGCTGCCTTTGCCGCCGAAAACGAGGAGGAGATCGGCTTCTGGAAGTTCGTGCAGTACAAGTTTGCGGCCCAGTGGCAGGCGGTGAAGGCCTACGCCAACAAAAAGGACGTGCAGATTTTGGGCGACATCCCCATCTATGTCTCTGCCGACTCGGTGGATGCATGGGTGGGCGGCGCGCTGTTTGAGCTGGATGCCGACGGCGGCTTTGCCCGTGTGGCGGGTTGCCCGCCGGATTACTTCTCTGCCGACGGTCAGCTGTGGGGCAACCCGCTGTACAACTGGGCCTACCACAAAAAGACTGGCTACGCGTGGTGGGTGCGCCGGGTGCGCCACGCACTGGGCATCTACGACCTGCTGCGCATCGACCACTTCCGCGGCTTCGATACCTATTGGGCCATCCCGGCGGACAGCACCACCGCCCGCACCGGCAAGTGGGAGAACGGCCCCGGCATGGAGCTGTTCGATGCGCTGGAAGCTGCCCTTGGCAAGCTGCCCATCATTGCCGAGGATCTGGGCGAACTGTTCCCCAGCGTGCGAAAGCTGCTGGCCGACAGCACCTTCCCGGGCATGAAGGTGCTGCAGTTCGCCTTTGGCGGCGGGGACAGCGAGTATCTGCCCCACAACCACGTCAAGAACAGCGTGGTGTATCCCGGCACCCACGATAACACCACCCTGACCGACTGGTGGGAGAACGGCGCTTCCGAAAAGGAAAAGGCTGCCGCTGCCGCTTACCTGCACCTGACCGGCGTAAAGCCCACCGCAAAGGAGCTGGCGGCCATCCGGACCGATGATGTCCGCATCGCTCTGCTGCGCGCAGCGCTGGGGTCGGTGGCTGACCGGGCCATCATCCCCATGTACGACTGGCTGGGTCTGGGTGCGGAAGCACACCTGAATACCCCCGGCAAGCTGGGCGGAAACTGGGCATGGCGCGCCGCTGACGGCTTTGCCGCCAAGGCACTGGCCAAGACCATCCACGACGAGTGCAGTGTGTACTGCCGCGTATAAACAGAAGGCGAAGAGCGGCGGGAGCTTAGCAATTTGACGAAAATGTAAAAACTCCGGCAGAAAATTGTGCGTTTTGCTGGTAAAATCGGAAGCTGAATGGTATAATGTTGCTAAAGCGGCATTATGCCATTTTTCTTTGCCTGATGCGTTCCCGGCATTTCCGGGAACAGGACGGGCGCGGGATGCATAATGCGGCAGATGGTTCCTGAACGTATGGGGAACAGGTGACTGCACGCGGGATACGGGAGCGCCGCGTGCGCAGATGATGGGGAAAATTACATGAAGAAAGAATGTACCGAGCAGGATCTGCGGGAACTTGTGCGCTCAGCGCAGGCCGTATTTGAGGCGGTGACCCTGACCGAAGCGCCGCGTTGTGACGGCTGGCAGGACGATGGCCTGCGGGTGGACTACGAGCTGCGCAATGGCCGTGTGGACTGTGTGCTGCACCGCAGAGTGGAAGCGGACAGCAAATGCTGGGAGCTGGAAATGTGCGCACCGCTGGCAGGCAATGTGCTGCCGGAAGAGCGCATGACACCCCGGGAGCGGGAGCTGTGCCGCGAGGATATGAACCACGATTTCCTTACCGGCGTGTACAACCGCCGTTATCTGGAAACGGTGTTTGCCCAAAAGCTGGAACAGTGTGCAGCGCAGGGCCGCAAGGCGGCTGTGGCGCTGGTGAGCATCGACAACGGCCAGAAGCTGCGGGATACCTACGGCCAGCCCGTGATGGATCAGCTGCACTGCTTTGTGGGCAACCAGTGGAAAAAGAGCTTTGATACCCCTGCGGCCCGCGTGGTCTGCCGCTTGACCGGCAGCATCTTTGCGGTGGGCTGTCTGGATGCCGACGGCAAGCAGCTGGCAGAGGAAATGCAGAACCTGTATCGGCAGATGCCCCGGGAATGCATCACCACCACCGGCATGATGCGCCGGGTGCCCTTTACCCTGAGCTGCGGCGTGGCGAGCCTTGAGGATGTCCCTGCAAAGAACTGGCAGGCACTGTACGAGTTGTGCGATGCACGCCTGCGGGAGGCACAGAACGCCGGCGGCGATCAAATGCGTGCAGAATAAAACCAGTGTATAAAATCCCCCTTTTGGCGCAGACTAAGGCCAGAAGGGGGATTTTTTGTATGGAAAACCAGAAAAACGACAACCTGAACCTGCTGGAAGCCGTGGTGCAGAATACCGAGATGGGCAAGAACACCTTGGAACAGATCGTGCCGATGACCGACGATGTGCAGTTCAAGGCCGAGCTGCTGCGCCAGCGCAATGTGTACCACCAGCTCAATCAGGAAGCGCACACCGCCATCGAGGCCTGCGGCGGCACCGCGCAGGGTCAAAGCGCCATGGCAAAGCTGAACACCAAAATGGGCATCAGTATGAAGACCCTCACGGATAAGTCCACCCGCAATCTGGCCGAGATGCTCACGCAGGGCAGCGGCATGGGGGTGGTGGACTGCGTGAAGGCCCAGAAGGACTACCCCAATGCCGCGCCCGGCGCAAAGCGCCTTGCCCAAAGGCTGCAGGAGTTTCAGGAGGACAGCCGGGTAAAGCTGGAACAGTTCTTATAAGGCTGCGCTTCGGCGCATAAAAAAGCGCCCCCGCCCCGTCAGGTACAGCTGCCTGAGGGGCGGGGGCTTTGCCGCAATGGCGGCAGATCCTTTTACAGCGCTTCCACCATTGCTGCCACGATGCGGGTGGCGGTGGCTACATATTCCGCAATGCTGAACTTTTTCACCACCAGCACCTCGTGGCCGTCCTCGTCAGCGTTGTCGCTCATGGCGCGCAGGATGACGCAGGGCACACCGTTCTTGGCGGCGATCTGGCTCACAGCGGCACCTTCCATCTCCACGCAGTCGGGGGCGCATTTGGCTTCAATGGCAGCCTTGGTTTCACTGTCGCCCACAAACAGGTCGCCGGTGGCAATCTTGCCCACAAGAGCCTTCACACCCGCTTCGGCGCAGGCTTTTTCGGCGGCAGCGATCAGCTCCGGGTCGCCGGTGTATTCCTTGAGGAACGGCGGGTTCTGGCAGATCATGTCCAGCTGTGCGTCGTGGTACAGCACGGTCTTGCCGATGACCACATCGCCAATGCCGATCTTCGAGGTCATATTGCCTGCGATGCCGGAAAAGATGATCTTCTCCGCGCCGAATTTTGTGATGAGCACCTGCGTGGTGGCGGCGGCATTGGCCTTGCCCATGCCGGCACAGCACACCACCACCTGTCTGCCGGCCAGCGTGCCCTTGTGGTAATCCACGCCGCCGTAGGGCTCCACGGTGACATTCTCCAGCTTTGCACACAGCTGATCGACTTCATCGGGCATTGCGCCCATAATACCGAAAATCATAGGAAACCTCTTTTACGATTTTAAATGGCCGACGCGTGCGCTCTGGCCATAGATAGCAGAAATTTATTTTTAATTTTGTAAGTTCCAAAAGCCTGCGGGCTTTTGAAACTTACTTTTTCACGGGAAGGGGCGAAACCGGAAGTGACATCTTTGCCGAAAATCAGACGTTGAACAGGAACTCGATCACATCGCCATCGTTGACAACGTACTCCTTGCCCTCGGTGCGCTGCAGACCCTTGGCCTTGACGGCGGCGTAATCGAAGTTGTTGGCTTCCAGATCGCTGTAGCCAATGACGCTGGCACGGATGAAGCCGCGCTCGAAATCGCTGTGGATCTTGCCGGCAGCCTGCGGTGCTTTGGTGCCCTTGCGGATGGTCCATGCGCGGCACTCCTTCTTGCCGTCGGTCAGGAAGGAGATCAGGCCCAGCAGATCATAGCTGGCAGTGATGAGGTTGTCCAGACCACTGGCTTCAATGCCCATTTCAGCCAGAAAAGCCTTCTTTTCCTCGGGGGAGTAGTCGGCGATATCCTCCTCGGTCTTGGCGCAGATGGGAATGTAGCGTGCGCCCTCTTCCTTGGCGCGTGCGGCCACCAGCGGGACATACTTGTTGTTTTCGATGCCCTCCATCAGGTCGTCCTCGCCCACGTTGCAGGCGTACAGCACCGGCTTTGCGCTCAGCAGACCCATCTCGTGCAGAACAGCTTGCTGCTCGGCATCGTCCTCGTCAAAATCGAAGCTGCGGGCAGGCTTGCCGGCGCTCAGGTGGTCGGCCAGCTGCTGCAGCCATGCGGCTTCGGCGGCAGCACCCTTGTTGTTGCCGCTCTTGGCGGCCTTTGCCATGCGGCCTGCGCGGTTCTGCACCACCTCAAGGTCGGACAGGATCAGCTCGTAGTCGATGGCATCGATGTCAGCAATGGGGTCCACGGCCTCGGCCTTGGAAACATCCTCCACCACATGGATGATGTTGTCGTCGTCAAAGCAGCGCACTACATGCACAATGGCGTCGCACTCGCGGATGTGGCCCAGGAACTTGTTGCCAAGGCCTGCACCCTGGCTGGCACCCTTCACAAGGCCCGCGATATCCACAAACTCCACGATGGCAGGGGTCTTTTTGTTGGTCTGCCAGATCTCGGCCAGCTTGTCCAGACGCTTGTCCGGCACGGCTACAATGCCGCTGTTCGGCTCGATGGTGCAGAAGGGATAGTTTGCGGCTTCTGCGTTCTTGGTGGAGGTGATGGCATTGAACAGAGTGGACTTGCCGACGTTCGGCAGGCCGACGATACCTAATTTCATTTTTATGATTTCTCCTTTTATGATGTAGATGATAAACAGCTATATTGAACGGATATAGGTTGTTTTTTACGAAAACTAAATTTGGCGTTGGGTGGGCAAATCGGATTTACTCACCTTTTACTCACCCTTTTTGTGCTTCCTGTGCCTTTGCGAACTGTGCTACGGCCTTCTTCATGGAATCGTCTGTTACATGAACATAGCGGTTCATAATGGTCGTGATACTGGCGTGACCCAGCAGCTTTTGCAGGACCTTGGGCTGCATTCCGCTCTCAATGGCGCGGGTAGCGTATGTATGGCGCAGAGCGTGCATACAGAATCGCTCGATCCCTGCATCGTCGCACAGCTTGTAGAGGTGAGTGTCATAGGAGCTGTTCTTGGCGGGCATTCCGGTGCGCCAGTTGATGAACACTAAATCACGCATAACCAATTTCCGCTTCTGACCAGTCTTACGATCCATAAAGGTCAGGACAGTGGACAGGTCTTTCGATTCCTTGCGGTATTCTCTGGTGTCATAGATTTCCCGCAGGATGTCGTAAGCGGTGTCGGTCAGAGGAATGGTGCGGTAGCTGGATTCCGTTTTCGGAGGGCCAGCACGCCACACGCCCTGCTTGTGACGATACTCCAAAGTTTTGTTGACGGTCAGAGTATGCTTTTCCCAATTAATAGCATCCCATGTCAGACCGATCATTTCACCAGTGCGTAAGCCTGTTTCTAGAATCAGCGCATACTGAGCGTAGTTATGGGAATGCTTGGCAGCATCCAAAAACTGTTTCTGCTCAGCTACGGTCAAAAAGTGGATATCATCAGGTGCACGAACGGGCTTTGTGTAGCGGACACCGTCCATTGGGTGTTTGGCAATGAGGTCGTTCTCTCTGGCGCTTTTGAAGAACGTACCCATTGTCATATAGGTCTGCCGGATGGTTGAACCGGCGTAGTCGTCCTCCATGGCGTTCAAAATCCGCTGACAGTCGATCTGCTTGACATCGCGCAGCAGCATAGAACCGATGAATGGCTGAATGTTGTGCTCGTATCGCTCCCGATAATTCCGAACAGTGTTCGGAGCACGGTTGCCAACGACATCCTTGACCCATTGATTGAACCATGCGTCCACCGTCATATTGGGCGATGCCACAGTCCGACCTTCAGGGTGTAAGCGTAGATAGAGCTGTTCCTGTCGCCAATTCTTGGCTTCTGGAAGGGTCTTGAAGCAGCGTTCCTCACGCTCACCGCGATAATTTCGGCAACGGGCATAGTACAGACCGTCTTTTCGCTGACCAAGCCCTTTTCCGAGTTGTTTTCCTTTAAGATTTTTGCCCATGTTTGTGGCTCCTTTCGAGATAAAAAGAGCCCACACAACACATTTTATTGTATCATGCGGGCGTAGTTTATGCAAGCCCTTCAGCGGGCGTTATAGGGTATCAGATGGCGTATTGCTCGTTCAAAAACTCCTCAAACTTCTTCCGCTTGATGAGTTTCTTAGCCCCCACGAACACAACGAACTTGCACCCATCCTGCAAGGCAAGCTCGGAAATGCGGTTTTGCCCTACACCAAAATAGGCAGCAGCCTCTGGAATCGTCAACAACCACTTTTCATTGAGCGGCACGAACAGGACGGACTTTTTGATGGATGTATCGGTGTTCGGAAAGGAAATCGGTTCCGAGCTGAGATCGGCTGCAAAATTGGAAGCAGCGGTGGACATGTTGATGTTGGTATGAGTGCTCATAGTGTTTTCCTCCTGAAATTAAAATTGAATGCGAAGCGGATTGCTTCATGATAAGCATATCTGCTTGAATTAGCGTACATTTTGCCTTATGGTGTGATAAGCGCTTGAAAGGAAATCTGCGCATCATCCTGTTGAATCAGTGAACTGAAATCCATGTTCGGGTAAGAAAAGGTTGCCGGGTGCACTTGTGCTGGTGGCCAAGAACAGTTATAATTACCATAATATGAGTTCATAGGAACGGATGTAAAAACGGCAGATCGAAGCAGCTGCATTTGCGGTGACTGACTTTGTTCTTGTGGAGCAGAAGATTCATCACGAAGATGCAGCGGTTCAATGGAAGGCTCCGAAGGCGAATCCGGCAGCAGAGGACAGGCGCTCTCCGTTACGGTTTCCGGTTTGCTGGGAGCGGCTTCTTCATCGTCACAGTCATCAAGAGCGTCCAACGGCAGAAGAAGGTCAATCTGCGCTGGGGGCAGGATCGGTTCTGTATCGGAAGGTACCGGAATCGCCAGCGGGCCATTGGCAGGAACGACATCCTCTGGTGACTTACTATGGACGACCAGTGGCTTGGTAGTTGGCGTATCAGAATCACCTACATAAACTGGGCCGGAGACCATGAACTCACCAACCTGAAGACTCTTTAGTATGGAAGTCAACTTGGTTCCACCTGACGAACTAATTAAACGGGCACACATACGAACCTCTTCATCAGCTGGCTGGAAACACATCATATACTTGCATTGCTGAAGCAAAGTCCGTTGTTCAGGCTTGAACACACGAATGCTCTGGGCAACCAGCAGTGCGTACAGACCTTGTTTGCGGCCCTCACAGAGGATTCGCCCCAATGCGTTGGAAGAGCGTAGCGTATAGTTGCTTAACTCGTCCAGATACAAAAAGGTAGGCGGAAAATCCTCGCAGGTGGCTTCTCGTAACAGTGCTGCAAAAAGCACCTCTTCAACGATGTGTTGCGTAGATAACGAAAACGAGCTCAAATCCAGCAAGGTGATGCCGGGAGAAAACTCTATGTCACCATCCTCAAAAAGCTTTTGTGCAAATAGGGGTGCCAAGGCGTTTTCCAAACCGGGCGCAGAGCGTGAATGAGAACTCTTGATCTCCTGATGCAGGTATTCCAGCACTTCATTCGGAGCCGGTGAAGCGCGAAGCGCCTCTTTTAAAAGAGGCCGCAATAGCTGTTCTTGTGCATTCGACAGAGCGATAACGGATGTGATAGTATCAACGAAAGATGCAGCCGCATCCGCTGGATTATCTGATGCCCCGAACAAATGCAGCTTGAGTGGCTTTTGAGATACGTCCTGACGATGTACATACGGTTCTAGTTCTACTGGAAAAGACACAGCGTGCCGATGATCTATGGCTACGATCCGAACACCTGCCTCTAGCAGTTTCCTTGTGATATTGGAGGAAAGGGTGGTCTTGCCTGTTCCACTTTTTCCACAGATAAAAATGGAAGCGTTCCCCTCCTTGAGTTTTTCGATGATTGTAACAGCCTTTTGGTAAGTAGAGCCTATTTTTAACCTCATGGTTCCGTCCCTCCTGTTTTAATCAGAATCTTCATATTCGGTCAAGCAACTGCGCTTCAAGGCCAGAAGGCGAGCATCTACATAGGTTCCGCTGTCAATACGAATCTTTTTGGCAATGCTGAACTCAGAGAGCAGATGCTCACTTTGCAAACGCGAAATAACATCGGGTGCACTATATCCCGGTGCATACTCATGGAGCAGAGACTTCAGCAAAGACCCTTTCAGAAGGAAAGCATCCTTTTTTGGACGATGTCCCGGTCAGGGTCATAAACTGTGTCGAAATGGCGTGAAGAATGAAATATGCAAAGATTTGAAGTCCCTTGGAGTTGACCTCACACCGGAAGAACTAGAAAGATTAAATGATGAGAGCGAGTATCCAGAAGGATATGTTGAAGCTATACTGCGGGCAGAAGGCATAAATTGATGATGAGGATGTCCTTTATAGTGTCTTCGGATGAAGATGAACTAAAGGAGGAAAGCTGATTTTGACTCAATTGATATAGTGCGATTAAGAGCGTGTAATCAAGGAGGTTCGACATATTCAGAAAAATTTAAACTCAAAGTGCGCTAAAGTGCTGGGTAAAGGTAAAATTTCAGAGCAAAATTTTTTCTAATTGTCGAAAATGCTTCTGTTGAAAGTAAATAGGAGATAGCTAAAGGGGCGATCACGTAAGTGGTCGCCCTTTCTCTGTATCTGGTGTGATTTGACCTTCGGCAACATTATAGTAACCCACCAAAGGAGGATTTGCCGTTATGTTTGATTGCTATGACACTTTGATTACCCCAGAAGAAGTCGCTGATATGCTGGGATGTGGCATGAACACTACCTATAAACTTTTGAAGTCAGGAAAGATAAAGGCCATGAGAATCGGCCGATCTTGGAGGATTCCTAAGAGAGCGGTATAACAAATACCTTAGCAGGTTGTCAGCCAGCGATGATTCCCAATGAATATTTGTGTGATCCGAGTTCAGTTTATCATCTGATGCTTTTTGAAGTCAGGAGAAGACATAAAGGTATTCCGCAGTTTGCAAAACACCGCATTGTTTCCTTCGCAGCAACAGATTGTATTTTGCCACAGGATGTAGTATCTCTAGCAGAAAGAATAGCAAGTATCTATGCGAAGAAAGGTTATATTACAGCCTATGGAATTCATGCGGATAGATTTAATGTACATATTCATTTTGCAGTTTGTGCAGTATCGTTTCAAACACAGAATATGTTTCATATTCAATGGGAATCTGAGTTTGACGAGATGCTTCAAAATAATATCCAAATGAGACAGTCAAGAGAAGCTGCATTGTATGGCGATGATATCGTTCGATACGGAAGCATTTCTCTGACAGCAAAAGGTCAAATGAATCAGAACAAAAAATCAAAGCGCAAATAAGAAGGGAGAATACAATGGATAAGTTTGATGAAAAAGTTATCGGCTACGAATCTACGAAAGAGATTCTGCGTCAGATTCTGGATATTCTAAAAAGACCGGAGACTTATAAAAGAAAGGGCATTTCTATTCCAAGAGGGCTGCTGATGAAATCTGATCCTGGTCTTGGAAAAAGTCTGCTGGCATCTATCCTGATGGAGGAATCTGAACGAAAGCCCTTTGTTTTTCGTAAAACCAGTCAGGAAAACAGTTTTCTGGATGAATTAAGGACTGTATTTGCTATGGCGAAGGAGGAAGCACCTAGTATACTGCTCCTATGGGGTCACTTCATCTCCGGCGATGATGTACTTCTCCGGCAGCTTCGCCAGCATCCAAACCTTCTTGCCGCCCTGCAAGGAACCAGCAGTTTCATAAGTGACACCTTCACCCAGCAGATCATCGGTGAACTGGAATGCTTCTTCGTTCTGCACGATGCGATAACGGTCAGATACGACACCAAGCACAGCATCATCGGTGCTGCGGACATTGGCACGGTAGCCGGGAATCATAGCACCAGTGCCGGAGTAGATGTTGCGGCTCTCGACCTGCCAATCCAGACCGGCCAGCTCCAATGCCTCATGGCTTGCAGGGGCATCCATGACAATACGGCCAAGGCCGTGCCAAGGGGTTTCGCGGACAGAGAACATAGTTTCAACATTTGCAGACATAGTAAAATCTCCTTTTCAAATTAGTCATTGTTTTCGATTTCTTCAGCAATCAGAACGAGAACATCAATCAGCACCGTTCCAACTTCTTTGATGATTTCGGGCCAAAAATCCATTGCGTTTTTTCCTTTCTGCGCTGTTGCGCTTTAAAATACGATGGTAATAATGATAGTGATGGTGCGAAATAACAAAAATGCTCACCTCCAGACATAAAAATAGCCCCTGAGTCTTTCGGCTCAGAGGTTTCGGGTACATTGCTATAATACCTATGTCAAATCACAGAATATAAAAACAAACGATAATAAAATGAAATTTAATGGATTCAACAAAGGATACTGTGATAAAAATCTTGCTAAAAGGGGGTGCAATATGGTATGATATACTATATAAATATAAGGTTAGAATGGGGTTTGACAGATTGGAGTGGAGACTGTGAATGAAAAATACCCAGAAGACTACCCGGAAGATTTTGAAGAAAAACTGATTGAAGCCGGTGCGACTACCAAGGAAGTAAAGCCAGTCTATCGAATCCTATACGATGGAGAACTTAAAGCTGAAAACTTTGATTCAACATTTCACGACTATAAAAGACGTGGTAAAAAAAAATAACGAAGCGTCAATTAAATGATATTGGAACATATTCCACATCGGTATTTCTGAATCTTGAAGAAGCAAACCTAGTGAGAGTATACTCAATGCGTAATCCGCCTAATGCGCGGATGGCAGTTGGTATGATTGCAGCAGATACAGGTTATAATCAACGCACGATTGAGAGAAAAGAACAAAAGCGTAGGACACACTGTGATTGGTGGATTTTTAGTACGATAAGTAAAGAAAAGGAAATACTGCCATTATTTGAGGTCTTGAAGGAGGGAGAAGATGACCAAGGAAAAGATGTTTGAGGATGAATCTTTTGCACAACGGTTTGGAAAAGAATTATATTTAGAAGAAATTTTTCTGGAATATGATGGAATACCTCTTTTATCTGCTTGCATAGATGAAAATGGGAACCGTTATTTTTGTCATTGTGCAGAGATGAGAGATTTTGAAACGTGGGTGATCTATCCAGTTACCATCGGACAGCTATTACAAATGACAAATAATGGTAAATCTCCTCAGGAAGTGTTGGGGGTTCAGGGCCAAAAAGTGTGGATATACAGAATTTACTGGGACGGTAGAGAAAGCTCGATGGAAGCTACTCTGGCAGAACGGTTGTTGGAATGTGACGCACTTCCAAAAGGAGCACCGCTTTGTTTATATCCTGAGCAAGTTGCAGCATATGCAAAAGAACTTCAAAATTTTGCCGAAAAAAGTTTCTTTGAGAAAATTGTAGCATCCTTTAGAGAGGCGTATCATATTGATATTGTTGGCTATGTGTCGTCACAAGTAGAATACCCTAGAAAATCGATATGTGAAATAATTTTTGATAAAGAGATTACAAAAGGAAAAGACTGGGATTGCAGAAATGAGTACGATTGTGAGAACGGGCAATTTCAGCTTAGCTATGAGGGTATACGTGTATGAAACAAGATATTCTATCTTACCATAAGAGTATAATGCCTTGTGTTGACTTTAAATTGGCCGAGGCTAAACAAGATGAAAAGCAAAAGGATGACAAATCTACAAAACAGTCACTTTCTATTAAGGGGGGAGTAGATGATCCGAAGAAACCAAGCTTTGTGAAAATTATTCTGGATCTTTCAATTTACACAAAGGATGAGAGTATAAAACTTCATATCACACAAGAAAGTATTTATGATGTGAAAAAGAGTGAGAGTACAGTAACTGAAATTGCGGAGGCAATGAAGAAAGAGGCTGTTCCAGAATCTTATCGACGGTTATCTTCCTTTGTGAGGTATCTTACTAATAAGGTGGGGGTTGCATCCTTGAAGCTTCCATCTTATTCAGAGTTAACTTCTGAAAAAAACAGTAGAAAGTAAGGCTTTATAAGCGGAGAAAGAGTATAGATAAAACTTCTTCAAAGTGAAATAGTTGAGGATGAAGTAAGCAACCTAAGTGACCACTAAATTCTAAAACCGACCATAGTGAAAAAATTTTCTCTTTCACTATGGTCGGTTTTGATTTTTACGGATTTAATACAGTCAAATAGCGCAATCCAAACAAAATCTTAATAAGGGATTCTGAAGTAATCCATGACGGCCTTGAACTGATCCTGCGCAGTCAGGCAGGTATCAAGCAGATATCTTTTACCTGTCCGAAAACCCTTGATTTATCGGGGTTTTCGCCTTTCTTTAGATTTCTTGTACGCCCTTTTTACGCCCTTTTTTTGTAACTGGCGGCGTAGCCTGTTGAAATTGGCGTATGGCATTTACCAGTGACTCGTCCGTAACATGAACATATCTGTCCATAGTTGTTTTAATGCTTGCGTGTCCTAATAGCTGTTGCAGCACTTTATGGAAGAAATAAAGGGGGTGCTTGCAGAGATATGGCGGTTACAAAGATTAAGCCTATTAAAAGCACGTTGAGTAAAGCCCTTGACTATATCCAGAACCCGGATAAAACCGACGAAAAAATACTGGTGTCCTCTTTTGGGTGTAGCTATGAAACGGCAGATATTGAGTTTGAATTTACCATAGCGCAGGCGTTGGATAAGGGGAACAATTTAGCCCACCATTTGATACAGTCCTTTGCGCCGGGAGAAGTCGATTATGAAAAGGCACATGAAATCGGGCGGCAGCTTGCCGACGCGGTTACAAAGGGACAGCATGAGTATGTCTTAACAACGCATATTGACAAGGAACATATCCATAACCACATCATTTTTTGCGCGGTGAATTTTGTAGATTACCACAAGTACAATTCCAACAAACGCAGCTATTACGGCATACGCAATATAAGTGACAGACTATGCCGGGAAAACGGGCTGTCTGTGGTCGTTCCAGGGAAAGGCAGCAAAGGAAAAAGCTATGCAGAATATCAAGTCGAAAAGACAGGGACAAGTTGGAAAGGCAAGCTTAAAATTGCGGTAGACGCACTCATTCCCCAAGTATCAAGTTTTGAAGAATTACTATCCCGGTTGCAGGCGGCAGGCTATGAAATAAAACCGGGGAAATATGTTTCCTGTCGCGCTCCGGGACAGGAACGGTTTACCCGTCTGAAAACCCTCGGCGTAGATTACACAGAGGAAACGTTACGGGAACGTATCAGCGGAACGCGCACTCGCACTGTCAAAGCTCCAAAGCAGCAGCGCAGCGGTATCAATCTGTTGATTGATATTCAAAATTGTATCAATGCACAGGAAAGCAAAGGCTATGAGCAATGGGCGAAAATCCATAATCTGAAACAGGCGGCAAAAACACTGAATTTCCTCACTGAACACAAGATTGAGCAGTATGCCGATTTGACCGCCAAAATCTCGGAAATCACGACTGCAAGCGAACAGGCAGCGGACAGCTTAAAGGCAACCGAAAAACGGCTTGCTGATATGGCGGTGCTAATTAAAAATGTTACTACCTACCAGAAAACAAAGCCCGACTATGACACATACCGCAAAGCTAAGAATAAAGACAGATACCGGGCAGACCATGAACGGGCAATAATCCTCCATGAAGCGGCGGCAAAGGCACTCCAAACGGCAGGTATAAAGAAGCTCCCGAACCTTGCTGCGCTGCAAGCAGAATATGAACAGCTCCAAGCACAGAAAGAAGCTCTGTATGCGGACTATGGGAAGCTGAAAAAGCAAGCCAAGGAATATGATGTTGTCAAGCGCAACATTGACAGCATTTTGCGGCAGGATAAAGAGCCGGAACGGGAAAAGGAAACAGAGCGCGGATAGCGGTCTAATGGTGGAAAAGTTCTTATTTTTCTGTTATAATATTTCGAAAGAAAGGGGGAATATGTGTTGTCGAGATTAATAATCATAGGTAATGGATTTGATTTAGCACATGGCTTGCATACAAAGTATTCTGATTTTATGGAATATCTATGTTCTTATGAAAAAGAGCCGGAAATTATATATGGTAGATTTGTTCGTCTTGATAGTATTTCGCCACGAGACCAAGAAAAACATCATTTTTATGAAGAGATAAGCAAATACATACCCGAACAGGATTTATGGAGTTCATTTGAAGAAGCATTAAGTTTTTTGGATTATGAACAGATACAAGAAGATAATTCTTGCTATCTTCTTGATTATGGAGATGATAATTGGCGTGATAGTGCAAATCACGATTTTCAATATATGATTGAGGAAGATTTGGCTTTTGCAAAAGATATTTCACGTTATTTTTCAGAGTGGATTTTACACATAAATACTAATGTATTGCCTGTTGTATCATCAAATATACTCAATAGAAACTGCTTGTTTCTGAACTTCAACTATACGGATACGTTAGAAAAAGTATATGGTATTCCTGCTTCTAATATTTTATATATTCATGGTAATGCCTTGCGAGGAAACAATCTCATATTAGGACACCATGACGCTACACTTTTTCAAGGAAAAACAATTCCCGCTTTTAATGCGGCAGAAGAACATGGTATCTATATGGAAGATATAGAAGAAGATTTTAGATTGCAAGAAGCAAAGGAAATTATAAAAGACTATTTTAGAAAAACATACAAAGATACTGCTTCGATTATTAGATATTATCAATCGTTTTTTAACTCGTTGGCGACAGTTTATGAAGTGTATATATTCGGTCATTCTCTTTCGGAAATAGACTTTGACTATTTTGCTGAAATCAAAAAGAATGTTCCACTAACTTGTCGATGGTATATCTCATACCATGACAATATAATCAACGCGCAGAACCTCATTCGCAGGCTGAATATAAAGAACTTTCAACTGTTTCAGTTTTAAGAAACAAAACAAGCTAATTTGTAAGAAAGTGAGAAAAACCTGTGCAAGCGTACAAAATAGACAGAATAAATCTGATTACATATAAATGTCAAAAAAAGAAAATTGTAAAGTCCGTACGGTGTCGCTATTTAGCTAAGAGCCATATCATTAATTGCAATGCTCAAAATCAAAGTTTTATTTATGCTAATTTTCGCGGAGCTATATTTACGAAAGTAAAGTTTAATAATAGTACAATAACTGGTTGTGATTTTTGGGGAACTACCTTTAAGGATTGTGATTTCAGTGGAGCAAGAATTTCAGATTGTGTATTCATGGCTTGCAAATTCAGCAATTGCAATTTTGCTGGTACAATTATCAACTACACAACGATAGTCAATACTTCATTAGCGGAATGTAAAAATATATCTCTTGCCGAAAGAACAACGATATATAAGAATTATCCAAAGTGTATTTTGTCGGAAGAATTAAAGGCTGCCCTTGAATTTCTAAAATCCAACAAAAACTTACGCACATATAAGCTGTTACATGTTTCTGACAAAAAATATAACGAGCTTAATTTATTCTTGCTCCAACAACACTTTACAACCAAAGCATTGCCGCTACTTTTAATGGAATTAGCCAATCATTCAACGAAGAAAATCACAACCTATAAAAAGTTGGAACGCCAGTTGAAAAGCTTTGAAATAGGCGGTATAATATAAATGCCCCGCCCCACACAATCGAGAGGTTGTGTTGCTAATAGGACTTAGTAATAAGTGAATGGGGGCTGTAATATGATAGCTAACATTCAAGGAGGTGTGTCTATGATTTCTGAATTGAGTACCATTATTGGATTTTTAAGTTTAGTAATCGTGAAAATTTTAGATTTTATAACCCCTCTTGATTGTTTGGGGTATTAGAAAAAAATAGCGGGCACAGAAACCGATTGGCTTCTGTGCCCTTTTTGTTTTGCAGTTATAAATACTGTTACGCAGTAGACCTCACTTTTCACAGGGTTAGGTATCAATCCCTTACCCATGCAGGAAACGCGCCCGGAACGCCCTGTAAAGGGGGCTGTTTTGCCCTCTATCGCGTAATAAGGGCGCGTCTTTTCCGCATACGCTCGGCAGCCTGTTTCCGGGTGATACGCTTCCGGCAGTCCGGGCAGTATTTCGCGTGGTTGGAGCTTGACGCAAAGGCAGCACCGCATACAGTACAACGCCGCATATCTTCGTTTTTCAACAATTCCGCGTGCAATTCCCTATCCAGAGGAAGCACCGCAGTCTGAAACCATTTACAGAGCAGCGAATAAGAAATAAGCTGCGGGCATACACATTCTTCCCCGTCGTCAAGCAGCATACTTTGGCTGCTTCGGTCGGCTGCTCATCATCAGCCGTTCCGTCTGTGTCAGCAGTACGTTGTTTGCAAATACCGGGTCAATGTAGGGCTTTATATCCTCGGCGTTGCCCCAACGGGCAGAGCCGTATTCCACGCCCTTACGGTATTTCTTTGCGTTCTTGCCTTTGGTGTAGACAATCAGCCGGATAAGGATAGCTCCGGCAATGCCTATCAGCATATCTACCGGGGAAAAGCTCGGCAGGGGCGACGCAAAAGCAGAAGTAAAGCCGTTCCCGATACCTAAGAGCTTGCCGGAAAGGTCTGCGCCGGGGGCAAGCCGTACCGCCTGTGCTGCTTTGTCAAAAAGATACACAAAGAGGATATAGGGCAGATTTGGGATAATCCATTTTTTCAGATTTTGGTTGTTCATCGTTCACGCCCCCTGTCTTTGTTTTTGACCTGCTCCCGCTGCGTGTTCAGTGCCGCCGCTTTTTGCCTAAAATCAGACAGCAGCTTTCGGATAGAGGGCTTTTTGTCCTGCGTCAGCTTCTTTGCGGAAAATTCTTGAAAAGCTGCGGTCAGCACGTCCGCGTCCCGTCCTTTGAAAAACACAAGATATAGCGAAAAAAAGCGGAAGATGTACAAGGCAGCGCAGAATTATCTGAAAGCTTTGGAACGAGCGGAGTCTCAGGAAGATTTGGATGCGTTACGGAATGAGATGGACCGCTTGGAGGCGATGTATAGCGAAAACCCTGCATATTTAGCATTGATTGAACAAGAAAATCTAGTGAAAAAGCAGGAAGTGAAAGACAATGAGGCCGGTAAATAAAGGTACTTCTCCGTATACGCCCATTCAGGAGTATAGGGATGCACTGCCATATTTAGAGAGCCGCATAGCTTGGTGGCACTTGTATAGGCGATCATGACCGGCAGAAAATAGAAGGTTGCGTCTGCAATGTTGAACATGACCTGATACAGGTCGCTGCTTTTGTCCATCCAGCCCGCCATGGTCAGCAGGGTGAGCAGGGTCTTGATCAGGCCGCCGCCGGTAATCACGCCGATCAGCGGCTGGAAAGTGCCAATCAGGAAATCGAGCACAAGGTCGCTGACCTTCTTTTTGGGGGCAGGTGCATCGTCGTCCGGGACGATGCCTGCACCCTCCAGTTGACCGGCCTTCTGCAGGGCTTCGTACATTTCGACCACATTGTTGCCGATGATCACCTGCAACTGGCCCTTCAGCACGACGCCCATCACACCGGGCACCTTTTTCAGTGCGTCAAGGTTGGCTTTGCTGTTGTCCTTCAGGGTAAAGCGCAGACGTGTGGAGCAGTGTGCAAACTGTGTAATATTTGTTTTGCCGCCAACAAGATCCAGAATCTGTTCGGCAGAGCTCTTGTAATCCAGCATGTTGTTCTCCTTTCATTCGGGCGCGGCACCGTGCAAAGGCTGCCTGTGCACCCAAACCGCATGAGTGTTCCGGATGGCCATTCCGTCTGTTTGTTCGGTGGTTTCAGTATAGCCGCAACATCCACTACAATCAATTGGCACAACAAGACAAAATGTGCGGGCCGAAAACGATCAGAATCCACAATGAAAGTTCGTTTTGGCGGGCTTTTCGCGGAAAAACGGCTTGCAGAAACTACTTTTTTGTAGTAAAATGTAAGAAAATAGACTTCATTTTAGCGCGGAGGAAGGGCCATGGAAAAAGAGCTGGCATATCAGATCGCCCATGCGGAGCTGACCAAAGGCCAGGTAAGGCTGGCAGGCTACATTTTAAAGAATCAGAAGCGTGTGCTTGGCATGACGGCGCTGGAAGTAGGCCGAGAAGTGGGCATGAGCGATGCCTCGGTCATCCGCTTCTGCAGGGCCGTTGGCTACAGCGGCTTTGCCAATCTCAAGGTGCAGCTGCAAAAGGAGCTCTCCCTGCACAGCGAAAAGATCGGCAAGCATTCCCTGTATGACCGGTTCGTGATGCAGGAAGAAAAATACAGCAAGGATGAGCTGGACCTTTCAGAAATGCTGACTCTGATGGGCGGCAACCTGGAGAACTCGCTGCGGCAGAACCCGGCAGCTACCTTCCACACCGTGGCCGATAAGCTGCTCTCGGCGCGGAAAAAGATCATCATTGGTCTGCGGGGTGGCAAGGGCTGTGCCGTGCGTTTTGCCCGGCTGCTGCAGTTTTTGAGCAGCGATGTGGCCTGCATTTCCGATGAAGGGCAGGACGAGCTGTGCTCGCTGGCAGAGCTCACCGGGCAGGATGTTGTGCTGGTGCTGAATTTTTCGCGTTTTTACCGGATCGACGAAAAAATGGCGGAGATGCTTGCGGCGCAGCAGGTGCCGTACTTTGTCATTACGGACAGCATGGCATCGCCGTTTGTAAAGGGCGCGCAGGCGGTTTTGCTGGCGGATACCGAGCACTGCGGCTTTTTCCATTCCATGATCGGGGTGGAGGGTATTCTGGAATACCTGCTGATTTTGATGTGCTGGGCACAGCCGGAGAGCTTCCGTGCAAAGCTCCAGCAGCGGGACGCCATTCTGGCGGAATACCGCGAAGATAAAAATTGAACCCTTATCAGTAAGAAAAAAGACGCAAAAGAAGGATAAACGCACTACAATTTTGTAGTGCGCTCGCCTTCTTTTTCTGCAAATTTGATTTCAGAGCGCAGGATCCTGACAAGAATCACCAAAACGCACCGGAAGCTTTTCTCTTCTTTGCCCAATATCATGTAGTGGATGTTGCCGCTATACTAGGGCCAGACAACATAAGAGAGAGGAAGATTCTGGTGGATGGATTTTCAATCGCGGCCAAGGCAGTCATCCCGTTTGTAGTGTACATCGGTTTTGGCATGGGCGTGCGCAGGACCGGCCTTGTGGATGAACCATTTTTAAGGAAGCTCAATTCGGTTATTTTTTACTGCTTTTATCCAATCGTGTCCTTCTGCAATATTTATGGTGCCGGCGGCGACGGCATCCGGCTGCAGTTCCTTGCACTGGTGGCGGCAAGCGTGCTGGTGTGCATTGGGCTGTGTATGCTGGCGGTGCCGCGGTTCATAAAAGCCCCCGCGCAGCAGGGAGTGGTGGTACAGGCGCTGTACCGCAGCAATATTCTGCTGTTTGCGCTGCCGCTGGTGCAGAGCCTGTTTGGCGAGTATGCTTCGGCAGCCGCCGGTGTGATGGTGACCATCGTGGTGCCGCTGTATAACGTCATGGCGGTGATCGTGCTGGAATACTACCGCGGCTGCCGGCCAAAGCTGGTGCCGCTGCTCAAAAAGATCTTCACCAATCCCCTGATCCTGGGGGCGCTGGCAGGCGGCGCGTTCACGCTGCTGGGCATCCGGATCCCTTCCGTGCTGGAAGCGCCCATCCATCAGCTTTCGGCGCTCACAACGCCGCTGGCGCTGTTCGTGCTGGGCGGCACGCTGCAGTTCTCTTCCATCCGGGAACATCTGAGCTGCCTTACGGCCACACTGGTATGCAAGCTGCTGGTGTTCCCGGCGGTTACTCTGTGGCTGTCCGGGCTGCTGGGCCTGCAGCCGGTAGAGCGCTTTTTGCTGCTGTCGGTGTTTGCAACGCCGGTGGCCACCGCATCCTACCCCATGGCTGAAGCCATGGACGGTGATGGAAAGCTTGCGGCCGAGTTTGTGGCCATCAGCACCGTGACTAGCGTGGTGACGCTGTTCTTCTGGCTCACCTTCTTTGCGCGTTATCTATAAAAACTCTGGCTTGTACTGTGCATTCCGCTAAGCCGAGGAAATCATCCATGATAATGAACGACACGCTGCTGTTCCTCAGGCACCCCTTCACGAATACAGCGAATCTGCCGCTATCCTGCAAGGCGGACCGGAAAATGCAGTTTTGCCTTGCGCCACAAACAGACAGCAGATCCTTGAAGGCTGGATGATTTCGAACCGTTATAAAGACCGGAACAATCAAAGACAGCGCAAACAAATTAGACCCACCAGATCAGCTGGTGGGTCTAATTGTTTTTTACCTTCTTATTTTACACCTTTTGGCCATCCAGTACGGAGTGAAACGTTAGTCTTTTATCCAGCAGGCTGCCGATAAAGGCGATGCCCTTGCCCATGGTGCAGGCGGCGACCACAGTGCCGATGCCCAGACCGCGGATGGCACCGACGCCCACAAAAGTGATGACAGCGGTGGTGATCAGACAGGTCAGATCAAAGGTGATCTTGACCCGGGCGTAGGGGAGCTTTGTGATGTCCGCCATCTCCCGGGGGAACAGATCGGTGGGGGTGATGGGCAGGCCGCAGCGGTTGCCCAGCGAGATGCCGAAGCATAGGATCAGGTAGCTCAGTACAAAGTAGAGCACCCGCATGGGGATGTTCAGGGGCAACGCGTCGATGAACGGCTTTTCAAGATCCATCAATTTGCCGAACACAAAGCCGACCACAAAGCTGAACAGGTAGCTGGGCATGAACTTCCGGCGCAGCAGCATCAATACCAGCACCAGCAGGCCCTGAAACATGTATGTCCATGTGCCCAGCGTCAGCTGGGGGAACACCTGTTGGAAGCCGTAGGGCACGCTGGATATGGCCGAGATGCCGGAACCAGAGTGCAGCATCAGCAGCACACCGGCGCTGTTCATGATGACCATGGCGATCAGTGCAAGCTCACCGCGGACTGCAAGTTTATTGGATTCGGATTTCATGGACTGAAAAATACTCCTTTTGCATTAAATATCAGCGATGCACTTTCAGGACTGATCCTCAAGGATGCGGTGGATGTGCAGGGCCAGATACAGCCGCTCCTGATTGGTGATCTGGGCCTGGAACTGCTCTGAGACGTAGATCTGGATCTTGTCTACGCAGGCAAATTCCTTCTGACACACCGGGGCGATCTGATCATACAACAAAGGCGACGTGTCCTCCGGCAGCTGATTGTGACTGACCAGGCGCTGAACGAAAAGCCGGATGTGGGTGACATAACGGGAATAGGAAAGGCTGTCCTCATTATAGGTCAGGCCGAGGGTGTACTTGACGATATCCAGCACGGCGCTGACTGCATGAGCAATGATGAGATTCTGGCTGTTGCTGGGGTTGTCGTACTGGGCGTTGATGAAGTGGAACGCGATATTGCCCGCCTCGTCCAGCGGCACCTCCACCTTCAGCTTGCGGCTCATGAGCTGGACTGCGTACTCGCCCACCTGAAATTCCCGGGGGTTGAACTTCTTCATGTCCAGCGTGTAGAAGTTCTGCAGGATAACGCCGTTCCGGATGCGCTTGGCGGCAAAGGCAAGATGGTCGGTCAGGGCCAGATAGATATGGTCCATCAGCTTCATGTGGTAGTTCTCCACAGCATAGTCGATGACGGACTTGGCCATCTCAAAATAGATGCTGTCTGTCTCGGCGGCCAGCCGGATGATCCGGCGCGAAAGCTCCCGATCCTTGAGCACAAAGACCTTATCGATCTCCTTGGGCGAGAGCTTGTAGCCGATGGTTTTCTGGAAGCCAATGCCCTTGCCCATCAGGATGATCTCCTGCCCCTCATCGTTGAGTGCCAGCACAAGGGAGTTGTTCAGCACTTTGATGACACGCATGGCTTTATAAACACTCCCCGTTGGTCTTGATCACCTTCTGATACCAGTAGAAGCTGTCTTTGCGGATGCGGGCCAGATCCTTCAGGTCAGAATCGGTGCGGTTGACGTAGATAAAGCCGTACCGCTTGCGGAAGCCCTGATGCGAGCTCAGCAGATCCATGACCGACCACGGGCAGTAGCCCATCACCTCCACACCGTCGCCGATGGCATCCGCGATGGCCTGCACATGCTGGCGCAGGTAATCGATACGATAATCATCATGCACACGACCGTCGGCGGTGAGCTCGTCGCCCATGCCAAGGCCGTTCTCGGTGATGATGAGCGGCAGGTGGTAGCGGCGGTAATACTCGTTCAGCACGATGCGCAGGCCCATGGGGTCAATCTGTGCGCCGTACTCACTGGCTTTCAGGTTCTGGTTGCGCTCGTCGCGGCAGTAGCCATACTGGTCGAAGTCCACCTCGTTGCCACGGAACACGCGGGAACCTGCCGGATGCTCGGCATCTGCGGGCAGATAGCTGGCGCACAGAGTGCGGTAGTAGTTCAGCGCGATGTAATCGATCTTTGCGCTCTTGAGGATGGCGGCATCGCCCGGCTCCATCTTGGGCACGATATTGCGCTCCTCGAGGTAGCGCATGTAGTAGCCGGGGTACTCACCGTTGGTGTGCATCTCAAGGCAGTAGTTGGTCTTGAACCAGTCGTTCATCCGGGCTGCCCATACGTCCTCCGGTTTGTTGGTCAGGGGGTAGGTGCAGGTGGAAGAAACTGCCGGGGCGATCTTGCCGCCCTCCACCAGCTCGTGGCAGGCGTTGACAGCCAGAGCGTGGGCGAGGAACATGTGGTAGTCCATCTGGGCACGCATCCGGTCAGCTTCCCACTCGTCATTGGTGTAGATGTTCATGCGGTTGTTGACGCGGATCATCAGATTCTGCTCGTTGATGACCTGCCAGTATTTGACGCGGTCGCCAAAGGCACGGAAGCAGACCCGTGCATAGCGCTCAAAGGCGTAGGCACAGTCGCGGCATTCCCAGCCGTTGTACTTCTCGACCAGCGCATAGGGCAGGTCGAAGTGGTACAGGGTGACCAGCGGGCAGATGCCCTGCTCGATCAGATAGTCGATGACCTTGTTGTAAAACGCGATGCCCTCGGGGTTCACCTCGCTGTCGCCGTCCGGAATGATGCGCGCCCAAGAGAGGGAAAAGCGATAGGCCTTCAGACCAAGCTCCTTCATCAGGTCGATGTCCTCTTTCCAGTGGTGGTAGAAGTCGCTGGCCACCTTGGTGTCGGCCTGCTTGTCCGAAAGCTTGAAGGAGTTGAAGTCGGCCACGGTCATGCCTTTGCCGCCCTCATCCCAGCCGCCTTCGATCTGGAAGGCAGAGGAGGAGGCACCCCAGAGGAAGCTTGCAGGAAATTGATTCATCATGTTGAGCTCCTTTCTTGAATAAGGAAGGGATCAGTGCACGGTACGGATTACAGAGCAGTTCAGATCCACCGGATCGCCGGGCAGACCCTCGACAGCCTTGAAGTCGTCCGAGTTGGAAACGATCACGCTGACAGTAGTATTATGACCGGCCGCTTTGATCTTGTCAATGTCGAAGGACAGCAGCTTGTCGCCCTTTTTCACCTTATCGCCTTCCTTGACGAAGCTGTGGAAGCCGTCACCGTTCATCTCAACGGTGTCCACGCCCACATGGATCAGCAGCTCGGTGCCGTCATCCAGCTGCAGACCCAGAGCGTGCAGGGTGGAGTGGATGACCGAAACCGTGGCGTCTGCGGGAGCGACCACCAGACCCTTGCTGGGCAGGATGCCGATGCCGCCGCCCAGTGCGCCGGATGCAAACACGTCATCGGGCACCTCGTTCAGCGGGTAGGCCTTGCCCTCAACAGGGGCCTTGATCTCAGAAGCAACGCCATCCTCGGGCAGAGAGGGCTGTGCAGGAGCGGACTGTGCGGGGGCGGCCTTGACGGCAGTGTCCTCGAAGCCCACCAGATAGGTCAGAACAGCAGCGCCCACAAAGGACACCACGATGCCGATGATATAAGCCATGAACTGGCCGAAGGTCGTGCCCTCGCCCCAGTAAGACATAATGGTCAGGATGCCGTTGTTGGCAAAGCCGGTGTTCACAGCCTTGCCGATGCCCATGATGCCGCCACCCACAGCGCCGGCAATGACAGCGCAGATCATGGGCTTCTTCAGACGCAGGTTACAGCCGTAGATCGCAGGCTCAGTAACGCCGACCAGCCATGCGGACAGAGAGGCGGAAGCAGCCACCTGCTTCAGGCCGGGATCCTTGGTCTTGAACATGACGCCCAGAGCAGCGCCGGCCTGAGAGAAGTTTGCAGCACCGGCGAAGCACATCAGGGTGTTGGTGCCGGTCATGGCCACATCGTTCAGGCCGATGGGCAGCAGAGCGCGGTGTGCGCCGAAGATAACGCAGACGCCCCACAGGCCGCCCACGATGATACCGCCCAGAACGGGGCTGAAGCTGTACAGTGCGGTGTAGAGCCACTGGATGATGTAGCCGACATAGATGCCCACGGGGCCGACGACCACCAGCATGACGGGAACCATGATCAGCAGGGACAGGCCGGGGACAAGGATCAACTGAAGGATTTCAGGTACGATCTTATTGAGCAGCCGTTCCAAAAGCGCCAATAGGATGACCGCCAGCAGGATTGGGATGACCGATTCGGTGTAGGTGAAGATCTTGCTGGACTCACCCACAGTAAAGGCCATCTTGATGACCGGCAGGCCGAAGATGGTAGAGTGGGTGGCGGTGTCCTGCATCATGGCATCGATGGTGGGGTGGCACAGGAAGGCACCCAGCATCATGGACACGACGGTGCTGCACTTCAGAGCCTTGGCGGCAGTGTAAGCAAGGAAGATGGGAATAAAGTAGAAGATGACGTTGCTGGCGGTGTTCAGGATGATGTAGGTGCTGTTGGCGGTGTCAAAGCCGGGCATCTTGGCAAAGGCGGCCAGAAGACCCTTGATCAGGCCGGAAGCTGCAATGGCGGGCACCAGCGGGGTAAAGATCTCGGTCAGCTTCTGCAGGATGAGGTTGCCCATGCTCTGCTTCTGCGCGGGGACGGCTTCCTCTTCGGCAGAGGATGCAGCCTGCCCGCCCAACTGAGCCACGACAGCATCGTAGATCTTGGTGACTTTTGCGCCGCAGACCACTTGGAACTGGCCGCCGGCCACGACGACCGAGATGACGCCCTCCAAATGCTCAACGACGTCCTTTTTGGCTTTGCTCTCATCGCGGAGCACGAAGCGCAGGCGGGTGAAGCAGTGGGTGACCTGCTTCACGTTGGCCTTGCCGCCGACATTGTCCAAGATGTCTTTGACTACCTTGTTGTAATCCATGTTTTTCTCCTTTTACCAGTGTGAAACAAACGGACCGCGCGCGGAAAAGAGAACCATGCTGCCGTACACAACAAAAAAAGACCCAATGAAAATGAGACACAGTTCCAGAAAGCCCACTATGCCTTCTGCTGCGTTCATTCTCACCGGATCTTGCCTGTATTACCAGTAACACACCGTGTGTACGTCAATATTCTCTTTCACTGCACAAAATCATAGCACACAAATCACGAGAGTGCAAGCGGCGATTATGAAGTTTGTGTGAACGCACAAATCTTTACAGGAAAATTGTGCAGATTGCAAAGACGCACGGCCAACGGCGTGCACTGCTTACAAAAACAGCCTCTTATCTGCTGATGGCAAGGGTGCTGAACTCGGGCTCTTCAAAGTGGCTGTTATAAAACTCCTCTATCGGGCGGATGAGAGAAACGGTGTCCCGGGCACCGGCGGTCTCGTAGTAAAATAAAACGGTCAATAAGGGATTCTGAAGTAATCCATGACGGCCTTGAACTGATCCTGCGCGGTCAGGCAGGTATCCAGCAGATACCCTTGTTCCGACTTCCACTCATGGAGACCACGATAGTAGAACATTTTGAGGTCATCCGTAATAATGAACGGAACAATATTGTTCCGCAGGCACTCCTTGAAGAGCAGAAGCCGCCCGACACGGCCATTTCCATCCTGAAACGGATGGATGGATTCAAAGGCATAGTGGAATTCCAGCAGGTCTTCCAGCGACTTGGCAGGATTTTGATTGTACTCAGATAAAAGTTCTTTCATTTGCGGGGCAACCAGTTCTGGCGCAGTGGTGCTTCTGCCACCGACTTCGTTCGGAAGTTTTTTATATTCGCCAACGGCGAACCAGTCCTTGCGGGAATCGCTGGTGCCGCTCTTCAGGGTAAGGTGCAGCTTTTTGATGAGAGCTTCGGTGATGGGCTTCTTGGCATCCCGGATGACTATATCAATGCATTTGAAGTGATTGGCTGTTTCGACTACATCATCCACATTGACAACACCATTCTCCATGCCAATGGTGTTGGTTTCGTAGATATACCGTGTTTGGTCATGGGTCAGACGGCTGCCTTCAATGTGGTTTGAGTTATAGGTAAGGTCGATCTGAATTTTGTGGTAGATTCCACCTTTCACGTGCCCGGCCATTTCATCTTGCAAAATATTGAGCAGGGTACGAGGTGCCGGTTGCTTTTTGTTGACGCGCTCTGGACGCTCTGCATCCTGCGGAATGTTCCATGTCTTGCCGATAAGGACTGCCCCCGGAATCTTGCCGGTAGCACAGTAGTTGCGGACAGTGCGCTCTGAAACATTCCATGATTTTGCCGTATCAGCGACAGATTGATAGTTCATCGGAACACCTCCTGTAAGATGATTATATCATTTTATCGGCAAGAAATCAAATAAACAAATGCGTAAAAACTAAAATCTTGCCGATATAAACAATGTGTATAAATTAAAATATTGACATCATGAAAGAGAATGATTATAATGAAAATGAGGGGAAGTGAGACTGTGAAAGAGGACTTCAAGACACAGATTTTTGATATTTTCGGTACGGTGGATTTAGAGCAGCTGCGGGCGATCGCGCAGAAAGTACAGCTTATAGAAAGTGAAAAACCACATAATGAACGCGGCGCAGGACGCAAAAACAGCCTGACTCCGCAGCAGTTGGCAGAGATGCTGGCTCTGCATCAGCAGGGAATGGGAGCAACGGAGTTGGCGAAAAAGTACGGCATCAGTCGCCAGACGATTTACAAGCAGCTGGAACGTGCGCAGAACTTCAGTAATGACCCGAACACCATGCTGCGCCTCAATTATATGAACCGGAATGATCTATGTACGACCATTGATGTGGATTTTAAGAATGAAAAGATCAAAATTAGAAATTATACGGACAAAATTCCACTCAGAGCGTTTGGCGTGGTTGAAAACCCAACATGGGAAGATTTTCAGTGGTTTTTGAAAGACCGCTGCTTTCCTGAGACACGGGCACATCTGAAATGGGTGCTGAGTGATGTGGGAGTACCTTTCTATGATCCGCTTATGATTATTGAAAAGACTAAGGGAAAGATGGCAGAAGATCAACAGTGGATTGAAGTGATCCATAGAAAGGCATCGTAACAAGGTGAATTATGGAAAGCATTGACCTGAATAAGATTCCAGTGCAGGAAACCGAGGGACACACCTCAAAAGGAAACCAGTTGAAATGGAAACTGGGCGATCAGTGGTATAAAGCCGACCACATGGGCTATGAGGGACTGTCCGAAGTTCTGGTATCCAGATTGCTGCATAAGGCGGAACTGAAATATCCTTTTGTAGAATATCATCCGGTAGAGATTGCTTATAAAGGACAGAAACTGCTGGGATGCCGCAGCAAAAATTTTCTGAAAGAAAACCAGAAGTTGATCCCGCTGGAAAAACTTTATCGTCAGAACACAGGCAAGAGTTTGGCGCTGAGCTTGGTAGAATTTCCAGAAGTGCCGGACAGAATTCGATATACTGTGGAACAAGTTGAAAAATACACAGGACTGCACAATTTTGGAGAATATCTGACTGCGATGGTGGAATTGGATGCATTCTTTTTGAACGAAGATCGTCATACGAACAACATTGCGGTACTGTATGATACCGAAAAAGACTGTTATGAACTCAGTCCGATTTTTGATCAGGGGCTTTCTCTATTGGCTGATACCAGCTTTGATTTTTCGTTAGAACGGCCCTTGGAAGAGTGCATGAGGCAGGTGGAAGCAAAGCCTTTCCATTTGAGCTTTGAGCAGCAGGTGGATGCTGCGGAAGAACTGTATGGTATTCAAATTCACTTCCACTTTGGGATGAAAGTGGTACAGGAAGAACTTAAAATGTTGAAAGAGGGCTATGCGGAGGAAGTCATTATGCGGGTAGAGCGCCTTCTTCGGGAACAGATGCGCCGATATGCATATCTGATGGATTGAATAGAAAACGGACACGTTGGAAGTATAAGCAAAAAAGAAAGGCCGCTCGTGGAAAGAGAGAATCTTCTCTCGATCCATGAGCGGCCATAATTTTTTCTGGTTGTGTGGGCTTAAAGCGGAGAATGCACTCACCCTTTACTCACCCTTTTGCCATGAGAATGCAGCAGGATGTACAAATTTACATAGAAGTGCAAATGACATAGCAACGATGAATATAAGGATATATGAAGTGGTATCAGGATACATTGCAGGCAGTGCAAACTCCGATACCTAATTTCATTTTATTATACTCCTTGCGAAAAAGATTTTACGCTGCGGTAAAAAGCGATATTATAACAGGATAATTGTAGCACAATGGACGTTTTTTCTCAATACTTACTTAAGTGGAAACGAAAAGCCGCCCGTGGAAAAGCAGTGCTGCTTTTCCACGGGCGGTCCTTATGATTCAGGTTGTACGGGTCTTACTTGCAGATGGCAAGGGTGCCGGACGCGGTCTCCTCAAAATGGCTGGCGTAGAATTCCTCCATCAGCCGGATGAGAGAAACGGTGTCCCGGGCACCGGCGGTCTCGTAGCAGGAGTGCATGGCCAGCTGCGGCAGGCCGATGTCCACGCAGTTCATGGATACCTGTGCCATGGCAAGATTGCCCAGAGTGCTGCCGCCGACCTTATCGGAACGGTTGGCAAAATACTGCAGCGGGACACCGGCGCGGGCGGCAAGTTCCTTTGCCACGGCCATGCTCATGCCGTCGCTGGTATACTTCTGGCCGGCGTGCACCTTGACCACAACGCCCTCGTTCATGTAGGTGCAGTTGTTCACATCGGTATATTCCGGGTGGTTGGGGTGCACGGCGTGGGCGTTGTCGGCGCTGAACATGAAGCTGGAGGCCACCGCACGGTGGAAGTCCTCATCGCCGGGGCAGACGTTCTGCGCGATGCGGTGCAGTACATCGTACAGGAAGGTGGAAGCCGCGCCCTGCTTGGTGCCGGAACCCACTTCTTCGTTGTCGAAAAAGGCGGCAACATTGATGGACTGGGCGCTGTGTGCTTTCAGGAAACCCTTCAGGATGCCGAACACACACTGCTGGTCATCCAGACGGCCGGAGGAGATGAACTCCTCATTGCAGCCCCAGACGGCGGCCTTTTCGCGGATGCAGAGGAACAGGTCGCTGCCAAGAATCTGGTCTTCTGCGACCTGCAGCTCAGCGGCGACCAGCTTTTTCAGCACGTCTTCCTCGGCGGCACCGCCCAGCAGGGGCAGCATATCCACCTGCTTGTTGTAGGAAGCCTTGTCGTTGACCTCGCGGTCCATATGGATGGCCACGCTGGGGATCATCAGCAGGTCGCGGTCCAGCGTGAGCAGTCGGGAAGTGATGGCATCGTTCTCCTTTATCAGCACGCGGCCTGCCACCGACAGCGGCCTGTCCATCCATGTGGAGCAGATCATGCCGCCGTACCCCTCGGTGTTCAGCTTGGTGTACTTCCGGCCCATGTGGATCTCGGCGTTTTCCTTGATGCGGAAGCAGGGAGAATCCGTGTGGGCAGCGGCCACGTTGAAGCTGTAGTTTTCCAGCTGTTCTCCCATGCGGAATGCAAGGATGCTGGAGCCGTTGCGGCAGACAAAATAGCTCCTGCCGGGTTCCAGCTGCCACCGGCGGCTCTCCAGCAGCTCGGAAAAGCCCTCCTTCAGCAGGATGTTCCGGACGGATGCAGTGGTGTGGTATGCGGTAGGATTGCCGTCAATGAAGGACAGCAGCTCCTGTACTTCTTTTTCGATCATTGGAAGACCCTCCATGGATTTATCGGTTTGGATGCTCCTATTCTACTTCTGCGGTTTGCGCTTTGCAATAGCCGGTCCTGCGGGCGGGGAAGAATTTGTTTTACATTGCGCGGGTTCTATAGTATACTACTCCTGTCGGTAAATATCGAATCAACAGGAAAGGCAGGGAACCGTCATGGAACGCAGTGATCCGCGCTATCAGGCGTATGTGGAAATATTAAAGGAAGAACTGATCCCGGCAATGGGCTGCACCGAACCGATTGCGCTGGCTTATGCCGCAGCCAAAGCCCGCGAAGTGCTGGGCATGCTGCCCGAAAGCGTGCAGCTGCAGGTGAGCGGCAGCATTATTAAGAATGTGAAGAGCGTCATCGTGCCCAACACCGGCCACCTGAAAGGCATGGAAGCCGCTGTGGCAGCGGGCATCATTGCCGGTTCGGCAGACAGAGAGCTGGAAGTCATCTCCGAGGTCAGCGAGGATAAGAAGGCTGCCATCCGGGACTATCTGCAGACGGTGCCCATTTCCATCCAGCACATCGAGCAGGGGCATGTGTTCGATATCATCGTTACCGAGCGCAGTGGGGATTCCTACGCAAAGGTGCGCATTGCGGATTTTCACACCAACATCTGCCTGATCGAAAAAAATGGCCGGGTGCTCTACGAAAAGCCGCTGCTGAACGAGGAGGCCCGGCGGGATAGCCGGGTCGACCGCAGCCTGCTGAACATGAAGGACATCTGGGACTTTGCCGAGACGGCCGACCTGCAGGATGTGGCGGACCTGCTGGAACGCCAGATCCGCTATAACAACGCCATTGCAGAGGAGGGCCTTCTGGGCGACTATGGCGCGAACATCGGCCGGGTGCTGCTTTCTACCTACGGCAACGATGTGTCTATCCGGGCCAAGGCCAAGGCGGCCGCCGGTTCGGATGCCCGCATGAACGGCTGTGAGCTGCCGGTCATCATCAACTCCGGCAGCGGCAATCAGGGCATCACCTGCTCGGTGCCGCTCATTGAATATGCCAAGGAGCTGCACAGCGGCAAGGAAAAGCTTTACCGTGCCCTTATCATTTCCAATCTGGTGGCCATCCACGAAAAGACCGGCATCGGCACCCTGTCCGCCTACTGCGGCGCAGTCAGCGCCGGTGCGGGCGCTGGCGCGGGCATCGTATATCTGTGCGGCGACGGCTATCAGGCCGCCATCCACACGGTGGTCAATGCGCTGGCCATCGTGTCCGGCATCGTGTGCGACGGCGCAAAGGCCTCCTGCGCGGCAAAGATCGCTTCCTCGGTGGACGCGGCCTTGCTTGGCTACAACATGTACAAGTGCCATCAGGAGTTCAAGGGCGGCGACGGCATCGTGATGAAGGACATCGAGACCACCATCAAGGGCATCGGCCGTCTGGGCAAGGACGGCATGAAGGAGACCAATGAGGAGATCATCCGGCTGATGATCGAGTAATGAAGAACTGAAAACCAGCCTTTCGCAGATGGTAAATGTCTGCGGAAGGCTGGTCTCTTTTATAGCGCTTTTGGTGGTGTTGGGTCGTCTGTCCGGTTCAGAAGATAATCGGTCGATGTTTTGTAAAGGTCAGCCAGCTGAACGAGGGTAACGGTGGGAATGTCGCGCAGGCCTTGTTCGTAGCGGTTGTATTGCGGCTGCGGCATATGCAGGATGGCAGCCAGCTGGCGCTGGGTCAGGTCGTGATCCTCGCGCATATCACGGATGCGGCGATAATAGGCCATAAAAATATCCTCCTGATATCTGAATGGATATCTTGACAGTACCGCAGGAAGATGCTATTCTGAATGTGTGATATCCAAATGGATATCAAAAACACTTGCGAGTGAACCCGTATAAGTCATAAACAGAGACAGGAGGACATTCAAATGAAGAAAGTTGTACGGCGTGAATTTTTGCGGATCGCGGCTGCCGCTGCATTGGTGTGTGCAGCAGCTTCGCTGACGGGATGCGGTCAAAATGTGGAAAAACTGGTGGTTGGTGACTGGTATCTGGAAGGCTCTGACCGGCTGAGATTTACGATTTATGATGACGGGACGGTCAATATCCCGGGTACTTATGGGACGGGAAAATGGTCGATCGTAAATGACAATCAACTGAAGATCTCTGATTTCTACGGGGAGTCTACGGTGCTCAAGATCGAGGACATCGACAAGGATTCCATGACCTGCCGGCAAATTTATGATGGTCGGGAAGATGAAGAGACGATCACCTATTGGCATAAAGCGGAAGATGCAGTGAAGCACTGAGAGTCAAAAAGGAGAACTGGATATGAAGTTTCCGAGAATGATTGCGGTACTGGGGCTGACATGCGCACTGCTTTTAAGCGGCTGCGGAAGCGAAGAAACCAGCAGCCTTTCAGAATTGATGGCATCCAAGAAAAACGGAACACAACAGTCGCCGCTTACAAAAATGCCTGAACATATGAAAGATATGTACGGGATGGGAGAAACGAGCGATAGTGCCCTCGAAAACGAAACTTACTCGACATTAAAGGAGGAAATAGGAGACTATAACGGCTGTAGTCTCCGTTACCCGAATTTTGAAGAACTGTCGGTTGGGATGCTTTACAAAGGAGAAGTGCATAAGTACTGCCTGTTCGATAAGGAAGGACGGGTGCATTGCATTTTTGATGATGACGTAAACATCGTGTCTGGATTCTATAATGGTATGTGCTTGACAAGTACTGGTGTGATGGCAAAAGAAGATGATACATTCTTTCGGCCGACCTATCTGTCGGATGACGAGACTATCGTTCGATATGCAAAAGACGATGATGGTGTACTTCTCTGGACAGTAAAAAGGGAAGACTCAATTAAAGGAACGACAGCCATTCTGACGGCTTGGGATGCGAATGGAGAAATTCGTTTTCAATGCGACACTACACGGGATGAATTCTCGGAGATGAATCCTGATACTGTATACAATGATCTGTCACAGAATCAGTACGAGTCGATTGGTATTTCACAGGCATTTGCATACTGTGGGGGGAGTGTATATCGGATCAGGAGCGATCTTTACTATGTGTTTATGAACATCGACACGGGAAAATTCTTTTCGGTGCGGGAACCCAATGCATATCTGGTGCAGGTGGAAGGAAACCAGATGATTCGAACACAACCGGGACTGAGAGCGCTTGATGGTGACTTTAATGAACTCCCAGAATGGAAAGCAATAAAATCAAGACGAAGCGGAACACCGGTATTAAGCGAAGGGCTGCTCTATCTGGATGTTAGAAGGGATGCAGATGATTTTGAAGATTATCCATCGGGATTTTATGATGTTCATTTAAACCGTATAATAGATCTCAGTGAATACGATGTTCGGCCGATCAATGAAAATTCTGAGCCGCGGTTTATGAACGGTTATGCCGTCCTCCAGTTGCGAAATCCCGATGGTGTACTTTTTTGGGGTGTTATGGACAAAAATGGAAATTGGACATCTCAACCTCAGAAAGGGACGATCAAATATGTTTTTCCGACAGCAGATGGTGTTTTGATCAGTACTTGTGAAGAAAACACAGACATGTATCAGACCTATAATCAGAATGGCGCAAAGCTGCAAAATTGGGATGGTCTGCAATTTAATGGTTACTATGGGTATGCAGACAAGAAAACAACGTATGGCAGTTACGAGGTTTATGATGGCTTCCTTTATACAGATTTGAGCGGACACATTGCAAAAATCAGCAGCGGTGGAACATTTGAAATGCTATCCTGATGAAATAAACATGTTCTAAAAGAAAATCAGTGAATGGAAAAGCAGACTTTCTCGGAAAAGAAAGCCTGCTTTTCCGCTTCAGAGCAAAAAATCATACAAATCCTTCTTTATTTTGTCATAACTCTTCCGTATAATAAGAAGTGGAAACCTTTGCTGCTCTGCCCGCCCGGCGGGCATTCGATAAAATGGGAGGAAATCATTATGGCCAACGAAAAGATCCTCGTTGTGGACGACGATACCAATATCTGCGAGCTGCTGCGGCTGTACCTGACCAAGGAGGGCTATCAGGTCACGGTGGCAAACGATGGCGAAGAAGGTCTGGAAAAGTTCAATCAGGTCAAGCCTGATATGGTGCTGCTGGACGTGATGATGCCCAAGATGGACGGTCTGGAAGTGTGCCGCCGCATCCGCAAGGCGGGCAACACCCCGGTGATGATGCTCACGGCCAAGGGCGAGACCTTTGATAAGGTGCTGGGCTTGGAGCTGGGTGCAGACGATTACATGGTAAAGCCCTTTGATGCCAAGGAAGTGGTGGCCCGCATCAAGGCGGTGCTGCGCCGCTGCCAGACCACCACGGCTGCTGCCGAGAGCACCGAGGGCGTGATCGAATTCGACAACCTGCGTCTGGACATGAACAGCTATGAGCTGCGGGTCAAGGGCAAGGTGGTGGAGGCTCCCCCCAAGGAGCTGGAACTGCTGAACTGTCTGGCCTCCCACCCGAACCGCGTCTACACCCGCGACCAGCTGCTGGACGAGGTGTGGGGCTTTGAGTATTACGGCGACAGCCGCACCATTGATGTGCATGTCAAGCGCCTGCGCGAGAAGCTGGCCGGTGCTTCCGACAAATGGGAGCTGAAGACCGTATGGGGCGTGGGCTATAAGTTCGAGGTGCGTCAGTAATGCGCAAAAGTATCTCGGTAGCGTTCTTCTCGCTGGTGTCCACCCTGATGGTGCTGGGCATCGTGCTGATGGGAGCTTCGGAGTGGGTGCTGTTCAAGAACTACTTCGCCAAGGACCGCTACGAAACACTGGATCAGGTGGTGGGTGTCACCCAGCGCACGGCCCAGTATCTGGTCCAGCAGGCGGAGCTGCCGGAAGGCGATGAGCTGGACGCACTGAGCACCAAGCTGGAGATCATCGGCGAGAGCGCAGAGGCCTATCTGTTCTTTACCGACAACGACGGCCGGGTGATGATCGCCTCCAGCCCGGACAAGCTGGAGAGCCTGACCGTGCCGGAAGAAATGATGGAGAAGATCGACGCTTCCGATGCGGATTACTACCATGTGTTCGGCACGCTGGGCGGCATGCTGGACGGGAAAAGCTACATCACGGTCAGCGAAATGCGCAATGAGAACGGCCAGCCCAGCGGCTACCTGTTCCTGTGCTCTTCCGGCGAGCAGCTGACCCAGTTCAAGCAGCAGTTCTGGTCCAACTTCCTGCTGTCGGCCTGTGTGATGCTGCTGTGTGCCAGCATCCTGACCAAGATCCTGATGCGCCAGCTCACCGACCCGCTGCAGAAGGTGACGGATGCTGCCCAGCGCTTTGGCGGCGGTGATCTTTCCGTCCGTGTGGAGGGAGTGGAAGGCGAAGGCGAGGCAGCCGACCTTGCCCGCACCTTCAACCGCATGGCAGACAACATCCAGATGAACGACAACTCCCGCGGTCAGTTCATGGGCAACATCGCCCACGAGCTGCGCACCCCCATGACTACCATCAAGGGCTTTGTGGACGGCATTCTGGACGGCACCATCCCGCCGGATATGCAGAACCACTACCTGCAGCTGGTCAGTGAGGAAACGGGCCGTCTGGCACGGCTCATCCAGAACATGCTGGATCTCTCCAAGCTGGAAAGCGGCGAATATCAGGTAAACGCCCGGATGTTCAACATCTGGGAGACCATCACCGGCGTGGCGCTCTCGGCAGAGCAGCGCATCAACGACGGCATGATCGACATCGACGGCCTGACCATGGACGAAAAGGTGCTGGTCTACGCCGACCCCGACCTGATCCATCAGGTGGTGTATAACCTGCTGGACAACGCCATCAAGTTCACCCCGGCAGGGGGCACCATCCGCTTCGGGGTGGAAAAGCTTGGCCCGGAAGCCGAGATCTCCATCTGGAATTCCGGTCAGGGCATCAGCCCGGAAGCGCTGCCATACGTGTTCCAGCGGTTCTATAAAGAGGACCGCTCCCGCGGCCTGCACGCCCGGGGCGCGGGTCTGGGCCTGAACATCTGCAAGGTGCTGGTGAACCTTTCCGGCGGGCAGATCCGGGTGGAGAGCCAGCAGGGCGAGTGGTGCCGGTTCGTGTTCACCCTGCCCACGGTGACCCCGAACCCCGGCGGCATGAAGCGTCTGCCGGACGAAGCCGGCGGTGAACCCACCGTGGAAGACCCTGCAAGCATGAAGCCCGTAGAATGAACTTCCAGCCAGACTGTCCCGGACCCGGGGCGGTCTGGCTGTTTTGGCGTGGGGAAACTTTGCCGCCGATGAAACTCCCCCAGTCATCTCGCTGCGCTCAATGCCAGCCCCCTCTGGGATGGGGCCCTTGGCATGGCGGTAAAGCTTCCGGTTAAAGTGCAAATCTTCCGGGCGTGCCAGAGGCTCCCTCTCCGAGGGAGCTGGTAAAGCCGTCAGGCTTTGACTGAGGGAGTTTCTTCGCAAATGGACAAATCTTTCCAAATACGTCATTTCCGTGAAAAAGCCGTTGGCGGGTTTGATTTTTTGCTCGTTTTCATGTAAACTAAAAGATAACCATGCCCATGCTGTTTTTGCGGTTTGAAACTGCCAGCACAATGGGACAAATGGGAATAAGAATTTATAAAATAACGGAGCGTAAAAATAGAATATGGCAATCGTAAGTCCTTCGATCCTTTCCGCTGATTTTGGCAAACTGGGTGCAGACTGCCGTATGGTGCTGGATGCCGGTGCACAGATGCTGCATTACGACGTGATGGACGGCCACTTTGTGCCCAACATCAGCTTTGGCGTGCCGGTGCTCAAGAGCCTGCACAAAAATCTGCCGGATGCCTTTTATGATGTGCACCTGATGATCAGCCATCCGCTGCAGTATGCGGAAGCCTTCATCAAAGCCGGTGCCACCCTGTACAACTTCCACCTTGAGTGCGAGGACGATATCCAGGCCACCATCGATGCCGTCCGGGCGCTGGGCTGCAAGGTGGGCCTGACCATCAAGCCCGGCACCGACCCGCAGGCGCTGGCACCCTATCTTGACCAGCTGGACCTTGTGCTGGTGATGAGCGTGGAGCCCGGCTTCGGCGGGCAGAAGTTCATGCCCTCGGCGCTGGACAAGCTGCGCTGGCTCAAGGCGGAGCGCGAAGCGCGCGGCGCACACTATCTGCTGGAAGTGGACGGCGGCGTGGACAATGCCACCGCGCCCCAGTGCGTGGAAGCGGGCGCTGATATTCTGGTGGCGGGCAGTGCAGTGTTCGGCGCAGCAGACCCTGCTGCAGCCGTGCAGCACCTCGCCAGCCTTTGAAAGGATAACCATTTATGGATGAATCTTTGATCCGGGAGCAGGAGGCACAGCTCCAGAAGACCGGCCGCTACTATAAGCATATCTGCTTTATGGCGGTGCCGGTGCTGTGCATGGCCTGTTTTCTGTACGGTGTGCGCCCGCTGCTGCTGTGCGGCATTGCGGTGCTTACCGGCAATCTGTGCGACCGTCTCGTTTCGCTGCTGCGCCGCCGCGTGTATCAGGGCGGTGACTTTTCCAACGAGAGCTTTGCGCTCGTCATTGCCCTGCTGATGCCGGTGACGGTGGATATCTATGTTCTGATCGCCGCAGTGATTGCCGGTGTGCTGATCGGCAAGGAGATCTTTGGCGGCTACGGCAGCTACCCCTTCAACCCGGCTGCTGTGGGCTATGTGGTGGCGGCTGTGTCATGGCCGGAACAGGTGTTCCGCTATCCACAGCCCTACACCAGCATCCCCCTGTGGGATGCCTCCATGGTGCCGGTCTCCAGCGCCATTGAGGACACCCTGCGCAGCGGCGGCATGCTGAACATCGGCTCGCTGGCGCTGGGTCTGGGCGAATATGCTGCTCCCATGGGCACCGGCGCTGCGCTGGTGATCCTTGCCTGCGGCCTGTTTTTGTGGACCCAGAAGGATGCCCACATGTCTGCATCGATCAGCTTTCTTGTGACCTGTGCGGTCATTGCGTTCTTCTTCCCGCGGCAGGCGGGCCTTGCCGACAGTGCCGTGCTGTCAAATATCCTGCCCCGCCTGCAGTGTGTGCGGGATGAGCTGCTGACTGGCGCGATCCTGTTCAGCGCGGTGTTCCTGATCAACGAGCCTTACACCTGCGTGCATCACCGCATGGGCCGTGTGCTGTACGGCGTGCTGGTGGGCGTTGTGAGCATGGGCTTCCGCTACTATGGCGTGTACGAGACCGGTGTGTGCTTTGCGCTGCTGGCGGTCAACAGTGTGTCGGCATGGATCGACCGCACCGAGGCAAAGCTGTATCACCTGATCCATCTGCAGGCAGATGCCGGAAAGGGGGCAGCACAATGAGACGCGCAACGGCTGAACTGATCGTAAAAGACCCCGACAAGTTTGCCCACCACGACCGGGTGTTCCTGAATAACCCGGTGGTCATGCAGGGCATGGGCCTTGCCCCGCTGGTGGTGCTTGCCACCGGCGGCCAGAATGCGGTGATGCTGGCGGCGGCGGTGGCGCTGCTGCTGGTGCCCTCCCGCGTGCTGGCCTGTCTGCTGAGCCGCCTTGTGCCCCTGCACGACGAGGACCCCGCCCCGGAAACGCTGCAGAAAAAGCTGCTGCCCCGTGCACTGGTGTACGGTTTCAGCACGGCGGTGGTGTATCTGGCGGTGTATCCCATCCTGAATATGCTGTTCAGCACCAGCCTGCTGAGCCTTGGCATCTATCTTCCCATGCTCACGGTGGAGCCGCTTCTGACCTACCGCTTTGGCCGCGTGCAGGAGACGGTGCACAAGGCTGTCTCCAAGGGCCTGCGCATCACGGTGGGCTATGCGCTGCTGCTGGTGCTGCTGGGCTGCGTCCGTGAATGGCTGGCCGCAGGCACCATGTTCGGTGTGGTTGTCAGCCGCCCGGTGCTGCCCATGGCAAGCATGCCGGCAGGCGGCTTTATCGTGCTGGGCGTGCTGTGTGCCGTATGGCGTGCACTGGCCCAAAAGCGTAAGGCATATCTCACCAAAGAGGCACGCAACCTTGTGGATGTGCATTCCCAGAAGGAGGCGGACCGCGAACAATGAGAGATGTTGTAACAACAAGTGCAGTGTTCTTCAGCTATGCACTGCTGGCGGTGTTCGCGCAGAACGCCGTCTTTACCCGTGCACTGGGCGTTTCGCGTCTGGTGCAGCTGGTGGGCGATGACCGCACCAGCAGCTGGCTGTTTGGTATGCAGCTGTGCATCACGCAGATGCTGGTAACGCCGTTTGCGTGGTATGCCGGCAGCCGGATCACTCCGCTGGCAAACCGTGCCCAGCTGCGCCCGCTGGTGTATATTGCCAGCATTGCCGTGGTGTGCGTTCTGGAGCACGCCGTGCTGTGGCTGGCGAAGGGCCTGCCGCACCGCAGCGCATTGCTGCGCATCGTGCCGCTGGCGGGCCTGAACAGCTGTGTGCTTGGCACGGTACTGGTGGAGCGCACCCAGAGCTTTACGCTGGGGCAGAGCCTTGGCTTTGGCCTTGGCAGCGGCCTTGGCTATGTGCTGGCGGTGCTGCTGGTAACGGAAGCCCGCCACCGCCTGCGCAGCAAGGCCATCCCGGAAGCATTCCGCGGCCTGCCCATCACGCTGGTGTATATCGGCGTGCTGGCACTGGCGATCTATGGTTTCACCGGACATTCTGTGATCCTGTAACATTGGCAGGGAGGAGGATCGACAATGGCAAAGTATAAACGTCAGAAGGTCAAGCGCTACCGCCGCAGCTTCTACAGCCGCGGTACACGCATCAAAAAAGGCATCGGCATCGTGGTGCTGGTGCTGGCGGTGCTGGGCGCAGCCTGGCTGGCAGCACCCCACGTGCTGGACTGGGCTACCCACACCTGGTATACTGTGGTGAAGAACCGTGATCTGGAAGCTGAATCGGCATCTCGCGCAGCCGCCTCGTCCGAAGCAGCTGCATCCTCGGCGGTACAGGAAGCGGCTTCGTCCCAGCCGGAGCCGGAACAGCCCAAGGAGCTGGACGGCAAGGCCGTTACCGGCGGCAGCTGGGCCGCAGTGGATGTGAGCACCCTTGCCGATGATGCGGCCATCCGTGCAGCGGCGCAGCAGCTCAAGGCGCAGGGAGCGGATTATGGCCTTGTGACCCTGAAGGATGCCGACGGCAGCATCCATTATGCTTCGCAGGTGGCGGCGGCTTCCGGCAGCGTCGCCGGCACCGCTGTGGACCCGGCCCGCATCGCGGCCATCTTCCGGGAGGAGGGCATCATCCCGGCGGCACAGCTTGCGGCCTTTACCGACCCGGTGTCCGGCTATACCGACCGCAGCATGGCCGTGCATTACAGCGGCACCCAGCTCTGGCTGGATAACGTCAGTGCCAAGGCCGGCGGCAAGTCCTGGCTGGACCCCAGCGCAGCATCCGCTGTGCAGTATGTGGGCGACCTGATCGAGGAGCTGCACGGCATGGGCTTTGAGCAGGTGGTGCTCACTGGCGTGCAGTTCCCGAACATTATCACCCGCAAGCAGGAGTTTGCAGCGGCGGGCGGCAAGAGTCAGGAGGGCCGCGCTGCCCTGCTGGCTGCGGATATCAGCACATGGCAGGCCCGCTTTGACGGCAGCGTGGTGCTGTGGCTGAGCTACCCGGCCCAGCAGTGCACCGACGCTTCCGATGCACTGGGTGCACCGGCTGTGAGCCTTGGAATGCACAACCTGATCGTCACGGCGGATACGCTGGACGCGGCGGCACGCGGACAGCTGCAGCAGTCTGCCGCCGAAGCCGGTGTGCAGAACGTTGTGATCTGCAGCACCGAGAGCTTCCAGTAAAAAGAACATGGATCGCTTTGGTTATTGTAAAAGGGAGAGATCTACTATGAACACGAAATCCTGCTTTGCACCGGCCCACATCCTTCTGCCTTCGGAGCAGGTCCCACTGGAAAAGTGGGGCTGCATTGCCTGCGATCAGTTCACCAGTGACCGGGATTACTGGAAGAAAGCCGAGGCTGCTGCGGCAGGCAGCCCCAGCACCCTGAACATGATCCTGCCGGAGGTCTATCTGGAGGACGGCGATGCCGATGCACGCATTGAGAAGATCCATGCCACCATGGATGACTATGCCCGGAACGTGCTGACCCGCGCGGTGGACGGCTTTGTTTACGTGGAGCGCACCGAGCAGAGCGGCAAGGTGCGGCAGGGCCTTGTGGGCATGGTGGATCTGGAAGCCTACAGCTACCGCCGCGGTGCACCCTGCGCCGTGCGTCCCAGCGAAAGCACGGTGGAAAGCCGCATCCCGCCCCGCATGAAGGTGCGCACCGGTGCCGCGCTGGAAACACCCCACATCATGATGCTGGCGGACGACCCCGGCTGCACCCTCATCGAGCCGGTGGCGGCGCATAAAGCCGAACTGCCCAAGGTGTACGAGGGCGAATTGATGCTGAACGGCGGCCACATTGCGGGCTGGGCTGTGGAAGACCCTGCCCTCATTGCGCAGATCGAAGATGCGCTGGCTGTGCTGGGCAGTCAGAAAGAATTCGACAAAAAGTATCCGGATGCCACCCGCCGCGACCCGCTGACGCTGGCCGTAGGCGACGGCAACCACTCGCTGGCCACTGCAAAGGCCTGCTGGGAGGAGCTGAAAAAGACACTCACACCGGAGCAGGCAGCAAACCATCCGGCCCGCTGGTGTCTGGCCGAGGTGTGCAATGTGCACTCGCCTGCGATCGAGATCGAGCCGATCCACCGCGTGCTGTTCAATGTGGACTGCGCAGCGGTGCTGCTGAGCCTGATCACGTGGAGCGATTCCAATATGGCCGGCTGCAGCTTTGGCGGCAGCAAGCAACAGCCCTTCACGCTGGCCGGGCCGCACATGTCCAACGTGCTCAGCTTTGAGGACCCAACCGCACCGCTGACCGTGGGCACCATTGACGAATTTATCGAATACTATCTTGAGCACCACAAGGAAGCCCGCGTGGACTATGTGCACGACGAGCCTGCTGTGCGCGCCCTGTGCAAAAAAGGTGCTGTGGCATTCCTGATGCCGCCGTTTGCCAAGAGTGACCTGTTCAAAGGCGTTGTGATGGGCGGCGTGCTGCCGCGCAAGACCTTCAGCATGGGCCACGCAGAAGAAAAGCGGTACTATGTGGAGTGCCGGAAAATTACGGAATAATTATTGGAGAACCATGACATTTAAAGAATTGAATCTGTCCGCCCCGCTTCTGCGCGCTGTGCAGGAGGCAGGCTATGAGACCCCGTCGCCCATTCAGGCGGCGGCAATCCCGCCGGTGCTGTCCGGCCGGGATCTGATGGGCTGCGCCCAGACCGGTACCGGCAAGACGGCTGCTTTTGCGCTGCCCATGCTGGACCGGCTCACGGCCAATGCGCCCCGCAGAAAGGGTGCCATCCGCGCCCTGATCCTGACCCCTACCCGTGAGCTTGCTTTGCAGATCGGCGAAAGCTTTGATGCCTACGGCAAGTATCTCAAGCTGCGCAGCACCGTCATTTTTGGCGGCGTGGGCCAGGCACCGCAGGTGGAAGCGCTGAAAAAGGGCGTGGACATCCTGATCGCCTGCCCGGGACGGCTCAACGACCTGATCGGTCAGGGATTTATCGATCTCTCGAACCTTGAGATCTTTGTGCTGGACGAAGCCGACCGGATGCTGGATATGGGCTTTGTGCACGATGTGAAGAAGGTGATCGCAAAGCTGCCCGGGGAGCGTCAGAACCTGATGTTCAGCGCCACCATGCCCACCGAGATCGAACAGCTGGCCGCAGGCATCCTGCGCAAGCCCGCCTTCGTCAAGGTGGACCCGGTGTCCAGCACCGTGGACCGCATCCAGCAGAGCCTGTACCATGTGGAAAAGGGCAACAAGAAATTCCTGCTGCCGTGGCTCATCAAGAACCTGCAGCCCCCGGTGGTGAACGCGCTGGTGTTCAGCCGCACCAAGCACGGCGCGGATAAAATTGCAAAAGACCTCACCAAGCAGGGCATCCCGGCGGCGGCCATCCATGGCAACAAGAGCCAGACCGCCCGCGTGACCGCGCTGGAAAACTTCAAGGCCGGTAAGACCAGGGTGCTGGTAGCCACCGATATCGCCGCCCGCGGCATCGATATCAGCGAGCTGTCCCATGTGTTCAACTACGACCTGCCCGAGGTACCGGAGACTTACGTGCACCGCATCGGCCGCACGGCCCGCGCCGGTGCCGACGGTACGGCGGTCAGCTTCTGTGCACCTGAGGAGCAGGAGTATCTGGCAGGCATCGAAAAGCTGAACCGCCGCAAAATTCCCGTGGTGAGCGGCCACCCGTGGGACGGCGTGCCCGCGCCGGTGCGCCCGGAGCCGCCGGTGCGCGGCAAAAAGCCCAAGGCAGCCGCCGCTGAACCGGCAGAAAAGCCTGCCGCAAAGCAGCCGAAGCCCGCAAAGGCCGAAGCAAAAAACGCAAAACCTGAAAAAAAGGCTGCACCCGCACCCAAGGTGCAGGCAAAGCCCGCAAAAACCGAAAAAGAGGAACCACTCATGGATGATACCAAGCGTACAACCGGCGGACGCAGCAATGACCGCCGTTCCAATAATAACAGCCGCCCGCGCCGGGAGCAGAATGCTCCTGCCCGCGGCAGCAATGCGCAGCCCAAGTTTGACCCGCATTTTGTGAGTGCCCCGGAGGCCACTCCGCTGCGCCCGGCCAAAAAGACTCCGGCTGCACCCGCCGCCCCGGCCATCCGCACGGCTGCACAGCCTGCTCAGCAGAACAGCAGCACGCAAGGCCAGAAGAGCCGTCGCAATGACCGCAGCGACCGTCCGGCCCGCCAGAACAGCCAGCCTGCCGCCCAGAGCCAGAGCGCAGAGCAGGGCCGCGGTGCAAACAACGGCCAGCGCGGCCGTCAGAATGCGTCCCGCAATGCACAGCCTGCACCGGCCCGTGCCCCCAGAGCGGAGAGCAGCCGCCGCGGCCGTGCCGCTGCTGCAAGGGACGAAGACCCGGGCCTTGTGCTCATCAGCCGTCGTCCGCCGCAGCAGAAGTTCACGAACTTTGAGGAGTATATGAACGCCCACGGCGGTGCAACTGCACCCATTGAGGACCACAGCGACGAAGTATGAGCAAAAATGAACCGTTTGCCCCATGGCAGTGCCCGCTGTGCGGGGAAAAACTGACCGGCGACAGCACCCTGAAATGCACAAAAGGCCACTGCTTTGACCGCGCCAAGGAGGGCTACTGGCATCTGCTGCCGGTGCAGAGCATGCGCACCAAGGCTCCCGGCGACAGCAAGGAGATGGTGGCCGCCCGCCGCGCGTTCCTGAATGCCGGATACTACGGCATCTTTGGCAAAGCGGTGGGTGAGCTGTGCGCAGAGTACGGCCAGCCTGCCAGCCCGGAGACGGCGCTGCATCTGCTGGATGCAGGCTGCGGCGAGGGCTGGTACGACCGCTGCATCGCGCAGGCGCTTGCCGAAAAAGGCCGCCGGGTGCAGCTGGCGGGTTTTGATATCGCAAAGCCTGCGGTGCGTCTTGCGGCCAAGGCCCTGCCCACGGCACAGTATGCGGTGGCATCCAGCTTCAGCCAGCCGGTGCGCACCGGCTGGGCCGACCTGCTGCTGAACTGCTTTTCGCCCTTTGCACAGGAGGAATTCCTGCGGGTGCTGCGCCCGGGCGGACGGATGATCTATGTGGTGCCCGGTGCCGAACATCTGTACCAGATGAAGGCCGTGCTCTACGAAAAGCCCTATAAAAACCCGGTGCAGCAGATCGCCTATGACGGTTTTGCCGCCATTGGGGAACGGGAAGTGACCGGCCGCGTCACGGTGCCCCACGAACAGCTGGAAGCGCTGTTCGCCATGACACCCTATTACTGGAAAACGCCGCGCGGCGGGGCGGAGCGCCTTGCTGCGCTGTCCCAGCTGGAAACCGATATCTCGTTCCGGTTCCTTGTGTTTGAAAAGCTGTAATGATAGCAGTTTGCGTTTTTAATGCACAAGCAACATCCGCAAACTGCATATCGCAAATATGCCGTTTTAATAGGCACTATTTTTGAAAATTGCGATAAAAAGCAAAAAACGCTCGTCATGCAGAATTGTGTGACGAGCGCTTTTTTGCTTCAGTTTCTGTCAAAAGCCCCGTCCCCGAGGGGGCTGTCGAGCGAATGCGAGACTGGAGGAGTTCCGTGTGACAGGTCGTCCACGAAAAACACCACTGCCCCCACCGCCGGAGGATAGGAGAAGTCCGGCAGGTGAGGGCAGCAGTGCTGTATCAGGATAGAGAGATCGCTTAGTGTTTTTCGCCCTTGGGCAGCAGACCGGCACGCTCCAGAGCCGGACGCAGGGCGAGGTACAGGATGACCGCACACACGGTGGAGGCCACGCTGTTTACAAAGGTGACGCCGCCTGCAATTTTGGTCAGCGCCTGTGCCACGGTGTATTCCTGACCAAAGATGTACACATTGCGGAAGTAGCCCAGGAACGGGTCGGTCAGCACGTTCAGCAGCAGGCCGGAACCGGCAGAAACGATCACCTTGATGAGATAGCCGGAGCTGTGCTTGTCGAGGTCGCGCAGCTTGAATGCCTTGTGCGCCACGGCACCGCAGGTGATGCCGATGATGAACTTGAGCACAAAGGTGGTGACGGCGTAGCCCGGGTCGCCGGCCAGAATATCGGCCAGCGCCAGACCAATGGCACCGGCCAGACCGCCGGACACACCGTCCAGCAGCAGGGCGGTCAGGGCGGTGAAGGTGTTGCCCAGATGGAACGAAGAACCGCCGTAGAACGGCACACGGAAGAACAGATAAGCCACAAGGCTTAAAGCGGCCATGACACCGGTCAGGGCCAGCTCCTTGGTGGTGAAGGTGTGCTTGTACAGCACACTTGCAAACAGAATGACGATGACAACGACTGCCAGAAGCAGCCACATTGCAGTAGTAGACATGATTTACTCTCCCTCCAAATTTCCGTTCCCGCGGCACCAAAGCCCCACTGGGGCTTTGATTGCTTCGCAACCACTTACCTACAATCCTACTTGACATTTGGGTGTCCAGCGGGTATGCTCCTATTATACGCAGAACTGACACCATGAAAATACCCAGAATAAAGTTTTTTCATGGGGTCAGTTTGACGCAATACCCAGACAGGAGGGATAATTTATGGTCCATCTGACCACGGCGCTGGATGCTTCTTCTGGCGTGCCGCTGTACGAACAGCTGTACCGCAGCCTTGCCGGAGAGATGCGAAGCGGCACCCTTGCGGCGGGCACCCGGATGCCCGGCAAGCGGCGGCTGGCGGCAGAGCTGTCCGTCTCGGTGAATACGGTGGATGCCGCCTATCAGATGCTGGCGGCGGAAGGGTATCTGGAATCGCGGGAGCGCAGCGGCTTTTATGTACAGGAATATCTGGCCCTGCCGTCCCGGCCTGCCGGCGGGCCGGAACAGCCCGCACCGCCAAAACCGGAACTGCCTGTGCTGCCGGTGCGGTACGACCTTTCCACCCGCGGGGTAGACCCGGAGCTGTTCCCGTTCCGCACATGGGCGCGGCTGCAAAAGGAGCTGCTGTACTCTTCGCCCCAGCTGCTCACCCACGGCGATGCGCAGGGCGACCCGGCCCTGCGGCAGGCGCTGGCGGAATATCTCTCTGAATACCGCGGTGTGCAGTGCGGGCCGCATCAGATCGTGGTGGGCGCGGGATTGGAATATCTGCTGGGCCTGCTGGCACCGCTGCTGCCCGGCCCTGCAGCGGTGGAAACGCCGGGCTACCCCCGTGCTTTGCAGGTGCTGCAGAACAACGGTGTGCACTGCTGCTGCCTACCGGTGGACGAGGACGGCCTTTCGGTGGAAGCACTGAACCGGTCGGATGCAGCGGTGTGCTACGTCACGCCCAGCCACCAGTTCCCCACAGGCGTTACCATGCCTGCAGGCCGCAGGGCCGAGCTTCTGCACTGGGCAGCCCGCAGGCCGGGCGGGCGGTATATTATAGAAGATGATTACGATTCGGAGTTCCGTTTTGATACCCGGCCTCTGCCCAGCCTGCAGGGCATGGCGGGTGCAGACGGCCCGGTGGTGTACCTCTCCACCTGCTCCCGCAGTCTGGCTCCCAGCATCCGTATCGCCTATATGGTGCTGCCGGAGCATCTTCTGCCCGCATGGCGGAAAAAATACCGCCTGTACTCCGGCACGGTGAGCCGGTTCGAGCAGCAGACGCTGGCCCGCTTTATCACCGAGGGCTACTTCACCCGGCATCTGGCCCGGGAGCGGGTGGCCTACAAGGCCCGGCGGGACGCGCTGGCGGCAGCATTGAACACTGCCTTTGCTCCCGGCGAGCTGACCCTTGCGGGCCTGCACACCGGCCTGCACCTGCTGGCAAAGCTCAAAGACCCGCCGCCGGATGCTGCGCTGCGCTGCGCGGCGGAAGCCGAAGGCGTGCAGCTGAGCCTGCTGAGCGATTACGACCTGACCGGAGAAGCACCCTCAGCGGCGGGCACGCTGGTGCTGGGTTATGGCTCGCTGAAGGACGAGGCCTGCGCCTCGGTGGGCGAAACATTGAAAAAGGTCTGCATGGCAGCGCGGGAAGCATCCGTGACCGTGTAAGTGCCGCTGGCGGCATCCCACTGGCCGGGCAGGGCCTGCGCCGCCACAGCGGCGCTGTTGTTGGCAAGGAATTCCAGTGTGCGTTCCAAAGCGTCATAGTCCAGCGCGGTCAGGTCGGTGAGCAGGGCCGAACTGCTGGCACGCAGGGCATCCGGCAGGGTGGCGGGCAGCAGGTCCAGATCCTGCCGGAAAAACGCATCCCACACGGCAGCACGGGCCGCTGCGGTGCGTACGGGTGAAAAGGCTTTGTCGGCCTGCAGCTGGCACAAGAATTCGTGCGCGTCCCCGGAGGAAATGCCCTGCACGGCCCGGCTGCGGCCATAGCGGGCAAGCTCTTCCTCGGTCAGTGCGCCGGTAAAGCCCACCCGCACCGGCCCGTACCGGTTGGAAATTCGTTCCAGCACCGCAGGCGAAAAAGCCAGATACCGGGTGCCCTCCGGCAGGGCCAGCACCTGTGCCAGCGCTTCGCGGCAGCGGGCCGGGCCAGCGGCGGCATAGCAGCGGGCAAGGGATGTTTCTTCTTCTGCAAAAGGCACGGTGAGTGCGGCAGGCACGCTGAGCAGATGCACGCAGTTCTGGCTGGCGTTCAGGTAGGCCAGCACAAAACCGGGCTGTTCGCCGGAGACGCACAGCAGCACAGTGAGCTGGTCGGTGGTCTTAGGCAGCTGGATGGGCACACCGCTCTCGCTGCGGGCAGCCTGCCGCAGCTGGGTGCGCAGCTGCTGACGGGAAAGCAGCACCGTGCCGCCCACCAGCGGCACCAGCACCAGCAGCGAAGCAAACAGTGCTGCCCAAAAGGGCTTCCAACCTCCACTGCGCATGGGATACACCGCCTTTCTTTTGCATAAAGCTTTGGCCTGCAGGCAAGACTTTATGCAGAAAAGGAGGCGTTTGCAGATGAAAAACAAAAAAGAAACCGCACCGACCACAGAGAAAGAACGGGAGAACTTCTGGCTGGAGATCGGCCCCGCCAGCGCCTATTACGGCACAGATTCTTACGAGACCGCGAAAGAAAACGGCGATGCAAGCCCGGATGGCAAAGCCCGGGGGTTTGAAGGCGCAGAGCCGAAAGAAAAGTAAAATAAATTTATGGCAGCGCTATGATGCGGGAGAACAAAAGTAATACCAAAACAAAATTCATCTATCTGCATAACAGATGAAAAAACAGCATATGATATACAAAATGTCTTGCGCACAAGGACAGAATATGGTATAGTCTTTCTATCGCGCACAACTGTGCGCCGGAAGAACTGAAAAAGACGTGCACGGCGGGGAAAGACCGTGCACTCTGGAGAAGCCCGCTTGTAAAGTGGGTGCCGAAGGTGTAAGGCCGCAGGGAAAGCGGCTGTATCTCTCAGGCAAAAGGACAGAGCCGTCGTCTTTGCGCAATGGGGCGCAGCCGGGAAATGCGGCGCACCCCGGCTGCGGAAAATGAGAGCGCTCCGAATTTTGCGGGCAGAGCCTTTGGCGGGCTCTGTCCGCTTTTGTTTTGTGTATAGGGGGAAAGAGAGAATGGTCGAGATGATCACGCAGGTGAACAATGCCATCAATGGCGTGGTGTGGGGGCCGTTTGGTCTGGCACTGCTGTTCTGCACCGGCTTCTGGATGAGTGCCCGCACGGGCTTTTTCCAGTTCCGCAAAATGGGCTACTGGCTCCGGCACACCATCGGCGCGATCTTCACCAACAAGGACATCACCGCGCACACCAGCAAGGAGGATATGGCCATCAGCCAGTTCCAGAGCATGTGCACGGCACTGGCGGGAACCATCGGCACCGGCAACATCGTGGGTGTGGCAACGGCTATCGTTTCCGGTGGGCCGGGAGCCATCTTCTGGATGTGGGTCATGGCATTGCTTGGCATGATGACCAGCTTTTCGGAGAATGTGCTGGGCGTGTACTACCGCCGCAAAAACGAAAAAGGCGAGTGGTCGGGCGGTGCCATGTACTACCTCACCGATGGTCTTGGCGCAAAGAAGGGCTGCAAACAGCTGGGCAAGGTGCTGGCAGTGCTGTTTGCCTGCTTCTGCATTCTGGCTTCCTTCGGCATTGGCAACATGAGCCAGATCAATTCCATCGCGGGCAACATGAACGCTGCTTTTGGTGTACCGACCCTCGCCACCGGCCTGTGCCTGATGGTGGTCACGGCCCTTATCGTCATTGGCGGTTTGAAGCGCGTTGCCGCTGTTACCGAAAAGCTGGTGCCGCTCATGGCCCTGTTCTACATTGCAGGCGCGCTCATCATCGTAGTGCTGCACGCGGGCAATATCCCGGCGGCATTTGCGGCTATTTTCAAGGGTGCGTTCAACCTGAACGCGGCAGGCGGCGGTGCGCTGGGCTACGGCATCAGCCAGACCATCACATGGGGCTTCAAGCGCGGTGCTTTTTCCAACGAAGCGGGCCTCGGTTCCGCTGTCATGGTCAACTCCGCTTCCAACGTCAAGGAGCCGGTGCATCAGGGCATGTGGGGTGTGTTTGAGGTGTTTGCCGATACCATCGTGGTCTGCACGCTCACTGCTCTGGTCATCCTGACCACCGGCGTGGTGGACCTGCAGAGCGGCGCTGTACTGGCCGGTGTGCAGGACAACGCATTGGTGGGTCAGGCCTTCACCGCCGCATTTGGCAGCTTTGGCCCCAAGTTCATTGCCATCTCCATTCTGCTGTTTGCCTACTCCACTACGCTGGGCTGGAGCCACTACGGCACCAAGGCCGTGGAGTATCTCTTCGGCACCACTGGCAGCCGCATCTACAAGGTGGTCTTTGTGTGCATGACCGTGGTGGGTGCCACCATGAAGCTGGGCCTTGCGTGGGATCTTTCCGACACTTTCAACGGTCTGATGATGATCCCGAACCTGATCGGCGTGCTGGTGCTGTCCGGCACTGTGGTGGACATCACCCGCAACTACTTCGACCGCCGGGTGAAGGGCAAGGACATCGAACCCATGTGGTCGGCTTTCCTGGAGTACCAGAAGCAGGAGGAGGCCGAAGCCGCCGCAGAGGAAGCGGAGCTGGAAAAGGCCGCAAACGAATAAAATACCCAAAAGCAAGGGCTGTCTGTGAATGAGGACAGCCCTTGCTTTTGTCTGCTGCCCTGCCTTATAATAAATTAAAAAACAGGGGAGGGAGCAACCATGAGCGAATTTTCCCATCTGAAAAACAAACTCCTTGCCGAACAGGTGGAGGACGAAATTTACCACTATATTCTGGATACCCCGCTGGAGCCGGGAGCCAAGCTGCCCAATGAATTTGAACTGGGCGAAAAATTCGGTGTGGGCCGCAGCACGGTGCGCGAAGCCGTGAAGCTGCTTTCCAGCAAGGGCATCGTGGAGGTGCGGCGCGGCTCCGGTACCTATGTGGTCACGACTGCCAAGGGCCTTTCGGACCCGCTGAACCTGCGCAGCGTGCAGGACAAGAACGCACTGGCGCTGGATCTGGTGAACGTGCGCCTGCTGCTGGAACCGGGTATGGCCGAGATGGCAGCGCTGAACGCTTCCGACGAGGACATTGAGCGCATCCAGCGCCTGTGCGACCGGGTGGAGAGCAAGATCCACAGCGGTGATCTGTACATTGAGGACGACATCGCATTCCATACCTGCATCGCAGAGAGCAGCAAGAACATGGTGGTGGAGCAGCTGATCCCTATTATCGATACGGCGGTCATGATGTTCGTGAACGTCACCCACAAAAAGCTGACGGAGGAGACCATCCTGACCCACCGCATGATCACCGAAGCCATTGCCCGGCATGATCCCATTGGCGCCCGGTCTGCCATGGTGATGCACCTGAACTTCAACCGCAACTGCATCCGAAAGCTTTACGACGGCGAATGGGAAGACTGATGCCGCTGCATTTTACGTCCCCGCACAGTGCAAGGTCTGTGCGGGGACTTTTTATGCCTAAAGTTGTCTGATGACTTTTTAAGACGAATGAAACAGAAAAGTCGAAAAACTGGTTAGATTCTATGATGTATCCAAGATTTCAGAGCAATGTGCACGAAAAAATGGGCTGGTTATTGTTATAAAGTGGGTTCTGACTGCGACAACTTGCAAACGAGGCGGGATTCGATTAAAATGAACATGTAAGATGTCCGACAGTCAAAAGGACGATTTGCAAAGCAGAAAAAAGAGTATTTTGGAGGTACGATCATGGAACTGCGTTCTCAGGCAGTGCGTAAACTGGCACCGGAAAACGATCCGCTGAAGATCGGCATGGGCTGGAAGGTGGATGACCTTGCAAAGCCCCAGATCATGGTGGAGAGCACCTTTGGCGACAGCCACCCCGGCAGCGCCCATCTGGATCAGTTCGTGAAGGAGGCTGTACAGGCAGTCAACACCCACGGCGGCAAGGCTGCACGCTATTTTGCAACCGATATGTGCGACGGTATCGCACAGGGCCACGACGGCATCAACTACTCGCTGCCCCACCGTGATGCCATCGTGAATCTGGTGGAAGCTCAGGCCAACGCAACCGTGTACGACGGCGGCGTATTCATCGCCAGCTGCGACAAGTCCATGCCGGCCATGCTGATGAGCATTGGCCGCCTGAAGGATATGAGCGCCATCGTAGTCACCGGCGGCGTGATGGAAGCCCACACCCTGCCCAAGAAGTACGTGGTCAACGACCCCGCCTGCGCCATCAACGACCTGCTGACGCTGGAACAGATCGGCAAGTTCGACGCATGGGAAAAGACGGGCGTGATCCCCAACGAGCAGCTGGACTACTACAAGCACAATGCCTGCCCCAGCTGCGGTGCCTGCTCCTTTATGGGCACCGCTTCTACCATGCAGATCATGGCCGAGGCTCTGGGCCTGATGCTGCCCGGCACCGCCCTGATGCCGGCCACCGCCCCGGAGCTGAAGCAGGCTGCCTATGATGCCGGCGTTCAGGTGATGAAGCTGGTGGCCGAGGGCATCAAGGCCAAGGACATCGTTACCATGAAGAGCTTTGAAAACGCCATCATGGTGCACGCCGCCATCTCTGGCTCCACCAATGCCACCATGCATCTGCCCGCCATCGCCCACGAGTTCGGCTTTGAGATCGATGCCGACACCTTTGACCGGATGCACCGCGGCGCACACTATCTGCTGAACATCCGTCCTTCCGGCGACTGGCCCGCACAGTACTTCTACTATGCAGGCGGCGTGCCCCGCGTGATGGAAGAGATCAAGTCCATGCTGCATCTGGACGTGATGACTGTCACCGGAAAGACGCTGGGCGAAAACCTGGAAGACCTGAAGAAGAACGGCTTCTACGAGCACTGCGACGAGATCCTGCAGGAAAAGACCAAGGGTCTGGGCATCAAAGTCACCCGCGAGGATATCATCCACAGCTTTGACAACGCCAAGGGCACCGACGGCAGCATCGCTATCCTGAAGGGCAATCTGGCCCCGGAAGGCAGTGTCATCAAGCACACCGCCTGCCCAAAGAACATGTTCCACGCCACCCTGCGCGCAAAGCCCTTTGACAGCGAGGAAGAGTGCATCAGCGCCGTTCTGAACAAGCAGGTCCAGCCCGGAGATGCCATCTTCATCCGTTACGAAGGCCCCCGCGGCAGCGGCATGCCCGAGATGTTCTACACCGGCGAGGCCATCTGCGCCGACCCGAAGCTGGCTTCCAGCGTGGCGCTCATCACCGACGGCCGCTTCTCCGGCGCAAGCCGCGGCCCGGTCATCGGCCATGTCAGCCCGGAGGCTGCTGTGGGCGGCCCCATCGCTCTGGTGGAAGAGGGCGATCTCATCCGCATCGATGTGCCGAACCGTCAGCTTGCCATCGTGGGCGTGAACGGTGAGGAAAAGACCCCCGAAGAGATGGAGGCCATCCTTGCCCAGCGCCGTGCCAACTGGAAGCCCAAGGCTCCCAAGTACACCAAGGGCCTGCTGAAACTCTACTCTCAGCACGCCGTCAGCCCCATGAAGGGTGCATATATGGAGTAAAAACGCTTCGTTTGCGATAAAAACCAAAAACAAAAATCAACTGTTCAGCGTTGTTTTGCTGAGCGGTCTGGATAAAGTTACACCAAAAACAAAAAAGCGGATATTGCTTCGTCTATAAAAACCATCGGGATCCGGTGTCCGTCTGCGGGGACGGCGCTGAAATAAGACCCAAAGCACACAAAACATCAAAAATGGAGGAAACGTTTATGACAGCTGTTGCAACCCCGGATGCCGCACGGCTCGTGTTCGCCGCGGTGGCGGGCCTGATCCTTTTGCTCATCCTCATCATCAAGTTCAAAGTCCACGCCATGATCTCCATCCTGATCGGTGCGGTGGGCATCGGCCTGATGGCCGGTATGCCCCTGTCTGACATCATCGGCTCGGTCAACGAAGGCATCGGCAACACCTTAAAGGGCATCGCTCTTCTGGTGGGCCTTGGCTCCATGTTCGGTGCCATTCTGGAAGAATCCGGCGGCGCACAGACGCTGGCCGTGACCATGGTGCGCAAGTTCGGCGACGAAAAAGCCGCATGGGCGCTGGGCATCACGGGTCTGGTGGTGGCCATGCCGGTGTTCTTTGATGCCGGTCTGATCATCCTGATCCCGCTGGCCTTCTCTCTGGCAAAGCGCACCAAGCGCTCGGTCCTGTACTATGTCATCCCTCTGCTGGCCGGTCTGGCTGTCGGCCACGCCTTCATCCCTCCCACGCCGGGCCCCGTTCTGGTGGCCAGCATGCTGGGCGTTGATCTGGGCTGGGTCATCCTCATCGGCATCTTCTGCGGCATCTTCGCCATGATCGCTGCCGGTCCCATCTGGGGCTCCATCTGCGGCAAAAAGTATATGATCGAGGTGCCCGAGCACGTTGCACAGCAGGCAGACATCGATGAGAGCAAGCTGCCCAAGTTCGGCACCATCGTGGGCATCATCCTGATCCCGCTGGTCCTCATCATTGCAAACTCTGTGGCAAAAGTGGTGCCCGCTCTGGCTGGCATCCAGCCCGTTCTGGCCTTCCTCGGTGAGCCCTTCATGGCTCTGCTGCTGGCTACCATCGCTGCCATGTATCTGCTGGGCACCCGTCACGGCTATAACAATGCCCAGCTGGAAAAGATCATGACCAAGTCCCTTGAGCCCACCGGCATGATCCTGCTGGTCACTGCCTGCGGCGGCGTGCTGCGCTACATGCTGCAGAACTCCGGTCTGGGCGATGTCATCGGCAACGCCGTGGCAAACGCCAGCCTGCCGCTGGTTCTGGTGGCCTTCATCGTGGCTGCTCTGGTGCGCATCTCCGTTGGTTCCTCTACCGTGGCTATGACCATGGCAGCAGGCATCATCTCCGCAATGCCCGGCATCAGCGAGCTGAGCCCGCTGTATCTGGCCTGCGTCACCGCTGCCATCGCTGGCGGCTCCACCGTGTGCTCCCACTTTAACGACTCCGGCTTCTGGCTGGTGAAGAGCCTTGTGGGCATGGACGAAAAGACCACCCTCAAGACATGGACCATCATGGAAACTCTGGTTGGCGGTGTGGGCTTCCTGGTAGCACTCATCATCTCCTTCTTTGCCTGATCATCCTCATCTGCGGGGCTGTGCCTGCACACAGTCTGCGCAATGCTTTGCAAATTCCTAGGATCTCCTCAGCACAGCAGACCCCCGGGCGGTTTACCGTCCGGGGGTCTGCTGCTTTCTGTATTATCTGTATTATAAAAGCGGAAGGTCCGGCCCGGAGGCCAGCTGGATGAAGGCGTCCATTTCCCGGGTGCAGCATTTATCCTTGTGGTAGAACATCTGGCGGTACATGGTCAGCCGGAAGTCCGACACCTCCAGAATGCGCAGATCTCCTCTGGACGCAGGCTCGGCCACAGCGAAGCGCGGCAGCAGGGAAATGCCGGAGGAGCGCTCCAGCATCTTGATGATAAAGGAGGTATCGCTGATCTCAAGGCTGGGGGTCAGCTCGATCTGGCGGGAAGCCAGAAACCGGTCAAAGGTGCGGCGGTAGTTGGCGTTGCGTTCGGTGAGGAAGAAGGGCTTGTCCAGAAGCTCTGCTACCCGGTACGGGCCGGGGTGGCCGAGGTCGATGTCCGGGGAGGCCACGAACACCACCTCTTCCGGGATCTCGTTGCACTTGTGCCAGCTGTTGGAGTAGCGCGGCTCGTCCAGAATGCAGATGAGGTCCACCTCGCCGCGCTCCATCTTTTCGATCAGCTCTTCCGGGGAGCCGGTAGTGACCCGAAGGCTGACTTTGGGGTGTTCCACCCGGAACTGATGCATCAGGCCGGGCAGACGGAAAAAGCAGAGAGATTCCAGCGTGCCGATGTGCAGGCAGCCCTCCAGCTCGGCATCCTCGCTCAGGGCGCGGCGGGCGTTGTGGATGGTATCCAGAATGCTGTTGGCGTATTCCAGAAAGCACTGGCCCTGTGCGGTCAGGATCACCCGCTTGCCCATGCGGTCGAACAGGCGCACACCCAGCTCTTCTTCCAGCGCTTTGATCTGCACGGTAACGGCAGACTGGGAATAGCCCAGACTTTCCGCTGCCTTGGAAAAGCTCTGGAACTGGGCGGCACGGATCAGGGTGTTCAGCTGGCGCACTTCCATGGCAAAGCTCCTTTGCTATTAATATTTTTAAACTATAACTTTAGTTTTATGAATTTGAATCATGCATATGTCTATGTTAAACTAAATGTGTCAACACGTCAAGTGAAAATTTGACGTTTCGTGAAAGGCTGGCCGTGCGGGCTGCGGCGGAGAGAGCGCTGTCAGGTGCCGCACAAAGGTCAGGATAGGAAAAGGAGGATTTTATTCTTATGGAAAAGAAAAAATTCAAGCTCGGACTGCTGCCGAAGCTGCTCATCGCCATCGTGCTGGGCATCATCATCGGCCAGTTCTTCCCGGTGTGGTTCTGCCGGGTCGTCGTCACAGCATCCAGCATCTTCAGCTCGTTCCTGAAGTTCGTCATCCCGCTGATGATCGTGGCCTACGTCACCATGGGCATTGCCGACCTGAAGAGCGGCGCAGGCAAGCTGCTGCTCATCACGGTGGCTCTGGCCTACGGCTCCACTCTGATCGCAGGCTCGGCATCCTATCTGGTGTCTGCAAACCTGTTCCCCAGCTTCATGAGCGAAGGCGCTCTGGAACAGATCGCCGCCACGGCTGACAACTCTCTGGCCAGCTACATCTCCATCTCCATCCCGCCCATTCTGGACACCCTCTCTGCCGTGGTGCTGGCCTTTGTGCTGGGCCTGTGCATGTCCACCTTGCGCGGCAAGACCATCGGTGATACACTTTACAACGGCATGAAGGACTTCTCCGGCATCATCGATCAGGTGCTGCACAGCGTCATCATCCCGCTGCTGCCCCTGTACGTCTGCGGTACCTTCATCGACATGACCAAGTCCGGCAAGACCTTTGCCATTCTGGGCATCCTGTGGAAGGTGTTCCTGGTGGTCATCATCATGCATCTGGTCTGCATCTTCCTGCAGTTCTGCGTTGCAGGCGCTGTGAGCCACAAGAGCCCCTTCAAGATGATCCGCAACCAGATCCCCGGCTACACCACCGCTCTGGGCACCCAGTCCTCTGCAGCCACCATCCCGGTCAACCTGCAGTGCGCTGCGGCTGACGGCATCAGCGAGCAGATCCGCAACTTCGTGGTGCCTCTGTGCGCCAACATCCACATGGCAGGCTCCATGATCACCATTACCGCCTGCGCCACCGCCGTCTGCCTGATGAACCAGCTGCCCATCAGTCTTGCTACCGTGGTGCCCTTCATCATGACTCTGGGCGTTGCCATGGTGGCTTCTCCCGGTGCTCCCGGCGGTTCCATCATGACCGCTCTGCCCTTCCTGTACATGATCTTCGGCGCTGAGGCCGGCGACCCCAATGGCTCCATCTGCGCCATCATGGTGGCTCTGTACATCACCCAGGACTCTTTCGGCACTGCCTGCAACGTCTCCGGCGACAACGCCATCGGTGTCATCGTGGAGACCATCTACCAGAAGTTCATCAACAAGAGCAGCGCAAGCGTCTGATGCGCCCTGCGCGGTTCTTGACCTGACAGGAGTGACACCCCATGGCATTTATCAGTGTTTTTGATGTTCTGGGCCCGAACATGATCGGCCCTTCCAGCTCCCACACCGCAGGTGCGGAGATCATCGCCTTTCTGGCACAGAAGATGATCGCCCCGCCGCTGAAGCGGGTGGACTTTACCCTCTACGGTTCCTTTGCCAAGACCTACCACGGCCATGGCACCGACCGCGCCCTGCTGGGCGGCATCATGGGCTTTTCGGCCGATGATACCCGCATCCGGGATTCCTTTGCCATTGCCACCGACCGCGGCCTTGGCTACAGCTTCACCCCCAATGAGGCGGAGACCGATATCTACCCCAACACGGTGGATATCCGCATGGAGAATGCGGCCGGTCAGGTGATGACCGTGCGCGGTGAATCGCTGGGCGGCGGCAAGGTGCGCATCGTGCGGATCAACGGCGTGGAGGTGGACTTTACCGGCGAGTACAATGCCCTCATCGTGGTGCAGAAGGACAAGCCCGGCGTGGTGGCCCACATCACCAAGATCCTCAGCGACCGCAGCGTGAACATCGCGTTCATGCGTCTGTTCCGCGAGGAAAAGGGCCACACGGCTTACACCATCGTGGAGTCGGATGAGCGCCTGCCCGAGGGTGTGGATCAGCTGCTGCTGGCAAACCCGAACATCAACGATGTAATGGTCGTGCAGCCGTAAGGAGGGACGAGCGATGAACATGGATTTCAAGTCCGCCAAGGAGCTGCTGGACCTGTGCGAGGAAAACCAACTGCCCATTTCGGAAGTGATGCGCCAGCGGGAATGCATTCTGGGCGAAACGCCCCGGGATGCTGTGGATCACCGCATGGCAAAGGCATGGGAGATCATGCGCGCTTCTGCCACCCAGCCGCTGAAAAAGCCCATCAAATCCATGGGCGGGCTCATTGGCGGCGAGGCCAAAAAGCTGGAAACACATTATAATAAGAAGAAAAACATCTGCGGCGATGTGCTGCAGAAGGCCATGACCTACGCCATGGCCGTGCTGGAAGTGAACGCTTCCATGGGCCTGATCGTGGCTGCACCCACCGCAGGCTCTGCAGGCGTGGTGCCGGGCATGATGCTGGCCCTGCAGGAGTGCTACCGCATCTCCGACCAGCGCATCGTGGATGCCCTGTTCAACGCCGGTGCCGTGGGCTATCTTGCCATGCGCAACGCCACCGTGGCCGGTGCCGTGGGCGGCTGTCAGGCCGAGGTGGGCATTGCGTCCGCCATGGCTGCTTCTGCCGCCGTGGAGCTGATGGGCGGCGACCCGCAGCAGTGTCTGGACGCGGCTTCCACCGTGCTGATGAATATGCTGGGCCTTGTGTGCGACCCCGTAGGCGGGCTGGTGGAGTACCCCTGCCAGAACCGCAACGCCGCCGGTGTGGCCAACGCCCTCATTGCAGCAGAACTGTCCCTGAGCGGCATCCGCCAGCTGATCCCCTTCGACCAGATGCTGGATGCCATGTACGCCGTGGGCAAGCGCCTGCCCGCCGAGCTGCGCGAGACCGCCCTTGGCGGCTGTGCCGCCACCCCCGCCGCCTGTTCCGTCTGCGGCCTGTGCAGCGGGAACTGATCTTTCAACATGCAGCGCCGCCGGTGTGGAAACGCCCGGCGGCGTTTTTGCGCGTTTATGACCGGAAATGCCGGCCCGAACGTCGGGACTTTGCATCTTTTTGTGCAAACACGCCGAAAAGATGGCCGGGATGACTGGCGCTTGTCTGCGAAATGTGATAAACTAAATGCAGAAGTGCTCTGCGCAGCCCGTGCAGAGCGGCAAAAAAAAGATGATAAGTGAGGTCGTTTGTAATGAAGATCATTCGTGCAAAGGATTATGCGGATATGTCCCGCAAGGCAGCCAATATCATTTCGGCACAGGTCATTATGAAGCCCAACTGCGTGCTGGGTCTGGCGACCGGCGGCACCCCTGTGGGCGCGTATGCACAGCTGGTGGACTGGTACAACAAGGGCGACATCGATTTTTCTGAGGTGACCACCGTCAATCTGGACGAGTACCGCGGCCTGCCCAAGGAGCACCCGGAAAGCTACTGGAGCTTCATGCACCGCAACCTGTTCGACAAGGTGAACATCGACCCTGCAAAGATCAACCTGCCGGACGGCACCAACCCCGATGCAGAGGATGCCTGCGCAAAGTACAACCAGATCATCCACGCTGTGGGCGGCATCGACCTGCAGCTGCTGGGCATCGGCCACGACGGCCACATCGGCTTCAATGAGCCGGGCGAAGCCTTTGAGCTGGAGACCCACTGCGTGGATCTGACCCCCGAGACCATTGAGGCAAACAAGCGCTTCTTTGACGGCAATGTGGATCTGGTGCCCAAGCAGGCCTATACCATGGGCATCAAGACCATCATGCAGGCACGTAAGGTGCTCATGGTGGCAAACGGCGCAGGCAAGGCCGAGATCATCAAGAAGGCATTCTTCGGCCCCGTCACTCCGGAGGTGCCCGCAAGCATTCTGCAGATGCATCCGGACTTCACGCTGGTGGGCGACGAGGAAGCTCTGAGCCTGATCTGATCGTTCCGCGCTCTGACTGCCGCACGGTGCAATGCTGTGCGGCAGTTTTTTGCTGGCAACGGCTTTACAATCGCGCAAAAAGGCGGTATTCTTTTATATATGACACTTTTCTCAGGGAGGAAACCATGGATATCCGCCAGCTGCACTACTTTCTGGTATTGTGCGATGAAATGAATTACAGCCGCGCGGCACAGCGGCTGTTTTTGTCGCGGCAGGCACTGCGGCAGAGCATCTCTGCGCTGGAAGCCGAGCTATGCGGGCCGCTGTTCCTCAGCGCCCACCACAAGCTCACCCTTACCGACCGCGGCATGAGCCTGCAGCGCCATGCCGCGCCGGTAGTGGAGCAGTTCCAGCAGATGCAGGCATCCCTGCGGGCCGAGATCCAGTCGGCACAGCCGGTGCGCATCGGCATCAGCGTGTCGCTGGTGCCGGACTACCTGCCTGGGCTGGAGACCCAGCTGGACAAATTCCGCCAGCAGTATCCCCATGTGGAGATGCGCTTCCGCATGATGGACAACGATGCAGTGGCGGACGATGTGGAGCAGGGGGAGCTGGACGCGGGTCTGGTCATCGATCTGGGCTGTGCTGCGCCGGTACTGGCCCGCACCACCCTGCGGGCGGACCCTGCCTGCCTGCTGGTGCCCCGGGGGCACGCGTTCTGGGATAAGGAGAGCATCCCGCTGGCAGAGCTGCGCGGTCAGCGGGTGCTGCTGCCCAGCTTGCGGCAGGATCTGTTCAGCCCGCTGTGGTCGGCCTGCGCCCGGTTGGGCTTTGCGCCGAATGCGGAGATCGGCCCCAGCTTTTATCAGGCCTATTATCTTGTGCAGGAGCAGCTTTGCACCTGTCTGACCCGCTATGAACCGGGAGCCAGACGGGAACTGGACCGTGTGCGGGATGTGCTGCTGGAAGATCTGCCCCCGCTGTGCGTCTCACTGGTGCAGCGGCGGGATCATTCCTCTGCCTACATCGACCTGCTGCGCAGCTACCTGATGGAGGTGCTGGGCGGTTCGGCCAGCCTGCCGCCCCGCCGCGGACGGCCCGCAAAGCCGTTCTACAATTTCCCGGTGCTGTCCAGTGCTGCGGCAAAGGCTGCACCGGCCCACCCGGTGCCCGGCACCCAGCTGGATTTTGCCGGCGGCACCAACTTCCGGGAGCTGGGCGGTTACGAAGCCGACGAGGGCAAGCATATCAAGTGGGGCCAGATCTGGCGCGGCATCCCTACCTGCAAGCTCACCGGTGAAGCCGACCGCGCGAAGCTGGACGCGCTGGGCCTGCGCCTGATCCTTGATCTGCGCAGCAGCGGGGAAGTGCAGAAAGAACCGGACTACGTACCGGACGGTGCACGTCTGGTGCAGATCTGCGGCCTGTGCGCCGAGGACGGCCACGAGATCTCCTTTGCGCCGGATGGTATCGCCGCCCTGATGAAGGGCCATGAAGAAAGCGCTGACGGCAGCACCTTCATGCAGGCGATGTACGAGCGGATGCTGTTTGGCAACAAGGCGTTCAAGGAGCTGTTCCGCGCGCTGGAAGCAGGCGAGACCCCCATCCTGTTCCACTGCTCGGCCGGCAAGGACCGCACCGGCGTGGCGGCCATGCTCATTCTGCTGGCACTGGGCGCTTCGGATGAGACGATCTGTGCGGACTATGAGCGCACGAACCTCTGCCGCAAGGCTGAAATCGACGCAGTGCTGGCGGAGCACGCCGAAGAGATCGCGGCAAACCCGGCCTGCCGGATGCGCTATTACCGCAAGGCGGGCGTGGACCCGGCAGCCGCACCCTTTGTGCTGCGCACCATCCGCGCAAAATACGGCAGCGCCGAGAACTATCTGGAAGCCGAATACGGCCTGACCCCTGCGCGCCTGATGCGCCTGCGCAGGATGTATCTGGAATAAACGGGAACGGGGACGGCATCCGGTGCGGATACTGTCCCTGTTTTCTGCACAAAATGTTCTGCGGGGCAGGGTTTTCCTCTTGACAAGCGGGCAAATGTTTCGTACTATAATTAGTAGTATGGAATAAAAGACGCTGTGTGCAGGTCGTTCCCGTGACCCGTGTCCCTTACAGGCAGAGCCTGCCTGTTTTTATATAAGATAGAACCGTAGATAGAAAAGCTTGCAGCCTGTCCGTGCGGCCTTGGCCGTGCGTGTGGTCTTATTGCCACTTTTTGCATTGAAAGCTCGCTTATAAAAATGTTTGCAGCCTACACCTGCCCTACAGCGTCTCCTGCTTATGATTCAGAATTTTGAATTCTAACAAAGGAGAGTGAAACGCGATGACCGCGATTGGAGTGATCGTGGCCCTGATCGCTGCTGTGATCGGCGTTGGTGCGGGCTATTTTATTGGCTACAACAACCGTAAAAAGACCGCCGAAGCCCAGATCGGCAGCGCAGAAGCCGAGGCGACCCGCCTTGTGAACGAAGCGATCAAGACCGCAGAACAGAAGCGCAAGGAAGCGGTTCTGGAAGCAAAGGACGAGGCCTTCAAGCTGAAGGCCGAGGTGGATGCCCAGAAGGCAGAAGCCGATAAGGAGATCAAGCAGCGCCGTGCGGAGATCAGCCGTCAGGAGAACCGCATCGACCAGAAGGAAACTGCCCTCGACCGCAAGACCGAGGCGCTGGAACGCAAGGAAGAAGAGCTGAAAAAGCGCGCCGCAGAGACCGAGGAGCGTCTGGCTGAGATCGATGCCCTGCGTGCCAAGGAGATGGAGCGGCTGGAAACGCTGGCCGGCCTGAGTCAGGAGGATGCCCGCGAAGTGCTGCTGCACAAGGTGGACGAGGAACTGACCCACGAAAAGGCTGTGCGCGTTGCCGCCTATGAGACCGACCTGAAGGAAAACTGCGACAACATTGCCCGCAACCTGATCGGTCAGGCCGTCAGCCGCTGCGCTGCCGACCACTGCAGCGAGACCACCGTGAGCGTGGTGCCGCTGCCCAGCGACGAAATGAAGGGCCGCATCATCGGCCGCGAAGGCCGCAACATCCGCGCTCTGGAGACCGCGACCGGCGTGGACCTGATCATCGACGATACCCCGGAGGCCATCACCCTGTCCTCCTTCGACCAGACCCGCCGCGAGGTGGCCCGCATGACGCTGGAACGCCTGATCGGTGATGGCCGCATCCACCCCGCCCGCATTGAGGAAACGGTGGAAAAGTGCCGCCACGAGCTGGAGCTGCAGATGAAGCGCGAGGGCGAGCGCGCCGTGATGGAGCTGGGCATCCATGGCCTGCACCCGGACCTCATCAAACTGATCGGCCGGCTCAAGTACCGCACCAGCTTTGGCCAGAACGCTCTGAACCACAGCATGGAGGTGGCATGGGTGGCCGGTCTGCTGGCAGGCGAGATGGGTGTGAATGTGACCATGGCACGCCGTGCCGGCCTGCTGCATGATATCGGCAAGGCGCTGGATCACGAGATCGAGGGCAGCCATGTGCAGATCGGTGTGGACATCTGCCGCAAGTACAAGGAAAACACCCAGATCATCCATGCCATCGAGGCTCACCACGGCGACGTGGAGCCTAAGACTCCGCTGGCCTTCATCATTCAGGCTGCCGACGCCATCAGCGCTGCACGCCCGGGTGCCCGCCGCGAGAACGTGGAAAGCTACGTCAAGCGTCTGGAAAATCTGGAGGAAATCTCTTCCAGCTTCGAGGGCGTGGAGCAGGCCTTTGCCGTGCAGGCAGGCCGCGAAGTGCGCATCATGGTCAAGCCCGATGTCATCAGCGACGATCAGGTGATCCTGCTGGCACGCTCCATTGCCAAGAAGATCGAGGACACGCTGGATTACCCCGGCCAGATCAAGGTCAATGTGATCCGCGAGAGCCGCGCTGTGGAGTACGCAAAATAAAGTTTTGCCCAAAAAGCTGCCGTGCAGATGCACAGCAGCTTTTTTCTGCTTGTAATCCGGCGGCAAAAAAGGTATCATGGAGAAAAACAGACCGAAAGGGGAGAACCACTCTATGAAACATGCAAGAAAATGGCTGGCTTGCCTGCTGGCGGGTGCACTGGCGCTGGCGGTGCTGGCCGGATGCAGTGCACTGATGGACGGCACGGTGCAGAAGGATACAGAACAGGCCAAGGACCTGATGAAAGAGGTAGACCCCAGCCTGACCTATAATACCGATCTGGAAGATGCAGCCAGCCGTCTGGCAGACTGGCTGGTGGAGGACTCCACCCAGCTGACCACCCAGTCCGGCCTGCTGACACGCAAGGTGCCCATGACCACCGGCTCCGGTGCCATGCTGGACAAGGATGTGTACGATTTTATCGATCATTCCACCAGCTTTCTGTTCCTGCCCAGAGGCGTGGTGATCGGCCTTGCAATGAACAACGAATGGGGCTTTACCGGCTACCTGTATGCTCCGCCGCTGAGCGAGGCGGGCAGCGCACTGCGCAGCTATGCGGCAGGCCGCACACAGATGGGTGCGGTGTTCATTGAATACGGCGGCGAGACTTACGTAGTGGCGATGTTTGCCTGAAAAACGAAAAAACGGTGTTTCCCTGCTGAGAACGGTGCGTTTTCAGCAGGGATTTTTTGAGTCTGGTATGTGCACAAAAAACGGGTTGAAAGTACGACTTATGCACAAAAAATGAAAATACACAGGTGAAATCTCTTCATCTGTTTCCGGGAAAAACACAAAAAACTCATGTTTTCGTGAAACTGTATTTTGCGAAAATACAGTACATCTTCAAATCTGCACAAAAATAAAAACATATTTTTCACTGACCATTGGTCAAAGCACAGAAAAACAGCCGGAAGCCTTTCTTTTTTAGGTGGAACAGCGTATAATGCGGATATCGCACAAAGGTGTGCAGTGCTCCAGAGGAGGAGCAAAAAACCTTTGTGCATTTTTCACCATTCAATGCTTTACTTTAATAAAGCATTGAGGCAAGAGAGAGGGAAAAAATATGAAATTCGATCGTCGTATTTCTCGCCGCAGCTTCCTGGCTGCTGCAGGCGTATCGGCTGCTGCACTGGCTCTGACTGCCTGCGGCGGCTCTTCCAGCACCGCTGCTTCCGGCTCCACCGCTGCTTCTGGTGCAGCCGCCTCTGCTGAGGGCGGTGTGCTGAACGTCATGCTGGAGACCGAAGTCCAGTCTCTGGACCCCCAGCTGGCTACCGACGGCACCTCCTTTGAGGTCATCGCATGCTACACCGACGGCCTGATGCAGATGGATGCGAACGGTGCAGCCGTGGAGGCTCTGGCAGAGAGCTATGAGCTGAGCGAGGACGGCAAGACCTACACCTTCCACCTGAAGGATGCAAAGTGGTCCAATGGCGATGCCGTTACCGCAGCCGACTTCGTGTTTGGCTGGCAGCGTGCTGTTGACCCCGCAAACGCATCCGAGTATGCCTACATGCTGAGCGATATCGGTCAGGTGGTCAACGCCGCCGAGATCATTGCAGGCGACAAGCCCGTCACCGATCTGGGCGTCACCGCAGTGGACGACAAGACCCTGAAGGTGGAGCTGAATGTTCCGGTCAGCTACTTCCTGAGCCTGATGTACTTCCCCACCTTCTACCCCATGAACCAGAAGTTCTTTGAGAGCTGCGGCGATACCTACGGCACCAGCGCAGACACCGTGCTGTCCAACGGTGCATTCGTGCTGACCAGCTATGAGCCGGCTGCCACCGCTTTTGAGCTGGTGAAGAACGCCGATTACTACGATGCCGACCGCATTGCGCTGGACGGCCTGAACTATCAGGTCATCAAGGACAGCCAGCAGGCTCTGATGAGCTATCAGAACGGCGATCTGGATATCACCCTGCTGAACGGCGAGCAGGTGGAGCAGGTCAAGGACGACCCCGAGTTCACCAGCGTGGGCGCCGGCTACCTGTGGTACATCAGCCCCAACATGGACGCTGTGCCGGAGCTGGCAAACCTGAACCTGCGCCGTGCCATCACCTTTGCACTGGATCGTGATTCCATCACCAATGACGTGCTGAAGGACGGCTCTTCTCCCGCCTACACCGCAGTGCCCGCACAGTTCGCCACCGGCCCGGACGGCAGCGATTTCAGCGCCGACCAGACCAAGTTTGCAGAGTTCTGCGCATACGATCCCGACAAGGCTGCAGAGTACTACGAGCAGGCCAAGGCTGAGCTGGGCAAGGATTCCTTCTCCTTCACCATGGTCGTCGATGCCGACGATGCTCCTCAGAAGGTCGCTCAGGTCGTTCAGGAGCAGCTGCAGACCACCCTGCCCGGCTTTACTCTGGAGCTGAAGGTAGAGCCCAAGAAGCAGCGCGTGCAGGATATGCAGGACGGCAACTTTGAGATCGGCCTGACCCGCTGGGGCCCCGACTACGCCGATCCCATGACCTATCTGGGCATGTGGGTCACCGGCAACTCCAACAACTACGGTCTGTGGAGCGACGCTGACTACGATGCCATCATCGCAGAGTGCACCACCGGTGATCTGTGCACCGATCCCGAGGGTCGCTGGGAAGCCATGTATGACGCTGAGTCCATCGTGCTGGAGCAGGCCGCCATCTTCCCGCTGTATGGTCAGTGCAACGCCGAGATGATCTCTTCTGCCGTGACCGGCGTGGACTTCCACCCGGTTGCTCTGAACCGCGTCTACAAGGACGCAAAGAAGAGCGTCTGATCCTGATCGAGAACTGAAATGCCGCACAGTGGCAGCGAAAATGCCGCTGTGCGACTTTTTGGCTTTTGCACTGTCCGCGTGCGGTGCACGGCTGACCGCGGCAGGCGGGAGCCGTTCTGCCCCGTGCAGGGCGGAGAAGAAACTTTAAGGGGGTCTACCCAACGTGAAAAAATACACGCTCAAGCGTATTATCACTTCGTTGTTTACGCTGCTGGCCATCCTGCTGGTGTTGTTCATCCTCATGCAGCTGATGCCCGGTTCGCCCTTCAACGATGAAAAGCTGACACCGGAAATGCGCGCATCCCTGTACGCAAAGTACGGTCTGGATCAGCCCATCTATGTGCAGTTCTTCCGCTATGTGACCAACATGCTGCGCGGTGACTTCGGCGTAAGCTACAATATTTCCAAGAACACGCCCATCTCCCAGCTGATCCAGTCCCGTCTGCCCATTTCCATCCGTGTGGGCGGCATGGCTGTTACACTGGGTGCCATCGTGGGCCTTGTGCTCGGCATCATTGCAGCCCTCAAGCGGGACACCATCTTCGACACTCTGGCCACCATCATCTCGGTCATCGGCGTGTCGGTGCCGTCTTACGTGATCGCACTGGCCTTGAGCTATACCTTTGGTTTCAAGCTCAAGTGGTTCCCCATGCTGTTCAGCGCAAAGGACGTGTTCGGCTCCAGTGTGCTGCCCAGCATCTCGCTGTCCATGTTCACCATGGCTTCCATTGCCCGCTTTACCCGCAGTGAAATGATCGAAGTTCTGGACTCCGATTATATGCTGCTGGCCGAGAGCAAGGGCATTTCCGGCCCGGCGCTGATCTTCCGCCACGCGCTGCGCAATGCGCTGATCCCCATTATCACCGTGCTGGCCCCGCTGATCGTGGACCTGATGACCGGCTCGCTGGTGGTGGAGAAGATCTTCGCCATTCCCGGTGTGGGCAGCCTGCTGGTGACGGCCATCCAGTCCAACGACTACAATGTGGTCATCAGTCTGAGCTTCATCTACAGCGCCATGTACATTGGCATCATGCTGGTCGTTGACCTGCTGTACGGCATCATCGACCCGCGCATCCGCTTGGCAAAGGGGGACGACTGATATGGCAGAAAAAGCGATTCACCTGGGCGGCGAAGCCACGGCTGATGCCATCGTCAGCGCAGTGGATACCATGTATTCCGAGCACACCTTCAACGAGAAGGACTTTGTGCTCAAGCATAACGACGCAGAGATCGCAATGGACTCGAACTTTGCCGCACAGAGCTTCTGGAAGGATGTGCGGGTGCGCTTCTTCCGCAAAAAGAGCGCAGTGCTCGGCCTGATCCTCGTTGTCTTTATCGTGCTGCTGGCGGCATTTGGCCCCGGCATGAACGAGTATACCTACTCCGGTCAGGAGCTGAGCCAGAAAAACTTTGCGCCCCGCGTGCAGGTGCTGGAGAACTTCGGCATCTTCAACGGTGACGAGAAAATGAGCACCACCACCGGTTCCAAGACAGTGAATGCCTATGTGGAAAAGGGCAAGGAGGATGTCTACTACTGGTTCGGCAGCGACACCTATGGCCGCGATATCTGGACCCGTACCTGGGAGGGTGCCCGCGTGTCCCTGATCATCGCGGTTGCCGCCGCCATCATCGATATGGTCATCGGCATGAGCTACGGCCTGATCTCCGGCTACTTTGGCGGCAAGGTGGATATGATGATGCAGCGTTTTCTGGAAGTTGCCAACGGCATCCCCCGTCTGGTGATCGTCACGCTGCTTCTGCTGGTGCTCAAGCCCGGCATGATCACCATTATCTTTGCCCTGATGCTGACCGAGTGGGTGGGCATGAGCCGCATTGCCCGCGCTGAGATGCTCAAGCTGAAGGATCAGGAGTTCGTGCTGGCCTCCCGCACGCTGGGCGCAGGCAGCTTCTTCATCATCTTCAAGGAAGTGCTGCCCAACATCATCGGACCCATCATCACGCAGGTCATGTTCAGCATCCCCACCGCAATTTTCACCGAGGCATTCCTGTCCTTTGTGGGTCTGGGCATCCCGGTGCCGCAGTGCTCGCTGGGTTCTCTGATCAGCGAGTTGTACAACAGCTTCACCACCCATCCTTATCAGATCATCCCGCCGATGGTGGTCATGAGCCTGCTGATGATGAGCTTCAACCTCGTGGCCGACGGCCTGCGCGAGGCTCTGGACCCCAAGATGAAGAGTATGTAAGGAGGAACACCCCATGCCTGAAAAGAAAAAAGAACAGGTCTTGTCGGTGCGAGACCTTGATATCACCTTTAAGACCACCGCAGGCCCGGTGCACGCCATCCGCGGCGTGAACATTGACCTGTACAAGGGCGAAACGGTGGCGCTGGTGGGCGAATCCGGCTCCGGCAAGTCCGTTACCATGAAGGCCGCCATGGGCATTCTGGCCCAGAACGCTACCGTGAACAGCGGTTCCATCCAGTTCAGCTACCATCACGCTGATGGCAGCCCCGAGACGGTGGATCTGCTGCAGAAGGACAAAAAGTGGATCCGCCGCCACATCAACGGCAAGCGCATCGCCATGGTGTTTCAGGACCCCATGACCAGCCTTGACCCCACCATGCCCATCGGCAAGCAGATCATGGAGGGCATGCTGTGGCACTACAAGATGCCCAAGGATGCCGCCTACAAAAAGGCTGTGCAGCTGCTGGAAGAGGTGGGCATCACCGATGCCGAAAAGCGCATGAAGAGCTACCCGCACCAGCTGTCCGGCGGTATGCGCCAGCGTGTGGTCATTGCCATTGCACTGGCCTGCGACCCCGACCTGCTGATCTGTGACGAGCCCACCACGGCACTGGATGTGACCATTCAGGCCAAGATCCTGGAGCTGATCCGCAGCATCCAGCGTGAGCGCGGCATCTCTGTCATTTACATCACCCATGATCTGGGCGTTGTGGCAAAGGTGGCCGATTATGTGGACGTGATGTACGCAGGCAAGATCGTGGAGACCGGCACCATCGACGAGATCTTCTACGAGCCGCGCCACCCCTACACATGGGGCCTGCTTTCCGCCATGCCCGATCTGGACACCGCAGACGACCGTCTGTACACCATTCCGGGTTCGCCGCCGAACCTGCTGCATGAGAAGCAGGGCGATGCCTTTGCGCCGCGCAACCACTTTGCCCTGAACATCGACGACGAAGTGGACCCGCCCATGTTCAAGATCAGCGACACCCACTATGCAGCTACATGGCTGCTGGACCCCCGCGCACCCAAGGTGGACATGCCGCCTGAGCTTGCTCAGCGCATTGCCCGCATGCGTGCCGAGGCAGAAAAGATCAAGGAGGCGGAATAAATGGCAGAACAGAATGCTGCTCCGCTGCTGAAGGTCGAGGGCCTGAAGCAGTATTTCCGCGTGAGCAAGAGCTATACCGTCAAGGCTGTGGACAATGTCAGCTTTGAGATCTATCCCGGCGAGACCTATGGTCTGGTGGGCGAGTCCGGTTCCGGCAAGTCCACCATCGGCCGCAGCGTCATCCGCCTGTATGACCCCACTGCCGGCAAGATCACCTTTGACGGGCAGGATATCAGCGGCAGGCTGAACCACAGCCAGAACAACACCCTGCGCACCCAGATGCAGATGATCTTTCAGGACCCTATGGCATCCCTGAACCCCCGCAAAAAGGTGGAGGATATCATCGGCGAGGGTCTGGACATCCACCACATGTACAAGACCCGCGAAGAGCGCCGCGAAAAGGTGGAGAAAATTCTGGCCAAGGTGGGCCTTGCGCCCGAACATGCCGAGCGTTATCCCCACCAGTTCTCTGGCGGCCAGCGCCAGCGCGTGGGCATTGCCCGCGCCCTCATCATGAACCCCAAGCTCATCATCGCAGATGAGTGCATCTCGGCGCTGGATGTGTCCATTCAGGCACAGGTGGTCAACCTGATGAAGGATATCCAGCAGGAGACCGGCACGGCCTACCTGTTCATTGCGCATGACCTTTCCATGGTCAAGTACATCTCGGACCGCATCGGCGTGCTGCATCTGGGCCACCTGCTGGAGACGGGTACGACCGAAGAGATCTTCGAGAATCCCATCCACCCCTACACCCGCAGCCTGCTGTCGGCCATCCCGCTGCCGAATCCGGTGGTGGAAAAACGCCGTGTGGCTGAGACCTACGACTACGCCACTTCCGGCATCGATTACAACAAGGGCACCGATCACCATGTGAGCGGCAGCCACTATGTCAAGTGCACCGACGAAGAGTTTGCAAAATGGTGTAAATGATAGTAAACAAAGAAGGAGCGTTCCCGCGTGGAAACGCTCCTTCTTTCTTTTATTATCATTACTTGAATAAGTTTTGGGTTCAAGTCCTGGCTGGCCCTCAGAACGGCATCCGACACCTTTTGGCATTCCTATGCGCTGGGACCCGCAAAGGGAACTGACGGTCAGGGCCTTACGGGTTGCGTTTGCTGATTTTTCCGCAGCCCCTTGGCAGGGCTTTGAAAAATCAGAACGCTGTCCCAACAACTCCTCCCTGTTTCGGCCGCAGGCCGCGGTCGTCGTCGTTGCTGTTCAAGTCTTGGCTGGCCCTCAGAACGGCATCCGACACTTTTTGACATTCCTATGCGCTGGGACCCGCGCACTAAACAACAGCCCACCGGGCTGTTGTTTGTCCCGCCCATGGCGGTGCCGTGCTGTTCAAGTCCTAGCGGCCCTGAATATAGAGAAAAGGCACCCCTAGGGGTGCCTTTTCTCTATGGGCCAGCCAGGACTTGAACCCGGGACCAAGCGGTTATGAGAAAGGCCGTAATCTTGAAATTCCGTTTTTCTTGTGAAATCTTGTGCCTATCTGACAATTTCATAAAAGTTCCTTTGTGTATTATGACGTAACTTTTGGTATCTTTTTGTCTCTAAAACGACTCTTTGTACCCGGAACCGTACCCAAGAATTTTTGGGTACGAAACTCGACACCTACTGTTACCATTTTCGATTTACATAGCTCACTTTCAAAATTGAAGGTGAGCTTTTTCTATTGCAGAAATCGGGAAGGAGGTTTTCCACATGAACACACCCACACAGTTGAAAATCCGAGGACACACCAAATGACGCTGGACTACTTCTACGGGCAGTCGGGCGAACTGTTCTCCTACTTCCGCATCCCAAAAGCACTGTTCCAAGACCACCGTTTCCGGCAGCTCTCCACCGATGCCCGGACACTGTACGGCATTCTGCTGGACCGCATGAGCCTGTCGGTGAAAAACGGCTGGTTGGACGAGCAAGGGCGGGTGTATATCATCTACACCGTCCGGGAAGTGCAGGAATCCCTCTGCTGCGCCGAGCACAAGGCGGTCAAGCTGTTCCGGGAACTGGAGGGCATCGACCTCATCGAGCGCAAACGCCGTGGTCTGGGCAGACCCAGTCTGATCTACGTCAAGGACTTTTCGTCTGGACTGCCAAAAGCGCAAGTACAGAATTGCCCAAACAGCAATTCTGGTGCTGCCGAAAGCGCAATTCTGGTACAGCCAAAACCGCAAGCAAATAAGACTGATAAGAATAAAACAGAGTGGAACGATCCTGACCCTATCTATTCCGAGGGCATCCGGGAGCAGCTTGAGGATTATTTTTATCAGGTGTTGGAGGTCGAGCTGCTTCTCCAGCTCTGCCCGGACGAGGAGGACACTATCTACCAGATCGTGGACTTGCTTGTGGATACCTGTTCCACCAAACGCAAGATGTTGCGGATTGCCGGAGATGACAAGCCTGCCGAGGTGGTACGCAGTCGGCTGAAAAAGCTGAACGCCGACCACATCCGTTTCGTGCTGGATTCGCTGGCAGATAACACCGCCCCGGTGCGGAACATGAAGCAGTATCTGCTGGCGATGCTCTACAATGCGCCCACCACCATGAACCTCTACTATCAGAACAAGACGAACCACGACTTTGCGCGCGGTTCACCGAAAGCGGGGTGATGTTATCGCAAAGAAAGCTACGATTATCGCAGTCACCAATCAAAAAGGCGGTGTGGGGAAAAGCACCACCTGTGAGAATCTGGGCATTGGGCTGGCGATGGAGGGCAAGAAAGTCCTGTTGGTGGATACCGACCCGCAGGGCAGCTTGACTATCAGCATGGGCTGGAAACAGCCCGATGAACTGCCCACAACTCTTTCCACCCTGATGGCAAAAGCCATGAACGACCAGTCCATCCAGCCCGGCGAGGGCATTCTGCACCACGCAGAGGGTGTTGACCTTATCCCTGCCAACATCGAACTGGCAGGGCTGGAAGTAGCCCTCGTGAACAGCATGAACCGAGAAAAGATGCTGAAACAGGTGCTGGAAAGTGCCAAACGGGAGTACGATTTTATTCTGCTGGATTGTATGCCTTCGCTGGGGATGCTGACGATCAACGCACTGGCGGCGGCAGATGCTGCCCTGATTCCTGTGCAGGCGCAGTACCTGTCCGCAAAGGGTCTGGAACAACTTTTGCAGACCGTGCAGAAGGTCCGACGGCAGATCAACCCGAAACTGAAAATCGAGGGTATTCTGCTGACCATGACCGACAGCCGCACCAACTACGGAAAGCAGATCAGCAATCTGATCCGGCAGGCATACGGAAAGCACCTGAAGGTGTTTGAGCAGGCCATTCCCCGCTCTGTCCGAGCGGCTGAAACCAGTGCCGTGGGCAAGAGCATTTTCCAGCACGACCCCAAGGGTAAGGTGGCAGAAGCCTACAAATCTCTTGCAAAGGAGGTGCAGGCGGATGCCGATCGACAGCGGAAACTTAGCTCTGAAAGGGCTAGATGACCTGTTTTCCACCGAGGAAAACCGACAGGAGGAGCAACGGGAACAGGTACAGCAGATTCCTATTGATGCGCTGCACCCCTTCACCAACCACCCCTTCAAGGTGTTGGACGATGAAGCCATGACCCGGACGGTGGAGAGCATCGCACAGTACGGTGTGCTGGCTCCGCTGATCGCCCGACCACGCCCAGAGGGTGGCTACGAGATCATCTCCGGGCACCGCCGTCAGTATGCGGCTAAACTTGCCGGGCTGGATACGCTGCCGGTCATTGTACGGCAGATGTCGGACGATGCCGCTGTGATATTGATGGTGGATTCCAACCTTCAGCGTGAGCACATCCTGCCCAGTGAGCGGGCTTTGGCCTACAAAATGAAGCTGGAAGCTCTAAAAAATCAAGGTGCTAGGTCAGATTTAACTTCGCCGCAAGTTGCGGCGAAGTTCCGCAGCGATGATGCGGTTGCAAAAGACCAAGGTATAAGCGGTGATACGGTTCGACGCTATATCCGCCTGACCAACCTTGTCCCGGAACTGCTGGACATGGTGGATGAAAAGAAGATTGCCTTCAATCCCGCTGTGGAGCTGTCCTATCTGGACGAAGCCCAACAGCGGGATTTTTTAGAAGCCATGGAGGACACCCAGAATGCGCCGTCCCTTTCCCAAGCGCAGCAACTGAAAAAGATGGCACAGCAGGGAGAGTTCAGCTACGAAAAAGCCTTTGATGTGATGGGACAGGAGAAAAAGAGCGAGAAAGACACTGTGACCATCAAAAACGAGACCCTGCGGAAGTATTTTCCCCGCAGCTACACGCCCAAACAGATGGAGGAGAAGATCATCCAGCTTCTGGATGCGTGGCAGAAAAAGCAGCAGCGCCGCAACGAACGCTGACCCGTAACGTAAGACCCGATGGGGTCTTTTTTGTTTGCAAAAATTTGGAGGTAATGCCTATGAACAACACGATTCCTTTTCACTCCGCAACTCACGCCCCGCAGATTACGGTGGATGTGAACATCCTGACCATGCTGAAGCAGGCGGCATCCTGCTTGAGCGAAATGGCGAGCGAGAATGTCTACCTTGCCGCCATCGGTCCCGACATGGAGCTGACCATTATCATGGAGGAGGATGCCCCCTCTGTCCTGCCTTGTTTTGACGAGGACGATGCCCTGATTTCCGTGAAGGATGCGCCGCTGTTTATCAGCTACAATCCGGCGCAGGTCCTCAAGCTGGCAGGCAAGCGGTACCTGACCGGTCCGGTCATCTTCTACCGCACCGATGGGCACAGTTCCATCGTATCCCTGACGGTGGAGGATATTTACCGCTTTCAGACCTATCTGGAAAGCCACAGCACCACCCTGATGGCAGATGGGCAGAAGCTGACCTGCATCTGCATCGACTGAGGTGTGCCATGCTGAACTTTTTTATCGGATTCGCATTTTTTGAAGCGGGTGCTATTTTCGGATTCTTCGTGGCGGCTTTGATGCAGGCGGCACGAAGCGGCGAAATCGGACTGAATGGAAAGGAGGATTCGCATGGAAGAGAACACCCTGTCGGTGCTGAAAATTGCGCCGGGACAGCATCCGCAGCAGGTCGAGATTGACAACGACCTGAAAGCCTTGCAGCAGGCTGTGGGCGGCTCCATCGGCGCAAGCTATCCCTTTGCCGACCCGGTTGCCATCGTTTATAACGACGACGGCAAGCTCATGGGACTGCCCCTGAACCGTGCCCTTCGGGATGAAAACGGAGAAATGTATGATGCCGTTGCCGGAGACTTTCTTGTAGTGGGACTGGGCGAGGAGGATTTTGCATCCCTGACCCCGGAGATGGCGCAGAAGTATGAGCAGCTTTTTCATCAGCCGGAAGCCTTTCTGAAGTTGGGCAACCGTCTGCTGGTGCTGCCGGTGCCGGATGAACCTCCCGCAGAAAAGCCCCGCACCAAGCCCTCGGCAGAGCATGACCGCTAAAATCACCCTGCGGCACGGGAGGTGATGGCAGTGCAGGAAGAAATCGAGCAGAAATCATTCAACATCATGATCTCTACCACCAAGCTGTCTGCCCGGACCGTTCTCCGGGCGGTAAAGGCGGCGTTTCGGCTGTACCAGTCCAAGACATCCCAAGGTAAGCAAAGTGTCCGCACTCTTCTGCGGCAGAACCGGGGCGTGTCCAGCGTGGAGATCAGCAAGACCGGCATCCGTGGGCTGGAACGCTATGCCAAAAAGTACGGTATCGACTACGCTATCCGCAAGGACACCTCCGAGGTACCGCCCCGGTATCTGGTCTTTTTCAAAGCCCCGGATGCAGAAGCCTTCCACTCGGCGTTCAAGGAGTATTCGGCATCTCTGCTGAACAAGGACAAACGCCCCTCGGTGCTGGCAAAACTGCATGAGCTGGTGCAGGCGGTGGCGGCAATTCCCGATAAAGTCCGCAACAAAGATCAGGAGCTTGGCCTATGAAAAAGAATTTCTCCAAGCTGCTGGCTCTGTATCTGCCCTATATTTTGCTGGGACTGGCGGCAACGAACTTCGGTGAAGCGTGGCGGCTTGCGGAGGGCAAGGAACTGGGCGATAAGATCATGTCCATGATGGGCACCGTTCCGCTGGCGTTTGCAAACCCTCTGCCCAGCCTGCATCTGCTTGATATTCTGGTGGGTTTGTGCTGCGGTGCAGGGTTACGGCTGGCGGTCTATTTGCGTGGAAAAAACGCCAAGAAGTACCGCCACGGCATGGAGTACGGCTCTGCCCGGTGGGGTACGCAGAAGGACATCGAACCGTTTGAAGATCCGGTGTTTGCAAACAATGTGATTCTAACCCGGACGGAACGGCTGATGATGTCCAACCGCCCACCGGACCCCAAAAACGCCCGGAACAAAAATGTGCTGGTGGTGGGAGGCTCCGGCAGCGGCAAGACGAGATTTTGGCTTAAACCCAACCTTTTACAATGTCATAGTTCCTATGTGGTCACTGACCCGAAAGGAACTATCGTGCTTGAATGTGGCAACGCGATGTTGAAGAACGGTTACAAGGTCAGGATTCTGAACACCATCAACTTCAAAAAGTCGATGCACTACAACCCCTTCGCCTATGTCCACAGCGAAAAGGACATTCTGAAACTGGTCACGACCCTGATGACCAACACCAAGGGCGAAGGGTCCGGCGGGGACCCTTTCTGGGAAAAAAGTGAACGTCTTTTGCTGACTGCGCTTATCGCCTATCTGCATTATGAAGCCCCGGTGGAGGAGCAAAACTTCGCAACCTTGCTGGAAATGCTGAACACCATGCAGGTGCTGGAGGACGATGAGGAATACCAGAATCCGGTGGATCTGCTGTTTGAAGAACTGGCAAAAAAGAAACCCAACAGCTTTGCCGGGCGGCAGTACAAACTTTACAAGCTGGCTGCCGGAAAGACCGCAAAATCCATCCTCATTTCCTGTGGTGCTAGGCTCGCGCCCTTCGACATCCAAGAGTTGCGGGACCTTACCATGTACGATGAACTGCAACTGGACACGCTGGGTGACCGGAAAACGGCGCTGTTCCTCATCATGTCGGACACGGATTCAACCTTTAACTTCCTCATCAGCATGGTTTACACCCAGCTTTTCAATCTGCTCTGCGACAAGGCAGACGATGTGTACGGCGGCAAGGTCAGCTACCGGGACGGTCACTACTTCGTCTTTGACGGTCAGCATACCATCGTGACCCGTCGGGCGATGAACGGCGGGCAGGATCTTCCAATCATCTGCAAGGTGTATGAGGGACTGACAGAGGAAGAAGAAGCCATGCTGTTTTCCCGGCAGACGGGCGTTTCCACGCCGCTGACCGCTGGCGCAGAACTGCGCGCCGCTTTGGTGGGCAAAGACCCGGAATCTCTCGCATTCGTGAAAGCCACCGAAAGCACCGGTCTGCAGCTCGGTCTGGACAGCTACCGTGCCCCGTGGAAGATTATCTGCATCCGCACGGCTTTCAAGGAGTACAAAACCTACGGCGCAGACCTCTACAAAGAAGCCCTGACCATGCTGGCAAAGGGCTGGGAGGGTGACCCCGATTCCCTTCGCTCCGGCATCCTGCAGGGCATGGTTCGCTTTGTGGCTCTGTATCAGGGCGAGTATGACCCGGAGCGTCTGGTCAAGCGGCTGCACACTGTTCACCCCATGACGTTGGTAAACGACGAGAAATCTCTGAGCGGCACGGTCAGCTACAAATATATGATGCTGATCCTGCGCACCTACAACGGTGCCAGCCGCCGCTTCAATCTTCCCATCAAGCAGTAACATTCTTGCCTTTCTAGGCATACTCCTTTTTCTAACAAGAGCCGCCCGGTTTTGACAGGTGGCTCTTGCTACATATAGAAGGATAGGAGGTCTGATCGCTATCATACCAAAAGACTGGAAATACCTCAGAGGGGACATTTACTATGCAGACATGGAGCCGCATATCGGCTCCGAACAGGGCGGCACCCGCCCTGTGGTGGTTCTGCAAAACGACGTAGGAAACCGCTATGCGCCTACCCTTATCGTGGCGACAGTGACTTCCCGCACCGAGAAAAAGAAATACCAGCCCACACACGTTCTGATAGCCCACAATACAGCCTTTGAGAAGCCGTCTGTGGTTCAGCTGGAACAGATCTTCACGATAGACAAAAGCCGCATACAGCGCTTCTTAGGACAGACTACACGGCATGAAATGCGCCGGATCGAAGAAGCCCTGATGAACAGTTTGGAAATCAATGAATGGGACAGGAGGAATGCCGATGAATGAAAAAGTGATGGTATCGCCGGAGATCCAAACCGAAGCGGTTGTTCTGCCGCAGATCGTCAGCATCAAGCAGGCAAGTCAGCGTATGGGCTTGCCTGAATATTACATCCGCCGCCTTTGCCGGGAAGTGCCGGGCATGGCGTTCCAGTCAGGCATCAAGTGGTACATCAACCTTGGCAAGATGGCTGACTACTTCAACGGTGGAACGACAACTTTGTGATTTGTCAAGGATGCGGGCGTAAACTGCGACATCCTAAAAATTAACCGCCCGAACTGCTATACTCATCGTGACAGAGATAACCACCACACAGAAAGGACGGTAAATATATGGCATCGTTTGAATTGCGAGAACCCAAAAAGAAGCCTCGTTATTATAAACTCATCGCAAATGTTCTGGTGAACGGCAAAATTGAACGCCGTTATGGTCGGTTCGATTTTGACCCCACCGAACTGAAAAACGCTCGTGCGCGCAACGCCGCTGCGAAAGCTGCCGCTGCCGAATTTGAACGGCTGGAACAGGAAAAGGCAGACAAGGAAGCCAGCAATGCAGGAAAGACCTTTGCAGTAGTGGCGCAGGAGTACATAGCTTCAAACCGTTCTCGTATGGCACCTTCAGTTCGTCTGAAGGGCGACTATGATAGCAACAGGAATAAAGAGAACACGAGTTTGAAAAAGGAAAAATATCTTCAGCGCATCCAGTGTTATCCGGAGTTTTCTGAAAAGCCGATTGCGTTGATTACAAAAAAGGATTGTGATTCGATGATTCGCTTCATTGAGGACAGTGACGCACGAGTTTACAAACGTGCAGTTTTGAAACCAGAAGCTAAAGAGTTCAAAACGGTGTCCTGCCCTAAAATTGCGAAGGAATGCACCATCCGAGAGGAAACCATTGAGCGAATCTTCCGTGGCGAAACGGTATCTTTGGATTCGGCACAACAGGTGGCAACGGCTTTAGGTAAGACCGTTGAACAGATGTTTGAAGTAGAGATTGATCGCCGTCCCATGACGAAAAAGACGATGCGAGAGTACAATCTGTTCATTCGGTCAGTTCTGAACTACGCCAATGATAACTATGGAACATCACTTCAAATGCCAATGATAAAGGCATCTGGTCGAAAAGGAAAATCGGTGGATTGCTTACATAGTGATGAGGTAGAAGCTCTGCAAGCTGCCTTACAAGAATGCTCTATGCTGGAAAAAGCAATCGTTTTGTGCTTGCTGAACACAGGTGTCCGCCGTGGTGAATTGGCAGGACTTACATGGAAAGACGTAAACTTCCGCGAGGGAACGATCCATGTGTCAAAATCCCTGCTGGTCTTTCCGAACTATGGCTATCAGCTTACCACAACGAAGGAAAGCAATATCCGTGATGTGGATGTTGCACCGGAGTTCATGGATTTTCTGAAAGACTATTATGCACAGTGGAAAGCCCAGAAGAAGCTGATGGGTGCAAGCTGGCAGAAGAATTTGGAGAAGAAAGGCTCCAAATACGCACAGTCCCTTTTGGATTTGCGTGGGAACGACTTCGTGATCTGCAACGACTATGGTTTTCCTATCAACCCGGATAGCTATGGCGCATTGGTACGCCGTGTTGGAAAAAAGGCGGGCATTGAAAAAATTCATCCGCATATGTTCCGGCACACCTTCGTCAGCATTCTGTTGTCCAATCCCAATATCGGCGTGGCGACAGTAGCCGCAGAAGCCGGACACGCACAGCCCAGTACTACCCTTGCAATTTACACGCAGGTCTATGATAGGCGGCGTGATGAGATTCGGAAACAGATGAGCAGAGAACTGTACAAGTGAGATTGCTCCATCAGGCAAAAGAAAAAGCACGAGACGCAAAATCTCGTGCTTTTTTGGTGGAGCATTCTCCACAGCACTCGAACCCAACACTTCCTCACGGGTGACCGTTTTGGCATCATCCGTGAAGTTGAAATTGAGTACGACCCGGTCATCAAAGACGTAGACCGAGTTGACAAAGGTATCAATGATCTGCCGCTGGTGTTCCGTGCTGCCCACGTCACCCTTGCGGAATTTTTCAAGCCAGAACCGAATCCACTCACGGGTCAGGACGGGCTTTTTCAGCTCTTCTTCCAGAATGCTGGTGTTCAGGGCTTCTTTCCGGGCTTCCAGCTCGTCCAACCGCTGCTTGGTGGTCGAGGTCAGGATGCCCTGTTCAATGGCTTCCAGAAGGTTTGCGAGCCGTTTCTCCGTATCCCGGAGCTGCTCTTTCAGAACAGGCAGCCGGGTGTTCTCCTGCTGCTGGGCTTCCATGACCAAATCTATCAGCCGTTCGGTAATTTCATCGCTGAAGATCACCTTAATGGCAGTGTCCACCACGAACCGTTCCAGCGGCTCCTTGCGGATAGCCTTCAGGTCACAGTGCGCCTTGCCGTGGCGTTTGGCGTTGCCGCACTTGTAGTAATAGTAGGTGTTTCCCATGTGGCTTGTGCCGCTCTCACCACCCATCAGGGTACCGCACTTGCCGCAGAACAGCTTGGTAGTCAGCAGATAGCTCACATCCTCTTTTGCGGGGCGACCGTGGGCGATCTTGTTCTGCTCGAAACGTTGCTGCACCCGGTTGAACAAGTCCTCGTCCACGATGGCGGGAATGCCGCCCGGTGTCACGATGTCCTTATATCGGTATTCACCGATGTAACGGCGGTTCCGGAAAATTTGGAAGAAGCTGTTCTTCACGAACGGCTTCCCGGTGCGGGTGCGCAGCCCTCGCTCATTCAGGGAGGCTGCAATTTTCTCGGCAGGCTCGCCGTTGGCGTACCGGGTGAAGATCTCCTGCACGATGGGAGCCGTTTCCGGGTCGATATGGTACAGTCGGTCCTCCTTGCCAATGGTGAAGCCCAGCGGAACGATACCGCCGTTGTACTTGCACTGGAGGGCGTTTTCGCGCTCACCGCGCGCCACTTTCAGGGCGAGTTCGGCGGAATAGTATTCCGCCATGCCAATCAGCATACTCTCCACCATAATGCCTTCAGGCCCCTGCGAGATGGGTTCCATGGCAGACACCAGATGGACACCGTTCTTTTCCAGCTGGTACTTGTAGTTCACGGCATCGAACCGATTCCGGGCAAAGCGGTCCAGCTTCCAGACCAGAACCACATCGAAGATTTTCTTCGCGCTGTCCTTGATCATCCGCTGAAAGTCCGGGCGGTCATCCGTCTTGGCAGAGTAGGCACGGTCAATGTAGGTGCCGACCACGGTGATGCCGTTCTTCTCGGCGTAGTCCTTGCAGTCGCGCAGCTGTCCTTCAATGGACGCTTCGCGCTGGCTGTCGGAAGAATAGCGGGCGTAGATCACAGCGGTCATGGTTGCACCCCCTTGGCGTGTATTCGACTTGCCTTTATAGTATCGGGTCAAGCGCAGCTTGTCAACAATCTGCGAGCAGATTGAAATGTGAAAATTGCGAAACGCAGCGAAAAAGCTGAGAGCAAGAATCGTCCCGTGGCCACAAATTTTCAATTCTTGAAAATGTTGTGCCCTTCCGGGACTGCACTTCTGCAACGCTTCCGCGTTTTTGAAGTGTTCTTGTTGGGGCGTGCCTGCCCCAAACCCTGCCGATGGGGTAAGGTTAAGATTTAGAACGGGACAACATTCCCTTGAATATATCCAACAAGAAGCGCAATCAATGTACATATAGCAAGGCAGCCTGCACACAAAAGGATGGAGAGGACTTTGTTCCCAATCAATCGATTTATTGAACGCTGGTAATCAGCTGTATACCAAATGAGGGCCATCATAAACAGAATGGATGTCCAGTGATAGGAAAACGAGATGTTCATCCCAATATAAACATAGGCAGTGATAATGTAGATAAGGCTTCTACATACGATGTTCACGATGTTCAGGACCATTTGAAAGTTCTTTTTCAAAAGAATCACCTACCTTCAAATCTATTTGAGCCAAGTATACCATACCGCAAACCGAAAGAACACCCCTTATATGCCAGAACTTTTCCTTTTTACTGCGTACGTGCGTACCGACCATGTACGGACGTACGCAGCGATTGACCTGAAACGCGCAATATAGGGAGAAGCAAAGCAAAAGGCAGGGCACCACCGCCATGGTGATACCCTGCCTTTACTCGTTCTTGCTTACCGTTCTGCGTACTCTCGCCGTAGGACTTCCTGTAAACAAAAAACGTACCCGAACCCTTTCTCATAGAGAATCGGGTTCGAGTACGAACTGAATGGTGGGCCATGAGGGATTCGAACCCCCACTGGAGCGGTTATGAGCCGCCGGCTTTAACCGTTAAGCTAATGGCCCTTATGACGTTGTTTCAAAGATCTGTAAAGTGGCTTTCGTACCCAGAAAATACCCAAGTCCGATTTTTAAGCCACTAGCAAACCAAAAAACAACGAAAAAACGCTGTTTGGAAAAGGTGGAAACGGTAAGGTCTGGCGGTTATGAGCCGCCAGCTCTGACCAACTGAGCTACTAGCCCGCATATTCTGCGCTGCGGCACTTACAAGTATACCAAAAACAGCGCAAAATGAAAAGCATTTACACAAAACTTTATTTGGTGCGGTGGGCATCCAGCTTCTGCTGCATAAAACGATCAAGCATTTCCTGCGGGAACAGCGGTTCCTTGTAGCCAAAGGCCTCGCGGATGAAGATCAGGGTCACTACGGTCTGACGACCGGGGTCCAGCCGGAGGGTATACAGGGTGTCCAGCGGCTGCTGGGTGGGCTGGTGCAGGGTGAGATGCATCAGAAAGCCGCCGTCCTTTTCCCGGCAGCACTCGTACACGAACTCGTCGGTGTCCCTGTGCTCGTCCAGCCGGTCGAAGCACTCGTCCAGCGGCAGGTCGGTGCGGAACTCCGAAAGGCCGGCGGGGCCGTACTGGCTGCGGCGGGTATTCTCGCGCCGGGACAAAAGAAAAACGATCACGCCAAGCACGGCGGCAAGCAGGACAATGGAAACTGCGGCGTTCATGAAGATCCTCCTGAAGAGTTTTTCTTATTGTAACACAACCCGCATACTTTTGTGCTATAATATTTTTAATTCTTTGAAAATTTTGTCAGGAGCCTGCGCACTGCTGCAGGCGGGAGGAACACAATGAAGCTCAAATTTACACGCAAGACCTGGTACTTTTTCCTGCTGGCGGCAGCGGCAATGTCCATGCTGGGCGGCTTTGCCGTGCTGGGCGGCATGGATTTTTCGGGGCTGGAACTGATCGTGTTCTGCATCACCGGCATTGCAGTGCTGTTTTTGGCCGCACAGAAGGGTGCTCCCGCCAAGGATAAGCGCAGCTACACGCTGGTGTTCGTGCTGCTGATGCTCAGCAAGCTGGCTGCAGGCGGCTGGGCGGGCGACCTGTGCTCGGCACTGGTGTGGCCGGGCCTGCTTGCCATCGAGTACGGCCACGGCAGGCCCATCCAGCGCCCGCTGCAGCTGGTGTGCATCTCGGAAGCGCTGCGCCTTTTGTTCTGGCTGCTGACGAAGTATGCGGGCATGAGCGCCCTTGCCTTCTGGACGAACATCATGTTCGTGCTGCTGGCCTGCGCCCGCGGCTGGGCAGCGCTTGTGCTGTATAAGACCCAGGAGGAGACCCTGTGACTCAGCGGCGCAAGTCCAAAAAAACGGAAGCGGAACCGCGCCGTGTGAACCGGCGCACCTTTCTGGCGGGGGCCGGTGCTGCTGCCTGTGTGGGTGCGGGGCTGTGGCTGCGCAGAAAAATGTTTTCCAAACGGGACAAAACGAAAGCGGAAAAACAGTCTGTTGAGAATCCTGCCCTGCCTGCAGGCGAGTGGCGGGCCGTATGGGTGAGCTATCTGGAATGGACAGCAATGGATTTTTCCTCGGCGGATGCCTTCCGCGCCGGGTGCGTGCAAATGCTGGAAAACTGCGCGGGCCTTGGGCTGAACACGGTGCTTGCGCAGGTGCGGCCCTTCGGGGATGCACTTTACAAAAGCCAGCTGTTCCCGTGGAGCCACCTGTGCACCGGCGTGCAGGGGCAGGACCCCGGTTTTGACCCGCTGGACATCCTTTTGCAGGAGGCCCACGGGCGCGGCCTTTCGGTGGAAGCGTGGCTGAATCCCTACCGGCTGCGGTCCTCTGCAGCCATGCCGCCGAATCTGGCAGAGAACAACCTTGCCAACACCCACCCGGAATGGGTGTGTGCAGTGGGCGACGGGCTGTATCTGAACCCGGCCGAGCCTGCAGCGGCGGACTATGTGGTGCAGGGCGTGGCCGAGCTTTTGCGGAACTACGCGGTGGATGGCATCCACTTTGACGATTATTTTTACCCTACGACCGAAGAAAGCATCGATGCGGCGCAGTTTGCGGCCAGCGGTGCGGCAGACCTTGCAGCATGGCGGCGGCAGAACGTGACCGCCTTGGTCAAGAAAGTGTACGACACGGTGAAGGCTGCAGACCCGACGCTGCGCTTTGGCATCGCTCCGCAGGGGAATCCCGACAACGATCTCAACAGCCAGTACAGCGATGTGACGACGTGGCTGGCTGCGGGCGGGGAAGAACAGGTGGTGGATTATCTCTGCCCGCAGATCTACTGGGGCTATGGCTACACGCTGCAGAGCGGCAGCACCCGCTTTGCCTTTGAGAACATCGTGCCCGCGTGGCTGGCGTACCCGCGCGCAGAGGGCGTGGCGCTCTATTTTGGCTTGGGCGCGTACCGCGTGGGCGCAGGTGACGGCGGCGCAAACCCGGACAGCGTGAGCGGCTGGAGCACCGGCGATGTGCTGGCCCGGCAGGTGCAGGACCTGCGCAGTCAGAACGCGGGCGGCTGGGCGCTGTACCGATACGGCAGTCTGTTTGGTGCAGGTGCGCCGGAGCAGGCCGCTGCCGAGTGTGCTGCCCTGCGGACGGTCACTGGCAAAGAAACGTAAAATCAGGCGGCAAACCGCACAAAAAGAAAAGCCCCGCCGGGGCTTTTCTTGCAGTACGGCACAGGACAAACGTCTTGTACAGCGCCGAAAAATGCGGTATACTATATCTGTATCTGCTCTGTACAAGAACAGGGCGGAGGGATGAAAAACAAAGAGAAGCGCATTGCTTCGTGAGGAAACGTATGAAGATGAAAAAAAGGATCGTTGTGCTGCTGATGGCGCTGGTGCTTGCAGTGGGCCTGACCGGCTGCAAGGACACCCTGAAGAGCATCGTGCACAAGGCAGCGGGCACTTCGGACGAAGTGCAGGAAGAGGACACTACCCGCTGGGCCGACCAGACCAGTGATCCGCTGATCATTCAGGGCATTGCAGACCCCTCGGCCAAGTTTGCCACGGCCACGGCGGATGGCTGCCTGTATGCGGTGTTCAACGGCATCTGGAGCCGCCAGACCAGCTACTTTACTGTGCCTTCCGGCACGCTGAGCATTATGGGCTGCGGCACGGCTGAGGGCACCCAGCGGTTCAAGGTGGCCGTGTGGAAAAAGGTGGACGGCGGCGCAGAGTATGTAGCCGACAGCACCTATTATATCTGCACCGACGGCACCAACTACCGCTGCACCATCTCCGGGCTGGATCCGGCGGCGCAGTACCGTGTGACCATCTCCTATGACTCCAGCAAGTACTACCTGTACGGCCTGCTGAAGGTGGAGGGCATTGGCTGATGAACACACAAACCAAGAACTCTCTGCTTTTGCTGCTGTGCTCCTTTATTTGGGGCACGGCCTTTGTGGCTCAGAGCGCCGGTTCCGGCATGGGAGCCTACAGCTTTCTGGCCGGGCGCAGCTGGCTGGCTGTACTGGTGCTGATCCCTACGGTGATGGTGTTTGATGCCATCCGCCGCAAAAGCGGCACCGATGCAAAGCCCAAGACCGCTGCCGAGAAGAAAAAGCTGCTGGCGGCAGGCCTTGTGTGCGGCACCCTTCTGTTTACTGCTTCCGCTGCACAGCAGATCGGCATTACCATCAATCCGTCCACGGCAAAGGCCGGCTTCCTGACCGCCATGTACGTGGTGCTGGTGCCGGTGTTCGGCCTGTTTCTGGGCCGCAAGGGCAGCGCGCAGCTGTGGGTGAGCATGGTGGTAGCCGTGCTGGGCCTGTACCTGCTGTGCATGAAAAACGGCTTTGGCAGCATTGAATCCAGCGACTGGATCCTGCTGAGCTGCGCAGTGCTGTTCAGCTTCCAGATCATGGCGGTGGATCACTTTGCTCCGCAGGTGGACGGCGTGCGGCTGAGCCTTGCCGAGTTTCTGGTGGTGTCGGTGGAAAGCACCATTGCAGCCTTTGTGTTTGAAGCGCCCACTACGGCACAGTTTGCCGAGAACGCGCTGCCCATTTTCTACTGCGGCATCATGTCCAGCGGCGTGGCCTACACCCTGCAGATCCTGGGCCAGCGGGATCTGAACCCTGCCATTGCCAGCCTGATCATGTGTCTGGAGAGCGTGTTCAGCGCACTGGGCGGCTGGCTGCTGCTCGGCCAGAGCCTTTCCGCGCGGGAAGTCTTTGGCTGCGTGCTGATCTTTGCTGCCGTGGTGCTGGCCCAGCTGCCGCTGGAAATGCTGCACCGGGCAAAAAAGACTACCTGACCTCATGGCGGGCAGAAAGCAGGAGACACAGCTGCGCACGGCAGGCGGCATCCAATACGAGCTGACCCGCAAACGGGTCAAGAACCTGAACATCCGTGTGCGGGAGGATGGCACCGTGGCGGTGAGCATCCCCCTGCGGACAAGTGCAGAAGCGGCAGACCGTTTTGTGGCCGCACGCGCCGACTGGGTGCAGCAGGCCCGGGAACGTGCCATGCGGCGCGCAGCGCAGGAGGCGCGGCCTCTGCCGGATAAGGAAACAGCGCTGGCCTATTTTACGGCCATGAGCGATAAGGTCTACCCGGCCTTTGCCGGAGTGCTGGGCGGGCACAAGCCCACCATCAAGGTGCGCAGCATGACCAGCCGGTGGGGCGTGTGCTTTATGGCAAAGCGGCAGATCACCTTTGCGCTGCAGCTGTATCATATGCCCCCGGCGGCGCAGATCTATGTGGTAGTGCATGAGTACTGCCACTTTTTGCAGCCCAACCACAGCCCGGCGTTCTGGGCCGAGGTGGCAAAGCTGCTGCCGGACTGGAAAGCCCGGCGGGCGCTTTTAAAGTGACTAAATAGTGGGAAAGCGGATGCGGGCGGTCACAGACCGGCCCGCATCCGAATTGTAAAACAGGAGGGAAGTTCCCTTGGAAAACGAAAAAAAGTCCGGCGATAAATATTCAAAGCTTGCCGGCAACACATTGATCTTTGCAATTTCCAGCTTTTCGTCAAAGCTGCTCACCCTGATCGTCCAGCCGTTCCTGACCTATGCAATGGCGGAGATCTCCGATCTGGGCCTTTCCAAGATCCTGAGCCAGTACGCGAACCTGCTCATCCCGTTCGTGTCCATGGGCATGTCCAACGCCATCATCCGCTTTGGTCTGGACAAGGGCAACAGCGAAAAACAGGTGTTCACCAACGGCCTGCTGACCATTCTGGGCGGCTTTGGCATTCTGGTGCTGTGCTGGCCCATTGCGCAGTTTCTGCCCGATATGGCACAGTACGGCCTGCTCATTTACATCTATGTGCTCATGAGCTGCCTGCGCACCCTGTGTACCCAGTTCGTGCGCAGCCGCCAGTGGAACAAGCTGGTGGCCGTGGACGGCGTGCTGTGCACCGTGGCCACCATGGCTTTCTACGTGCTGTATCTGGTGGGCTTCAAGTGGGGTGCCAACGGCTACCTGCTGGCCATCATCAGCGGCGACCTTGCCAGTGTGCTGTTCCTGATGTTCACCGGCAAGCTGTGGAACTATGTGGAGCTGAAGGGCATCAACAAGGATCTGTGGAAGCAGATGCTGCGTTTCTCGCTGCCCATGATCCCGGCACAGATCAGCTTCTGGATCATCAACGCATCCGACCTGTTCTTTGTGCGTGAGATGTGCAACGGCCTGGACGGCCGCGACGGCAATGCATGGAGCGGCCTGCTTTCCACCGGCTATTTCCTGCCCACCATCCTTACTACGCTGGGCCTGATCTTCTACGATGCATGGCAGCTCTCCGCTGTGACCGAGGAAGAGGGCCGCGCAAAGTTCTTTACCAAAATTTTCCGCACCTATTCCAGTGTGCTGTTCTGCTGCGCAGCCGGTATCATCTGGCTGTGCCGCCCGGTGATGCACATTATGAAGTCCAACTACTACTATGCATGGCACTTTGTGCCGTTCCTTGTGCTGGCTTCCACCTGCAGCTGCTTCAACCAGTTTATGAACAGCGTGTATGTGGTAAATAAAAAGTCCACCCGCAGCATGATCACCATGATGGCGGGCGCTGTGAGCAACTGCATCATGAACTACTTCTTCATCAAGTGGTGGGGGCCTGTGGGCGCTACCTATGCGTCCTTCCTTGGCCTTGCGCTGGTGTTCACCCTGCGCGCCATCGATGCCCACCGCATGATCGGGATGCAGGTACATCCGGGCCGCGTACTGGTGGACGCCGCCGCGCTGGTGATCGAAGCCTTTGTGCTGCTGGCCGAAACGCCGCTCTATGGCCTGTGGACCGGCATCATCACGGCGCTGATCATCCTGTACAACTTTGCAGGCGTGTGGGCCATGGCCCGTGTCCTGCTGCCCAAGCTTCTGGGCCGCCGCGGCAAGGCGCTGGTAAATGTGATCGACGGCTGGATCGCACCCAAGAAAGCATAATAGCATAACTGAAAATAAACGCAGAAAGTCCCCAGAACGCTGGTTCCGGGGACTTTTTCAGCAATCGGGAAAACTTTCAGTGCCGGGCATTTTTGCCGGTCAGGCTGACAAAAGCGCCGCCAGCCATTAGGGAAAAAAGTACCGCCATTCCTCAGAATGACGGTAAAACGGATGCGGAAGATCAGGCAAGATGCTTTTCCAGCCAGCTGCCGATATCTTCAAACACTTCCATATGGTTCGTTTCCACCAGCAGTTCATGCCGGGCACCGGGGTACAGCTTGCACTCAATGTTCTGCACACCGGCATCTTTCAGGCTCTGGATGGCGCGCTGCACGCCTTTGCCCTGTTCGCCCACCGGGTCGGCATCGCCAGCCAAGAACAGCAGCGGCAGGCCTTTGGGCATCTTTGCAAGGAACGCCGGGTCGTGCAGGCGCAGGATGCCGCTGAACATGCTGTAGTAGGCGTTCAGCGTAAAGGTAAAGGTGCAGCGTTCGTCGGCCAGATATTTGTCCACCTCGGCCTGATCGCGGTTGAGCCAGTCGTGGGTGGTGCGGCCCTCCAGCCCTTTGTTGTAGCCCATAAAGGACATGTTGGCCACGAACTTGCTGCGGTACTGCCAGCCATGAAAGACCGCCAGCACCCGGCAGAGGGTCTTGGCAAACTGTACCAGCGCTTTGGGCTGGAAGCCGGTGCCCATGATGATGGCTCCATCCAGCTCATGGCCGTATTCGCACAAATACTGCCGGGCATAAAAGGAACCCATGCTGTGCCCCAGCAGAAAATAAGGCACGCCCGGGTACAGCTCTTTGGTGCGCACGGTCATGGCGTGCAGGTCGTCCAGAACGGCGCGGTTGCCGTCCGGCTCGGCAAAGTAGCCGTAGTCCGCTTTGGTGCGGATGGAGCCGCCGTGGCCCAAATGGTCGTGGCCGGTAACAAGGATGCCCCGCCCGGCCAGATATTCCGCCAGGGGCTTGTAGCGGTCAATAAATTCCACCATGCCGTGGGACAGCTGCAGAACCGCCTTTACTTCACCCTCCGGCACACAGCGGAAGGCATGCAAAGTCCGCCCCGGCACAGTGGACGGGACGGTGAGATCGATCATCTGGCTCATAGCAGAGCCTCCTTTTTGCGTGTTTTACAGTGCACCGATCTTGCGGCGGCAGGCCGGGCAGATGCAGTAGCCCGCAAACTGCACCGAAGACTCATCTACCTCGCCGCAAAAATCGCAGCTGCCGGCGGGCCGATGCTTTTTGAGCACGATGGAGTCGCCATCCACAAAGATCTCCAGCTTGGTGTCAGTGTCCAGATGCATACTGGTGCGCAGCTCCTTGGGCAGAACGATGCGGCCCAGCGCGTCGATGCCGCGGACGATACCGGTACTTTTCATAGTATACCAATCTCCTTCATTCATTTTCCTGCAGCAGCCAATCCATGACACAACAGGAAAATTGTTCCAATCTCGATATGCTCAGTATACAAAAAATAACAGCGTTCGTCAATGATTGCGTGACATTTCGACAAAAAAACACCCTTTTATGCAACTTCTTCCGGCTTGTTCTCCACACGGGCGCTGGTGCGTCCCTCGGGACGGATCTCTCCAGCGGCAGTCAGTGCGATCTTGGTCAGCGTGGGGCCTGCCAGCTCATACACCAGCACCGAGAACAGCACCACGTTGCGCACCATGTGGCCGTCCGAGAGCTGGGCGGCTGTGGCAGCCATGCCCAGTGCCACACCGGCCTGCGGCAGCAGGGTGATGCCGAGGTACTTCTGGATATTATCACTGCAGCGGGCCGCGCGGCTGCTGGCGTAGGAGCCAGCGATCTTACCGGCAGAGCGGGCAACGATATACACCACGCCGATGAGCAGCACAAAGGGATCGGCGAGGATGGTCAGGTCCAGCTCTGCGCCGGACAGCACAAAAAACAGGATGTTGATGGGGGACACCCAGCGGTCCAGACGATCCATCAGCTCCTCCGAGGTGGGGCAGATGTTGCAGAACACGGTGCCGGTCATCATGCACACCAGCAACAGGGAGAAGCCGCAGCGGGTGCCGCCCAGCTCGAATTCGGTCATGGAAATGCCTACCGTCAGCAGCACAAAAGCCACCGAGAGGCTCATGCGCTTGGAACGGGAGTGAAAGTAGACCTCCAGCAGGTTCAGCAGATAACCGGCGGCAGCGCCCAGCGCCAGCGAGAGCAGGATCTCCAGCAGCGGCTCCACAATGACACTTAGCGGGTCGATGCGGCCCTGCTCCAGAGCGTTTGCCACACCGTAGGAGGCCGAGAACAGCACCAGACCCACAGCATCATCGATGGCAACCACCATCAGCAGCAGGTGGGTCAGCGGGCCGGAAGCCTTGTTACTGCTTGACCACCATCAGGGTGGCGGCAGGCGCGGTGGCGGCGGCAATGGAACCCAGCGTAATGGCCGATGCCAGAGAGATCACACCCGGATGCAGGAAATGCAGCAAGATCAGCGCCGCATCCACCAGTGCCGTGGTGATGGCAGCCTGCGCAATGCCCACCGCAACGGCCTGCCGACCCATCCGTTTGAGGGCGCTGAGCCGGAACTCGTTGCCGATGACAAAGGCGATGAAGCCCAGCGCCACCTGTGTGAGGATGCTGTAGCCCTCCACCTGAGCAAGGCTGCCAAAGCCGAGGCCCAGCCCGCTCAGGCCCAGCCGCCCCAGAAAGAAGGGGCCAAGCAGCAGACCGGCCAGCAGATACGAGGTGACGGCCGGCAGGTTGAATGCCTTTGCCGCGCGAGACATCAGCAGGCCCGCGATCAGCGCAAGGGACAGACAGATCAGCATTTGCTCCATATTTGGTTGTGTGGGAACCGCACAAAACCGCAGGCGGTGCCCATTCCTCCTTATAAAAAATACAGCGGCTGCGTGCGAAAGGGAAGAATGAAAAGGGGAAACGCAGCGCAGCCAGAAAAAACGCATACACGTCCAGTATACTATCCGCCCAGACAAAAAGCAACCGGAATACGGCATTTTGGCAAAGATTTTTGCCGCGTGGCAAAAAGAAACTCCTTCCGTCATCGCTGCGCGATGCCACCTCCCTCACGGAGGGAGGCTCTGGCGAGAAGGAGAAGTGTTCCATTCTGCCAAAGGCTCCCTCTTTGAGGGAACTGGCACGGCGTAAGACGTGACGGAAGGAGTAAATTCCAAAGAATCAGTTGAACTTGAAGATCTTGCGCAGCTGGCGGTACACGCCCAGCGTGAGCTTGTCGCCGCCGGGGAACTTCAGGTCGGTCAGACCGCCCAGATTGTAGCGCACGGCGCGGTAAACGCCGGTGCTTACGTGATCCTTGAGGTACTGCCACAGCCCGGTGCGCTTGGCCTTTGCCTCGTCGCTGCCGTCCAGCAGCAGGAAGATGTCGCTCACGGCCATCATCACGGACAGATAGTGCACCATGTAGGCGTGCAGACGTCTCTGATCCTTCAGTTCATCCAGATCCTGACAGTCGATCATGTGTTTGGTGACCCGCAGCTGCTGATCCACCCGCTTGACCATGATGCTCTCGTTCACGCTCTGGTCGGCACGGCCGATGAAGTAGCGGTACAGATCCAGATCCATGTAGTACATGCTCTTGACATAGGGCAGGGGCTGGTAGACAAAAATGTTGTCCACATAGAAGGTGTGCTTGGGCAGCACCATGCCGCACTTGCGCAGCACCTCGGTGCGGTACATCACCGAGTGCATCAGGATGTTCTGGTCCGGGCGGAAGTGGCCCACATGGGTCCAGTTGAACAGGCGGTTCTGGGGGAACACGTTGGTGTAGCGCACGGTCAGGGTGGTGTTGTCCTCCACATGCTCGTACACATAGTTGCAGATCATCATGTCCGGCGCGGTGCCGCGGGCCACCAGAGTGGTCAGGCGGGCCAGAACCTTTTTCAGGGCATCGGTGTCCAGCCAGTCGTCGCTGTCCACTACCTTATAGTACAGGCCGGTGGCGTTGCGGATGCCCTGATTCACACCCTCGCCGTGGCCGCCGTTTTCCTGATGGATGGCCTTGACGATGGTGGGGTACTTGGCGGCATATTCATCACAGATGGCCGGGGTGTCGTCCTTTACGGAACCGTCGTCCACCAGAATGATCTCGGCCTGCTCTCCGGCAGAAAGCAGGGTCTCGACACAATGACGCATATATGCCGCCGAGTTGTAGCACGGAACGGCAAAGGTGATGAGTTTCTGCTGCATAAGATGATTGCTCCTTTTTCTATCAATAGTCGGCGCACAAAAAACCGCCGAACATGGAGTTATGTGCTCCTATTATATCATTTTCGCACCTGAAAAGCTATCGTTTGTAAAAAAATCCTTTTGACATTTCGTGCTTTTTGCCGAAAAAACGGCTCTGCACCTGCGCAAAAGCCCGGCTTTTGTGGTATACTGATAGGGTTTTGAAGACATTGCGCAGAAAAAACCTATTCTATGATACGGAGGGACCCATGGAAAACCCGCACTCGATCTTAAAAAAGGTATTCGGCTACGACAGCTTCCGCCCCGGGCAGGAGGAAATCGTCAGCCGCCTGCTGGCCGGGCAGGATGTGCTGGCCGTGATGCCCACCGGTGCGGGTAAATCCATCTGCTATCAGGTGCCGGCGCTGCTGCTGCCGGGCATTACCATCGTGGTGTCGCCGCTGGTCAGCCTGATGAAGGATCAGGTGGGGGCGCTGGTGCAGGCGGGCGTGGCGGCGGCGTTTCTGAACAACAGCCTCACCGACAACCAGAAGGCCCTGATGCTGCGCCGTGCCCGGGAAGGCTGGTACAAGATCATCTATGTGGCACCGGAACGGCTGGAGATGCCGGGTTTCCAGCGGTTTGCACAGGAGCGGGAGATCAGCATGGTGACGGTGGACGAGGCCCACTGCATCAGCCAGTGGGGGCAGGACTTCCGGCCCAGCTACCTGCGCATCAAAGCCTTTGTGGACAGCCTGCCCAGCCGTCCGGTGGTGGGCGCATTCACGGCCACGGCCACCGCCCATGTGCGGGATGATATCCGGGAACAGCTGGCCTTGCAGAAGCCCTATGAGGTGACCACCAGCTTTGACCGTCCCAACCTCTATTTTGAGACCCGGCGCGCTCTGCCCAGCCAGAAGCCGAAGGAGCTGCTGGACCTTGTGCTGAAAGAGGGCGACAACGCGGGCATCGTCTACTGCAGCACCACAAAGCAGGTGGATGAGACTGCCCGTCTGCTGCAGAGCCGCGGCATCCGCGCCGCTGCCTACCACGCTAAGCTGGATGCGGACACCCGGCGGAAGAATCAGGACGATTTCCTCTATGACCGGGTGCAGATCATGGTAGCCACCAATGCCTTCGGCATGGGCATCGACAAGCCCAACGTACGGTTCGTGATCCACTACAATATGCCCAAGGATGTGGAAAGTTATTATCAGGAAGCAGGCCGTGCAGGCCGCGATGGACAGCCTGCGCGGTGCACGCTGCTCTATTCCGGCACCGATGTGCGCACCATCCGCTTCTTTATTGAAAAGGAGATGGAGGCAGACAATGGCCTGCCCGCCGATGTGAAAGCCGAAGCTGCCCGCAAGGCCGAGGAACGGCTCAAGTACATGACATTCTATTCCACCACGCAGGACTGTCTGCGGGGATTTCTGCTGCATTACTTCGGCGAAGCTGCACCAAAGAAATGTGGCAACTGCTCCTGCTGTCTGGCCGCAGAGCAGGAAGCGCAGCTGCAGGTGGAGTATTCCCGGCGGCGCGCGGCGGATAATGCCCGCCGCCTGACCGAGAAGCCGCGCCGCACAAAGGCGGTGGCAGGCGAGCTGAGCGAGTTTGACGAAAAGCTGCTGAATGCCCTCTATGCGCAGCGCAAGCGGCTGGCCGGAAAGCAGAATATCCCGGCCTTTATGGTGTTCAGCGATGCCACCCTGCGGGAAATGGTGGAGAAGAAGCCGCTGAGCACCGATGAACTGCTGAATATCAGCGGTGTGGGCGAGAAGAAAGCAGCCCGCTACGGCAATGCCTTCCTGCGCATCATCGAGGATGCCGTGGGCAGCCGGGAGTGAGAAAAAACGCCCCATTTTCCACATCAGAGCAAAACTCTGTGGAAAATGGGGCGTTAATGTTTTATGGGATAAAATAAAAAGAGAGTTGAATCACTCCAACTCTCTCAAGCATACATCCGTAAGAACGTATACCCCAATTAGTAAATATACTATACCACAGGCGTTGCAAAAATGCAACGGTCAAATAAAATTTTTTAGAATGTTCATTCGGGAAGCAAGGTCTGGATGAATAACGATCGAAGATACAGCTGGATCAACAGAAGAACGATAGACCTCAGTGATGCGCTCAAATTCACGAATAAATGCCTTGATCTCAGTCTTTGGCATATGCAGAATTTTTAGGTAATAGCACATAAGGATCACATAATCCCCAATGGTTTTAAAATTTACATATGGAAGATGGACTTCAGAGACAAGGCAAGCTTTCATCGCTCGTGTAGGGTCGATGTTGCGGAATCTTGTATCGAAGACAACGGCATTGTGCGCAATGGCGTTGCGGAGATCTTTTAACGCATAGATATATTTATAAAGGAGCTGCCGGGAGGTGTCATTTGAAAGGTCAAGGCCGATGCGCTTTGAGATGTCCTCGCGCACATCAAAAGTAAGACAGGACAGCAGATAACCGAGATCGCCCATTGTCATGATCTCAAAAAGAGCCCAAATGGGGACACCGGAATAATTTGGGTTATTATAGAAGTGCGTGATTTTGGGATTGCCTTTTGAGTAGGCAGAAGCAAGGCTAGCTTGAATAGAACGCTGGAGGTTCAGCTTGCATTGCTGGGCGTATTTCTTTTGGTCGGCAGAAAACGACGAAGGCGTGTTGTTGTAGTTGCTGACAACATGATCTAACATGCCTTGAATGCTTTCTGAGTTTGCATTTTCGAGGATGCCTTGCAGCGCAATGTTTTTGACGGCTGTCTCAATAAACATCATCTTTCCGTAAAAAAGAGATTTTAATGCGGAGTCGTATTCAATGGTAGCATAAAGCTCCTGATAAGATGTAAAGGGAAGACGATTTCCGGCGGATTTAAAGAAGCGGTAACCTTTATAGCCATGATAGTAACCGGTGTTGATCAATTGCCGCTTTTGCGCACTACCAGATATAGCAATGCCGTTATCACGGAGGTGTCGCATCAGACCATCTGTTGTCTTATAGCTCATGCAGGCCTCCGGTTTCCATAGTATGGGTGGCGAACACCTTTTCGTCCTCCCACCACACGGGCTCCCCGGCGGCAAGGGTCTTTTTCACATCCAGCAGACGCTGGTTGCTGCTGCCGCGGAACCGCAGGGAGATATCGTGCTTTGCCTGCACGAACTCGCCGTCCACCAGCACATCCAGCAGGCTCAGCAGCTCGTCGGTGGCTTCACACCGGGCAAGGCTTGGCTCTTTGCCGGTCAGCTGTTCCCAAGTGTAGCCGGAATAGCACCATACCGTTTTGTTCGGGTACAAGGCCTTGAAGTTGCGCACGAAGGGCAGCAGCTCCCGCTGATTTTCCGGCTCCATGGGTTCGCCGCCCAGCAGAGAAAGGCCCGCGATATAGTCCGGCTGGCAGGATGCAAACACCTCGTTGCGGGTGGGTTTGTCGAAGGGCTGGCCGTAGTCAAAGTTCCACGCCACGGCGTTGAAGCACCCCGGGCAGTGGTGGCGGCAGCCGGACACGAACACGCTGGTGCGCACCCCCGGGCCGTTGGCGATGTCATAGTATTTGATGGTTGCGTAGTTCATAATATGATTCCTGTACTTTACAAAGAAATGGAAGCCTGCCGCTGTGGCCCTTCCGGTGAAAATACGTTTGGAGCGGCCCGCAGGCCGCTCCAAACGTGAAATAGAAAAATTTTCCGCTGTTATGCCCAGAGCGAAGCGGAGGGCATTTGAATCGTAATTACAGATGCAGCACGCGGTCCTTGATCTCCTGCGTGCGGCCCTGATTCCAGAATTGGGTGCCGATATAGCCACAGGTGCGGCGGGCAACGTTCAGCTTGTTCTGGTCGCGGTTGCCGCACTTGGGGCACTCCCACACCAGCTTGCCGTCATCCTCCACGATCTTGATCTCGCCGTCATAGCCGCACACCTGACAGTAATCCGACTTGGTGTTCAACTCCGCATACATGATGTTGTCGTAGATGAACTGCAGCACGCTCATGACGGCTTCCAGATTGTCCTGCATGTTGGGCACTTCCACATAGCTGATGGCACCGCCCGGAGACAGGCGCTGGAAGTCGGATTCAAACTTCAGCTTGGTGAAGGCATCGATCTGCTCCGACACATGCACATGGTAGCTGTTGGTGATATAGTTCTTGTCGGTAATACCGGGCACGATGCCAAACCGCTTCTGCAGGCACTTGGCGAACTTGTAGGTGGTGGATTCCAGCGGGGTGCCATAGAGGGAGTAGTCGATGTTCTCGGCCTTTTTCCATGCGTTGCACTTGTCGTTCATGTGCTGCATCACGCTCAGAGCAAAGGGCTTTGCACCGGCATCGGTGTGGCTCTTGCCGGTCATATACTTCACGCACTCATACAGACCGGCATAGCCCAGACTGATGGTGGAGTAGCCGCCGAACAGCAGCTTGTCGATCTTTTCGCCCTTCTTCAGTCGGGCCAGTGCGCCGTACTGCCACAGGATGGGTGCGGCATCGCTGGGAGTGCCCAGCAGCCGCTTGTGCCGTGCCTGCAGTGCGCGGTGGCACAGGGCCAGACGCTCGTCGAAGATCTTCCAGAACTTCTCAAAGTTGCCCTTGGAGGAGAGTGCCACATCCACCAGATTGATGGTGACAACGCCCTGATTGAATCGGCCGTAGTACTTGGGCTTGCCGGTCTCGGGGTCCACATAGGGGGTCAGGAAGCTGCGGCAGCCCATGCAGGTGTAGCAGTGGCCTTCGCCGTTTTTGTCCACCTTGAGCTCCAGCATCTTCTTTTCGGAGATATAGTCGGGCACCATGCGCTTTGCAGTGCACTTTGCGGCCAGCTCGGTCAGATAATAGTAGGGAGTGCCGGGGCGGATGTTGTCCTCTTCCAGCACATAGATCAGCTTGGGGAAGGCGGGGGTGATCCACACACCGGCCTCGTTCTTCACGCCCTGATAGCGCTGGCGGATGGTCTCCTCAATGATGATGGCAAGGTCTGCCTTCTCCTGTGGATTGCGCGCCTCGCCCAGATACATGAACACGGTGATAAAGGGGGCCTGACCATTGGTGGTCATCAGCGTGACCACCTGATACTGGATGGTCTGCACACCGCGGTTGATCTCGCTGCGCAGGCGGCGCTCTACGATCTCCTTCTTGCGCTCGGCAGAAACGTCCAGACCGGCCATTTCCACTTCTACCTCAGCGGCGATCTTCTTGCGGGAGACATCCACAAAGGGGGCGAGGTGGGTCAGGCTGATGCTCTGACCGCCGTACTGGTTGGATGCCACCTGTGCAATGATCTGGGTGGCGATGTTGCAGGCGGTGGAGAAGCTGTGAGGCTTTTCAATATAAGTGCCAGAAATGACGGTGCCGTTCTGCAGCATGTCCTCCAGATTGACCAGATCGCAGTTGTGCATGTGCTGGGCAAAGTAGTCGGAATCGTGGAAGTGGATCAGGCCCTCCTGATGGGCCTTGACGATCTCCGGGTCCAGCAGCAGACGGGCGGTCAGATCTTTGGAGATCTCACCGGCCATATAGTCGCGCTGTACGCTGTTCACGGTGGGATTCTTGTTGGCGTTCTCCTGCTTGACCTCTTCGTTCTGGCACTCGATCAGGCTCAGGATGCGCTCATCGGTGGTGTTGGTCTGGCGCTTCAGGCTCTGCACATAGCGGTAGGTGATGTAGTGCCGGGCTACATCATGTGCCTTGATGTCCATGAGCTGGTTCTCCACCATATCCTGCACTTCTTCCACGCTGACGGCGCGGTTCAGCGCCTGACACTGGTCGGTAACAGCAGCGGCGATCTGGGTGATCTGGTCCTTTGTCAGACGGCTCTGACCGCTCACAGAATCGCTGGCCTTGGTAACAGCGGTGATGATCTTGGTGATATCAAAGGGGACCTCTGCACCGTTGCGTTTGATGATCTTCATCGGCTCTCCTCCTTAACAAATAAAGCACAGTGTGAACGGGTATCTCTTACAATAAGAGATACCCGTTTTGCGCACACGATATCCAACAAACTGAATGTAGCTCTATTCTATCACTATCTAGTGGCAAGTCAAGGAAAATACCACTACATTTTGCGTTTTGGAGTTTTAGCCAAAATTCATGGATAATTTTCAGGATAAAATCTGAGCCAAGACCTCTTGACAACGCACACCCGTTTCCGAGGTGTAATATCGCAAAATATTATACGGCGAAAGCTTTATAATACATTATATAAGCAAAGAGAAAAGGCATTTGTGCCAAGCTGCACCAAAGTAGCTGCGGCGCAGTTTTTCCTGCGGCCTGCTGCTGTTTTGGGGTGCACGCAAAAAAGAATGAAAAAATCTGTCAAAAAGTGTTGACAAGGAGGCGGGGGTATGGTATTATACTTGAGCGCCAAGCGCTGAGGCAAAAGAATGACTTCCAGAGCCCC
>ONZS01000085.1_pt1 | contig 115687 bp, 95 predicted proteins | sample 1670921 | NCBI WGS metagenome assembly ONZS01 (sample SAMN06348104, study PRJEB24527) | human gut metagenome | biome: human gut; feature: ankylosing spondylitis patient; material: feces | host: Homo sapiens | place: China | collected 2015-10 | reverse complement strand
AAGTGGTTTTTTGTCAAGCCTTATTTTTTAGAAGCTTTTGAACTTTCTGAACTTGGACATCCAAGAAGTTTCTCAGAACAAACTGGAACTTTTCAGCGTCTATTGGTTCTTTTCAAGGGCTTCCTGCTGAGGCTTTGGAAGTCATTCTTTTGCCTCAGCGCTTGGCGCTCAAGTATAATACCACACCTCCCGCTCCCTGTCAACACTTTTTGACAACTTTTTTCCAATTTCTTTGCAGAACAAAGAATCCTCCTGTTTTTCACCCGTTACAAGACGCTCCTTTTTTCTTGACAAGACTGTGCACAGAACGTATTATGGAGTTATCCCCGTATCCTGTATAAGGTAGCTATACTTATTACATAAAGGAGAAGCGCCATGTCCTGTGTCAATATCCGCGGCGGGCGCGCTATTATATTATATATACATTATATTGCGCTGCAGAGGAGGGCTTTGTTTATGATACTCACCGTCAACATTGGCAACACCCACATCACCGTGGGCGGCTACGAGCAGGATACTCTGCGTTTTTGTGGACGGCTGCACTCTGATACCGCCGCAACGGTGGACGAATACGCCATCCGTCTGGTGAATCTGCTCTCTCTGCACGGTGCTTCGCCGGCACAAATTGAAGGCGGTATTCTGGGCAGTGTAGTGCCCGTGCTGAGCGGCCGGGTTCTTTCCGCTTTGCGTATCCTCTGCAATGCGCGCATCCTGACGGTCGGCCCCGGCCTGAAAAGCGGCATCAAGCTTCGGCTGGACAACCCCGCCCAGCTGGGCGCCGAGCTTTTATGCGGTGCTGTTGCTGCACTGGCAGAGTGTTCCGGGCCGCTGGTGGTGATCTCAGCCGATACCGCTATCTCCATGATGGCAGTCAATGCCAAGCAGGAGCTTGTGGGCGGAGTGATCCTACCCGGGCCGCAGCTCTCGCTGAGCGCACTGGTAAAGAACACCGCTCAGCTGCCGCAGATCGACCTTGCCGCAAAAGCTCCTGCATCCATTCTGGGCAAGAGCACCTCTTCCTGCCTGCAGAACGGCTTTGTGCTGGGCACCGCCAGCCTGCTGGACGGTCTGGCGGAACGTTTCTGCGCAGAGCTTGGCCCGCAGACAGCATTCTACGCCACCGGCAATCTGCCCATTCCCATCCGGGAAGCATGCTGCACCCCTATTCTATACCGGGAGACCCTCATCACAGACGGGCTGTACCGCATCTGGATGAAAAACAAAAAAGGATAGCTCGAATCCTCCCGGCGCACTGAAAAAAGAAAAACCAGAACACGAATGTGTTCTACGGGTTTCAGGACAGTTCGATTTTTCCCCGGATGAACGGCAGTCCTCTTGTTAGACATTCCTACAGGTTGGCAACCGCAGGCTAAGCAAAGCCGCGCTGTGGCTTTGCTTGCGGCGCTGCGCGCCGCCGCCTTGTTCGAATCCTCCCGGCGCACTGTAAATCGCAGCCTGTTGTTAGACATTCCTACGGGTTGGGAACCGCGGGCTAAGCAAAGCCGCACTGTGGCTTTGCTTGCGGCGCTGTGCGCCGCCGCCCTGTTCGAATCCTCTCCGGTTGCACAAAAAGAATCCCCGGCACACGAAAGTGTGTCGGGGATTCTTGGTGCGACCGGGAGGATTCGAACCTCTGGCCTTCCGGGTCGGAGCCGAACGCTCTATCCAGCTGAGCTACGATCGCACATATTCATTTCATCGGTGTAAAGTAGTATAGCACAGCCGCACAAAAAAATCAAATATGAAATGTCGATGCTATCTTGCAAAAGCCGCAGCGGCCCATATAATAGAGGTGTGCCCCGGTGTGCGCGGGCACGGTTTAGGTTAAAGGATAAAAAGAGAATATGAAATCAAATACCAAAACACTGACCGAAGGTCCTCTGGCCAAACAGATCTTTCTGGTCAGTCTGCCGCTGGCGCTTTCCAACCTGCTGCAGGTGCTGTTCAACATGTCGGACGTGGCCGTGGTAGGCCGGTTTGCAGGCTCTACAGCGCTGGGCGCGGTGGGTTCCACCAGCATCCTCGTCAGCCTGTTCACCGGCTTCCTGATCGGCCTGAGCGGCGGCATCAACGTGCTGGTGGCCCGCTTCTACGGTGCACGGCACGAGCACGATGTGGAAAAGACTGTCCACTCCGCCGCCATCGTCAGCCTGATCGCGGGTGTGGTGCTGCTGTTCGTCGGCCTGCTGGGTTCCCCCTTCATGCTGCGGCTGCTGAACACCAAGGACGACCTGCTGCCCGGTGCCATCCTGTACCTGCGGGTGTACTTCCTTGGTATGCCCGCTCTGGCCTTGTACAACTTCGGCAACGCTGTGTTCAGCGCCATCGGCGACACCAAAAAGCCGCTGATGTACCTGTCCATTGCGGGCGCACTGAACATTGCACTGAACCTGTTCTTTGTCATCGTGTGCCAGTTAAGCGTCATGGGCGTGGCGCTGGCCAGTGCCATTTCGCAGTGCGCCTCTGCCGGGCTGATCCTGCACGCTTTGACCAAAGTGCAGGACTGCTACGTGCTGGACACCAAAAAGCTGCATCTGGACCCCGCCATAACAAAGAGCATTCTGGGCCTTGGTCTTCCGTCCGGTTTCCAGAATGCCATTTTCGCCATTGCAAACCTGTTCATTCAGGCGGGGGTCAACTCCTTCGATTCCCTCATGGTCAAGGGCAACAGCGCCGCTGCCAATGCCGATGCCATGATCTACGACTGCATGGCCGCATTCTATATGGCCTGTGCAAGCTTTATGAGCCAGAACTACGGCGCTGGCAAGCCGGACCGCGTAAAGAAGAGTTATTTTATCAGTCTGGCCTACTCCTTTGGTGTGGGCCTGATCCTGGGCGGAAGCCTGTTCCTCTTTGGCCGCACCTTCCTTGCCCTGTTCACCACCGAGAGCGCCGTCATTGATGCCGGCATGAAACGCGTGGGCGTGATGGGCTTTGCCTACTGCATCTCCGCCTTTATGGATTGCACCATCGCCGCTTCCCGCGGACTTGGCAAGACTGTGGTGCCCACCATTATTGTGGTAATGGGTTCCTGCGTGTTCCGGGTGATCTGGGTATACACCATCTTCGCGCACTTTCACACCATTCCCTCGCTGTACGCACTGTACCCCTGCAGCTGGGCGCTGACCGCCCTTGCCGAGATCGTGTACTTCGCACACTGCTATAAGGAATCGATGAGGATTTTTGAGCAGCCAAAAGCTGCCGCATAAAACACAAAAGCTCCTGTCTGAATGGGCAGGAGCTTTTGTGTTACTGAATTTTTACTTCACCGGCCAGAACGCGCTTGTAATCCTCATAGTTGCGGGCCAGCAGGGCGGGGGTATCCAGACCATATGGGCACTTGGCCTTGCACCGGTTGCAGTGCAGGCAGCCCTCGATCTTTTTCATCTTGGCCTGACCTGCGGGGCTGAGATGCTCTGCCGAGGGCGAACGCCGCAGCAGCAGGCTCATGCGGGCGCAGTTGTTGATCTCGATGCCTGCCGGGCAGGGCATACAATAGCCGCAGCCGCGGCAGAACTCGCCGCACAGCTCGGCACGATCCCCCTCAATGACGGCACGGATGTCGTCGGTCATGCGCGGCGGGTTGTCGATATAGGAGAGGAACTCGTCCAGTTCCCTTTCACGCTGCACGCCCCAGATGGGCAGAACTCCATCGAACTGCGCCTCAAAGGCATAGGCTGCGGCGCTGTTGGTGATCAGTCCACCGGACAGGCCCTTCATAGCGATAAAGCCCATATTTGCCGCTTTGCACTTGTTCACCAATTCCAGCTCCTGCTCACCGGAGATATAGCTGAACGGGAACTGCAGCGTCTCGTACAAACCGCTGTCAATGGCATCGTGGGCCACCTTCAGGCGGTGGTTGGTGATGCCGATATGCCGGATCATGCCCTTGGCTTTGGCCTCCTGCATAGCCTCGTAGAGGCCGGAGCCGTCGCCTGGCTGCGGGCAGAATGCGGGATTGTGGAACTGGCACAGGTCAATGTAATCGGTGCGCAGGTTGGTGAGTGAGGTGTGCAGATCCTTCCAGAAGTCCTCTGCGTTCTGCGCTGCCGTTTTGGTGGCGATATACACTTCCGTACGGATGCCGTCAAAGGCTTCGCCCAGCTTCACCTCGCTGTCGGTGTAGGCGCGGGCGGTATCAAAAAAGCGGATGCCTGCCTTGTAAGCCTTGCGGGCCAGATAGACGGCATCTTCCTGCGAGATGCGCTGGATGGGCAGTGCGCCGAAGCCATTTTTGTTCACCGTGATGCCGGTGCTGCCAAGGGTGACCATATCCATAGCTGTTTCCTCCACTCGTGGGTGTAAAGACTCTCCTTTTTCATTATAAAACGAACAATTCTGCTGTGCAAGAAGTTAGGCAAAACAAAAGGGCCTTCCCCGAAGGAAAAGCCCTCTTTGCTTACTTTTTACTGATAATCGTGGTTCAGGAACATCGCCTTGATGACCACCACCTCGTCGTATTCCTCCTGTTCCACCTGCACGTCTGCGTTCAGGGACTTCAGGCGGTTTTCCACGGCAGTCAAAGCCTCCGGCACCGTGACGGCGCGGCCCTCTTCAATGGCATCGGCCATCTGCTTGAGCACGATGGGATGTGCGTAATGGCTGGGCACCGGGAAGGCACCGTTCGGGTAGTGCTTCACGTATTCTGCCATAGCAGCTTCGGCCTTCTCGGCCCGCTTCATGATGGCGCTGTGGTTGTTGTGGGCGGTGGGCAGCATGTTGTAGCTGGAGAACAGGAAGATGGCTGCAAAGCCAAACAGTGCAAAGTAGATGCCATAGCCGCCGGTGTGGTTGGTAACGGCATACAGGCCGTAGGCCGCGGAGACGATGCCCATAACAAAGATGGCAAGTGCCACATAGCGGTACACCGGCTTGCTCTGCAGCTGGGCGCGCTTGCGGCGCTCGGCTGCACTCAGCTCATCGGCGATTTCCGGCTTTGCTTCCAGATATTCTTTTGCCCTGCGCAGCACGGTGATGCTGTGACGGGCATCGTCGGTCAGCTCGCTTTCCGGCAGCTTGCGGGAGGCCTTTTCGGCTTCCTTCTTCTGCAGCATCTGCTCACCGGCTGCGCTGAGCAGATGGATCTGCGGCTGCTCTTTGGCCAGCACCTCCAGCAGCTTGTCCACATCCCGCTCGTCCTTGAAGTTGCACTGCTTCTGCTTGCCGCCATCGTACTCCACCACAAGGTAGGCCATGGAGGCAAACATGCCCTTGCCGGTAAAGCCGCCGGAGCTCATAGCCACCCGCTTGAACACACGGCTGATGCTGCCATAGGGCAGATAATAGCGGCGGTCGATGTAAAAGCTGTTGAGGTACAGCGCCTTTTTGCCAACGCCGCAGGGGCCGATCTTTTTGCAGGACTTTCTGTCCTCTACCAGCTCCTGTTTATCAAGCTTTGCCATACCCAGCTGTGCAGGTTTGAAGATCATGGAAGTTCCCTTCTTTACTGTTAGTTTCCGGTCCAGCCGCAGATGCTGCAGCCATTCCAAATAAAATCACCGGTTCTATTTTCGCACTGCAGCCCTCAAAATGCAACCCCTTCTGCTGCTAAGATTTGCACAAAAGGTTTGTCTGTTATGTCAAAACACCCCCGTCACTGCGGGGTGCAGCGGCGGGGGTGTCAGAGTTTAAGGCTTATGCGGTGCGGCAGACATCCTTATGCCTTCTGAGAAGCGGTGTGCTTCTTGGTAGCATAGATGAAGAGTGCCAGCATTGCGATTGCAAAGATGATGCCGATGGGGTATGCAACGGCAGTGTTGTAAGCGACCAGCTTGCCGTCTGCGTAAGTATTGATCATCTTGCCCAGGCACTCAGGTGCCAGCACGAAGTAGGTGCAGGACACAGCGCTCATGAAGGTAGCGGGCACAGCGGTGATCCAGTAGTTCTTCTTCTCCTTGAACAGGTACATGGATGCAGCCCACAGAACGATCATGGCCAGCGTCTGGTTGGTCCAGCTGAAGTAGCGCCAGATCACGGTGTAGTTGATGAAGCCCAGTGCGTTGCCAATGCCCAGGAAAGCACCAACGCCCAGCACAGGGACACAGAGCTTCAGGCGGTTTGCGTAGCTGTCCTGATCGATCTTGAGCCAGTCGGCCAGAGTCAGACGAGCGGAACGGAACGCGGTATCGCCGGAGGTGATGGGGCAGATGACAACGCCGATCATTGCCAGAGCAATGCCAACGCCGCCCATGGTCTTTGCGCACACGTCGTAGATGGCAGCAGACTGACCAGCAGCCAGAGCCTCGGCCAGACCAGCCATCTTGCCGTCGGTGATGGTGTACAGTGCGCAGCCGGCAGCGGCCCAGATCAGAGCGATGACACCCTCACAGACCATTGCGCCGTAGAACACGAAGTGGCCCTGCTTCTCACTCTTCATGCAGCGGGCCATCAGAGGCGACTGGGTGGAGTGGAAGCCGGAAATAGCGCCGCAGGCAACGGTGATGAACATGAAGCTCCAGATGGGAGTGCCCGACGGATGCATGTTGCTGAAGTTTGCCCAGATCTCGGGGATGGTGTAGGCAGGGTTGGTAAAGATGCCGAAGATAACGCCCACAGCCATGATGATCAGGCAGATGCCGAACACGGGGTAGATCTTACCGATGATGGCATCGATGGAGATAAAGGTGGCGATGAAGTAATACACCAGAATGATGATCAGCCAGAACAGGGTGGTGGTCAGCAGACCGGACATGCCGCTGTTCTTGCACAGGGTAACGATCAGGCCTGCGGGGCCCACTGCGAACACGGTACCAACCATGATCAGCAGCACAACAGAGAACACACGCATGATGTTCTGCATGACAGGTCCGAGGTATCTGCCGGTGACCTCAGCGATGGATGCGCCATCGTTGCGCTCGCTCATCATACCGGAGAAGTAGTCATGCACACCACCTGCAAAGATGGTGCCGAAGGTGATCCACAGGAACACCACGGGACCCCACAGAGCACCCTGCAGTGCACCAAAGATGGGGCCCAGACCTGCAATGTTCAGCAGCTGGACGAGGAACAGCTTCCACTGGGGCATCACAACGTAGTCAACGCCGTCGTTGATGCGCACAGCAGGCGTTTCGCGGTCGTCCGGTCCGAACGTGTTGTCAACGATCTTGCCATAGACAAAGTAGCCGATGATCAAGAGCGCCAGACAGAGTAAGAAACTAATCATACCAGAAACCTCCTTTTTGATTCAAACCGCAGCCAGCATTTTGCGTGCCTGACCACGGCTCTGACCAATCTCTGGCTTCATGTTAACACTTTTTTCATAAAACGGTTAATATTTTTCTGGTATAGTTCCCATATCAAAAAGTATATGACAAGATACTCCTGCAGAATACCGAAAAAGAGTTTTTATCGAATTTACGGCAAATTTTCTTAATTCTCCGGTAAAGACCTTTTCCGGGACCAGTCAAAGCCGCTGCTGCCAAACTTTCTGGCCCGCTTTTGTGCAAATTGCTCAATCGTTTTCAATTTTCTCCGCAAATCGTGATTTCTCTGCCTGAAACGCCGCAAAATACAAGGCATCCTCCGCCGAGCCAGTTCAGCGGAGGATGCCTTATTCAACAGATTATTTGTATATATCTTTGTATATATCGTGTCATGCCTTCTGGGCTGCCTTCTTCGTTGCGTGGAGGAAGACTGCCAGCATTGCAATGGCAAAGATGATGCCGATGGGGTATGCAACGGCGGTGTTGTAGATGGTTGCGCCTTCTGCGGTCTTGGCGTTCAGCAGGCCGCCCAGACATTCGGGAGCCAGAATGAAGTAGGTGGAAGAGACCGCGCTCATGAAGGTAGCGGGCACAGCGGTGATCCAGTAGTTCTTCTTCTCCTTGAACAGGTACATGGATGCAGCCCACAGAACGATCATGGCCAGCGTCTGGTTGGTCCAGCTGAAGTAGCGCCAGATGACCGTGTAGTTGATGAAGCCCAGCGCGTTGCCGATGCCCAGGAAAGCGCCCACGCCCAGAACCGGGATGCAGAGCTTCAGGCGGTTTGCGTAGCTGTCCTGATCGATCTTGAACCAGTCGGCCAGAGTCAGACGGGCGGAGCGGAATGCAGTATCGCCGGAGGTGATAGGGCACACCACAACGCCGATCATCGCCAGTGCGATGCCCACGCCGCCCATGGTCTTGGAGCAGACATCATAAATAGCCTTGGACTGGCCCATGGCCAGTGCTTCGGCCAGACCGGTGTTCAGGCCGCCGGTCACCTCGTACAGGCTGCAGCCAGCAGCGGCCCAGATCAGAGCGATAACGCCCTCGCAGACCATTGCGCCGTAGAACACGAAGTGGCCCTGCTTCTCACTCTTCATGCAGCGTGCCATCAGAGGCGACTGGGTGGAGTGGAAGCCGGAGATCGCACCGCAGGCCACCGTGATGAACATGAAGCTCCAGATGGGAGTGCCCGACGGATGCATGCTGCCAAAGTGATCCCAGATCTCCGGGATGGTGTAGGCAGGATTGGTGAAGATGCCGAAGATGACGCCGATGGCCATGATGATCAGGCAGATGCCAAAGATGGGGTAGATCTTGCCAATGACGGCATCAATGGAGATAAAGGTTGCAATAAAGTAGTACACCAGAATAATGATGAGCCAGAACAGCAGCGAGGTGAGCACGCCGGAAGCACCACTCTGATGGCACAGCTCCACGATCAGGCCTGCGGGGCCCACTGCGAACACGGTGCCCACCATGATGAGCAGAACGACGGAGAACACACGCATGACGTTCTGCATCACAGGGCCTAAGTACTTGCCGGTGATCTCGGCGATGGAAGCGCCGTCGTTGCGCTCGCTCATCATGCCGGAGAAGTAGTCGTGCACGCCGCCTGCAAAGATGGTGCCGAAGGTGATCCACAGGAACACCACAGGCCCCCACAATGCGCCCTGCATGGCACCAAAGATGGGGCCAAGGCCGGCGATGTTCAGCAGCTGAACGAGGAACAGCTTCCACTGGGGCATCACAACGTAGTCAACGCCGTCGTTGATGCGCACAGCAGGCGTTTCGCGGTCGTCCGGGCCGAAGGTGTTGTCCACGATCTTACCATAGACAAAGTAGCCCACGATCAGGATCGCCAGACAGAGTAAGAAACTGATCATACCAGAAACCTCCTTTTTCTTTGTGCCGGAATTATGGAAGTATTTTCCATATTTTCCATTCATCCCGGCCAGCTTTCTGGGTCTATGTTAACATATTTTTCATAAAAGTGATAATATGCTTCTGGTATGGGGGCATATCAAAGGCCATATAGCCGCAAAGTTTTTTAGCCGATGTTTCGTCTCTTTTTTGCTCGATTTATCAGCAAAAAGACAGCCGCAGCGCATAAAGCGCTGCGGCTGTCGGCCAAATTCCTTTGCTCTCCGGTTTTTTCTCATTCCGATGTTTTGCCAGTTCTTAACCGGTTTCGGCGGTCATTTCACGGTCAGCGCCGCCTGCTTGTGCAGCAGCTGCACAAAGGTCTGCTCTTCCGGGCGCAGGGTCCCCCTGTCCGGATAGACCAGAACATCCTTCATGCGCTGGCGCTGGGCCGGGCATTTCCTGAGCACCAGATGGTATTGTTCCAGCGCCCGCTTTGGCATGGGCGAAGCCCACATATAGGCATTGGGCAGGTTCTGCAGGATGGAAAACTGGCTGCACCGCTCATACACATGGATGCGGCGGTTCGGGTTCGTATGCCAGCGCAGGCCGCTGTCCTCACCGCCGGGCAGCTGGAAATCACCGTGCAGGACTTCCATATAGCTGTTCAGCTGGGTGATGTCGGTCACTTCGCACTTTGCCAGCGGGCCTTCGCGGTTGGTCAGCAGCCGGTATTCAAACTCCATCACCGGCTCCCGGTGCAGGCCGTGACGGTCGCAGTAGCGGCGGTAATAATCCTCATCCTCCTCCGCGTAGCGCAGCAGGGCCAGATGATAGCCCCGCCGCAGTACATGGTCCAGCGCTTCCATGGTGCCGGATTCCCGGATATGCACCCGCAGCTGCTGGCTGTCTGCCATCTGCTGCAAAAAATCCACCGTCGCGTAGGAAGCGTAGGTGGCGTGGGGCAGCACCACCCGCAGCTCCGCACAGCTGCTCTGCCGGCTGCGGGCATCCAGATCCAGCCGGTCCACCTCGTCCAGCACCCGCTCTGCCTGCCGGATAAAATGCCGTCCCTGTTCGGTGGGGATCATGCCGGTGGACGAGCGCTCAAAGATGCGGATGCCATATTCCTCTTCCAGATTCTTGAGTGCCTTGCTCACATTGGGCTGGGCCGCATACAGCTGCTTTGCCGCCGCGCTCACCGAACCCCACTTGCGGATGGCCACCAGATAACGCAGTTCCGTAATATTCATGTGACTACCCCCTGTTCCAAAAATCATTCCTATTTTATCAAGCCGGGCGGCCGGCTGTCAAGCCAAATGCGGTTGACGCGCCCCGCGCAGAGCTTTATAATAAAAATGCTGTATTTACAAAAAGGAGTTTAGCTGCTATGGAGACTACCTACCGCGTTCTGCGCATTGAAGAGCAGATGTATGGCTGCGAGGAGCTGCCCGCCGGTCAGCCGGTGCTGTGCGATGTCACGCTGGCCGATCCCGCCGGGGAGCGGCGCACCCTGCCCTACCCGGACAAAGAGCTTACCCGCCTAGGCATCGACGAGGGCAGCACGGTCGTCCTGACCGCAGACGGAACGCTGAAAAAGGCATAAAACACAGGAGGAACACATGAAAAAGATCAAAACCTCTGCCCTGATCGGTCTGGGCGCACTGGGCATCCTGTTCGGCCGCAAAATGCCCGGCGTGCAGGTCATTGCCGATGAGGACCGCATTGCCCGCTACTCTGCCGAACCGGTCGTTTGTAACGGCGAAGAATGCAAGTTCTCTTACGTCACCCCCGCCGAGGGCAAACCGGTAGACCTGCTTCTGGTGGCCGTCAAGGCCACGGTGCTGGAACAGGCCATTCAGGACATTGCAAAGTTCGTAGGGCCGGACACCGTGATCCTCAGCGTGCTGAACGGCATCACCAGCGAGGAGCACATTGACGCAGCCTATCCCGGCCACACCCTGTGGAGCGTTGCCATCGGCATGGATGCCACCCGCACCGGGCGCACGCTGGTGTTCAATCAGGCGGGCAAGATCCAGTTCGGTGAGCGCAGCGGCGAGATGACCGACCGTGTGCAGGCCGTGGCTGACTATCTGGACGAGTGCGGCATTGCCAACGAGCCCTGTGGGGATATCCTTTACAAGCAGTGGAACAAGCTGATGGTGAATGACGGCCTGAATCAGGCCGCAGCCGCCTTTGACCAGCCCTACGGCGGCCTGCGCCAGCCCGGCGAAGCACAGGACATGATGCGCGCGGCCATGCAGGAGGTCATCCGGCTGGCGAACCTTGAGGGCGTGCCCCTGCCGCCAGACAACGATGTGCAGTTCATCGATGCCATGATGCCCACCTTTAACCCCGAGGGCATGCCCAGCATGCGGCAGGATGTGCTGGCAAAGCGCCCCACCGAGGTGGAGGAGTTTGCCGGTGTGGTGCGCCAGCGGGCCAAGAAGTACGGGATGCCCACCCCTGCCAACGACTTTTTCTACACCCGCATCCGCGAGATCGAGGCGGGATATGACCAGTAAGGAGCCGCCCATGCATACGCTTTATTTCACCCGCCACGGAGAGACCGTCTGGAACGTTGAAAACAAGATCTGCGGCATGACCGACAGCCCCCTCACCGAGCGGGGCCGCCAGCAGGCCCGGAAGCTGGGCGAAGCCGTCAAAGCCAGCGGGGTGCACATCGATGAGATCCTGTACTCTCCCCTGTCCCGCGCCGCCGACACCGCCATGGCCATTGCCGAGGCCACCGGCCTGCCCGCCCGGTGTGAGCCGCGCCTGCGGGAGCAGTGTTTTGGCAAATACGAGGGCACGCCCCGCAACGGCGGCGAGTTCCGCGTTTCCAAGACCCACTTCGCCGACCGCTACGACGGAGGCGAGAGCATGATGCAGCTGGCCCAGCGCATCTATAACCTGCTGGACGAGCTGAAGGCCGACACCGGCAAGACCTATCTGCTGGTGGCCCACAACGGCATCGCCCGGGTGGTGCAGTCCTATTTCTACGACATGACCAACGAGGAATACGCAGCTGCGGGTATCAGAAACTGTGAACTGGTGGAATACCATTTTGAGTGATGCCCACAGCAAGCGAACGGTTTAAAACGGCTCCGCGTGCGCTGCGCCATAAACAGCGGAAATATTATTTTTATAATTTGCAGTTCCGAAACGACTGCGGTCGTTTCGGAACTGCTTTTTCACCGATCGGGCCGTACCGGTCAAATGCATCTTTTCCGCTGCGCGACGGCCGCAGGCCGACAGCGGCAAGATGCCGTTTATCTCCACGACCTTCCCCGTGAAAAGTGAAAGCCAGAAAATCCGCAGATTTTCTGGCTTTCTTTCTATAAAAAATAATTTTTCCTCTGATATTGTCAGAGCGAAGCGGAGACAATTTTAAATCTGTCAGCCTTTATACAGCCCAAACAGCTTGAGCAGCTTCTGCCAGAAGGTCAGGGTCACAGCCACCGGTTCCGGCTGGGCTGTCGGGGCTGGGGCTGTGATGGCAGTGGTCTGCAGCGCAAACTGCACCGCGCTCACCTCGGTGTTCTCTGCCGAGGTGAAGCTCTGCACCTCCCCGCCGCCGGAAAGGCTGTTCAGCAGGCCGTCCAGCTGGGCACCCATGTCGATGTCGGAAACGCTGCTGCGCAGCTCGCCGGTGCCGCCGGTCAGCTGCAATGCACCCTCAGCCAGCTGTGCAACGCCCGCCTTCAGCTGGGCTACACCGTCGGTGTAGGCGTTCAGGCCGTCGTCCAGCTGGACGTACTGGGCGGCAAGCTGGTTCACGCCGTCGGTGAGCACCGAGAGATCGCCCAGCATCCCAGTCAGCACACCGGCCAGCTGACGCACCCCGGCATCAAACTCGCCGTAGCTGCCGTTCAGGGTGCTGCTGCCCTCGTGCAGCTGGGCAATTCCGCCGTTCACGGTGTCGAGATAGGTCTGCATGGCATCGATGTTGGCCGTAGACCCCTGCAAAAGCAGGATCACATCCTTGAGCTGCGGCATCATCCACACCATGCCCTGCAGCTGCTGGATGGCCTTGGCATTGCCATCCTTTACCACATCCAGATCAAGGCCGTTCTCTTTGAGGATGGCCTTGTAGGCTTCAAAGCTCACCTGCTGCTCCAGCTGTGCCGCGCCCTCATCCAGCCGGGCAATGCCGTCCCGGATCTGGGTGGAGGCATCCAGCAGGGTGTTCAGCTCGTCGGTGGAGGCCGAGATGCCGTTCAGCGCGGTCTGCATCTGGGTGAGGGCGGCACGCACCCGGGCTGAGCCGCCGGTCAAGGCACCGGAATTGCCGTTCAGGGTGTCGATGCCCGCCTGCACCTGCGCAATGCCGTCTGCCAGCGCGTTGGCACCATCGTCCAGCTGAACAGAGCCGCTCTGCAGCTGTTCCAGCATCCCCGTCAGGTCCATATCCCCGAGGTCGAGGTTCAGGTTCAGCCGCACGCCGTTCAGGGAAACGGCGTCCATGGCAAAATTCGTCACATCGGCGGTGACGGTCACGTCGCTGTCCGCGCCCGGCAGCAGGATGTAGGAAAGCTGCTTTTTGCTGCCCACATTCGCTACCGTAGCGCCCGGCGCGCTGATGTTCCGGGCAAGGCCGGTGTCCAGACTCATGGTCACCTGCAGCGCGTAGTCGTCAAAAAAGCTGCCGGTGCAGTCCGGGTTGCGGCTCACCTGCAGCCGGATGGAAAGAGCACCGCTTTTGCCGCCCAGCTCGTCGGGGCTGATCTCTGCCCCGTCCAGCGTATAGGTCAGCTTTACCACCCACGGCAGGGCCGTGGCGGCATCCATGGTGCCCTCATAATAGAGTTTGCCGTCCTCGGTCACATGCACCGTGACCGTATCGCCGCTCTGCTTCACGGCATCGCTCGTGGTCATGTTGCGCACGGCAGTGTAGCTGCCGTGGTCCGCAACGGTGTCCCCCGCCTGCACGGAAAAGCTGTTCACGGCGTACACGCCGGTCACAGCACCGGAGGCCGTCAGGTTTGCATAAATGACCTCTTCCTTGGCAGCGGAGGCTGCTGCAAAAGCCGGCAGACTGCTGCCCGCCAGCAGGCAGCCTGCCAGCGCCAGCGCCGACACCCGGCGCACAAATCGATGTTTCATCTCGGTCAAGCCTCCTTCGGCTGTTTTTTCTTTTTTATAATGAGCGGGTCGGCCAGATACAAAAAGCCCGGCAGTGCCGAAAGCACGATGGCCAGCGACACCAGACTGCCCACGCCCAGAAAATTGCCCAGCTGGCCCAGCAGCTGGTTTGTGGAAATGGCTCCCATCAGGAAGCCCACCACCGCCATGGCGCTGCCGGTGGTGCTGACCGAGGTGGTCACGGCGGACACCGTGGCCGCAACGGCTTCTTTGCGGCCCAGCGTCTCGCGGAACTCCTGATAGCGGTCGGAGAAGAGGATGGCGTAATCCACCGTAGCGCCCAGCTGCACCGAGCTGATGATGAGGTAGGCAATGTAGAACACATACTGGCCCCGGAAGTACGGGATGGCCAGATTGATCCAGATGGCGGTCTCGATGCTGAGCACCAGAATGATGGGCAAAAGCAGCTGGCGCTTCATGAGGAGCAGAATCAGGAACACCGCGCCGATGGCCAGCAGGTTCACCTTGACCATGTCGGCCGTGATGGTGTCCATCAGGTCATAGGTGCTCACGCCCTGACCGGCCAGATAATCATTGTCCGGGTAATATTGCTGCACCGTGGCGCGCACCCGCTCCACCAGCGCAAAGGCCCCATCGCCCTCGGTGTCGGCATCTACCGTAAGCACCATGCGGGTGTAGCCGCCGGAGACCAACAGCCCCAGCGTATCCCCGGGCACGAACTCCGGCGGAATGGACGCGCCTGCGTTGTCCACATAAGAAAGGATGCCGGTCACCTCCGGGATGGCGTGCAGTGCATCCGAAAGCTTTTGCTGCGTGGCGGTGTCGCCCTCCGGCACCAGTACAACGTAGGTGTCGCTGCGGCCAAAGGTCTCCTCAATGGCGGCGGTATCCGCACCCAGACGGGTGTTCTCGCCAAACATGTGGGCGGCACCGTAGTAATACTGGTTCGAGTTGGAGGCCAGATAGCTGGGCACCATCAGAATGACCAGCACCAGCGCCATGGGCAGCATGATGCGGGCCACAAAGCGGCCAAACTTGTCAAAGCTGGGCAGCAGGGGCCTGTGGTGGGTCTTATCCATCCATTGATACGCTGCCAGCGTGAGCGCGGGCATAAAGGTGAACACGGTAACAAGGCTCAGCACCACGCCCTTTGCCAGCGCAAGGCCCAGATCCGGGCCGATCTGGAACTGCATGAGCACCAGTGCCAGAAAGCCGATGACGGTGGTCAGGCCGCTGGACAGGATGGAGCCGGTGGATCTGCACAGGGCATCCACCATGCACTCCTCCGGGCTGGCATCCGGGTTTTCAGCCCGGCACTCCGCAAAGCGGTGGATCAGGAACACCGAGTAGTCCAGCGACACCGCCAGCTGCAGGATGCTGCCCGCCGCATTCGTCACAAACGAGATGGTGCTGAAGATGAGGTTCGTGCCGTTGTTGAGCAGGATGGCCGCGCCAAGGCCCGTCAGCACCAGCAGCGGCTCCGCCCAGGAATCGGTGGTCAGGATCAGGATGAACAGCACATACACCACCGCGATGGCGGCGATCTTTGCCACCTCGGTCACGGTGGAGTTGGTGGCAACGGCAGTGGAGACTGCCGCGCCCTCCAGCGCGTTGCCCTCCCCGATCAGATCCCGCACGGCAGCCACGGCTTCCAGACGCTTCTCGTCCTCCACCGTCACGGTGAACAGGGCGCAGCCATCCTTATAATAGCTCTCCACCGTGGCGGTGTCCTGCATCTGCAAAGGCACTGTCACATCCAAACTGTCGTCCAGCCATGCAACGGAGGACACTCCGTCGATGGCGGCAAGCTTCTCCTTGTACTCCAGCGCCTGCGGCACCGTCACATCCCGCACCATGACCCGCATGTTGGGGATGCCGCCGGTGAAAGCACCGTTCATCACCTCGATGGCGGTGGTGGAGGGGGATTCCGGCGGCAGATAGTCGTTGATATCGTAATCCACCTTTACCTGACGCACAGCGAACACGCTCAGCACAGCCGCCAGTGCAAACACCGCCAGCACCAGCCTGCGGCGGCGCACGATGGCGGTATAAAAACGTTTCATCAAAACAGGAGTTCTCCTTTCCGGATCCATAAAAAAACTTTTATCATTCTAACAGGTTTGATAAACGTTGAAAAGAGACAGTTTATGAATTTTGACCCTCGAATGCCGATTTTTTTGATTTTTCTGCCTTGACAACAAAAATAAATTCTGATATGCTCTTTTTCGGTTCATCGGAGGACCGTTTTCAACGTAATTTGAAACGGGCCGGATAAGATGCCGTGCAGACAGCGCCCCGCCGGAGGTTTCGTTGCCGTAGTGACGAAGCAGATCGAGGCCGGGCGTGCACTCACGGACATTTATCCGGCCCGTTTTTTGCACCTTGTGCAGAAAGGAGGACGCCATGTCCAAGCAGCGGATCCAGCTTTCCGATCATTTTACCTATTCCCGCCTTTTGCGGTTCGTGCTGCCCTGCATCGGCACCATGCTGTTCACCTCCATCTACGGCATCGTGGACGGCCTGTGTGTCTCCAACTTTGTGGGCAAGACGGCCTTTGCGGCGGTCAACCTCATCATGCCGCTGCCCATGCTGCTGGGCACCATCGGCTTTATGCTGGGCACCGGCGGCAGCGCCATCGTGGGCATCACGCTGGGCGAGGGCGACCAGAAAAAGGCCGACCGCTATTTCACCCTGTTCCTGCTGGCGGCTCTGGTCTCGGTCAGTGTGCTGGCGGTGCTGGGTATTGTGTTCCTGCGGCCCATTGCCGTGCTGCTGGGTGCAAAGGGAGATCTTTTGGACTACGCGGTGCGCTATGGACGCATCCTGATGGTGTCCCTGCCCACCTTTGCGCTGCAGAATATGTTCCAGAGCTTTTTCGTCACCGCCGAAAAGCCGCACCTCGGCTTCTGGTTCACCGTGGGCGCGGGCTGCACCAACATGGTACTGGATGTGCTGATGGTGGGTATCTGGGGCTGGGGCGTGGAGGGCGCGGCCATTGCCACCTTTATCAGCCAGCTGGTGGGCGGCGTGCTGCCGGTGTTCTACTTCATCGACCGCAGCAACACCAGCCGCCTGCACCTGTGCAAGACCAGTTTTTACAGCAAAGTACTGCGGGATGCCTGCATCAACGGCTCTTCCGAGCTGATGACCAACCTTTCCATGTCGCTGGTCAATATCCTGTACAACTACCAGCTGCTGCGTCTGGCCGGTGAGAACGGCGTGGCCGCCTACGGTGTCATCATGTACGCAGCCTTCCTGTTCGTGGCGGTGTTCGTGGGCTATGCCGTGGGCAGTGCGCCCATCGTCAGCTTCCACTACGGTGCCCGCAACCACGCCGAGGTGCACAACCTCTACCGCAAGAGCCTGCGGCTCATCGCCGTGGTGGCTGTGACCCTGACGCTGGCTTCCATGTTCATCATCCCCTGTGTGGCGCGCATTTTCGTGGGCTACGATGCGGAATTGCTGGCCCTGACCAGCCGGGCCTTCCGGCTGTATGCGCTGAGCTTCCTCATCATGGGCTTCAACGTGTATGCGTCCTCCTTCTTCACGGCGCTGGGCGACGGCGTGACCAGCGCGCTGATCTCCTTTTTGCGCACGCTGGCGTTTCAGGTAATTGCTATTCTCCTGCTGCCGCTGCTGCTGGGCATCGACGGCATCTGGCTGGCCGTCACCGCCGCCGAGCTGGCGGCTCTGGCCGTGAGCGCTGCCATGCTCCTCACCAAGGACAAGGTGTTCCATTACCGAAAGGCATGATAAGATCCCCTGCTTTCTGCGAAACGGCGAAAAGCGGGGGATTTTTTTGGTGATTCTGGCTCTGCCGCTGGCAGCAAAATCGTGTTAAAATGGACACAGCCTTTATTCACTTTTTATGAGGAATCATTATGACATTGTTTTTGACCAGCAGCCCCAGCGGCTGCCCCTTTGAGCCGGGGCCGGATATTCCGGTGCTGGACACGCGCAACCACTTTGTGGCGAACCTGCGGGCCGTCTGGCCGGATCACGCCGTGCTGGGCCTTGCCATTGCGGCAGACCCCTATGCCTACGAGCAGAACGACGAGATGTGCCGGGTGTTTGCCCAGAGCTTTGCGAACGCCCACCTGCCCCTGACGGCGCTCATCCCCTGCGATGCCCGCAATGCCGAGGAGATCGGTTCTCTTCTGCCCCAAAGCGGCTTTGTGATGCTGTGCGGCGGGCACGTGCCCACCCAGAACCACTTTTTTGCTCAGCTGGGCCTGCCGGGGCTGTTCCACAACTACCACGGCATCGTGCTGGGCGTGAGTGCCGGCAGCATGAACGCCGCCCACATCGTGTACGCCGCGCCCGAGGAACCGGGCGAAGCCGCCGACCCGCACTACTCCCGCTGGATGAACGGCCTTGGCCTGACCGAGACCCGCATCCTGCCCCACTACCAGTTCATCCGGGATCATGTGCTGGACGGACAGAAGGTGGAGGACATCGCCCTTGCCGACAGCAAAAAGCGGCATTTTCTCGCTTTGCCGGACGGCTCGTATATCCTGTGCGCCGACGGCAGCGAGGCGCTGTACGGCAAAGGCTGGTACTTTGCGGATGGGATGATGGAAGAGATCAACGAGGATGAAGATGTGCTGCCACTGCGGTAGCAATAAAAAAGAAGCACGCAGATGCGTGCTTCTTTTTTTATGATGTTCTGCTGCGCAGAAATGAGGTTGCTGCGCAAAATGATGTGTGCTATCGCACATTCTATCATGCCCCGCAGGCAGACATCATTGCGCATACAATGCGCACATCATTCCGCCGCAAGGCGGACAAAGGGCGCTATGGCGTTGGTGTCGCCGTGGCGGACGATGGAGTAGGTGATGTCGCAGTAGGGCTGGATGGCGGTACTCTTTTCCACGGTGGAGATGAGCAGCACCTGCAGCTGCAGGCGGCGGAACAGCTCCATCATGGGGCGGATGCGGTCGCTGGTCATCTTGCTGAAGGCTTCGTCCAGCAGCACAAGACGGATGCTGTTCTCGCTCTTCTCATAGATCTGCAGAAGGCTGGCGCAGATGGCCACATAGAAGGGGGCCTGATTCTCGCCGCCGGAGGAGTCGCGGCTGACGCGGGACAGGTATGCCTGCTGGCCGGTGACCCGGTTCGTCACCTTGATGTCATAGTCCAGATAGGTGCGGTAGTCCACATAGTCCGACAGGGTCACGCCGCCGGTGCGGCCCTCCTGCCGGGCGCGGGTGTTCTCGTCCACGTCCGCCATGATCTTTTCCATCAGCTCGTCCACCTGACGCTCATAGACCGGATCGGCGGTGGCGGCAAGGTTGTCCAGCGAGTCGCCCTCGGTCATCTGCTGGTTGCCCTTGTCCACGATGACCTGATAGAAGGCCGCCAGCTGCGGGTCGCGGCTGGGCTCCAGCTCAAAGCGGTAGACCTCCTCGCCGTAGGTCAGCTGTTCCATCACCTTGTTCAGCTCCCGGAACTGCCGCCGGGCGTTGAAGATATCGTCCTTCATGCGGAACAGGATATCCTTGCGGAAGCGGTCCTTGCAGTCCCGCTGGGCCTGCTCCAGACGGGCGGCGTAGCGTTCCAGATCGATGCGCACAAGGCTCTCGTGCTGGGCGCGGTACTGGTCCAACCCCGCAAGGCCCAGCGGATAATCGCACACATAGTGCTCGTTGTAGGCTTTCTGGGCCGGTTCCAGCGTGCCGGTCAGATAGACGGCCAGCGCATCGTCCAGCTTGGCCTGCGCCTTTTCCGCAGCCTGTGCGGCGGCGCGGGGCTTATCCGCCGGGGCCAGCGCCAGCATCCGGGTGCGGGCCAGCGGCTCCACCAGCGGGTGCGCCGCAAAGAAGCTCCGGGCAGCATCGTCGCTCTGCTGTGCCGTTTCCCCTGCCTTTTTCTGCTCTGCTTCGCAGGAGGCGATCTGCTTTTGGCACACGCGGATGTCGCCGCCCACCTGCTCCACGGCGGCGCGGGCAGTCTCCCACGCGGCTTCGCGGGCTTCTTCCTCCTTGTAAAGCTGCTGCAGCAGCGGGTTCTCGCGGCACTCGTTGAGCTTTGCTTCCTGTTCGGTCACAGCATTCTGTGCGGCAGTCAGTGCGGCGCGGGCATCCCACAGCGCAGCCAGCTCGTCCAGTGCCGTGCCCCGCAGCAGGGTCTGGTACTGGTTATAGGCGGCTTTCAGGTTCTGTTCTGTCTGGGCGGCAGCACGGGCGCTTTCCCCCAGAGCTTCCAGTTCGGCCGCCAGCGCCCCGGCGCGGGCGCGGCGTGCGTCCAGACCGATATACCGCTGGGGAGTGCGCAGCCGTTCCAGCCGGAAGGGGTGGTGGCGCAGAAGGTCGCGGGTGGCGCTGTCGGGATGCTGTTCCAGCGTATCGGGGGTGTCGCAGCAGACGATGCGGCCCAGAATGGTCTGGGCATACTGTGCAGCCAGCGGGTTCTCGCTGCTCACCTGCGCGGCAAGGCTGTCCGGGCCGTACTTGTCGGCGCGGCGGTTGGCCTTGCGGATGCCCGGGGTGTCCAGCAGGCTGATGGGGCCTACCTTGTCCTTCAGAGCCACAAAGGCGCTTTTGGCGGCTTCGTAGTGGGCGGGCGGCACAAGGATATCAAAGCGGCGGTCGCCAAGGCAGGCTTCCACGCAGTCCTGCCAGCTTTCGTCCTCCACGTTCAACAGTTCACAGAAAATTTTCGCATCCGGCTGCATGCCCCGGCTCTTGAGTTCCGCATTCACAGCATCCCGCACCCGGGTGGCGGCATCGCCGTGGGGGTAGACCCACTTGCCGCCGGACACCGCGTCCAGCTCGGCGCGCTTGCCGGCCTGCTCCTTCTGCAAAGCAGCGGTGTTCTGGCGGGCGGCAAAATAGGCTTCCTCCAGCGTTTTTTCCTGCGCGGAGAGCCATGCGGTGAGCTGCGGCAGAGTGTCCGCCGTCAGCTCTTCGGCCTTGATGCCGGCAGCAAAGCCGCTGCGGCGCAGCACTGCCAGCAGGCTCTGGGTGCGCTCAAAGGCTTTTTCGGCCTTTTCCGCCCGGCGGGCAGCGGTATCCAGCGCCGTTTTGCGGCGGGAAAGCTCCTCGGTCAGGGCATCCAGCGCCCGGCCCTCGCCGCTGGCGCTGGCGGCACCGTGGGCGGAAAGATAGGCCCGGCGGGCTTCCGCTTCGGCATTTTTGGCCTCGGCATAGCGGGCGTTCAGTTGTTCCAGCTGGCGGCGGCCCGCATCCAGATGCTCCTGCCAGACGGTCTGTTCCCCGCCGTCAGCAGCGGCGCGGGCCAGCAGCACCGTGCCCCGGTTCACAAGGGTCTGGGTCTGCTTTTCGGCAGCTTCGCGGCCAAAATCCACGATCTCTTCCAGCGCGTCGGCGCGGGTCTGCGCTTCAGCCAGCACGGCGTGCAGATTTTCCAGTTCCAGCCGGTCGCCCTGCAAAGCGTCCAGATCCAGCTCCGGCTGGGGCAGGATGTACTGGTACAAAAACTCCCGGAAGTTGGGGATCTCGTCCATGCTGGTGCCCATCTGGAACACCTCGTTGAACTTTTTGCCCAAGGGACTGGAGGCGCGCCCGATGCCCAGCGCACGGCAGATGCGGTCCCGCGCTTCGCTGGGGCTGCGGGTGTAGGAGAGACGGCCCGTTGCGGGCTTGAAGTCCTCCTTTGCGCTGGGTGCACCGGTCTTGGGGTCGATGAAGGGCAGCTGTTCCAGCGTGCAGCCGTCCTCCGAGAGATACCATGTCTGATCGCCGGGGTGCAGCTCCTGCATGGGGCCTTCGGACTCCACCCGCACCGCAATGACAAAGGGGGTGCGCTTGACGCTGTCCCAGAACTCCGCCCCGATGTAGGCCACGGTATGGCCCGGGCGGCGGTAGGCGTTCTCGCCGCGCTGCTTTGCGTGCACCGAACCCTGCAGGGTGCGGCCGCTCTTTTTATTGCCCAGCGCATTGAAATTGCGGTTGGTGGTCAGGCAGTAGCGGATGGCATCCAGAATGGTGGTCTTGCCCACGGCGTTCACGCCGATCATATAGGTGAGCCGTGCGCAGTCGAAGGTGACATTTTCAAAGTTGTGCCAGTTGATAAGCTTCAGCCGTTTGAGTTCGATCATTCTTCACCCTCCCCTGCTTCTTCCGGTCGTTCATAAAGGCCAAGCTCTGTGCGGGTGCGCCCGCTCTCGGCGGCGGCATCCGCAAGGTCAGCATCCGGCAGGGCCAGCAGCACGGTGGGAAATACTTCAATGCGGCTGTCCAGCCCGGAAAGCCGCCCCACAGGCCGCGCCAGATTGTACCGGCGCAGGGTGCGCATGAGGTTTTCCAGCGTTTTCTGGTCCAGACGGCGGGGCAGGTTCATCTTCTGCAGTTCGGTCTGCACCTCTTCCACCGTCACCAGCACCTCGTCGGCATTGGCCGCAAGGCTCTCGCGCTTTTGCAGGTACAAAAGCCGCAATACCAAAAGCAGGATGCTCTCATATTTGAGCAGCCGGGCCTGACTGCCCTCGTGGCCGTTGACCAGAGCCGCCGCCTGCAGGGGTGCCGGGTACAGCAATACAGAATAGCCCAGCGGGGCGAACACAGCGCGCACCTCGTCCAGATGATCCTGCACATAAAGATATTTTGCCCGCTGATCCTCCACGCCGCCCAGTACGAAGCAGTGGTTCAGCAGGTAATTCGCGGTTTCTTCCAGCATGTTAATGGTTGCCATTTTCTTCCTCCCTGCGGCGGGTGAGGACAAAGTCCTCAAAGCGGAAACCGCCGCGCTCCACCCAATTGCCGGTGAGCTGAATGTCGTAGTCCCGGTGCGGCGACTGCGAGTAGGTATGCAGGCCGATGATGCGGGCAAAATCGTTCGGGTATTCGTCTGCCAGCACCGACGCGTTCACTTGCGGACGGGCGGCAAGGGCCTGCCGGGCCAGCAGGGCCACGTTCTCCTCGGTAACGGCAAGGCGGGCGTAATCCAGCAGCAATTGCTGCTCTTTTTTGAGCTGTTCCGGATCGAATCCTTCGGTGCGCACAGGGGCCAGCGGCTCGGCGGTGCGCTGGGCAGCGGGCGGGTACAGAAATTTTTCCCCGAACACCGCCGCCGGGTACAGATGCAGCCGCTTTGCCACCGGGCCGTCGTCCGGCTCAAACAGCTGCTCCGGAGTGCGGATGTCCTCGGCGTAGCGGCGCAGCAGGGCGGTGACGCTGCCCTGCGAAGAACGGTCGCTCAGCAGCAGGAACTGTGCCCGCTGCACAGCCCGCTTGCGGTAGCGGATGTGGCTTGCATCGATCTCGCGCATGAGCAGGCTCATCTCTTCCAGCGCGTCCCGCTGCTTCTGGATGAGTGCACGCACGGCAGGTGTCGCTTCGTTCGGGGCGCAGCGCTCCACCCGGGCATAATCAAAGGCCAGCTGCGGCAGGTAGTTCTCCTCGCAGTCGTCCAGCTCCTCTTCCAGATAGGCGCGGTAGTTGAACAGGTTGTCGCTGGTCTTGAAGCGGTGGTAGGCCGCCGCCACCACCTTTTCCTCGTACTGGTCGAACAGTTCCAGCACCTCCTGCGGGGTGCGGTTGCGGGTAAGCCGGTCGATATAGTGGCCGATGGAGGCGTTGAGTGCCCGGAGAGAGCGGTTCAGCGCTTCGAGGTCTGCGTCCACCTCCCGCAGAACGTTCTCATAGGGGCTTTTTTCCTGCCCGATGCTGCCCAGCAGCTGCCATGCCTTGTACAGCTTGCCGGTATAGGTAACTACGCGGGGGTTCAGGATCTCTTCCAGCGCTTCCAGCAGCGGCGTTACCTCCGGCACAAAGGCAAGGGACGCTTCCCCCTCGTAGCTGCCGGGCTGCTCTTCCAGCCAGCCGGTGCGGCGCAGCCGCAGCAGAAAGCCCACGGCCAGCGTGTGAGGGTCGCGGGTGGGCTGCTCGTCCTCATCGCCCGCACCGTCGGCATCCAGCGCAAGGGGCTTTGCCAGTGCGGCAAAGTAATCCTCGGCACGCCAGACGGCCTCCGCACGGGAAATGCTGTAATCCGCCGTGTGGCGGCACTCCTCCCAGAGCAGAAGCAGCAATTCCGCATAAAAAGCCCGGTTCGGCCCCGCCAGCGGGCGGAACAGCCGCGGGGACACCAGTTCAAACAGCTGCATGGAAACGTCCTTTCCTGTTCACATCAGAATACGTTTTTATTGTACCACAAAACGACACGGTTTGACAGAGAAACCATTCAGAATTGCCGCCGGGAGGGGCGGGGCAGACTCCTTCCGTCAAACCCTGCGGGTTTGCCACCTCCCTCAGTGAGGGAGGCAACCCTCTCCGTCATCGCTGCGCGATGCCACCTCCCCCGAAAGGGGGAGGTTTATTGCATCTGACCGGAAGGCGAAAGGCTCCCTTTTTGAGGGACGATTTCCCCCGGCCGGGGGAAAATGTCGCGCAGCGACAAAAGGGGGAATCTGGCACGCCGCAGGCGACTGGGGGAGTTTGCCCCCAAACACAAAAAAGCCCCGCAGAGCGGGTGCTCTGCGGGGCAGGGATGCAAGTTTTGAGAAGGTACGCTTATTGGCTGACCACGAAGAGGACCAGAGTGTATTCCTTCTGCTTGGTAACGGTAACGCCGAACTTGGTCGGATTCATAACGCCAGCCTGTTCCAAGTTACTCTGAATATCCGGTCTCAAAGCGGCATAGGCATGGGCCAGAGTATCCTTGGTGACTTCCTCTTCGCTCGAAAAGTCCACGGGCACCAGCGCAGCCGTTTTGCCCTTCTTTGCTTCAGCAAAAAACGTCTCCCGCTTTTTCACTGCGTCAAAATAAGCCTTCTGATCAATCGGAGAAGTAAGCCTAGCATCCACCGCCTTGACAGCAACAGGCAGGCACTTATTGCTGATCTCTGTCAATTCCGAATCAACGGTCAGTGTCGGGTTTTGGTTCTTGCCCCATTCCACAGTCCACTTGGCAACATCCCTTTCCAGCGCAGTATCGCGCATTGAAGGTGCGCTGGGGGTAACGCCGCAAGCGGTGAGCATTGCCAGCGCCATGATGCCGGTCAGAAGAACGGCCACAAGACGTTTCAACTTTTTCATGTTAGGTCTCTCCATCATAAAATGAATTACAGGCCTTTTCCGCGTCCCAAATGCCCGGAGGGCCTATGTATATTTTACAGTTTTCCCCTCCCCCGCGTCAATGTACAGACTACCTATCGTTTCCAATCATTTTTGAGCCAATACGTCAGTTTGTTGGATACAAAAAGCCCCGGGGCGGGGCAGACTCCTTCCGTCAAACCCTGTGGGTTTGCCACCTCCCTCAGTGAGGGAGGCTCTGGCGAAAACGGAAGCTTTGCACCTGAGCCGGAAGCTTTGCCGCCGCGAAAGGCTCCCTCTTTGAGGGGGCTGTCGCCGCAGGCGACTGGGGGAGTTTGTCCCGAACGCAAAAAACCCCGGGGAGCGGGTGCTCCTCGGGGCAACAAAACTTTATTAACTACGAATCGTACCTTCACACTTGATGGCAATGCCAATATAAGTCTTGCCATTGGAGGCCGTGTAGGTTGCAACACCGACATCTTTCATGGTAGACAGCTTTCCAGAAGGAGTGCCGGGGGTCGCATTCTCCAGGACATCATCCAGTTTTGCCTTGAATTCATCGTTAACTTCCAGCGGCTTTACATCTTTCAGTTCAGCTTTTGTAACCGGTCTCAGCATTTCATCCATTTTATTCGGGTCAAATACATACATCACAAAAGAAACAGTATTTTCAGCTTCATTCATATTGAGGTCAGAAACACACTGCATGTATTGGGCCGTTCCGCTTTCATCATTCTGCACATACGGAACATCTTCTGCTTTGATAACGCCAGTATCATCCGTTTTGGCCAGAACGGCACGAACCTTGCTCTGCAGATCGGCATTATTGCTGTAGCTTGTGCCATTGACAGTATTCAGATACTTCAGCACCTTGCTCTCGATCTCATTCGAGCTGCTTCCACCAGCGCCACCGCCGCAAGCGGTCAGCATTGCCAGAACCATCACGCCGGCCAGAAGGGCGGCTGCGAAACGTTTGAACATTTTCATTGTAATGTTCCTCCTGCTTTCAAATTCTGACGGTTTGGGCGACCCCAAATCGCTTTACCCGTCTGAATTTATTTTATCCATACCCCCCCCCGCATGTCAACAGGCAGATCGCCCAAATTCCGCAGTTCTTTTTGGCAATTGTCCCCAAACGCAAAAAAGCCCCGGGGCGGGGCAGACTCCTTCCGTCAAACCCTGCGGGTTTGCCACCTCCCTCAGTGAGGGAGGCTCTGGCGAAACCGGAAGCTTTGCACCTGAGCCGGAAGCTTTGCCGCCGGGAAAGGCTCCCTCTTTGAGGGGGCTGTCGCCGCAGGCGACTGGGGGAGTTTGCTCCTAAACGCAAAAAAGCCCCGAAGGGCGGCCTTGCGGCCACGCTCCGGGGGAAAGGGTGAGGAATTTTTTTACTTTTTGCCCTTGAGGCGGATGGAAATACCAATGTAGCTCTGCTCGTTGTTGCTCTGGACCACAACGCCTATATTCGACCAGTCGCCGTTCTGGTTCACCGTGACACCAGTATTCGTGTCAACGTACTCCGAGATTTTCTTCAGCACAGCGTTCAGAAGGGTATCCTTATAATCATACCGGGCGGTGATGGTAATGACCCGGTCATTTCCCACCTTTTCCGAATGGAAATTGAACGCTATCAAGTAGCCAGCAATCTTGAACTTCGCATCAAGATCCTTGCGATCCTCGTTCAAGTGCCCTTCAGCCACTGCGCGGAGCTCTGCGTCATTGGTCGCCTGGACGCCCTTCTCCTGACTGATTTTGGCCATCACTTTCTGCTCTTCGGTTTGACCACCGCCGCCACAGGCGGTGAACAGGAGCATGGTCAGCGCGCCTGCCAGAAGCAGGGCAACGATCTTTGACAATTTCTTCATAAGGTATCCCTCCAGTCTTGTTTTTTGTGGTTATGTTTCTTTTTTGGGGGGTGACCCCCTTTGTGTCACGGGGGGTTTTTCTGGCCTTATTGTATCCGACAGCAGTTGGTTTTGTCAATTGAGAAGATGCATAAAGTTTCCGAAACATTTTCGTTCAAAATCAACGAAACAGCGGCTTTTTGTTGCAGTATTGAGATACACCGTCCTTATTTCGCAAAGGTTCTTTACCGTACTGGAAAATCTTCTTCCGGCCGGAAGCTCCATGCTGTTCTTTTCCGGGGCACAGTCCTTCCCGGTTTGGACAGATGTTGTGTTCCGATCCATCTTTCAGAATTCTTTCAAAAAATTACGATTTTACACAATTCTACCATTTTTGCATGGTAAAATAAGGTCGTAGAAAAAACAAAGGATGTGGCTCAATATGCAACACTGTCCCGCCCGCGCGGCACAGCGGCTGGCGGCGGCAGTTCTGGCGCTGTGCCTTGTGCTGGCTCTGGCCGTTCCCCACGCACACGCAGCTGCCCTGCAGGAAACGCACGGCATCCGGATGCTGGACTTCAGCACCAGCCAGATCCTTTCCATCGGCAACCAGACCTCCGGCAAATGCAGCTGGTACGCCTTGCGCTATGCACGCACCATTCTGGATGGAAAAGTTTCCTCCGGCAGCGGCATGTGGTCAAACGGTGCGGTCTGGTCTGCGGGCGGCTACTACGGTTATTCCGGCAGCCTGTCCGAGTGCCTGCAGAAGCTTTACAGTGAGCTTTCCGCCGGGAAGCCGGTGATCGTGCATCTGAAAAACACCGCGGTGAGCGGCGTAAAACGGCACACGAACCGCACCTCCAGCTATGAATACCACTTGACCAGTTCCGGCTGGAACAAGGTCAATTACCCGCACATCGCCACCAGCGCCGCCTATGGCCACTGGGTCTGCGTGGTGGGCATCCGCCCGGATGCAGACCCTGCGAACCTGAAGGAGAGCGATTTCTACGCGCTGGACCCGGCCCGTGTTTCCGCAAACGGCACTCTGGCTGTGACCCGGCTGCTGGACGGCACCATCTGGACAGACAATTCCCCGCTAAAAACAGCAGGTTGATAAATTTAGAAAGAGCAAAAAAGCTGACGCTTTCGCGTCAGCTTTTTTGTTTGCAGTTCAGATCAATACCCTTTTACCGAGAAGCCCCTCTCCCATGGGTCGGGCGGCAGATCCTTCTGGCGGATGCCGGTGATCTGGATATAATCGCTTTTCTGGATCATGGCGAACAGCCGCAGGAACTTTTCCGGGTCGCCCTGCACTTCCAGCGTCACGCTGCCGTCGTCCTCGTTCTCCACCCAGCCGGTCAGTTCCAGCGTCTGGGCCGCATAGCGGGCGCGGTAGCGGAAGCCCACCCCCTGCACCTGCCCTTCGATGGAATAGCGGCGGCGCACAGTGCCTTCCGGCAGGGCGGGCGGCGTGGCATCCTGTGCTTTTTTATGCAGAAAATCAAACATCTTACAGCTCCTGATAGGCGGTCATCAGCGCCGGGATGAACTGCTTTTTGCGGCTCACCACACCGGGCAGGGTAAAGCTGCCGTCCTCGGCAGGCTGGGTCTCAAAGCCGTCCGAGAGCACCTCGGAAGCATAGCGGCCATCGCTGATGACCACGCTCTCCTCCTTGGGCACGTCGGTGAGCAGCATGTAGATATCCTCCACGTTCTGCTTGTTGCGGGCTTCTTCCAGATAGGGCTGCAGCAGCGCTTCGGCGGCAAGCAGGTTCTTGCGGGTCATGTAGCTGCCCTGCGCCACGCCAAAGCGGATATCACCGCACATGAACACCTTGAAGTCCTGCAGGAACACCTCCTCGGCGGTCTTGCCGTCCAGCTTTTCGCCTGCTTCAAACATCTCATTAGCAAACTCGTTGATGTCCACCCCTGCAATTTTGGCAAGGCGGCGGGCGCTGGCTTCATCCACGGGGGTGCAGGTGGGGCTGCGGAACATCAGGGTATCCGACAGGATAGCCGCCAGCAGCAGACCGGCCGTCTGGGGCGGGATCTCCACGCCGTTTTCGTCGTACATCTGGGTGACGATGGTGGCGGTGCAGCCCACCGGCTGGTTGCGGAAGTACACCGGGCCGCTGGTTTCCAGACTGCCGATGCGGTGGTGGTCGATAATCTCAAGGATCTCGGCCTGATCGAAGCCCTCCACGGCCTGTGTGGCTTCATTGTGGTCCACCAGAATGATGCGGCGCTTGCGCAGATTGATGATGTTGCGGCGGCTGACCATGCCGCAGTATTTGCCGTCCTCGTCGAGGATGGGGAAATAGCGGTGGCGCACCTTGGCCATCACGCGGGTAACATCGGCCACCGGCGTGACGAGGGTGAACTTCATGATGTCGCTGCGGGTCATATAGTAGGAGATGGGCGCACACTGGCTGATGAGCTTACCGGCAGCATAGGTATCCACCGGGGTGGTCATGATGGCAACGCCGGTCTCCTCGGCAATACGCTGGATGGTGCGGCCCACCTTGGCGTTGTTGCACAGGATGAGCAGGGACGCTTCCTTCTCGATGGCGCACAGCTGGCTCTCGTAGCGGTTGGTCAGGATCACGATGTCCCCTTTTTCCACCGTGCTTTCCAGCATTTCGGGCGTAGCGGTGCCGATGCGGATGTGGCCGGTGGTGCAGATATCATCCGCGCTGCCCACCGCCATGGTGCCGTCCAGCGTTTCCAGAATGTTCCGGAAGCTGGTGCGGCTCTTGGCAAGGATGCCGGTATCGAACACGTCCATGTTGGCTGTGGCGATATCCTTCACGGTGATCACGCCCTCCAGATCGTTGTCTGCACTGGTAACAGGCAGGGTGTCGATCTGCTTGTCGCGCATGATCTCCCACGCCTTGCGCAGGCTGGTGGAGCCGGGGATGCCGGGCATCTCGCGGTAGTCCACGTCGCGGATCTTCGGGTTCACGTCCGTGCACATGCGCGGGGGCTTTACCCCGAACTTTTTGAGCACGAACTCGGTCTCCTGATTCATTTTGCCTGCACGGCGGGGCTCACAGACCAGATCACTGGTCTTGTTTTTCAGTTCTGCATAGGCAATGGCCGAGCAGATGGAGTCGGTATCCGGGTTGCGGTGGCCGATCACGACCACCTTATGGGCTGCTTTTGGCATATTGTTCCCCCTTTGGGTGCTGATTTACCTTTTATTTCTTATCTCATTTACCACAGTGCACTCCCCGCTCCTGCAAAGCGCGGTGCACCTCAGGTTTATTTTAGCACAATTGCCTGCACGGGTAAAGTGGAACAAACACGCTGCGGCGCGGCTTTTCCGCCTGCCGCAGTCCTTGACAGACCCTGCAAAAAACGGTAAGCTTTACCTGAAAAAAACACAAATGGAGGCATCTATGAAAAAACAGTTTTTCCGCATCCTCTCCTGCTGCGTGCTGCTGGCCTGCCTGTGCGCCCTGCCCGCCTACGCACAGGAACCCAAGGCCGCACAGCCCGCCGCAAAAGAGGATAAGGTGGTAACAGATGTCACCGGTTCTGCCGACCTGATGCTCAATATCGTTGGCTTTACCACCAACTTTGGCGGGCCGTACCACTTTGCGCAGGCAGACCACAAGTCCCCTGCGCAGGCCTACGGTGATGCCCCTGCCGAGGGAGCCGTTGCGGTGCTGCGGCTTTTTGCCCGCGCCGATGACCACGGCGATGTTCCCCTCAACACCAGCGGACACAGCTTCCTCACCATCACCAATGTCTCGGAGCAGGATATCAATGTGGGCGGACTGCTCATTGCGCCGGATACGTCCATCACCGTAAGCACCCGCGGCAACCGCTGCGAACATTCCGGCATCTGGTACAATCTGGAGGGCTACTACAAATATTACCTGAACGCTTCTTACTATCAGAATCTTTACGGCATTCAGGTCTCACTGGACCAGAGCCAGCTAGACACTGTAAATCAGGCATTGGCCAGCGCAGACCACTGGTCGGCCATTTACAACTGCACCTCGTTCTCTGCGGGCCTCTGGAATGCCGTGTGCTCCGATACGCTCTGCGCCGGTGTGCCCGAGACCCCGGCTGACCTGAAAGCGGACATGCTGAGGAAGTACCCAGACAAGACGGTGTTCGGGCCGACCGTCCCGTATGATTATATCGTATATTACGGCACCAGCCTGACCCCCAGTCAGGAATTTTCCTGACAGAAGATTTTCTCTTGTAATTCTGTGCGTTCTGCTGTATGATATAGGTCATGTATCCAAGTGTATCTTGTCACCGCTACGGAGGAACCTATGACAGCAACCAAAACGCCCGCGTTCCATAAGCCGCCGCTGTTCACCCGGCAGCAGCTCATTGCCCTGCTGCTGCCGCTGATCGCAGAGCAGGCGCTCAGCGTGACCATCGGTCTGGCCGACACGCTGATGGTCTCCTCGGTGGGGGAAGCCGCTGTTTCCGGCGTGAGCCTTGTGGACAGCTTCAACACCCTGATGATCCAGATCATGAGCGCCCTTGCCACCGGCGGCGCGGTGGTCACCAGCCAGTACATCGGCCGGCAGGAGCCAAAGGATGCCAAGAATGCAGCGGCGCAGATCCTGTTCATCCTGTCCAGCTTCAGCCTGCTGGTGGCCGCCGTTGTGGTGGCGGGCCGCCATGCCATCCTGCGCGGTATCTTCGGCTCCATCGACGTGGACGTGATGCGCTATGCCGAGACCTACTTCCTGCTCTCGGCCCTGAGCTACCCGTTCATCGGCCTGTACAACGCCGGTGCGGCCCTGTTCCGGGCGCAGGGCAACAGCAAGATCAGCATGATGTCCAGCCTTGTAATGAATGTGGTGAACATTGGCGGCAACGCCGTGCTGATCTACGGCTTCAAAATGGGCGTGATGGGTGCCGCACTGGCCAGCCTTGTGTCCCGCGCCATTGCCTGCGTGGCTGTGCTGTACCTGCTGCAGCGGCCCGCCTGCCCGCTGCGGGTGGACGGCCTGCAGGCCCTTGCCCCGAAGGCACGGCTCATCCAGCAGATCCTGCGGGTGGGCATCCCTGCCGGTATTGAAAACGGCATGTTCCAGATCGGCAAGCTGTCCGTTTCCAGCCTGACCTCCACCCTTGGCACCGCCGCCATTGCGGCCAACGCCGTGGCAAACACCACCACCACCTTTTTGAACATCCCGGCCAACGCCGTGGGCATGGCTGCGCTGACCGTGGTGGGCCAGTGCCTTGGCGCAGGCGAAAAGGATCAGGCCGTGTATTACTCCCGCCGCCTGATGCTGTTTGCCTACTGCGGCGCATGGTTCATGAACCTTTCGGCCTTCCTGTTTGCCAACAAATTTGCACTGGGCCTGTTCAACCTCTCGCCGGAGGCCTACGCCATGGCGCTGGAAGTGATGGTGTGGTTCAACATCGTTTCGCTGTTCATCTGGCCTTCCAGCTTTACCATGCCCAACATCCTGCGTGCGGCAGGCGATGCCCGCTTTACCATGACCGTGAGCATCGTGTCCATGTGGGCCTTCCGAGTGGGCTTCTGCTACCTGTGTGTGCTGGCCTTCCACGGCGGCCTGCTGGCCATCTGGATGGGCATGTATCTGGACTGGGCGTTCCGCTCCCTGTGCTTCTTTGTACGCTTCCTGCGCGGCAAGTGGCTGGAACAGCAGGTCATCTGAATCTTTCCTCTGCATTTTATAAGAGCCTGCCGCGAAGGCAGGCTCTTTTTTACGCAATACGCACAAATAATTTATTTGTTTTTCAGCAATGTTGTCTGCTTTCGTTCTTGTTTTTGTCACATTCCCGGCGTATAATTTCACAGTGCTAAGAGCTTTCACTTCTGCAAAAAGGAGGCTTTTTCAATGAAACGCAGTTGGTTTTCGCGCCATCCGATTTGCTTCATGGCGCTGTATCTCATACTTTATCTTTCCGCATTCAATTTCCTGAACACCCAGATCCATATGCCGCACATCCTCGTGCACTGCCGGCTGGACGATCTGATTCCCTTCTGCAAATATGCGGCCATCCCCTATTTTGCATGGTTTCCGTGGATCCCGTTCACCCTGTTCTTCCTTCTGTGGAAGGCACCCCGGGAGGACTTCTGGCGGCTGTGTATGCCGCTGTTCAGCGGTATGACCATTGCGCTGGCCTGCTACGTGATCCTGCCCACCGGGCTGAATCTGCGCCCCTGCTATGTGCCGGGCACAGACATCTTCGCCCGTGCGGTGCGGTTCCTGTACAGCACCGACACACCCATCAATGTCTGCCCGTCCATCCATGTGTTCAACTCGGTCACGCTGATGCTGGCCTATCACCGCTGCCGCATCTTTGAGCAGCCCCGGTTCCGCTGGATGCGCCCGGCCGCTGATGTGCTGTGCATCTCCATCGTATGCTCCACCATGCTGCTCAAGCAGCACAGCTGCATCGATGCAGCGCTGGGCGCTTTGCTGGCGCTGGCACTGGATACCGCGTTCAGCCGTATGATGGACACCAACGATCTTCCGCAGATGCGCCGCATCTGAATCTCTATAAAAAAGAAATGCGCTGTCATCGGAGGCAGCGCATTTCTTTTTTGTTCAGAACAGATCCTCCGGCAGGCAGACATCCTGCTTTGGCACCTTTGCCCAGGAAAAGTCCTTGATCAGGCTTTCCGGTGTGCGGGGCGCAGGCTCCGGCTGCAGGCCGTAGGCGTAGGCAAGCTTGCCCACGATCTCCTGCGCGGTATACTTTTCCCGCAGGTTTTCCAGACTCTGGTCGCCGTCTCGCTTGGAGAGCCGCCGCCCATCTGGGGCCAGCAGCAGCGGGCAGTGGGCAAACCCCGGTGCCTGCAGGCCCAGCAGGCGGTACAAATACAGCTGCCGTGCCGTGGACGAAAGCAGGTCTGCACCACGCACCACTTCGGTAACGCCCATGCGGGCATCGTCCACCACCACGGCCAACTGATAGGCGAACACGCCATCCGCCCGGCGCAGGTAGAAGTCACCGCAGTCGTGCAAAAGATTTTCGGTGTGCAGGCCCATGCAGCCATCCACAAATGTGATGTCCTCGTCCGGCACCATCAGACGGTAGGCAGGGGCCTTCTTTTTGCGTTTTTCCTCAATTTCGGCAGCGGTCAGGCTGCGGCAGGTGCCCGGATAGACCACGTTGCCGTCCGAGGTATGGGGCGCACTGGCCGCGTGCAGCTGGGCGCGGGAGCAAAAACACGGGTACACAAGGCCGCGCTCTTCCAGCTTTTTGTAGCTTGCGGTGTAGATCTCCGCGCACTCACTCTGGTAATAGGGGCCGTTCGGCCCGCCGGTGCTGCCGCCCTCGTCCCACGCAAGGCCCAGCCAGTCCAGATCCTGTTCCAGCAGGTCGGCATAGATGCGCGGGCAGCGCTCGGCATCCAGATCCTCAATGCGCAGCACGATGCGTCCACCACGGCTTCTGGCGCTGAGCCACGCCAGCAGGCTGCAGGCCAGATTGCCCAGATGCAGCCGCCCGCTGGGGCTGGGTGCAAAGCGGCCAACCACCTCAGGTGTTTTTTTCTGGTTTAGAAACGGTTTTTCCTGCATTGAAAATTTCCTTTCGCAATTTGTAAGCTTTCTCTGTACTGGCAGGCCATCGTGGAGCTTTCTCCGCCGTCCTACCTAGAAAAGTGCCCTGTCCAGCCGCCGCTCCACCGCCTGCCGCACCTCCGGCGCGTGGATGCCGTACACGATCTGCACATCGCAGCCGCTTTGCACCACACCGCTGCAGGGCAGGGCTTTCAGGGCCTGCTCCTTGACGAAGGCCGGGTCGTTCACCGTGACACGCAGGCGGGTAAAGCAGTCGTCCACCGTGCGGATGTTCTCCCGCCCGCCAAAGGCCGCAATGAGCTTTTCTACTCCCTGCTCGTCCAGCGGCAGGGCCTTTTCCGGCCGGGACGGCTCTTCCGGGCGGCGGCCCGGTGTGGGCAGGTCCAGCGCCTTGATGAGCACTGTGAACACCACAAAATACACCGCGATCTGGGCAAGGCCCAGCAGATACAGCACCGGGTAGTTCGTGCGGGCCGCACCAGCGGAAAGGTTCATCACAAGCGACCCCAGAAGGTTCGAGGTAAACGCCGTGACTCCGCACAGGTGCAGCAGCACGATGAAGATGCCGGAGATGGCTGCGTGCGCCAGCCACAAAACCGGTGCCGAGAAGCAGAACAGAAAATCCAGCGGCTCCGTAATGGAAGCCAGCGATGCCGTAAAGGCCAGCGGCAGCAGCTGAAGGGCAGTCTTTTTGCGGCTGCCCCGCCGGGCACAGAAGATGAATGCCGCCGCAATGCCAAAGTAGCCGAAGGTCTTGGTAAAGCCGGTGTACATCCACACGATGCCATCCGAAAACGGCAGGCCGAGGTTGTATTCGGTCATCGTGACCACATAGGCACCGGTATAGGTGACGCTGCCCACCATAAGCTGACCGCCCAGCTGCGAGAACTGGAACGGCATATACACCAGATGATGCAGCCCTGTAGGGATGAGCAGCCGTTCCAGAAAGCCGTACAAAAACAACCCGATATTGCCGGAAGCGGCAATGAAGCCGGTGACGGCCGCAATGGCCTTCTGGATAGGCGGCCAGACAAAGCAGGCCCCAAAGCCCAGCACCGCCGCCAGTGCCGCCATGCAGGCAAAGGACCACCGCACACCGGAGAACACACCGCCCAGAATGCCGCGGTGGGCTTTTTCGCAGGTGCGGTCATATACAAAGGCGGTGAGCAGGCCCAGCAGAATGCCGCCGAACACGCCGGTGTCCACAGTCTGGATGCCCAGCACCATGGTCTGGCCTGCGCTGTACAGACCGGTAAGTGCATCCGGCTGCGCCAGCAGGCCCAACTCGGTCAGCGTTACATTGCCCGCTGTCAGGTAGACAAGATAGCTCATCAGGGCGATGAACGCCGCCTGATGCTTTTCCCGCTTTGCCAGCGCCGCCGCAAGACCAGTGCAGAACAGCACGCTCAGATTTGAAATGACTGCCGTGAGGCATTTGTAAATGATCCTGCCCGCCAGCTGCACCGGCTCCCACCGCAGAAAGGGCAGCACCCCGGCCAGCGGCGCACTGGTAAGCAGTGCGCCCCCCACCAGCAGCAGGCCCGCCGCCGAAAGATAGCTCAGCGGTGCCAGCATTGCGCGGGAGAACCGCTCCAATGCGGCTGTGATGCGGTGCTTCATGGGCGTTTCCTTCCTTTCCGGCTGACGTGGGCAGACACTATACTTGTAGTCAACCGATTTTTGCAAAAAATGTCAAGAATGCAAAGTTCCCAAAAATGCGTTTCTTCTTTGTGCAGGGTGCATATTTTCTGCTTGAAATTCGTTCTGCGCTGTCCGATTGACAACCGCCGCGGCAGAACGTATACTTAGGGTGTATCGTTTTGAAGTGCTGCGGCCCGGCTGCGGCACCGCTCAAGGAGGACACTACTATGAAATCAAGATATACCCGCATCCTCTCGCTGCTGCTCTGCGCAGCGCTGGCCTGCAGCATTCTGGCAGGCTGCGGCGGCTCAACCGCCAGCAGTTCCGAAGCGCCAAGCTCTGCCAGCAGTTCTGCAAGCTCCGCTGCTTCCGGCGAAGACCTGCCTGATTCCACCACCCGGGCCGACACCTCCGGCCTGAACCCCGGCGATTTTGACGAGAACTCCATCTTCTCCATCACCGGCACCGCTGCCGCCTTTGAGCCTTGTCTGGGCTGGGGGCCGGGTGTTTCCGGTTGCTCGCTCAAATCGGTGATCGCAGCGGCATCCCTGCTGCAGTGGGCAGAAAACGCCCGCCTTGCCTCCCGCACCCCGGAAGCCGTGCAGGAAGCTTTCTACAGCTGGTACGACACGCTGGACGCTGATGAGCAGGAAAGCTTTGCCGAGGCCTGGACGATGATCGAGCCGGACGCGCTGAGCCTTTTGAGCGACAAGGACAGCATGGCTGGCCGCATTGAGGATGCCGGCCTTGACCCGGACACCCTGCCCGGCTGCACCCTGAAGAACTGGCAGGCCCTGCAGACCGTGCTGGACGACTGCGTGCCGGAGACAAACGGCGAGGCTTAATAAAACAAAAAAGCATCTGCAACCATCGCTTCTGAATTTCAGAATCAGCGATTTTGTTGCAGATGCTTTTTTCTTTAGCGGGCTCGCCCTCTCAGGCTCACATTCGTTCGCCAGATTCCCCCTTTTGTCGCTGCGCGACATCTTCCCCCGGTCGGGGGAAGTCTTTCCTCAAAGTGGGAGCCCTTGGCAGTCCACGCAAAGTCCATCTCTTTGCCAAGGCCTCTCCCTTTGGGAGAGGTGGCACCGTAGGTGACGGAGAGGGCGAGGATGCTGACCATGTGCAGCATTCCTTCTGTTTCTGATTTTTATACCTTCTTCAGCACATACTGGCGGGTGCCCATGCCGATCTTCTCGGCCTGCTCCAGCGTGGCCTTCCACTCGATATTGGGGTTGGAATCCTTGAAGTTGTCGTGGTGGCAGTTCCAGCCGGGCTTTGCAAGGTTCTGGCCCAGCTGGCTGTTCGGCAGCGGCTGGGCATTCAGGCAGGCATCGGCGCAGGCCTGATCCAGCGCCACCGGATCAAAGGATGCAAAGATGCCGATATCCGGCAGGATGGGTGCATCGTTCTCGCCGTGGCAGTCGCAGTTGGGGCTGATGTCCTGCACCAGAGAAATGTGGAAGCAGGGACGGCCTGCGCATACGGCAGCCGCATACTCGGCCATTTTGCGGTCCAGCATCTCATTGGCGCTGTCGCACTGGGAATAGATAGCGTCAAAGTTGCAGGCACCGATGCAGCGGCCGCAGCCCTTGCACTTGGTCTGGTCAATGACAGCCTTGTTGTTTGCATCGTAGGTGATGGCATCGGAGCCGCACTCCTTCGCGCAGCGGTGGCAGCCGCGGCACAGGCTCTGCTGCACCTCCGGGTGTCCGGCGGCGTGCTGTATCATCTTGCCTGCACGGGAGCCGCAGCCCATGCCGATGTTCTTGAGGGCACCGCCGAAGCCGGTGGCTTCGTGGCCCTTGAAATGGGTCAGGCTGATAAAGATATCTGCGTCCATGATGGCGCGGCCGATCTTTGCCGTCTTGCAGTATTCGCCGTTCGGCACCGGCACCTCTGCTTCATCGGTGCCGCGCAGGCCGTCCGCAATGATGACCTGACAGCCGGTGGTCATGGGCCAGAAACCGTTCAGCTGGGCGCAGGTGAGGTGCTCCAGTGCGTTCTTGCGGCTGCCCGGATACAGGGTGTTGCAGTCGGTCAGGAACGGCAGACCGCCCTGCTCCTTGCACAGGTCGGCCACCACCTTGGCGTAGTTGGGGCGCAGGAATGCCAGATTGCCCAACTCACCAAAGTGCATCTTGATGGCAACGAACTTTCCGTCCATATCAATGTCCTTGATGCCGGCAGCAATGCACACGCGGCGCAGCTTGTCCAGCAGGCTGGTGCCCACGGGACAGCGGAAATCTGTATAATAGACCTTGGATGCTTCCATAGCAGGTTCCTCCATTTTGTTTGCGCGGCACGCTGCCGCATACTCTCTTGTTTTGTAGTATAGCACATCTTTTTGCAAAGAAAAAGTGCTGTCGTAAAGGGCGGCGGGCACGCCCTCCACGTCCTCGCTTCCGGGTGCCAGTCCATCCAGCGCGGAAAGCCCTCGCACTCCGTAAAAACGGCATCTTTAAATCTGGCAAAGTCCTGTGCCCTTTGGCAGACAATGGCATCGCGTCAGCGCTGCCGCAGAGGGCGCACCCTCCTTGGCTGCATCGAAATTTTTTGCCGCTCACAGCACCGTAAAAAAACAAATGCCGCTTGCCTTCACGACCCTTCCCGTGAAAAAACGACCCCGGAAAATCCGCAGATTTTCCGGGGTTGTAAATTATAAAAATAATTCTTCCGCTTAAAATCAGAAGATTGCCGTCGCAGCCGCCACTGCCAGCACGATGATGCCCAGCACGATGCGGTAGGCACCAAAGAACTTGAAATCGTGGCGCTTGACGTAATCCATCAGGAAGCGGATGGCGGCAAGGCTCATGCCAAAGGCCACCACACAGCCCACTGCCAGCACAGCCACCTCGGTGCCGGTCATCACAGAACCGCCGACAACGAACTTGACCACCTTGAGCAGGGATGCACCCGCCATGACCGGGATGGCCAGATAGAAGGTGAACTCTGCCACACAGGCGCGGGACAGGCCCAGCAGCAGGCCGCCCACGATGGTGGCACCGGAGCGGGAGGTGCCCGGAATGATGGCCAGACACTGCCACAGGCCAATGATGATGGCATCGCGGTAGGTGATCTGCTCCAGCCGGCTCACGTGCGGCGCAGCGCGGCGGTTCTCCACAACAAAGAACAGCGCACCGTACAGAATGAGCATCGCGGCAACCGTGATGTAATTGTAGAAGTGAGTTTCCATCCAGTCGTCCAGCGGGCTGATGATGAGCACCGGGATCGTGGCCGCTGCCACCTTGAACCACAGGTTCCACACACTGGGCTTGGAAATGACCCTGCCCTGCTTCATGCCAAAGGGCCACAGCTTGCCCCAGAACAGCACCACCACGGCCATGATGGCACCCAGCTGGATGACCACGCGGAACATGGACATGAACTCTTCGCTTGCGTTGAATTTGATGATCTGCTCCAGCAGGATCATATGACCGGTGGACGAAATGGGAAGCCACTCGGTAATGCCCTCCACAATGCCCATCAGGATGGCTTTGATGATCTCAAAAAACGTAAGTACCCCTCCTTGTGCACAAAGGCACAGCAGCTTATTTTCTTCCAGTATACCATACTATGTCTCTGCACGCACGCAGAATGCGAAAATTTTTACGCCCGCCGCCACTTTTGCCCTGCAGGCTGTTACTGCGTCGGGAAATGTGTTATACTGATGCAAAGACCCTTTTCCTTCTATTTTATCCGCAAATCAAAACAGAGTTTAAACACTCTCGGTATTTTTGTTGAACTATTCTACAACGAGGTGAATCCATATGAATATTCTGGTGATCGGCTGCGACCAGGTGGGCGCTTCCCTCATCCGCGATCTGGAACGCATCGGCCATGATATCTCGCTGATCGAAAAGGATCCCGAACAGCTCAAGCGTCTGGATGCCTTTGACGACTACCGCTTTGGCGGCACGGCACTGGTGGGCGACCCCACCGACCCGGATACCCTGCGGCAGGGCGGCATTGACAGCTGCGATGCCGTGGCCGCTGTGAGCGAGGACGACTCGGTAAACCTGATGGCGGCACAGATCGCAAAAAGCATCTTCCGCCGTGAGAAGGTGATCTGCCGCGTGTCCGACCCGCACCTGCAGGTGCTGTACCACAAGGCTTACGAGATCGACACCATCTGCCCCACGGTGCTCACCGAGCAATCGGTGTTCCGCGCACTGGCAAAGTAAAAAGTGAGGGAAGCATATGAAAGTTTGTATCGCAGGCGGCGGCAAGGTGGGCATGTATCTGGCCCAGAGCCTGCTGGCCCACCGCCACAAAGTGACCATTATTGAACCGCAGGAAATGCTGTGCCGTTCGCTGGCCGATTCGCTGGATATCCCGGTGATCTGCGGCGATGCCATCAGCTTTGACACCATGCGCACGGCCGACGTTGCCAGCTGCGATGCCTTTGTGGCCGTGACCGGTGCGGACGAGAATAACCTTGTGGCCTGCCAGATCGCAAAGCGGGAGTTTGGCGTGAACCGCACTGTGGCCCGGGCCTCCAACCCCAAGAATCGCGAGCTGCTGCACACCTTAGGCGTGGACACCGTAGTGTGCGGCACCGACAACCTGAGCCACATCCTTGAGCGCGAGATCGAGACGGATACCATCCGCCAGCTGCTCTCGCTGGGCGGCGGCACGGCCAGCCTGAACGAAATTTTGCTGCCGGAGAACTTCCAGTTTGCAGGGCAGGCGGTCAAGGACATCCCCATGCCGGGCGACGTCATTCTGGTGTGCATCACCCGCGATGCGGAGTTCATCATCCCCCACGGCAATACCACCTTACTGCCGTGGGACCGCATCCTCTGCCTGACGCAGGATGACACCCTGCACCTGCTGATGGATGCCTGGGGCCTTTCCGGCAAATGACCGAACGTGACCTGCTGCGCACGGCGCTGATCATCCCGCCCAAGGGCCGGGCCGTGCTGTGCGTCTGGGCCGCTGTTCCCGGCGTGTTCTGCGCGCCTTTTGTGTTCTGGCAGAGCCTGTTTGCCGGGTGTATTTTCTGTGCCCTGTGGGCGTGCCTTGTGTTCGCCGCGTGGGCAAGAGCCTGCAGCTTTACCGCAGTGCTTACCGCCCGGAACACTGCCGTGCGGGCCGGTATCGCCGTTCCCATCACACGGCAGCTGCCCCGCCGGGCCGTGACTGGCGTGTGGACCCTGCGCACGCCGCTTCTGTGGCTGGCCGGGTGCAGCGTGCTGGTGGTGCACGGCCCGGGCGTACAGCTGTTCCTGCCGGGCGTGGATGCCCTGCAGGCGCAGGCCCTTGCCGCTGTGCTGATGGAGGAAACGCCATGACCGAACGCGGCTTCCACCCGTTTGCGGTGCTGCATTTTCTGCGCAAGACCATTCTGCTGTATCTGCTGCCGCTTTTGCAGGTGCTGTTTGCCCGCAACTGGGCGGCGCTGCGCACGGCTCTGGTGCAGGGCGCGGCGCTGCTGACAGTGCTTGCCGCTGTGAGCGCCGCCGTGCTGCACGCAGGCCGCTGGCGGGTGGATGCACAGGGAACCCTGCGGGTGCGCTGGCGGCTGGGCGTGCGGCTGGACCGCTGCCTGAAAGCCAGCCAGCTGGCAGCGCTCACCATCGAGCGGCCCCTGCTCTACCGGCTGGCCGGTGCCAGCCGGGTGGTGCTGTACCCTGCCGGGCAGAAGCGCACCCTGACCCTGCTTTTGAGCGCGCAGAACGCGCAGTTTTTAGCTGACCGCATGATGCCGCGCCGGGATACTGTGGCCCACACCCCGCGCGGCGGCGAAAAGCTGGCCTTTGCGGTGCTGGGTGCCAACGGCCTTTCCACCCTTGCTTTGCTGGCGCTGGCCATCAAACAGAGCAGGCCCTATGCGCCGGATGCCCAGACGGCGGCCTTTGCCCACCTGAACCGCATTGCGGCGTGGGCGGCGCGCTGGCTGCCCATGGGCACAGCATGGCTGCTGGTGCTGGGCGGTGTGCTGTTCTGCGCAAGCCTTGTGCGCAGTGCGGCCCATGCGGCCCATTACACCGTGTGGCGCACCGAGAGCCACCTTGGCAGCAGGGGCGGCTTTGTGCGCCAGTACGAGATGCGCCTTGCGCTGGAACATCTGAGCTATGCGGACCTGCGCCGCTCGCCTGCCACATGGGCGCTGGGCTACTGCCCGGTGTTCGTTACAGCAGGCAGCTGCCAGCCGGAGATCCCGTTGCTGGTCTGGCGGGAGAACGGCCCTTTTCTACAGGAGCTTCTGCCCGGCTTTGCCCTGCCGCCAAAAGCCCCGGTGGACACCGCAGGCCGCAGCATCCCGGCGTTTTTTCTGCCTGCCGGCATCCCCTGCGGGCTGTGCCTGCTGCTGACAGCGGTATCCCGCTACACCCTGCCCGCCCTCACGGTGCCGCTGCTGGTGGTCACCGCCGTGTTTGCGGCCCTGCTTGCAGGTGCGGCTGTCGGCTACCGCAGGGAGGGCATCTGGCTGCAAAATGGCCGCCTGACCCTGCGCTGGCAGCACGGCTTCCATCTGCACGACATCTGCGTGCTCTGCCCTGTTCCGGCCCTGACGGCCATGCAGTCGCCATGGGCCGCGGCGGTGCACCGCACGAACCTCACCCTCACCTTTCCGGGTGGGGTGAAGTGCAGGGTGCGCAGCGTAAAGTGCAGCGAACTGCCTTTTTTGCTTTTCTGAAACTGTAAGGAGTCTTTTTCTGTGATAAAAACTGTATTATTCGATCTGGACGGCACCCTTCTGAACACCATCGACGACCTTGCCGATGCAGGCAACTGGGTGTGTGCACAGCATGGCTGGCCCACCTTTACGGTGGAACAGTTCAAGCACATGGTGGGCAATGGCATCCCGAAGCTGGTGGAGCGCTTCTCGCCGGAAAATGCCCGCACGCCGGAGCAGCTGGCGGCCACGCTGGCTGAATTCACTGCCCGGTACGACGCCCACAAGGAGGACAAGACGGCCCCCTATCCCGGCATCCCGGAGCTGCTGGACGAGCTGCGGGCACAGGGTGTTCCGTGCGCAGTGTTCTCCAACAAGGCCGACCCGCTCTGCGGCAAGATCATCGCCCACTATTTCGGCACAGGCCGCTTTGCTGCCGTGCGCGGCAGCAGGCCCGGCGTGCCCACAAAGCCGGACCCCGCCGGGCTGTATGCGCTGATGGACGAGATCGGTGCAGACCGCTCTGCCACCCTTTTTGTGGGCGACAGCGATGTGGACATCCTCACCGGACACAATGCCGGGCTGCCCGCCATGGGCGCGCTGTGGGGCTTCCGGGGCCGTGCAGAACTGACCGCTGCCGGTGCGGATGCACTGGCGGCAGTGCCGGAGGATATTTTCACCTATATCAAAAACAACTGAAGATGCAAAAAGGCGAGCCGCCCATCGGGCGGCTCGCCTGCTGTGTTCTTTGGGGTAACTTTATCAGCCCAGAGTGACTTCCTGAATCTTGGAGGAAGCGAACTCGAAGGGCCAGACGGTCTTCCACTCCTGATCCTGCACCTGTGCGATTGCAACAGAAGCGTAGGTGTTGTCACGGTAGTGCTTTACGCCGCCGATCTCGTACTCGGGAGTGAACTCGATCTTGGAGTAGGGCAGAACGATCTTGCGGCCGCCCTCGAATGCACCGTCGATGGACAGCTCTGCCAGAGCGTCGCGGACAGCGGCACCGTCGGTGGAGCCGGCCTTCTCGATGGCGGACTTGAACAGCCACACAACGGTGTAGGACTCAGCAGAGTGGCCGTTCATGTTGACATTGTAGACCTTCTTGAAGTCCTCGTTGATTTCCACGCCGTTGGTCAGGTCGGGGTTGAACTCGACAACAGAAGCCACGCCGTTTGCGGATGCGCCCAGGTTCGGGATGAAGGAAGGATCGGTGAAGCCGTTTGCCTTGGCAACGATCATCTTGGGCTTGTAGTTCTGCTCCTTCAGGGTCTGGACGAACAGGGTAGCGTCGCCGATATAGGAGTCGCACAGGATGGCATCGGGATCAGCCTGCTTCAGAGCCAGGATCTGAGAGGACAGGTCGGTCGCGTTGGAGCTGTAGTCCACTTCGGCCACAACATCCAGACCGTAATCGGGTGCGAACAGGTTGACGCAGCGGATCAGCTCCTGACCGATGGCAGCCTTATCGGTGAAGATGGCGACCTTCTTGATCTCGTTGCCGGTCTGCTCCTTGGAGTCCTGCAGATACTTCAGCATATCTTCCACGTAGACGGAGTTCAGCGGGCACAGACGGAAGAAGTAATCGTAGTCCTTGTGGTCCTCGTCGGTCAGACGGTCCAGCGTGGAGATAGCGGTGATCATGGGGATGCCGTACTGCTGGCAGACCTGAGCCACGACCTCGGTAACAACGGACATATGGCAGCCCATGATGACGTTGACGCCTTCCTGAGTGATCAGGCGCTCTGCCTCAGACTTACCGGTGGCTGCGTCGCCTGCATGGTCGCCGCGGACAACTTCCAGCATCTGACCGTTCACGCCGCCTGCCTTGTTGATCTCGTCCACTGCGAAGTCGATGCCGCGCAGGATGTTCTCGCCGATGGCTGCGTTGCCGCCGGACATTGCGTAGATGGTGCCGATCTTGATGGTGTCGCCGGAGGGAGCAGCTGCGGTGCTGCCGGATGCTGCGGGAGCAGTGCTGGTGGAAGCGGAAGAGCCGCCGCAGGCGGTCAGTGCAGCTGCGCTGCCCAGAACAGCGGATGCCTTCAGGAAGCTTCTACGAGAGATCTTTTTCATAATTGTCCTCCAATTCTGTTTGTAAAAAACAGCTTGTTAATCCGAGATGCCCCGCCGCACCGTGTGAAGTAGTGCCCGCCGGACATCCAGTTTCCAAAATCAGATGCCGAGGTACGCCTTCTTGACGTGCTCGTTTGCCGAAAGCTCGGCGGCGGTTCCTTCCAGTGCCACGCGGCCATTCTCAATAACATAGCCGCGGTCAGCCGCTGCAAGGGCTTTGGTGATATCCTGCTCCACCAGCAGAACCGAGATGCCGTCATTCTTCACCATGGTCTTGGCCACTTCCAGAATGTCGTCCACGATGTTGGGGGCAAGGCCCAGACTGGGCTCGTCCAGGATCAGCAGCTTGGGCATACCGATCAGCGCACGGGCCACGGCCACCATCTGCTGCTCGCCGCCGGACAGGGTGCCGGCAGCCTGCTTTGCGCGCTCGCGCAGTTTGGGGAACCAGTTATAGCACTTTTCCAGATTTTCTGCAAAATGCGCCTTGGTCTCCTTATTGAATGCACCCAGTTCCAGATTTTCCAGCACGGTCATCTCGGTAAAGAGCTGACGGCCTTCCGGCACCTGCACGATGCCGCTGTCCAGAATAACGCGGGAGCTTTTGCCGGAGAGGTCCTCCCCGTTGAACTCCACCTTGCCGGAGCTGGCCTTGACCATGCCTGTGATGGTGCGCACCATGGTGGTCTTACCGGCACCGTTGGAGCCAAGGATGGAAACGATCTCGCCATCCTTCACCTCAAAGCCGATGTCCCACAGGATGTTCACAGAGCCGTAACCGGCGTTCAGACCTTCAACTTTAAGCACTTGCGCCCTCCTTTTTGGTGCCCAGGTACACCTCCATGACGTAAGGATCGTTCATGACCTGCTCGGGCGTGCCCTCAGCGATCTTTTCGCCGTGGTGAAGGACGATGACCTTCTCGCACAGGCTCACGACCGCCTTCATGATGTGCTCGATGAGCAGGATAGTGACACCAGACTCGTTGATCTTGCGGATCAGCTGGATGGCCTCTTCGGTCTCAGCCGGGTTCAAGCCTGCCATGTTCTCGTCCAGAAACAGCACTTCGGGCTTGGTGGCCAGAGCGCGGGCCATCTCCAGACGCTTCTGGTCCGGCGTGCCCATGTCCTTGGAGATCACATGACGCTTTTCGTACAGGCCGGTGAAGTGCAACACCTCCATGGCGCGCTCCTTGGCCTCTTTTTCGCTCTTTGCACCGGCGTGGCCGAAGTAGGCGGCGGCGGTGACGTTATCCAGAACGCTCAGGTTCTTCAGAGGCTTCATGATCTGGAAGGTGCGGGCGATCTTCATGTTGGTGTACTCATACGCCTTTTTGTTGGTGATGTCCTCACCATTGTAGAAGATCTTGCCTTCGGTGGGCGGGTAGTAGCCGCAGATCATGTTGAAGGTGGTGGATTTACCAGCACCGTTGGGGCCGATCATGCCGGTGATGGAGCCTTTCTCCACCGAGAAAGAAACATCATGCACGGCGGTCAGACCCTTGAACCGCTTGGTCAGGCCCTGGACTTCAATAATAGGCTTTTCTGCCATGATTACTTCCCTCCCTTGTCTGCCATCAGCTCATATTCTTCCAGCACGTCCAGAGACGGCTTTTTGAGGATCTTTTCATCGATGAAGGTCTTGACCTTCGAGTTCATGTACCAGCCCAGAATACCGGACGGACGGAAGCGGATGACCACGATCAGCACGATGGCGTACATCAGCATGTTGATGCCGGGCAGGATGGCGGCAAAGTTTGCACGCAGCAGTTCGCTCAGCGGGATCATGATGAGGCCGCCGATCAGCGGGCCTTCGATGTAGGCGGCACCGCCCACGACTGCGGGCAGCACGATCTCGGTGGACTTGGACTGGATCATGACATCCGGGTCGATGTAGCGGATGTAGCTGACGTAGAAGAAGCCGACCAGACCGGCAATGATAGCCGAAATGACAACGGCAATGACCTTGTACTTGGTGGGGTTGATGCCGATGGCGGCGGCTGCGTCCTCATCCTCGCGGATGGTGCGCAGCGCAAAGCCCAGCTTGGAGCGACCGATCTTCTTCATGATAAGGTAGACACCCACCATCATGATGAAGCCGATGTAGTAATACGGCACCTTGCTGGTAAAGCGGAACTGCGCAAAGGAGTCCTTGCCGAAGGGCAGGCCCACACCGGATGCGCGGCCGAAGAACTCCGAGTTGATGATGAACTGACGGATGGACTCGGCAAACGCGATGGACACCAGCGTGAAGTAGGGGCCGCGCAGGATCAGGCTGGGGAAGAAGATGACTCCGGCCACAACGCCCACAACGAGCATATCCAGCACAGCGGCCACCCAGGGGTTCATGCCCGTCTTTGTGACCACCAGACAGCACACATAGGCACCCAGACCCATGTAAGCGGCCAGACCCAGCGAGTTCTGGCCGGTGATGCCGCCCAGAATGTTCCATGCCATGGACAGGGTGGACATATAGAAGGTAAGAACGAAAATGTTGATGATGTAGGGTTTATCCACGACCAGCGGGATCGCTGCGAAGATGGCGATGATGATAGCCAGAACGATCGCCAGATTGCGGTGATAGGTTTTAACTGCTTTTCTGGTATCCATCTTATCGCCTCCTCAGAATCATGACCTGACGCACGACCAGAATGATGATGAAGGTGACGAACACGATCATATCACTGTAGGACGGGCTGATGAACAATGCACTCATCTGCTCCAGCAGGCCCAGGAAAATACCGGCGAAGAATGCGCCGGGGATGGAGCCCAGACCGCCCACGACCACGACGATCAGTGCGCGGAAGCCGAAGCTTGCGCCTGCGGTGGGATAGATGGTGTAGAACTGGGTGAGCAGAGAACCGGCGATACCGGCCAGAGCAACACCCAGACCATAGGTCAGGATGTAAATTTTCTTGACGTTGATACCCACGACCTCAGCACCAATGGGGTTCTGGGATACGGCGCGGATCTGCTTGCCGGTGGTGGAATACTTGAGGAAGGCAAACAGCGCAATCGCGACCACAATCAGGATCAGGAAGCTGATCAGACGGGGCAGCGCGATCGTGACCGGACCCAGCGGAATGTAGGTCTGGGCATAAGGGGTAATGATCTTATAATAGGTGGAACCAAAGATGACCAGAGCGCCGTTGGTGAGCAGCAGTCCCAGACCGACGGTGAGGAACAAAAGGTTCGTAAAGCTCTTGGTCTTGAGCGAAGGGGTGATCAGAGTGGACTGGATCAGCGCACCCAGACCGAACATGAGCACTGCAACGATGGGAAGCGCTACATAGGGGTCCACCCCAAAATAGGTATACAGAACATAGGTGATATACATACCCACCATCAACATCTCGCCGTGGCAGAAGTTGACGATGTTCATAACGCCGAAAATGATGTTCTGGCCCATTCCCATCAGGGAGTAGAAACCGCCCAGCAGGATCCCGTTTACCAGTGCTTGCAAAAAGACTTCCATTGACATCCTCCCGTTCTAAGCATCAGGCGATGGGAACAGATGATGCAAAAACTGCACGCTGCATCCGCCATCGGCCCGTACTCGTGATTGAAAATTGCCCTTGTGGACTCCATTTCCTCCCTTCTGCTCGTACAATTGATATTTCATCTGTATTGTAACGTAAGTGCAGCCTGTATACAAGATATTATTTCTACCAAACTTTGTCATGAATTTATATGGAAAGTGCCAGAACATCCCGGATTTTTTGGCATGCAAGTCAATTTTCGCGGTTAAAAATAGAGGATTGATGTCTCAATGACATAATTTTGTTACTATTTCAGGTCGAAAATCTGCGAAAAAAATGTAGAAAGACCCGGCAGAAGAGCACTTGAACGTGTTCCTCTGCCGGGTCTTTTATCCGTAATCTGGTATGTAGTATTCAAGACGAAGGCGCACCGCCGCCCTGTCTCGGGTTGTGGTTCCCAGCGTATGCTTCACGCCTTGGAGCGGCGTTCGCATCCCGCTGACCACGGCCCCAGCTTCGCTTCCCTGTACTCCCCTTTTTGTCGCTATGCGACATCTTCCCCCGACCGGGGGAAGTCTTTGCTCGCTGGCGGCGGTCAGCTCAGCTGCAATTCCCGTGCGGGTCAAATTAAAAACGCCCTTGCGCAATGCAGCGGTAGCAACCACATTAGACATTCCTACAGGACGGGACCTGCAACAACGACGACCGCGGCCAGTGGCCGATGCAGGGAGGAGTTGTTGGGGCAGCGGCCAGCAAGACGCAAGTGCCGCCCAAGGCACGCGCGGATGCTGGGAGCCGCAACCCGGGGCACTAAAAAAGAGCCCAGTGGGCTCTTTTTTGCCGCCTGCGGGCGGCCGTGTTCCTTCGATTCCTCGTACGGGTTGCATGAAAAAATCCCTGATCCTAAGATCAGGGATTTTATTCATGACCCGTACGGGAATCGAACCCATGTTACAGCCGTGAAAGGGCCGTGTCTTAACCGCTTGACCAACGGGCCTTAGAAATACAGAGCTTCGCTAAAACCTCCGACATCCATCGCCCACTACTGCGGACGACCGTCCCCCTAACCTTAGCGAAACTCTGTAAAAGTGGTAGCGGTAACTGGATTTGAACCGGTGACACTTCGGGTATGAACCGAATGCTCTAGCCAACTGAGCTATACCGCCACATATTGTTTGTGCACTCGAACAGTGCTCTATTATTATACCCACAGATACCCCTTTTGTCAACACATATTTTTAAAAAAATCATATTTTTTCGTATCGTCCAAAATACAAACGAAGATACGCAAAAATCCCGCTTTCCATTGAATAGAAAGCGGGATTTTTCAACCATTTATCCGAACCTTGTGGAAAAGCCGGTCAATTCTTCAACCCTTCTTATGGGTGGGAACCATGACCTTCAGGCCGCCCATATACGGCTGCAGCACTTCGGGAATAGTCACGGTGCCGTCGGCCTGCAGATGGTTCTCCAGGAAGGCGATCAGCATACGCGGAGGTGCCACGCAGGTGTTGTTCAGGGTGTGGGCCAGATAGGTCTTGCCGTCCTTGCCCTTCACGCGGATATGCAGGCGGCGTGCCTGTGCATCGCCCAGATTGGAGCAGGAGCAGACCTCGAAGTACTTCTGCTGGCGGGGGCTCCATGCTTCGATATCGCAGCTCTTCACTTTCAGGTCGGCCAGGTCGCCGGAGCAGCAGTTCAGCTGACGCACCGGGATCTCCATGCTGCGGAACAGCTCCACAGAGTTCTTCCACAGCTTCTCGTACCAGTCAGCGCTCTCGTCGGGGCGGCAGACCACGATCATTTCCTGCTTCTCGAACTGATGGATGCGGTAAATGCCGCGCTCCTCGATGCCGTGAGCGCCCTTTTCCTTGCGGAAGCAGGGGCTGTAGGAGGTCAGGGTCAGGGGCAGAGTGGCCTCGTCCAGAGTCTGGTCGATGAAGCGGCCGATCATGGTGTGCTCGCTGGTGCCGATCAGGTACAGGTCCTCACCCTCGATCTTGTACATCATGGCATCCATTTCCGGGAAGGACATGACACCCTGCACCACGTTGCCGTGCATCATGAAGGGAGGGATCACATAGGTAAAGCCCTTGTTGATCATAAAGTCGCGGGCATAGGCCAGCACAGCCTCGTGCAGGCGGGCGATGTTGCCCAGCAGATAGTAGAAACCGTTGCCGGCCACGCGGCCTGCAGCGTCCATATCGATGCCGTCGAAGCTCTCCATGATCTCGGTGTGGTACGGAATGGGGAAATCGGGCACCACAGGCTCACCAAAGCGCTGTGCTTCCACGTTGTAGGTATCATCCGGGCCGATGGGCACGCTGGGATCGATCATCTGCGGAATGGTGTACATGATCTCCTGAATGCGTGCGGACAGGGTCTCTTCTTCCTTTTCCAGCTCAGCCATCTTGTCGGCATCGGCCTTGACGGCGGCATTGTTGGCATCGATCTGAGCCTGCAGCTCAGCCTTCTGCGCCTCATCGGTGCACTTCTTCAGCTGGCCGAACAGGGGGCCGTTGGCCTTGCTCAGCTTGTTGCGGGCAGCCTTGAGGGCTTCCACTTCCTTCAGGCATGCGCGGTACTTGGCATCCTTCTCGATGACCTCGTCCACCAGCGGGAGCTTTGCATCCTGAAACTTCTTCTTGATGTTTTCCTTGACAGCGTCCGGGTTTTCACGGACAAATTTGATATCAAGCATGATTGACTCTCCTTGCTCTATTTCGGTTCGCACAGAAGATCCCCTCCCCTGTGCCGTTCAAAGACGGTCGCCCGCCTTGGATCGCTTTATTCTTCGTTCTGGTACTGTCCCAGCAGGTTGGCAAAGGCCCGCAGCTGCTCGTCTGAATAGAAATGCACGGTCAGCCTGCCCTTGCCGTCGTGGTAGGCCACGTTCACCTCGCTGCCCAGCACCTGCTTGAGGCTTTCTTCCACCTCCACCGGCAGAGTGCCCCGCGGCTTGGGTTCTCTGGGCTCCTTTGCGGGCTTTGCCAGCTTTTTGCACAGCGCCTCGGCCTGACGCACATTCAACTGGTTGTCTGCAATGATCTGCGCCGCCTGCTCCTGCAGCTCCGGCGTGGGCAGGCTCAGGATCACCTTTGCGTGGCCGATGTTGATAAAGCCGCTTTTCAGCAGTTCCAGCACGTTTTCCGGCAGGTTCAGCAGGCGCAGGCTGTTGGCCAGTGCGCTGCGGCTCTTGCCCAACTTCTGTGCCGCCTGCTCCTGCGTCAGGCCGCAGCGGGTCATCAGCTCCCGGATGCCGGTTGCTTCTTCCACCGGGTCCAGATCCTCGCGCTGCAGATTTTCCACCAGAGCCAGCTCCATGGCCTGCTCGTCGCTGACTTCCTTAATGACCACCGGCACATCGTTCAGCCCTGCCATGCGGCAGGCACGCCAGCGGCGCTCACCCGCCACGATGCTGTAGCCGCCGCGCGGGCGCGGACGCACCGCGATGGGCTGCAGCAGACCATGCTCTGCAATGCTGGCCGCCAGCTCACCCAGCGCCTGTTCGTCAAAGGTCTTGCGCGGCTGTTCCGGGTCCGGTTCGATCTCACGCAGGGGCAAGGTGTCTACCTTTGCACCGGACTCAAAAACCGGGGCGGCATCTTCAAACAGACTGTCCAGCCCGCGGCCAAGTCCTCCTTTTCCTCTTGCCATTCATGTTCCCCCTGAGGTTTAATCTTCCAGAGCATTTTTCGTCTGCTCTGCGACGGGTGCACTTTTGCTGCGGGTCTTCTTGGGCTCGTGCGGGCGGTTGTTCTTGACAAATTCGATTGCCAGATCCATGTACGCTTCGCTGCCCTTGCCCTTGGGTTCATAGAAATTGATGGGCTGGCCGTAGCTGGGTGCCTCCGAAATGCGGATGGAGCGCGGGATGGTGGTCTTGTACACCTTGGAGCCGAAATACTTCTGCACCTGCTCCACCACCTGCACGGTCAGATTATACCGCAGTGAGAACATGGTGAACACCACGCCCTCGATATCCAGATACGGATTGTACTTTTTGCGAATGGTCTTTAAGGTGCTGATCAGCTCCGAAAGACCCTCCAGCGCGTAATACTCGCACTGCACCGGAATGAGAACGCTGTCGCAGGCACTCAGGCCGTTCAGGGTGAGCAGGTCCAGACTGGGCGGACAATCGATAAAGATGAAGTCATAGTCCTTCTGCACCTCGGCCAGCGCCTTGCGCAGGCGGCTCTCACGAGCGGGCAGGTCGATCATTTCCAGACTGGCACCGGCCAGACGGGTGTTGGAGCCGATGACATCGGTGCGGTACTCGGTCTTACGGATGGCCTCGGATGCCCTCGCCTCACCGATCAGGATCTCGTAGGTTCCCTTTTCCACGCTGCGCTTCGGGATGCCGTAGCCGGTGGTGGTATTGCCCTGCGGATCAAGGTCTACGATGAGCACCCGCTTGCCCAGCGCCGCAACGCAGGACGACAGGTTGACGGCGGTGGTGGTTTTGCCAACGCCGCCCTTCTGGTTCGCAATTGCTACAATTTTTGCCACGCACAATTCTTCCTTCCGGGAAAATTCAATTGTTCCATGTGGAACATTCGCAGTCATGCCCGCCGGTTTCCCGTCCATACAGGCACCTTAACACCTAGTATAGCACATCCAAATCGGTTTTTGAACCATCTGAAGCGTTTTTCCGCTGGATTTTTAACTTTTAGAGGTGGGAAAATCAAAAACTGCACGGTTTCGGGAGACAAAACAAACGATTTTGAATGCGCGCCGGGAAGCTGGCTAGCCCTCTTAGTCAAGTCCTATCGGGCTTGCCAGCTCTCCCAAAGGGAGAGCCCTTGGCATGACGGCAAAGTTTCCGGGCAGACCGCAAAGCTTGCGGGTGCGCTTGCTCCCACTTGGGGGAGCTGTCGCGCAGCGACTGAGGGGCTTCCAATCGGCGGAACACAAAAATCCTTTAGCGAAGCGACTTGGATTTTTTGTATGGAGCCCAACAGCTTTGGGGTTACTAGGGGCGAGCAGCCCCTAGTTCGTGCCTCCCGCGCCTCGAAAGTAGCGGGTGCTTTTCTGGTTCTCTTTTGGCACGCAAAAGAGAACGTACCCGGCGGCAATGCTTTAGCAAAAGGCATGAAACTTTAAACACGCGACTACGCTCTGCACGGGAGTTTTCTGTTCCACATGGAACAATTTTACCGTTCGGCGGCGGTGGTTGGGATGCGCACCGTATATTCGATATACCCGTCCTTCTCCTCCCGGTGGGCAGTGGCGGGCACACCATTATCGGTCATCAGACGGATGGCATGGTCGATGGTGTTCACAAAAATACGCACATCCTTGACCATCGAGATGCGGTGCCTGCCTTTTGCAGGGGTGTTCAGCAGCTGTTCAATGTAGAGGTCGGTCTGCCGGGCATTCATACGACGTTTGGCAATGTTGATCAAGGCTTCGCTGCGGCGGTTTTCCGGCAGACGCAGCACCGCCCGGGCGTGGCGCTCGGTGAGGCTGTTGTCCAGCACGAACTGCCGCTGGTCGGCGTTCAGCTGCAAAAGCCGCAGCTTGTTGGCAAGGGTGGGCTGCGCCATGCCCAGACGCTTGGCGGCTTCGGCCTGGGTGCAGTCCCACAGCACCATCACATCCTTTAAGCCCTGCGCCTGCTCAAATGGGTTCAGGTCGGCCCGCTGGATGTTTTCCAGCAGGCCCAGCGCGGCGGTGCGCTCATCGTCGTAATCACAGAGGATGGCAGGGATGGTGTTCATTTTAGCAAGGCGGCAGGCACGGAGCCGCCGTTCCCCGGCTACCAGCTCGTAGCCGCCATCCGACACTTTTCGCACCGAGATGGGCTGCAGCAGACCATTTTCTCGGATGCTCTGGGCCAGCGCAGCCAGCTCCTGCTCGCTGAACTCCCGCCGTGCTTGAAACGGCGACGGCCTGATCTGATCGATGGGCAGGAAATAAATTTTGCCCGCCTGCTTTTTGCGTTCAAACATGGGTACACGGCTCCTTTCGCGTGGTGGATGGGTTTTGTTTTTCACATTTTCCCGGGAAAGCGTGGAAAACTCAGGCTTCAGGCACAGTGTATCACACAAATAAAAACCCTGCCAGAAGTTTCGTTCGGCAGGGTTTTGCAAAATTCTATCGATATTCCGTTATTTCAACGGGCTTTTCGCAATTTTTCCGCCGTTTCTGGGGTAGGCTGTCGGAGTCTGCGAAATCTTTTTGCACAGGATCAGGGTGCGGGTATCGCCGCCCGGCAGGTGCAGGGTGCGGGTCTCACGGTATTCACCGCCCAGCTTTTTGATGGCACCGCGCGCTGCGGCCAGTTCTTCCTCACCGGAAGAGCCTTTCATGGCGAGGAAATTGCCGCCCACCTTTACCAGCGGCAGACAGTATTCGGCCAGCATGGGCAGCGCAGCCACTGCACGGGCCGAGGCCAGATCGAACTGCTCACGCCACGCCTTGCGGGCGGCTTCCTCGGCGCGCTCCTTTGCAAACTCCACGCCGGTCAAGCCCAGCTGGGCACAGGCGTACTTCAAAAACTCCACCCGCTTGCCGGTGGGCTCCATCAGGGTCAGCTCCAGTTCCGGCTTGTAGATTTTGGTCACGATGCCCGGGAAGCCTGCGCCTGCGCCCACATCCACCATGCGGCCCGCCACTTCCGGCTGGCTGGCAAACAGCAGGCTGTCGAGGAAGTGCTTATCCTCGATCCCCTCGGGGTCGGTGATAGCGGTCAGGTTGACCTTCTGGTTGTAGTCCACCAGAATTTCGGCAAAGGCGTCCAGCTGGTCCAGCTGGGTGCCGGTGAGAGTGATGTTCCATGTGGAACATTTTGCTTCAAGGCGCGGTTTATCGATCATACGCAGGTTTTCCTTTCTGTTATTCGCCGGTCAAGTGAACGAAGATCGGCTCGTGGTGCACGGCAGGCAGGAAAGTTTCCAGCACATCTGCCGTTCGCAGCTTGAGCGAGGAGGTGTTGATGCATGGGTGGCAGCCGAGGTACTCCCCTGCCTTTATGTCCTCATCCATCAGCAGCTGCACCTTATTTTCAGCATCATTGGCAAGGCCCATAATGGAGGATGAGCCGGGCGTGCAGTCCAGATACTGCTCCATATCCTCGGGCGAGGCAAAGCTCAGGCGGGCAATGCCCAGCTGATGGGAAAGCTCTTTGGTTTTGAAGGGCTTGTCCCCGGGCATCATGAGCAGATAGAAGTTCGTCTTCTGCCGGTTGCACAGGAACAGGTTCTTGCACACGGTGGCATTCAGGCAGGCATCGATCACATGGCAGTCCTCCATGGTGTCGGCCTTCATCCAGCCGTGGTCGGTGCGCCAGAATTGGATGCCCAGCTTGTCCAGCAGGTCATAGGTACGGATCTCTTTTTCCAGCCGCCCGGTGCAGTCGGCAGGACGGCCCTCGTAAAGCTTCAGTTCTTCCATTGGTTGCAGCTTCTTTCTATGTTTAACGATTTTAAATGCCCTCCGCGTTGCTCTGGGCAAATTCATCGGAAAAATTATTTTTATATTTGCAAATCAGGAAAATCTGCGGATTTTCCTGATTTGCTTTTTCACACGGAAAGTCGTAATGGTAAACGGCATCTACTGCTGCTGACTCCCTGCGGGAGCATTCACGCAGCAGAAAATGCACAAGCTTATCCGCACGGCGCGTCGCGCAAGCGACTCGAAATCGGCGGAACACAAAAAATCCTCTAGCGAAGCGACTTGGATTTTTTGTATGGAGCCCATCTTCTTTGGGATTATTAAGGGCGAGTAGCCCTTAATTCGTGCCTCCCGCGCCTCGAAAGTAGCGGAGACCTTGCCGCGCTGAACACGCGGCATTTGCTTTGCAAACCGGTCTGCGGCTTAAAAGCCCCACTGGGGCTTTCATGCCCTGTGGGCACCGCCGTCCTTTCTGGTTCTCTTTTGGCACGCAAAAGAGAACATCCCCGGCGGCGATGCATTTTGCAAAAGGCATGAAGCCCGCCCCACACGAATACTCTCTGTGCTGGAAGCAGCTTACTTCCTCGCTGCCAGTGCAATGCTCAGCTGCGCCACGTCGGAGGGCGATACGCCCGGGATGCGCCCCGCCTGACCGAGGTTCTTCGGCCGGATGCGGGCCAGCTTTTCGCGGGCTTCCAGTGTCAGGCCGGTCAGGTCGGAATATTCAAAATCATCTGGAATCAGGGTCTTTTCGTGCCGGGCCACATCCCGGATCATCCGATCCTGCCGGGCAATGTAACCCGCATACTTGATCTCAGTCTCCAGCCGCTCGGCCAGCATGGGGGTGATCTGCTCTCCCCAGCCGATCATACCCGCCAGCAGCGGATAGCTGATCTCCGGGCGGCGCAGCAGCTCTTCCGCAATGCCGCCCTCGGCAGCAGGGGCAAGACCGGCCGCTTCCATGGCGGTGCGCAGGTCGGCGGTGCGCAGATGCGTCTCGTGCAGGCGGCGGCGCTCCGCTTCCAGAATGCTCTGGGTGTGCTGGTACTTGGCCCAGCGGTCATCCCGCACAAGGCCGTATTCCCTGCCGATGGGGGTCAGCCGCTGGTCAGCGTTGTCCTGACGCAGGGTCAGGCGGTACTCGCTGCGGCTGGTCATCATGCGGTAGGGGTCCATGACCCCTTTGGTGACCAGATCATCTACCAGTGTGCCCAGATAGCTGGTGTGGCGCGGCAGAATGAGCTGCTCTTTGCCCAGCGCATTGCGGGCGGCGTTCAAACCTGCCAGCAGGCCCTGGGCGGCGGCTTCCTCGTAGCCGGAGGTGCCGTTGAACTGACCCGCACCGTACAGTCCCCGCACCACCTTGCTTTCCAGCGTGGCTTCCAGACTGGTGGGGTCCACGCAGTCGTACTCGATGGCGTAGGCCGGGCGCATGATCTCGATGTTCTCAAAGCCCTTAATGCTGCGGTAGAAGGCGTTCTGCACATCCTCCGGCAGGCTGCTGGAGGCACCCTGCAGATACATCTCTTCGGTGTTCTCGCCGCAGGGCTCCACAAAAATGGGGTGACGATCCTTGCCCGCAAAGCGCACCACCTTGTCCTCGATGGAGGGGCAGTAGCGCGGGCCAACGCCCTCGATCATGCCGCCATAGAGCGGGCTGCGCTGGATGTTATCCAGAATGATCCTGTGGGTCTCGGGGTTCGTGTAGGCGATCCAGCACTCCACCTTGTTGTGCATGGGGGCATCGGTCATAAAGCTGAAGGGCTGCAGCTCATTGTCCGGGTCGCCGGGCTGACATTCCAGCTTGGAAAAATCGATGCTGCGGCGGTGCACCCGGGCAGGGGTGCCGGTCTTGAACCGGCGCAGCGGCAGACCGGCGGCCTTCAGGCTGTCGGTCAGGGCGTTGGCGGCGTGCATCCCGTCCGGGCCGGAGGCGTACCACGCATCGCCCACAAAAATTTTGCCGCCAAGGTTCGTGCCGGTGGCAATGACCACGCATTTGGCGCTGTATTCCCCGTTCAGCTGGGTCACAACGCCCTTCACACGGCCGTTCTCGGTCTCGATGCTCACGACCTCAGCCTGATGGATGGCAAGGCCGGGCGTGAGTTCCAATGCATGCTTCATATATTCATGGTAGCGCTTGCGGTCGGTCTGCACACGCAGGGCGTGCACCGCCGGGCCTTTGCCCTTGTTGAGCATCCGGCTCTGCAGATATGTGGCATCTGCAGCAAGGCCCATCACGCCGCCAAGCGCATCCAATTCACGTACCAGCGTGCCTTTTGCTGTTCCGCCAATGCTGGGGTTGCAGGGCATGTTGCCAATGGCATCCAGACTCATGGTAAACACGGCCGTTCTCGCGCCCAGCGTTGCGGCGGCGTGAGCTGCCTCGATGCCGGCATGACCGGCACCGATGACGATAACGTCATAATTTCCTAAGTGGTTCATATACTTTTCCTTGGTTTTTCTCTTATTTTCCCACGCAGAAACGTTCAAACACCTGTTCGATCACAGCTTCCGAGGCGTTCTCACCGGTCAGGTCGCACAGGGCGGCCAGTGCGTCGTCCACACAGACGGAAACGGCATCCAGCCCAAAGCCGCCTGCGGCAGCATCCAGTGCACCGGCCACAGCGTCCCGCGCACGCAGTGCGGCGGAAAGCTGACGCTGGCCGGACAGACTGGCGGCATGGGGGTCGATCTGGCTGGTACCCAGCAGGCGGGCCACCGCAGCGGAGATCACCTTGCGGCTCTCCTCCTCCTGACAGCACACCGGCAGCACCATGGCAAAGCAGGGTGCTATGAACTCTGCGTCAAATTGCGTTGGTTTATCCTCTTTGTTGATAAGTGCAATGGCTGGACGGCCTGTGCAACGCTGTGCAAGCTCCAGATCTTCCCGCGTGGGCGGCTCAGAGCCATCGAACACAGCCAGGATCAGGCCTGCCTCCTCCAGCTTTTTCCAGCTGCGGCGGATGCCCTCGGCTTCAATGGCATCTTCGGTCTCGCGCAGACCGGCGGTATCGAACAGATTCAGCTGGATATCCCCCAGCTGTACCGCCTGCTCCACCACATCACGGGTGGTGCCAGCCACCGGCGTGACGATGGCCCTGTCGAACCCGGCCAGCAGGTTGAGCAGTGTGGATTTGCCCGCATTTGGTCTGCCCACAATGGCGCAGTCCACACCTTCGCGCAGGACGGTATCCGCCTGATAATTATGGATCAACTCGTCCAGCTCTGCCTTTACCCCACTCAGTACGCGGTGCAGATGGTCACCGTCCAGCTCCGGCACATCCTCTTCGGGAAAATCCACCCATGCGGCAAGGTGAGCCTGAATGGCGGTAAGCGCTTCCTTCTGGGCACTGATCTTCTTTGCCAGCGCACCGCCCAGCGCGGCATTGGCCAGCGCGGCACCCTGACGGCCATCCGCCGAGATCAGATCCATGACGGCTTCGGCCTGCGTCAGACCCAGCTTACCGTTCAGGAACGCGCGGCGGGTGTACTCGCCGCGCGCGGCAGGCTGAGCACCGGCAGCAAGACAGGCGTCCACCAGACGGCGGGCCACGGCGCTGCCGCCATGGCAGGAAAGCTCAACCACGTCCTCGCCGGTATAGCTGTGGGGCGCGCGGAAAAACAGGGCCACCCCCTCATCAAAGGCTTCGTCCCCTTCCCGGAATGTGCCGTACATGGCGGTGTAGCCTTTGGCATCCTCCACCTTTTTTGCGGCGTTGGCCGGGCGGAACACCCGGGCTGCTATGGGATAGCTCTCCGCACCGGAGAGCCGCACGACGGCAATACCGCCTGCGCCCGGCGCTGTTGCAATGGCTGCAATGGTCGTTTCCTGCATGGTTTTCCTTTCAGCGTCCCTGCTGCTCTCGCAGGACGCGGTAATGCTCTTCCTTATCAAGATACATCCGCTTTTCTGCCTTGCGGCACAGCGCACCGACATCGATGCCGCCCGCACTCTCGGTGGCAACCCCCACGGCCACCGAGTAACCCGCGCTGCCCACGATGGAGACAAAATCCTTTACACATTTGCGCACAGCCGGATCCTGCCGGTCCGTCACATAGGCTAAAAATTCATCGCCGCCAATGCGGTAGCAGTTGTTTTTGCCAAACATTTCCCGTATTTCCAGCGCCACCACCTGCAGCATCCGGTCACCTTTGTCGTGGCCTTCGCTGTTGTTCAGGTCATGCAGGCCGTTCACATCCATATAGATGCAACTCAGCGACACCGAGCAGCGGGAAGCCCAGTCCTCCCGCTCCCGTTCGTAAGCATTGCGGTTCTTCATGCCAGTAAGGATATCAAAACTGGCGATCTCGCGCATCCTTTTGCGGGAGAGTGCGTTCTGGTACATGGTGATCATGGTAAATGTGGAAATGATGCAGGAGATCACCCCAAAAAACACCGCATTGACGATATCCACCGTTACGGTGCGGCCGCTTTCAAACACGACCACCATCCCGATAAAGATGCCGTCAAACAGAAGCACATTGGCAATGTGCTGGATGGGCGGCATCATGAACAGCAGTGGCACCGCCAGCAAAAATGCAATGAAGGTGACAGAAAGCTCTTCCGGCGCGTGCACCGCTTCCGCAATGCCCAGCGCATACAACATAGCTGCAAAGGCATACATCAGCCACCGCAGAAGCAGGCCGTTTTGATCCGGGAACATCAGATCCACAACACGCAGGCCCGCGCACACCACAAGGGCGATGCAATAGAACAGGCTGTGCTCTCGCAGAACACCGATCCCTCCCGACAGGCAGGTGATTGCAAACAACAGGCCGCACGCCATGTTCAGGTACACATGCATCTTTCTGCGGTTCTCTTCCTCGATCTCCGGCTGACAGTCCCTGTAATCCTGCACTTCCAGCCCGCTATAACACAGGAGCTTTTGGATCTGGTTCAATGCTGTCTGCCTTCTTTCTGCAAGATCCCTGTGATCCTTTTTCTTTCAAAAAAGATACCAATACTTTTTTATTGTACCACGAAAATTCACAGAATGATACTGTTTTTCAACCATTTCCCGGGAAAAGGTTGAAAAAAGCGTCTTCTTTTACGCAAAAGGGGCCTTCCGGCCCAAACCGGAAAGCCCCTGTTTTTACAGAGATCTGTTTTTTAGAACTTGGCGATATCCGCCGTGGTGATGGCCTTGCCGGGCAGCGTGCGTGCATCGGCGTTCTCATTCAGGGCCAGCTTGCCATCGCGCAGCAGCTGCACAGCCTTCTGGTGATCGGCAGCCTTCCAGTTGTTGCCCACGATCTTCCAGTTGTTGTTCACGTGCGGCTCAATGGTGCCGCCCTTCACGGTGCGGATGTACTCGCCCAGCAGCTCGCGGATGCCGCCCACGTCGCCGCGCACATCGATCTCCAACAGCTTGGGCAGCTCTTCGCCCGGCAGGAAGATGTCCGCAGCCGTCAGCAGCTGGGTGGTTGCGCGGTAGTTGTTCACTGCCACCACAAAGGTGTCGGTGTCCTTTACGGCCTTGCCGTTCGGCCACTTGAGGTTCTTGATGCGGTGGCCCGGCTCCTTGGAGATGTCCAGCTCATAATTGACGCCCTCAAAAGCATCGTACAGGTAGTAGCGCACCGAGGGGTCAAAGGCAATGGTCACTTCATCCGGCTTCCATGTCTTGAAGAAGGCAGCAGACCACTCCATGAAGCGGCGCAGCTGCTCGCCGGTCATCTGCAGCTTGTACAGGGTGTTCTGGTAGGTGTAGATGCTGGCCATATCACACTTGCGGATGGTGCCCGCGCGCATCTGGGAGGTCATGGAGGTCAGGGCGGTAGCAGAGACCTGCGCACCGGTGTAGTACATCTGCACTTCGTTGATGAAGTCCAGCAGCGCGGTATCCTGCACCATGGCCTGCGGCAGGCAGTCGATCTCATTTTCGGGGGCCAGATCGCCGCCCTTCAGCTCGCCAATGGGGGTAACAGCGTCTTCCTTGGCGCGGGTGTCGTAGGAGGCCAGCAAAGCGGTCAGCTCCGGATCGGGCTCGTACTCCTTGATCTGCAGGTTTTCAGAGGTGCGGTTCACGACCTTCCACTTACCGTCCAGCTGGCGCTCCAGATAGACGTGGATCTCGGACAGGGTGGCACCGGCGTTCTTGTTCTCCACCACCAGCACGTTGTTGATCATCATGTTGGGGATGCTCCTGTGGCCGTGGCCGCCCACGATCACATCAAACTCCGGGCAGGCATTTGCCAGATCGGTAACGCCGGAGCCGTACACACCGTACTCGTTCTCGGTATCCATGTGCATGACGCCGATCAGAACATCCACCTGATCCTTGATCTTATCAATGATCTTGCGGCTCTCGTCCACGGGGTTGGTGACAGTCCAACCCTCCAGATTCTTGGCATCCCAGCGGGTGATGTTGGGCGTGACCATGCCGATGACACCGATCTTGACGGTGCCCTTCTTGATGATGGTGTAGCCGTCGGCCAGCGGGGTGCCGTCCGGTGCGTAAACGTTGCCGGTGAGCACCTTGGCCTTCTGTTGTCCCATGACCTTTTTCAGCACATCCATGCCGTAGTTGTACTCGTGGTTGCCGGTGGTCCAGATATCATAGCCGATGGCATTCATGGCAGCGACCATGGGATGCAGGTCATCGTTCAGGAACAGCTCTGCGGAGTTGGCCTGAATGGTATCGCCTGCATCCACCACCAGCGTGTTCCGGGTGCGGCACTGCTTGATGGCGGTCGCCTGCTGGGCCACACTGCCGGAAGCATCTGCCTTATTGGCGGCATAGTCCCATGGATCGAACTTGCCGTGGGTATCGCTGGTGGCAAGGATCTGCAGATCCATGCTCCACAGGGACTTGATATCACAGGCGGCTGCAGAGGGTGCCATGCAGCTGGCGGCTGCGATGGTCGCGGATGCCCCTGCACCACGCAGGAAGCTGCGGCGGGAGATCTTGTTCTGAGCCATAGTTGATTACCTCTCTTTTCATCATTCTGTCTGTTCCTCACGAACAGAACGCTCTTGACTACAGTATAAATCCTTGACCAATTGTTTTACAATTGCCATTTAAGAGAAAGATTTCGGCAAAAAACAGGCAGGTTCTCCAAATTTTGAGAAGAATGACTTTTTTCGTGCTCAGTATACCGCAACAGCGGCCCGCCCCGAAACCACCTTGGCATCAGGTTTTGGTAAAATCCTTTTTGCGTGAAAAAAGGTCTCCGGAAAATCCGCAGATCTTCCGGAGACCCTGATTTCAAAAGTAATTCCGCATTACAGCTCGATCTTGCCAAAGCTGAAATCGGCAAAATCGTCCACGCGCTCGGTGCGCTTGGGTGCTACCGGTGCTGCATTCTCTGCATCACGGGGTGCATAGGTGCGCTCTGGCACGCCGGAAGGCCGCGGGCCGCGGGGTGCACCATTGCGGCTGCCACGGTAGCCGCCGCGGCTTCCATTGCGGTCGCCGTGGTCGGAACGGTTTCCTCCGCGATAACCGCCGCCGCTGCGCGGACCGCCGGGACGACGGCCATTGCCGCGTCCGCCGCGGGGACGGCGCTCACCATAGGTGTTCTCGGTCTGTGCATCGGGTGCGGTGGAGTAGATGACCACACGGCGGTCACGGCCTTCGCCCTTGCTCTCGCTGCGCACGCCCTCCATCTTGCTGATGGCAGAGTGGATGATGCGGCGCTCGTAGGGGTTCATGGGCTCCATGGCAAAGCTGCGGCCGGTCTTGCGCACCTTGGCACCAATGCGCTGTGCCAGTGTGGTCAGGTCGCTCTCGCGCTTGTCGCGGTAGCCGGCCACATCCAGACCCAGCTTGATGTAATCGCCCTCCAGACGGTTTGCCACAAGGCTTGCCAGATAGGAAAGGCTCTCCATGGTCTCGCCGCGGCGGCCGATGAGGGCACCCAGCTTTTCACCGTCCAGACGGATGATGGTAGCTTCGCCCTTCTGCACAGCGCTGAAGGTGACATTCTCCACGCCCATCAGGGCAATGACCTCACGCAGATAGTCCACAGCAGCCTTGACCTTAGCGTTCTCTTCGATCACGATGGGGACTTCCGGCTCCTCTTCCTCGGCAGCGGGCTGCTCTGCAGCAGCTTCTGCAGCGGGGGCAGCAGGCTCTTCGGCCTTTGCTTCCGGCTGTTCTGCCACAGCGGCAGGCTCCTCTGCCACGGGAGCGGCCTTGACAGCCTCCTGCACGGGAGTCTTTTTCTCAACAACAGGCTCAGCGGGTGCTGCAGCCGGAGCGTCCGGCTCCTCCACGCTCACGCACACCTTGGCGGGGGTGAGCTTCAGGCCCAGAAAACCAGTCTTCTGGGGCATTTCCAGCACTTCGCAGCTGACATTCAGATCATCGGCCTGCACGCCCAGCAGAGCGCAGGCTTTTGCGCGGGCTTCATCGACCGTTTTGCCGGTCGCTTCCTGCTTACGGATCATAACCGTTCATCCTCCTCTTATTCTTTATCCTGCTTGTTCAGCTCGCTCAGCGGCACGGTGCGCTCGTCCTTGTAGCGTTCCTCGTCCAACCGGCGGGCATACTCCAGACGGTGCTTGTTCATCTCGCTGGCAGAAAGGTTCTTTTCCGTGGTCTTGCCGGTCTTGGGATCGGTGACCTTGACGGTAGTGTTCTTCACACCGCGTTTTTCCTGCTTTTTCTTTTCTGCGATCTGCGCTTCGATCTCCTTGCGCATCTTCTCGGGGTCGTACACCTTGCGCATGACCTGAGTCTGCACGGTCATCACGATGTTGGAAATGACGTAGTACAGAGAGAATGCCAGAGGATAGGTGAAGCAGAAGAACAGGTACATCAGCGGCATCATATACATGGTCAGCTTCATGCTGCCCTGCATCTGCTGGCCGCTGGCCTTCATGCTGATATGGGTGGACAGGAGCATGGTGATGACCGACAGCAGCGGCAGCACGATGTCCAGAGAAAGGCCCAGCTTGGGGATGCGGGTCAGGTCGATGCCGAGGAAGTTCATGTGCTGGCTGAACTCGGTAATGGTAGCGATCTGCTCGGCGCTGAAGCAGCCCAGCACACCGCCGTTGCCAGCAACTACCTGTGCGATGATGTTGGTATCGCGGGTGATGGCGGTAAAGGCGACGCCGGAGGCGGTCAGGGCCTCACCGGCGGCGGTCAGAGCCGCAGCGCTGATGTGGAAGATGCGCTCCAGCGGATTGTACACGACACCGATAACGCCGAACATGACAAGGAAGTTCAACAGCATGGGCATGCAGCCTGCGGTGGGGTTATAGCCGTAGTCCTGCTGCAGCTTGAGCATTTCTTCCTGCTGCTTTTCGGGCTTGTCCTTGTACTTGGTCTGGATCTCCATCATCATGGGCTGGAAGGCCGACATTTTAGCCATGCTCTTCTGCTGGCTCAGCTGCAGAGGGATCTTGACGATGTTGATGAGCAGCGTGAAGATGATGATGTCCCAGCCGTAGCTCGGGAGCAGCTTGTAGATCCACTCCATGACATAGCCGAGAGGACCGCTCAGGATGTAAAAGAAGTTCATACCTTTGTCCATTCTGCCCCGTCTGTGGCACGGGACTTGTTATTTTTTATCGTAGGACACGCTGCCCACAGTGCACCGCGTCACAAGAAGCATATTTACTTTTCCACCTTTTGCTTGTGCCGTGTGGAAAACAGCTTTGCGGGCTGCAGCCGGCGGGCAGGGTTCTGCCAGCGGCCCGGCTCCGGCACCGGGTCAAAGCCCCATTTGCCGAGGGGATTGCACCGGGCGATGCGCCATGCCCCCAGCAGGATGCCCTTTACGCACCCATGGGTCATGATGGCCTGCATGGTGTAGTTGCTGCAGCTGGGCGTAAAACGGCAGCTGCGGCCGATCCATGGGCTGAGAGTGTACTGGTAGGCCCGGATGGGCACGCACAGCGCGCGGCGGCAGATGTACTGCAGGCGGTTCATGCGTCCGGCTTTTCCGCCTGTGCCCTGCGTGCCGGGGGCACAGTGGCAGGGGGCGGCGCATCCGGCCGTTTGGCCTTATCCGGCAGACCGGCCTGTGCAAACAGCTTTGCCACAACGCTGCTCAGCTGCCAGCTCTTCAGCCGCGGGGTCATACCGCGGGCTACAAAGATCAGATCGTAGCCGCCGATGTTGTAGTCCAGATGCTCGTCGATGGCCGCCTTCATCACGCGGCGGGCGCGGTTGCGCTGCACGGCGTGGCCGATCTTTTTGGTGGCGGTCAGGCCCACGCGGGTCTTTTTGCTGCGGGTCTTGAGCACATACATCACAAGACCGGGGTTCACATAGGATTTGCCGCGGGCATACACTCTGCCAAACTCGCTGTTGCGGCGGATGGGACGATAGCGCATGATTCCGCGCCTCCTTTCTGTGGCTGAGAACACGCCCCGAAGGGTGCATTCTTCAGCCAGTATATCAAAAATTTTTCGACTTTGAAAGCCCATGCGGGCATTTTTACGAAAATTCTTTCAATTTTCAAAAAAAAATAAGACCGCTAATCCAATATCAGCGGTCTTTTGTGCGCATATTCATTTCTGCGCCGGATCCCGTCATAAAAGGCCGGATCAGACAGTCAGGCTCTTGCGGCCCTTTGCACGGCGAGCATTGATGACCTTACGGCCGTTCTTGGTGCTCATGCGGGTCAGAAAGCCATGAACTTCCTTGCGCTGACGCTTCTTGGGCTGAAAAGTTCTCTTCATGGTTGTATCCTCCGTAAAAACTTATCCCCGGTATGGGGTCTGATGTGGTCCCAGATTGGGGACAGGCTTGCAATTCAACAGTATATCGCATAGTATGGCGTTCTGTCAAGCATTTTTTTCGCTTTCCTTCAAACTTTTTTGTGAAAAGATTTTCAACTTTTTCACCATTCTGCCGTGGAAAACTCTTTTGCCACAAGATATTGTGGCCCTGTTTTGCCCATGCCACAACGGCCGTGCAGGGGCTTTTCTTATGTATTATAAATTACATTATAGAAATATGGACGCACAGCGTTTTTTGTGGTATACTAACCTAGTATCAGCAGCATTGTTGAAAACTTTAACGGAGTGGATGTTTTATGGATTCTTTTAAGGACGTTTTAGAGGCCGCCCAGGCGTACTGCAAAACGCAGATGGCCGAGCCGACCTATAATCTCTATATCGACGGACTGGAGCCGATCAGCTTTGAGGATTCCAGCCACATCACCCTTTCGGTGCGCAACGACTTCATCTGCAAGATCGTGACGGACCGCTACCTTGGCCTGCTCAAGGAAGCCTTCAAGACCGTGCTGGGCTTCGACGTGGACATCACGCTGGTGGTGCCCAGCACGCCGCCCCACGAGGTGGTGCTGGCCCAGCAGTACGAGGCGAACCCCGCCTCCCCGCAGGGCAACTACGAGTTCACATTTGAAAACTTCATCAAAGGCCCCTCCAACCAGTTTGCGTTTGCTGCTGCACAGGCGGTTGCGGCCAATCCTTCCGGCGCATACAACCCGCTGTTCATCTACGGCGGCTCCGGCCTTGGCAAGACCCATCTGCTCACGGCCATCCAGACCGAGATCAAGCGCACCCACCCCGATTTCGTCATCATGTACGTTACCTGCGAGCAGTTCACCAATGAGCTGATCGCCGCCATCCGCGCCGGCAGCACCGAGGACTTCCGCATGAAGTACCGCGTGGCAGACCTGCTGCTGGTAGACGATATCCAGTTCATCGCCGGCAAGGAGTCCACGCAGGAGGAGTTCTTCCACACCTTCAACTCCCTGCACGATGCCCACAAGCAGATCGTCATTGCCTCCGACCGCCCGGCCAAGGAGATCAAAAGTCTGGAAGAGCGTCTGCGCACCCGCTTTGAGTGGGGCCTGACCGCCGATGTGCAGCCGCCGGATTTTGAGACCCGCGTGGCCATCGTCAAGCGCAAGGCAGAGCTTTTGCATCTGGACCTGCCCGAGGATGTGGCCGAGTTCATTGCCAACCACCTGAAGAACAACATCCGCCAGCTGGAAGGCGCTGTAAAAAAACTGAACGCCTACTACATGCTGGAGGGCATCCAGCCGGTCATCAGTGTGGCCCAGAATGCCATCAAGGACATCCTCAACGAGACCCAGCCGGTGCCCGTGACCATCGAGAAGATCATCGGCGAGGTGTCCCGCACCTTCAACGTCTCCCCTGCCGATATCCGCGGCACCAAGCGCAACGCCAACGTTGCCTCTGCCCGCCGTGTGGCCATCTACATCCTGCGCGAGGTCACCGGCATGAGCATGGAAGAGATCGGCCGTGAATTCTCCGGCCGTGACCACTCCACCATCGTCTACTCCCTCAAGACCATGGAGCGTGACATGAAGAACGACCAGCACCTGCGCGAGACCGTGAGCGACATCATCAAGAACGTGAAGGCCTGACCGCAGAAATCGTGCAAAAGTCGTACTCATTTATGGGTGAAACCCCAAAATATGGGGAGAAAACGGAACAAAACGGGGAAAAAGAACCTATATCTTGTGGTAAAAACGCAAACCTTTCCACACTTTCCACAGAGTTTTCAACATTCAACCTCCGTTCTCCACATGGTCTGTGGAAAGAAAGACCTATCCCAACCTTTCCACGATCCATTCACAACACATTCACAACCCCGTGGAAACCAAAACCCCCGCATTCCGACAAGGCTTTTCGGGGTTTTCCACAAGTTCCCCACCCCCTACTACGGTTACTACAACAAGTTCAATAAGATAGACCGGTTCTGAAACTATTTTCAAACACAAAACAACATCAGAAACGAAAAACAAAGGAGAGAATTCAGTTTGAACATCGTATGTGATAAAGTTCTGCTGAGCGCAGCCATCGATGGTGTGTCCAAAGCCGTCACCATGCGTTCTGCCATCCCTGTGCTGGAAGGCATCCTGCTGAAAGCCGAAGGCTTCCAGCTCAACCTCACCGGCTACGATCTGGAAATGGGCATCGTGACCACCATCGAAGCCAATGTCAAGGAAGCCGGCGAGGTGGTGCTGAATGCAAAGCTGCTCAGCAGCATGATCAGCCGAATGCCCGCCGGTCAGGTCAGCATCCTCTCTGCCGAGAACGGCAAGACCACCATCCAGAGCGGCGTGGTCCAGTTCGAGATCCAGTCCATGCCGGCCAACGATTTCCCCGAGCTGCCCAATACCGGAGCGGAAGAGACCCTGACCATCAAGACCGGCGTGCTGAAAGATATGATCGATCGTACGTTATATGCTGTCAGTCAGGACGAGAAAAAGCCCGCCCACACCGGTGAGCTGTTCGAGATCCTGCCTGACAAACTGACTGTGGTGGCACTGGACGGCTACCGTCTGGCCATCGTGGAACGCCCGGTGACGGCGGTAAAGGATATCCGCATCATCGTGCCCAGCAAGACCATGACCGAGGTCGCCCATCTGCTGCCAAACGACGACGAAGAGCCGGTGCATATCAGCGCCAACCGCCGCTATGTGGTCTTTATGGCCGGCGGCTACACCATCATGAGCCGTCTGATCGAGGGCGAGTTCCTCAACTACCGCAATGTGATCCCCGCCGACAGCCGCACCCGCGTGACCATCGACACCAAGGAATTCATCGAGACCATCGAGCGTGCTTCGCTGATTATTACAGAGCGTTTAAAAAATCCTCTCCGCATCTCCTTTACAGAGGGTAGAGTCGTGGTGCGCTGCCAGACCAACCTTGGCCGCGTGGTGGACGAGTTCAACGCCGACTGCGAGGGCGACGAAGTGGAGATCGGCTTCAACAACCGTTATCTGCTGGATGCGCTGCGCAACGCCCGCACCGAGAAGGTCCGCATGGAAATCAGCGGCCCTCTGAGCCCGGTCAAGGTGCTGCCTGCCGAGGGCAACGACTTTTTGTATCTGGTGCTGCCGGTGCGCTTCAAGAACGATTAAGAGGGCGAAATTATGCAGAAAATTCTCATCCATACGGAATTTATCAAGCTGGATGCCCTGCTGAAATATGCAGGCCTGTGCGAGACCGGCGGCGAAGCCAAGGAGCTGGTGCAGGGCGGTGCCGTGAAGGTAAACGGCGAGGTGTGCACCATGCGCGGCAAGAAGTGCCGTGCCGGTGATGTGATCGAGCTGGACGGCCAGACCGTGGAAGTGGGTCAGGGCCAGTAATGCGTCTGCTTTCACTGGAAGTTGCGAATTACCGCAATATTGAGGCAGCGCAGCTGGAACCGGGCCGGGAGCTGACCGTGATCTGCGGCAACAACGGTCAGGGCAAAACGAACCTGCTGGAGGCCATCTGGCTGCTGACCGGCGGCAAAAGCTTCCGGGGCGGCAAGGATGCCGAGCTTGTGCGCCGCGGAGAAACATTCGCGGTACTGGAGGCCGTCACCCAGCGCACCCGGCAGGAGGATCAGGAACCGGACGAACCGGCAAATGTGCGCATTACGGTGGGCACGCCGGATGCACAGCGCCCCGGCCGGTATGCATCGGTCAACGGCTCTCCGCCCAAGCGGGCGGCGGGCCTTGCGGGCAGCTTTCCGGCTGTGGTGTTCGACCCCGGGCACCTGAGCCTTGTAAAAGGTGCACCGGAAGGACGGCGGCGGTTTCTGGACGCGGCGCTGTGCCAGCTGTACCCCGGCTACCTTGCCACCTACCGCCGCTATGTGCGGGCATTGCAGCAGAAAAACGCGCTTCTGCGTCATTCCGCAGGCGGCACGGAGCGCCCGTGGGCAGAAAAATGCGCCCTGCTGGAAGTGCTGAACCTGGAACTTGCCGCACAGGGCGAGGCCATCCAGAAGCGGCGGCGGGAGTATCTGGCCCTGCTCACACCGCTGGCCTGCGCCAACTATGCCGAGCTTTCCCACGGGGCAGAGCGCATGGCGGTGCGCTATGCCGCCCAGTTTGAGCCGGGCGGGCTGTCCACACTTTTGAAGCAGCGCCAGAACGAAGAGCTGCGCGCCGGGCAGAGCCTGTGCGGCATCCACCGCGAGGACGTTGAGCTGCTGCTGGACGACCAGCCCGCAAAGGTGTTTGCAAGTCAGGGACAGCAGCGCAGCGTGGTGCTGAGCCTGAAAATGGCCGAAGCGGCTGCCGCTGCCCGGATCACCGGAGAGCACCCGGTGCTCCTGCTGGACGATGTGCTCAGCGAGCTGGACGAGGGCCGCAAGCAGTATCTGCTCACCCGCATGAAGGAAAAGCAGACATTCGTGACCAGCTGCGATGATACCGCGTTCCTGAAAACGGACGGCGAAGTGTACCGCATGAACGGCGGTGTGCTGAGCAAAGCATGAAGAAATGATGCAAAAGTACATGCAGCTGCCGGTGAATAAACGGCGTTTTATGCATGAACTGCCAGAATGAGGAAAATACTGTATGTATATTCATCTGGGCCGTGACTACGTGCTGAATGACCGGGACATTATCGGCATCTTCAATCTGGAAACCACCACCATCACCCCCCGGGGCCGGGAGTTTCTGAACTACGCCCAGAAGAACGGCGCGGTGGTGAGCCTTTCGGACGAGCTGCCCCAGAGCTATGTTCTGGCAGACGGGGCCGTGGTGGACACGGTGTATCTTTCGGAGCTGTCGCCTGCTGCCATGCGGCGCAGAGCCGAAAAAATGATCGAGTAAACCAGCCAACAGGCGGAGAATATGCTCTGCTTTTACGATAGATCGAACAAAAATGCAAACATTGAACAAAAGGGAGAAAGGAAATGGCAGAAGAAATCATTACCAGCACAAATGCCGAAACCGCTACCGACCATGAGTATAATGCCAGCGAGATCCAGGTCCTGAAGGGTCTGGAGGCGGTGCGCAAGCGCCCGGGCATGTATATCGGTTCCACCGGCGAGCGCGGCCTGCATCATCTGGTCTACGAGATCGTGGACAATGCCATCGATGAAGCGCTGGCCGGCTACTGCGACCACATCGAGGTCAAGATCCTGAAAGACAACATCATTCAGGTCACGGATAACGGCCGCGGCATCCCTGTGGACATTCAGGCCGATACCGGCCTGCCCGCCGTCACCGTCGTCTACACCATCCTGCACGCCGGCGGCAAGTTCGGCGGCGAGAACTCCGGCTACAAGGTGGCCGGCGGCCTACACGGCGTGGGCGCTTCGGTGGTCAACGCCTGCTCCGAGTGGCTCACCGTCAACGTGCGCCGCGACGGCCACGAGTACGAGCAGACCTTCCGCCGCGGCGACCCGGACGGCCCGCTCAAGTGCATCGGCACCGTAGCCGATGGCGTCACCGGGACCCGGGTCACCTTCAAGCCGGACCCGGAGATGTTCCGGGATACCACCGTGTACGACTTCGACACGCTGGAAAAGCGCCTGCGGGAGGAAAGCTTCCTGAACGCCGGTGTCAAGATCACCCTGACCGACGAGCGTGAGATGTACACTCCCGTACTGGAGGACGGCAAGGAGGGTGAACCCTGCTACCGCACCGAGGTCATGTGCTACGAGGGCGGCATCAAGAGCTTTGTCACCTATCTGGGTGAGAAGCGCAAGCTGGACGTGCTGCACCCCAATGTGATCTACCTCAAGGGCCAGACCGACCGCGGCATGGCAGAGATCGCACTGCAGTACAATTCCAGCTACAACGAGCTGCTGCTGAGCTTTGCCAACAACGTCAACACCCCGGACGGCGGCACCCACGAGGAGGGCTTCAAGAACAGCCTGACCCGCGTGTTCAACGATTATGGCCGCAGCCACGGCCTGCTGAAGGATAAGGACGAGAACCTGTCCGGTGCGGACGTGCGCGAGGGCCTGATCTGCGTGATCTCGGTCAAGCTGCAGGAGGCCGAGTTTGAGGGCCAGACCAAGGCAAAGCTGGGCAATACCGAGATCCGCACCCTGGTTTCCAACATGGTCTACTCCAAGCTGATGGAGTTCTTTGAGGAGAACCCCGGCGTGGCAAAGGCCATTTTTGAAAAAGCCACACAGGCCGCCCGCGCCCGCGCCGCCGCCAAAAAGGCCCGCGAGCTGGTGCGCCGCAAGAGCGCGCTGGAGACCAGCCGGATGCCCGGCAAGCTGGCCGACTGCCGCGAGAAAGACCCCAGCCGCACCGAAATCTTCATCGTCGAGGGCGATTCTGCAGGCGGTTCCGCCAAGATGGGCCGTGATTCTGCCATTCAGGCTATCCTGCCGCTGTGGGGCAAGATGCTGAACGTGGAAAAGGCCCGCGCCGATAAAATTTACGGCAACGACAAGCTGATGCCCGTTGTGCTGGCACTGGGCTGCGGCATTGGTGACGAGTTCGATATCTCCAAGCTGCGCTACGATAAAGTGTTCATCATGGCCGATGCAGATGTGGATGGCTCCCACATCTGCACCCTGATGCTCACCTTCTTCTTCCGCTATATGCGCCCGCTCATTGAGCAGGGCCATGTGTATGTGGCCCAGCCGCCTCTGTTCAAGGTGCAGAAGGGCAACACCATCAAGTACGCCTACAACGATGCCGAAATGGCCGTGCTTTCGCAGGAAATGCCCGGCGCAAAGGTGAACCGCTATAAGGGCCTTGGTGAGATGAACCCCGAACAGCTGTGGGAGACCACCATGAACCCCGATAACCGCGTGATCGTGCAGATCACCATTGACGATGCAGAAAAGGCCGACGAAGCCTTTACCATCCTGATGGGCGATCAGGTGGAGCCGCGCCGCCGCTTTATCGAGACCAACGCCCAGTACGCAAAGCTGGACGTGTAAGAAAACCCTCTCAGGCGCTGACGCGCCAGCTCCCCCGAGGGGGGAGCTTTAGGCAAAAAGATAAACTTTTCCTTCTCACGCAAAAAAAGCTCCCCCTTTTCGGGGGAGCTGGCAATGCCGACAGGCATTGACTGAGAGGGTATGATCCTACGGAGGAAACAATGGAAGAAGATTATGTGATGATACCGGGCAGCGGAACCAAAAAGATCATCCGCGATGTGAAAAAGGAAATCGAGACCGCATTCCTGGACTACTCCATGTCGGTCATCGTGTCCCGCGCCCTGCCCGATGTGCGCGACGGTTTGAAGCCTGTTCACCGCCGCATTCTGTACACCATGCACGAGCGCGGCAATGATCCCAGCCATCCCTACCGCAAATCCGCCGACACCGTTGGTGCGGTGCTGGGTTCCTACCATCCCCACGGCGACGCATCGGTCTACGATGCCATGGTCCGTCTGGCACAGGACTTCTCTCTGCGCTATCCGCTGGTGGATGGTCAGGGTAACTTTGGTTCTGTGGATGGCGACCCCCCGGCTGCCTACCGTTACACCGAGGCCCGCATGAGCCGCATGGCGGTGGAGATGCTGACCGATATCGAGAAGGACACCATCGACTGGGACCCCAACTTTGACGAGACCAAGAAGGAACCCAGCGTGCTGCCCTGCCGCTTCCCCAACCTGCTGGTCAACGGCAGTCAGGGCATTGCGGTCGGCATGGCCACCAACATCCCGCCACACAACCTGAGCGAGGTCATTGACGGCTGCATCGCCTATATCGACGATCCGGACATCGACCTGCCCGGCCTGATGGAATACATCAAGGGCCCGGACTTCCCCACTGCCGGCATCATCATGGGCCGCAGCGGCATCCGCGCCGCCTACGCCACCGGCCGGGGCAAGATCACCCTGCGGGGCCGCGCCACCATCGAGGAGACCAAGAACGGCCGCACCCAGATCATCATTACGGAAATTCCGTATATGGTCAACAAGGCCCGCCTTATCGAGAACATGGCCGACCTTGTCAAGGATAAGCGCATTGAGGGCATCACCGGCCTGAACGATGAGACCAACCGCAAGGGCATGCGCATCGTGGTGGACATCCGCAAGGATGCCAACGCACAGGTCATCCTGAACCAGCTGTACCAGTACACCCAGCTGCAGGATACCGTGGGCGTCATCATGCTGGCCATCGACCACAAGGTGCCGAAAGTTCTCACCCTGAAGCAGATGCTTCAGAAATACGTGGAATTTCAGGACGAGGTAGTGCGCCGTCGCACCCAGTACGACCTGAAAAAGGCCAAGGAGCGCGCCCACATTCTGGAAGGCCTGAAGAAGGCCACCGACATCGTGGACGAGCTGATTGCCACCATCCGCGCCTGCAAGGGCGGCATGGCAGAGGCCAAGGCTGCCATCATGGAGCAGTTCGGCTTTGACGACCCGCAGGCAGATGCCATCGTCAAGCTGCAGCTGGGCCGTCTGGCAGGCCTTGAGATCCTGAAGATCGAGGAAGAGCTTGCCAGCCTGCAGGCCAAGATCGAGAACTGGGAAGCCATTCTGGCCGACGATGCCCGGGTGCTTGCCATCGTCAAGGAAGAGTTGCTGGAAATGAAAAAGCGCTTCGGCGACGAGCGCCGCACCGAGATCCAGTCCGTGACCGGTGAGGTGGATATCGAAGATCTGATCGCCGAGGAGCAGTGTGTCTACACCCTGACCGAGGCCGGCTATATCAAGCGCCAGCTCAAGGCCACCTATCAGGCACAGCGCCGCGGTGGACGCGGCATCTCCGGCATGACCCGCAAGGAAGAGGACATCGTGCAGGAAATGTTCGTAGGCTCCACCCACGACTATGTGCTCTTTGTTACCGACCGGGGCCGTCTGTTCCGCATCAAGGGCTACACCATTGCCGAGGGCAGCCGCACCAGCAAGGGCAGCAACATCGTCAACCTGCTGCAGCTGGCCGAGGGCGAAAAGGTTACCAACATGATCTGCCAGTCGAAGGAAGCCGACACCGAGGGCGGCTTTGTGACCATGGTCACGAAGCAGGGCCTCATCAAGCGCACCCCGCTGGAACAGTATGCTAACATCCGCAAGTCCGGCCTGATCGGCATTGCCCTGAACGAGGGCGACGCTCTGGCATGGACCCGCCTGACCACCGGCCACGATATGCTCATCGTTGCCACCCGCAACGGTCAGGCTATCCGCTTCAACGAAGCCGATGCACGTCCCATGGGCCGCAGCGGCCACGGCGTGCGCGCCATCCGTCTGGCCGAGGGCGATGAAGTTGTGGGCGTGTGCATCTGCCGCGAGGGCGGCACGGTGCTCACCGTCACCGAGAACGGCAAGGGCCGCCGGTCGGACATCGACACCTACCGCATCACCGCCCGCGGCGGCAAGGGCATCCGCAACTACGATGCCGCTAAGGATAAGGTGGCTGCGGTCAAGATCGTGGACGACGTGGATGATGTGCTGCTGAGCAGTCAGGAGGGCATCATCATCCGTCTGCACGCCAACGAGATCCCGCTGCAGAGCCGCTACGGTTCCGGCGTGCGGGTGATGCGCTTGGGTGAGAACGACAAGGTGATGGTGCTTGCCCGCACCGACCACGACGACGAAGCCCAGACCGAGCAGATCGACACCTCCGATGCCGATGCAGAACCCACCGCAGAGCAGCTTGCCGCCATGGAAGCTGCGGATGCTGCCGCCGCTGCAGAAGCCCCGGAAGCCGATGATAAGGGCGAAGAGTAAACCTTGAAAACACAATAAGATTTGAAAGAAGCCGCCGCGCAGAGATTTCTGTACGGCGGCTTCTTTTCAAATCCATCCAAACCATGTATAATAGAAATAGCGTGTGAGGAATAAAAATAAACACAGAAAGTGGTTTAAGGAACATGACAGAGCAAAAAAAATCCCCGGAGATCAGCATCATCGTGCCGGTGTATAAGGTGGAAAAATACCTGAACGAATGCATTGATTCCATTCTGGCACAGACCTTTACGGATTTTGAGCTGATCCTTGTGGACGATGGCTCACCGGACAACTGCCCTGCCCTGTGTGATGCAGCAGCCAAAAGGGACAGCCGCGTGCGGGTGATCCATAAGCAAAACGGCGGTGTAAGCACAGCCCGCAATGCGGGTTTGGCAGCTGCACAGGGAAATTGGATCGGCTTTGTGGACCCGGATGACTTTGTAGACAAGACTTACTACGAAAAAATGCTGCGGGCAGCAAAGCAGACAGGTGCTGAACTTGCAGTCTGCAACGAAGTTTTTATGGAAGAGGATGGAAGTCTTTGTGATTATCAGGAACAGCCTTTACGTACAGAAGTGCTTTCCCGTGAGGAAGCAATACACCGCATCCGCCTTACGCCGTTGATTCAGGCAGCAACAAGACTGCATCGGAGAGATGTGCTGGAAGGAATCGTTTTTCCTGTGGGCAAAAACTATGAAGATGCATTTACCACACCGGAAATCATTGAACATGCAACAGCTGTGGCTTGTATAAAGGAAAAACTGTACCATTACCGGCTGCATCCGGCAAGCATCATGCATGGAAAGGTCACATTGAAAAATCTGGATGAGATCGATGCAAACTACGGCCTTCTTGCTTGTGCACTCAAGTATGGAAAAAAAGACACAGCATTCCTGCAGTATGTACTGATGAAACGCATGCTCCGAAACACAAAAAAAAATCTGCCACCCAAACAGAGAAACAGTGAACGGGTTCAGCAGGCGGAAGCGTGCTTGAAAAAAGCAGGCAGAGAGGTTCGTCAACAGGGGGCCTGTACCCTGCGCAACGCAGCAGAAACCGCACTCTGCATTGCAAACCCGCAGTTCTACTTCAACTTCAAGTACCGGAAATAAAACTGAATTCCGAATGGGAGAAATACTGTGAGTGAAAGAGCAGAAATCGGAAGACCGGAGATCAGCATCATCGTGCCAGTGTATCAGGTGGAAAAATATCTGAATGAGTGCATTGATTCCATTCTGGCTCAGACCTTTACGGACTTTGAACTGATCCTTGTGGACGATGGCTCACCGGACAACTGCCCTGCCCTGTGTGATGCAGCAGCCAAAAGGGACAGCCGCGTGCGGGTGATCCATAAGCAAAACGGCGGTGTAAGCACAGCCCGCAATGCGGGTCTGGATGCAGCACAGGGAAATTGGATCGCGTTTGTGGATTCGGATGATACGGTGGAACCGGAGTATCTGGAAAAAATGCATAAGGCAGCGCTGGAAATGGGTGCAGATTTTGCAATCTGCAGCAGTCAGTGCATTGATGAAACGGGCAAAACGCTTGCAGGCGGGGAACATCGCCTTTTGAACGAGTTTTTGCCGCAGGAGGAAGTTCTGCGCCGGATGGTGGTGTCGGATTTTCAGGTTCCGTGGAATAAGCTTTATCGCCGAAAACTGCTGGAAAATCTGCGCTATCCAGAAAACAAGGCGTTTGAAGATACCTGTCTCATGCCGGTCATTTACGCAAGAGCGGCTTCTGCCTGCGGTGTATGGGATTTTTTATACAATTACCGCATCGTTACCGGCAGTGCCATGCACCGCAAGACTACCTTGAAAACACTGGACTGGGTGGAAGCATGGTACCGCCTGTTTGATGTGCTGTACCAAAACGGCATCCGGGATGCTTTGTGTGCGGCCTATCGCCCGATTTTGACTGCCGTGTGGGACATCTGGCTGCACCTGACACCGGAAGAGCGCAAAAGCCCCCGGATGAAGGAAGCCTTTGCGTATGAGCGTACAGCCCGCCATCGGCTGATGCAAGCCCGCGGCGTAACACTAAAAAATTTGTGGGCGGCAGTGGTCTGCGCTGCATCGGCCTGCAGTTATCTGGATCTATGCCGCAAAAGGGCGGAAAGACGGCAGAAAACGACCTGAAGCAATGAGGAGTTTATTGTGCAGGAACAACATAAAAAACAGCCGGAGATCAGCATTATCGTGCCGGTATATAAGACAGAGCGTTTTCTGAGCGCCTGCATCTCTTCCATCCTTGCCCAGACCTTCACGGATTTTGAGCTGATCCTGGTGGACGATGGCTCTCCGGACAGCTGCCCTGCTTTGTGCGATGCCGCAGCGGCAAAGGACAGCCGCATCCGGGTCATCCACCAGAAGAACTGTGGCCTGAGCGGGGCACGCAATGCCGGGCTGGACGCGGCAGAAGGCGAATGGATCGCCTTTGTGGATTCAGACGACACCATCACGCCGGACTTCTGCGCAAAGCTTTACCATGCGGCGCAGGAGGCCGGTGCACAGATGGCCGTGTGCAATTACCGGCAGGTGGACGAAGCCCTGACCCCCATCCGGGAGCAGTATCTGCATGTGCGGCGGGAGGTGCTGACCCCGGAGCAGGCGTTGGAGCACAGCACCCTTCTGCCCTACATGGTGGTGTGGAACAAGCTGTACCACCGCAGCATTTTTGCGCAGCTGCGCTTTGCAGAGGGCAAGCTGAACGAGGACACCCTGCTGATCGCCTACGCCTACGAAAAAGCGGACAGAATCGCGAATATCCCGGATGCGCTGTACCTTTACCGCAAGGTGGCGGGCAGCATCGTCAACAGCAAAGTCACCCTGCGCAATCTCGACCGTGTGGAAGCAAACTATACTGTGTTCGAGTGCGTCCGCCGCCATGGCATCACGGGTTCGCTGTGTGAGCTGTACTGGGCACTGCTACACTCCCTGATCGATGTGGGAATGCACCTGACCGCCGAAGAGCGCCGGAGTGCCCGGATGCAGCAGGCGCGGGAGTACGAGCGCTGCGCCCGCCGGGCCTTGCGTCAGGAACATGCTGTTACCCTGCGGGCACTGGGCAACACCCTGTGTTTTATTATTTCACAGGACTGGTATTTTGCCCGCCGATGGAAAAATACCGTGTAACCGCGCAGGTTTGTCTGGACTTCCCTGCAAAGATATGCTACAATGGCAAAACAATCACAAATACCCGTGGGGGAGTAGCAGGCGCTTTTGCAGAGCGCAGCAAGTCAACATGATGACCGTTGGTTCCGGTCTGGCTTGCTTTCATTTGCGAGACTCATGTGTTTTTGGCGCATAGAACAGCGCCCGTGCACATGGAGTTGGTTTCAAAAAATCACCCGGTCCCGGACGTACATGTGCGCCCGTGACCGGGTTTTGTATTGCCCGATATTCTGGTCAGATTCAGGAGGCAGACAATATGGAATGGAGTTTTGTATTTTTCCTCAACAGTGCCCTGCTGGGCGTGGGCCTTGCAATGGATGCGTTCTCGGTGTCTATGGCAAACGGCCTGCACGACCCCCGCATGAGCAGGGGAACCATGTGCAGGATCGCGGGCACCTTTGCCCTTTTTCAGGCCGTGATGCCCATGACGGGCTGGGTGTGCGTGCACACCATTGTGGAGCTGTTCTCTTCGTTTGAAAAGTTCATCCCGTGGATCGCGCTGGCTCTGCTGGGCTACATTGGCGGCAAGATGCTTGTGGATGGCATCAAGGGCGAAGAGGCCGAAGAAGCAGCAGAGCTGAGTGCGGGTGCACTGCTCATGCAGGGCATCGCCACCAGCATCGATGCGCTTTCCGTCGGCTTCACCATTTCGGAATACGGCTGGCTGATGGCACTTGCGGCATCGCTCATTATTGCGGTGGTCACCTTCTTTATCTGCATGGCGGGCCTGCGCATCGGCAAAAAGTTTGGCACCAAGCTCTCCGGCAAGGCATCCATTCTGGGCGGAATCATCCTCATTGGCATAGGTCTGGAAATTTTTATTTCCGGGGTGTTCTGAAATTCAGACAGCATAAAACAAAAGGGCACGGCGCTGCAATGCGCTGTGCCCTTTCGTTTTATAAAATGTTCCACATAGAACAATTACTTTTCCGGCTCAAAATAATCGGCATATTCCTCGGTCAGCTTGGAGCCAAGCCGCCGGATGCCGCCGTACAGGTGCCGTTCCACCAGTGGCTCAAAGGCAGCAAGGTCGCACCGCTCGATGGCGTTCATCAGGTTGCGGTGGTCTGCGATCACCTCGGCAAGACCGCCGGTGGTCATGGTGTCCAGCATCCGGAAGCGGCTGTAGTCGGCGTGGGCGTTCTGCAGGGTGCTCCACAGGTACATTTTATCCATGGCCGCAAACCATGTCCCGTGCAGGGCACGGTCGGCCTCGTACAGCTTGTTGTAATCCGGGTTCTCCATGGTCGCAAGGGCCTCGTAGGCTTCCACCCGCCTGCGGATCAACGCCCGCTGCTCCGGGGTGCACCGGGGCGAAAAATCCCGCAATACGCGTGCTTCCACGGCGGTGCGCTCGTAGATCAGCTCGTCCACGATGCGGCGGTTCAGCCGGGTAACGGTGGTGCCCTTGTAAGGCACGATCTTTACCAGCCCGTTTTCCTGCAGCTTCTGCAGCACCACCCGGATCAGGGTGCGCGGTGCGCCAAAGCGGGCACAGAGCGGATTTTCGCTCAGCGAAGAGCCGGGGCGGATGGTCAGGTCAATGATCTCCCGCTCCAGCACAGCATAGATCTCAGCATCAGTTTTGTATTGTTCCATACCTCTCACCTAATGAAAATGATGTATTCCTTTAGCGGGCTCGCCCTCTCAGTCAAAGCCTGTCGGCTTTGCCAGATTCCCCCTTTTGTCGCTTACGCGCCATCTTCCCCCGGCGCGGGGGAAGTCTTTCCTCAAAGGGAGAGCCTTTGGCAGTCCACGCGGACTGTATCTCTATGCCAAGGCCTCTCCCTTTGGGAGAGGTGTCACCGCAGGTGACGGAGAGGGCTAGGATGCTGACCGTATACAACAATCTTATTCTAAAAACTCTTTCCACGGTGCGGCGTCCGGCAGCGGTAGTGTGAATGCCATGGGATTTCCGGTCTCCGGGTGCAAAAACTGCAGGCCACAGCTCTGCAGGGCAATGCTGCCTTTTACGCGGCTTCCGTATTTGCCGTCTCCGGCCAGCGGATGCTTCCGGGATGCAAACTGCACCCGGATCTGATGGGTGCGGCCGGTGTGCAGCGTGATCTCAGCAAGGCTCATCTCTCCTGCCGTTTTCACGATGCGGTATTCCAGCACGGCTTCCCGCACACCTCTGCGCGGGCGGCTCACAGGGAATACCCGGCCTTTGCGGCTGTCCTTGAACAGCCAGTCCCGCAGGGTGCCTTCGGCGGGCAGTGCTTCGTCCGGCCCGCCTGCAATGACGGCCCGATACCGCTTGATGAACTGCGGCACTTCCGGCTTCCCTTCGGCCCTGCCATCCTGCACAGCGTAGGCGTTCTGACTCTGGGTGATCTGACGGCTGAGTGCGGCCGCAGCCCCGGGCGTTCTGGCAAACACCATCAGGCCGGACACACCCGTGTCCAGCCGGTGCACCACCCCCACAAAGGCATCCGGCTGGCCCCACAGCTGCCGCAGGGCTGCGGGCACGCCCTCTTCGCTGGAAAGTCCGGCGGGCTTGTCTAGCACCACAAGGGCGGCATCTTCGTACAGGATGTTCACAGCCTGCCCTCGGCGATCAGGGCCTTGAGTTTCAGGATACCGGCAATGGTCTTGCCGTCCCGGATCTCGCCGCTCATGACCATCTCATAGGCTTTATCCAGCGGCACACGGTCAGGGGTCAGGAATTCATCGGCATCCAGATGCATCTGGGTCTTGTGCAGGCCGGTGGCGACCCATGTGTAGATCACTTCGGTGTCATAGCCCACGGTGGGGAAAAACTGGCCCAGAGAGATATAATTGTCCGCGGTCAGGCCGCACTCCTCGCCCAGCTCCCGCTTGGCGGCTTCAAAGGGATCCTCACCCTTTTCCAGCTTGCCGGCAGGCAGCTCCCACAGCTCCTGCTGCATGGCGTAGCGGAACTGGCGCACCATGCAGATGGTGCCGTCCTCAAAATAGGGCAGGATGCACGCACCGCCGTGGTGATGCACCACTTCGCGTTCGGCGGTCTTGCCGTTTTCCAGCAGAGCAGTGTCTTTTGTCAGGGTGATCACCCGGCCCTCGAAGAGCACTTCGCTGGTGAGTGTTTTTTCGTAATGCACGGTCTTCTCCATTCTATTACCCTCTTTGCCCGGCACAGCGCCGGTTTTCTATGGCTTCAGTTTACGGCAAAATGAGGTTTGTTGTCAATAAAGATGTGATAAATATAAGAGAGAGGAGAAACCTTTAGCGGGCTCGCCCTCTCAGTCAAAGCCTGTCGGCTTTGCTAGCTCTCCCGTTGGGAGAGCTGGCGCGTTAGCGCCTGAGAGGGCTAGGACGCTTGCCTGAGAGGGCTCCCTCCCCTTTTTGCGAAAAAAATTACAGAATCTGGCAAAGCAGGCAGGCCAAAACCGGAAAATCCGCGCCATTGCTCACTTTAACGAACTAAAGACGTACAAAAGCGCTAAAAAAAATTCTTTATTTTTGGTGCGTTTGTTGAGCGGTTTGCGTTTACTTTATGGGCGGAATTTGCTATTATAGTATACAAGCAATAGTGCCTTTATGGGGTTCTCCGGTCCCATGTGGGGCATATTGCCCCGCGCAAAAGGTACTAAATTCTGAATAATGGAGGAAGAAAAATGCCTAGAGCAAAGCAAACTATGGATGGCAATACCGCTGCCGCCCATGTAGCGTATGCCTACACGGACGTGGCTGCCATCTACCCCATTACCCCGTCTTCTCCGATGGCTGACTCTGTGGACCAGTGGTCCGCAGCTGGCCAGAAGAACATCTTCGGCAATCAGGTCAAGGTCGTCGAGATGGAATCTGAGGCCGGCGCTGCTGGCGCTGTGCACGGCTCTCTGGGTGCAGGTGCTGTTACCACCACCTTCACCGCTTCTCAGGGCCTGCTGCTGATGATCCCCAACATGTACAAGATCGCTGCTGAGCAGCTGCCCTGCGTGTTCGATGTTTCTGCACGTACCGTTGCTACCCAGTCCCTGAACATCTTTGGTGATCACAGCGACGTTATGGCATGCCGTCAGACCGGCTTTGCAATGCTGGTCGAGAGCAGCGTGCAGGAAGTCATGGATCTGTCCCCTGTCGCACATCTGTGCGCCATCGAGGGCAAGGTTCCCTTCCTGAACTTCTTCGATGGCTTCCGTACTTCTCATGAGTACCAGAAGATCGAGAAGTGGGATTACGCCGATCTGAAGGAAATGTGCAACATGGAGGCTGTGGAGGAGTTCCGTAAGAAGGCTCTGAACCCCGAGAACCCCAAGATGCGCGGCTCCCACGAGAACGGCGACGTGTTCTTCCAGCATCGTGAGGCATGCAACAGCGTTTACAACGCTCTGCCTGCTGTTGTTGAGAAGTACATGGCCAAGATCAACGCAAAGCTGGGCACCAACTACGATCTGTTCAACTACTACGGCGCACCCGATGCTGACCGTGTGATCGTGGCTATGGGCTCCATCTGCGACGTTGCTGATGAGGTCATCGACTACCTGAACGCCAAGGGCGAGAAGGTCGGTATCGTCAAGGTCCGCCTGTACCGTCCCTGGGTCTCCGCTTCCCTGCTGAAGGTCCTGCCCAAGACCGCCAAGAAGGTGGCTGTGCTGGACCGCACCAAGGAGCCCGGCTCTCTGGGCGAGCCCCTGTACCTGGATGTTGCCGCTACCCTGCGTGAGGCTGGCCTGAACGATGTCGTTCTGACCGGCGGCCGTTACGGTCTGGGCAGCAAGGATACCCCGCCGTCCTCCATCTTTGCTCTGTTCAAGGAGCTGGAGAAGGATCAGCCCAAGGAGCGCTTCACTCTGGGTATCACCGATGATGTCACCTTCCTGTCTCTGCCGGAAGTCAAGCCCGCTCCCATCACCGCAGCTGCTGGCACCAAGGAGTGCAAGTTCTGGGGTCTGGGCGGCGACGGTACTGTCGGTGCTAACAAGAACTCCGTCAAGATCATCGGCGACCATACCGACAAGTATGTTCAGGCATACTTCCAGTATGACTCCAAGAAGACCGGCGGCGTGACCATCAGCCATCTGCGTTTCGGCGACAAGCCCATCCGCAGCCCCTACTACATCAACCAGGCTGACTTCGTGGCCTGCCACAACCCCGCTTACATCCACATGGGCATGAAGATGGTCCAGGATGTCAAGCCCGGCGGCGTGTTCATGATCAACTGCCAGTGGTCCGATGAGGAGCTGGGCCAGCACCTGAACGCCGAGGCAAAGAAGTATATTGCTGACAACAACATCCAGCTGTATACCATCAATGCAATCGATAAGGCTATCGAGATCGGCATGGGCAAGCGCACCAACACCATCCTGCAGTCTGCATTCTTCAAGCTGGCTGACGTCATGCCCATCGAGGATGCCGTCAACTTCATGAAGCAGGCAGCTCAGAAGAGCTACGGCAAGAAGGGCCAGGACGTCGTTGAGATGAACTGGAAGGCTATCGATGCAGGCGTTGACGCCATCCACAAGGTGGACGTGCCCGCATCCTGGTCCAACCCCGAGGCTGATCCCGCACCCAAGGCTCTCACCGGCCGTCCGGAGCTGGTCAAGCAGATCCGCGAGGTCATGGAGCCCATTGCCCGTATGGACGGCGACAGCCTGCCTGTCTCTTCCTTCGTGGCAAATGCAAACGGCGAGTGGGAGCAGGGCGCTTCTGCATACGAGAAGCGCGGCACCGCTGTCAACGTCCCCGAGTGGGATGCTGCAAAGTGCGTTGGCTGTAACCAGTGTGCATTCGTCTGCTCTCATGCTACCATCCGTCCCTTCCAGCTGACCGCCGACGAGCTGGCAGCTGCTCCTGCACAGACCAAGAGCCGCGACAACAAGCCCGCAAACGAGTACAAGTTTGTCATGGCTGTGTCTCCTCTGGACTGCATGGGCTGCGGCGAGTGCGTCACCGTCTGCCCCACCAAGGCTATCACCATGGTGCCGCAGGACAGCCAGGCCGATCAGCAGGCAGTGTTCGACTACTGCGTGGCCAACATCTCCAAGAAGCCTTCCAAGTTTGCTGACGATACCGTTATTGGTTCTCAGTTCAACCAGCCGCTGCTGGAGTTCTCTGGCTCCTGCGCAGGCTGTGCCGAGACTTCTTACGCTCGCCTGATCACTCAGCTGTTCGGCGAGAAGATGTACATCTCCAACGCTACCGGCTGCTCCTCCATCTGGGGCGGCACCGCTTCCATCTCTCCGTACACCGTCAACAAGGACAGCGGCCATGGTCCTGCATGGTGCAACTCCCTGTTCGAGGATAACGCAGAGCATGGTCTGGGCCTGTACATCGGCCAGAAGACCATCCGCGAGAACCTGATCAAGGAGATCGCAGAGGTTGCTGGTTCCGACAAGGCTTCTGCTGAGCTGAAGGCTGCTTACGAGCAGTTCATCGCAACCAAGAACAACACCAAGGCCAACGACGAGCCCGCAAAGGCCCTGATCGCTGAGCTGGAGAAGGCTGCTGCTGCCGGCTGCGAGAAGTCTGCAGAGATCCTGAAGAGCAAGCAGTACATCGCCAAGAAGTCCGTCTGGATCTTCGGTGGTGACGGCTGGGCATACGACATCGGCTTCGGTGGTCTGGATCACGTTCTGGCTTCCGGCGAGGATGTCAACGTGATGGTCTTCGATACTGAGATGTACTCCAACACCGGTGGACAGGCATCCAAGGCTTCCAACATTGGTGAAGTCTGCCAGTTCGCTGCTGCTGGTAAGGAAATCAGCAAGAAGAGCCTGTCCGAGATCGCTATGACCTACGGTTACATCTATGTTGCTCAGATCGCACTGGGTGCTAACCCGGCTCAGGCTGTCAAGGCCATCGCTGAGGCTGAGGCTTACCCCGGCCCGTCTCTGATCATCGGCTACGCTCCCTGCGAGCTGCACGGTGTCAAGGGCGGCATGACCAACTGCCAGAACGAGATGAAGAAGGCAGTTGAGGCCGGTTACTGGAACCTGTTCACCTTCAACCCGGCAAACAAGGCTCAGGGCAAGAATCCGTTCACCCTGACCTCCAAGGCTGTGGATAACGAGAAGTATCAGGCACTGCTGGCTAACGAGACCCGTTACAGCCGCCTGACTCGTGCATTCCCCGACCGTGCTAAGGAGCTGTTCGCACGCAACCAGGAAGTTGCAAACGACCGCTACGAGCACCTGACCCGTCTGGTCGACCTGTACAAGTAAGCATTCTTCTGCGCTTTGGATGCAGATATTTGCGGCACCTTAGCCCCACAATGCAAGAGGGCGGCTGCCCCGTACCGGCGGTTACTGCGCAATGCAGCGGTACGAAGCGGAGAAACGCATCCATCCATGCAGGTGATGTGCTGAAGTACAGCATTCGCCATACGAGTTCTATCTGATTTCACTTCCCGGGCGGTGCTTTGTTCCGTGCGGAGCACTGCTGCGGGATATGAGATACCAAAGCGCCCGCGAGGGTCCTTAAAAGCACACCCCGCGTGTGTCAGGAGCATAAGGTCTGCTTGCAGATACCTTGCTCCGCCTGCTGCATAAGACCTGCTTTGCAGGGATCTTGCCGCAGTAAAAAACGAATATCGTTTTTAGCGTCCCGTTCACCGCAAGGTGACCGGGGCGTATTTTTTGTATAAACTCTTTCCGTAAAAATACGAAGCCCGGAACATCTGCGGATGTTCCGGGCTTTGCGTTTTTGGTGAATAAAAATTATTTATTCGATACAAATTCAATTCTGATATTCATCCCCATACCAGCCGCAAGGCGCTGCAGGGTGCGCAGAGAAGGATTTGCGTTTCCCCGTTCCAACTTGCTGATATCGGCCTGTGCAATGCCGGTGCGCTCTGAAAGCTGTTTCTGGGTCAGACCGCTTTCCTTCCGGGCATCGATCATGGCCTGTGCAATGGTAAGCTCCGGCTGAAGAGTATCCCATTCGGCCTTAAAGGAAGGCCGCTGTAATTGTTCATTCAAATAATTCCGAAAATCACTCATGAGGAACTCTCCTTCCGATGAAAATAGTCCGCGCGGTATTTTTGCGCCAGTGCAATTTCTTCCGGCGGTGTTTTCTGCGTCTTTTTAACAAAACCGTTTGTCAGGATGATCTGATGTCCAACTACGAAAAAATATAAAATGCGCGTAATATTGCTGCTTTGCTTGACACGCAATTCAAAAATGCCGTCACCCAATGATTTTGAATAAGGTTCCCGCAGTTGTGTGCCATTGGTTTCCAACAGGGAGATCGTACCCAAAAGCTTTGCCAGCATTTTGTCGTCCAGTGTATCCAGAAAATCACGAACCGGGCAGCTGCCGTCTGCCTTATAATAAAAATTCACTTCAAAAGCAGACATTTTCGGCATCCTTTCCGTTTGGTGGTATCCTATGATTATAATATAGGATAAAACAAATATTGTCAAGAAGATTTTCTATCACAAAATCTTCCAAAAGATACCATTCCCTTTTTACAGTTTCTTCATAGCTTCTTAACGAATTCAATTGTGAAAGCTGTTATACTTTTGCCATGGGAAGCGGGGCCGCAACCGCTTACCCAAGTAACATGATTCCTCCTCACACCAAGGCAATATCCAAGCAAAACACCCTTTTTCGTGTGCCGCAACACGGAAGAGGGTGTTTTGTTTTGCAAAATTCTGGTAAATCGGTGGTTTAGGGTTGACCCCGTTTTTTTGCGGCGCTATAATAAAAATGAATATGAAAACTTGGAGGTGAACGCAGGAAAATGGACCCGGATCATAGTCGAAGTAGAACCACCGGCGCGGTGGATCAGAAAACAAAAACAACTGCGTTTTCCCCAACTGTTCGCCTCCTTTGCTGAGCCTTGCGGAAAAGCACCGCTTCAACGGTGCATCTTTCCGCAAAACAGAGCAGAGGAAGGCGCGGCTTTGTGTGCGCAGAATGCGGCGTTTGCGGCATTCCGGCAGGCAAGGCGGCGCGTTTTTTGTTTCCCGATCTGCTGCGTCCTCCGGATACAGGAGCTGATCCTGTTCCGTAAAAACTGAGGAGGTACGCCCAATGGATATGGAAGAAAAGAAGCTGACGGCTGATGCTGCGGAACAGGCGCTGCCGGTGCAGGAGCTGCCTGCTGATATCCCCGCCGAGGTCCGCCAGAAGCTGGCTGAAGATCTGAACGAGGAAGCTACTGAAGACCTCAAGCAGGACATGCGTGAGGCCGAAAAAGAGGAGGCCAACGACGAAGAGGTCAAGGCCAACCCTGAGATGCTCACCAAGAGCCGCCTGCTCAAGCTGCTCATCAAGAAGCAGTATGTCAAGCTGCGCGAAGTGACCGAGGAAGAGCAGCCTGCCGACTTGGCCGAGCTGCTGGAAGAGCTGGACGAAAACAACCGCCTTGTGGTGTTCCGCCTGCTCAAAAAGGAAGTGGCCACCGAGGCCTTTGCCTATATGTCCGACGAAGCCCGCGACGATCTGGTGAACGCCTTCTCAGATGTGGAGCTTGTGGGCGCCATTGAAGAAATGAGTCTGGACGATGCCGCCGACCTGCTGGAGGATATGCCTGCAGGCGTGGTGAAGCGGGTGCTGGAAAAATCCTCCAAGCAGACCCGTGAGAGCCTGAACAAGCTGCTGAACTACCCCGAAAGCTCTGCCGGCAGCCTGATGACCCCCGAATATGTCCGTCTGCGCGAGGATATGACCGTGGCACAGGCCTTTGAAGCCATCCGCAAGCAGGGCGAAAACGCAGAGACCGTGTACACCTGCTACGTGGTGGAGCGCAACCGCCTGAAGGGCGTTGTTTCTGCCCGCAGCCTGCTGCTGGCAGAGCCGCATACTCCCATCAACGAGATCATGGATGATAACGTGGTCACTGTGAAAGTGACCGACGATCAGGAGTACGTGGCCCGTGAGATGCAGCGCTACGACTTTACCGCCATGCCTGTTCTGGACAACGAGGGCATGTTCGTGGGTATCATCACCATCGACGATGCAATCGACGTTCTGACCGACGAGAGCACCGAGGATATGCAGAAGATGGCTGCTATTCTGCCGGACGACGATGCCACCACCTACTTCGGCACCAGCGTCTGGACCCACGCAAAGCAGCGCATTCCATGGCTGTTGATCCTGATGCTTTCCGCCACCTTTACCGGCATGGTCACCACCCACTATGAAGAGGCCTTTGTCAGCCTGCCGCTGCTGGTTTCCTTCATGCCCATGCTGATGGATACCGCCGGCAACTGCGGCAACCAGATCAGCACCCTGATGGTGCGTGGTCTGGCTCTGGGCGAGGTGGAGCCCAGCGACTTTTTGCAGGTGCTGGGCAAGGAGCTGCGGGTGTCTGCCATCGTGGGCGCGGTGCTGGGCATCGTGAACGGCCTGCGCATCTACCTGATGTACACCTTCCTGTTCCCCGGCCAGTACGCCAACGTGATGGGCTATGCCATCGTGGTCAGCGTTTCGCTGTTCTTCAGCGTCATTCTGGCAAAGCTGGTGGGCGGTATGCTGCCGCTGGCAGCCAAGAAGCTGGGTGCCGACCCGGCCATCATGGCAACGCCGTTCATCACCACGATCGTGGATGCCTGCAGCCTGATCCTGTATTTCCAGATCGCACAGCTGGTGTTCCACAATATGATGTAAATAATAGAGCAATGCCGGACGGTCTTGAAGTGACTGCCCGGCATTGCTTTTTCCGGTGTGGAAAACTGCATGTTTCCCCGCCTTTTCCACACAGAAAAACGGCAGCGGCCCGGTGTTGAAAACTTGTGACCGGTTCATTCCAGATTGGAGAAAAATAAATCACCGCTCAGGAACGGTTTGTAGAATACAAAGAAAATCCTTCGACTTTCTTTTTTATAAAAGGCAGAATGCCCGCATTTTTGCCCAAAACTTACCAGAAAGCTGCGGCCTGAATTACGGTGTGTATAGGGCTGATGCCCTTTTGTTGTGGAAAACCCGGTGGAAAAAGTGGAAAACTTCATGGAAAACTTGCCCTTTTCTTCACAAAAACGGTGGAAAACCCGGTGGAAAAAGTGAAAAGTTCATTCCAGACAGGAAAATCCATACACTTTCCGGTTGTGCTTTTGTGCCGCAAGATCCGCTTGACAGCTGTATTTTTGGGCGGAAGATGCGGCGGTTTTCCACACTGTGGCATTGCCTTGAATGCCCCGGCCAATCATGGTACAATAACAGCAGAAAAATGCGGCAAAACTCACCGATATCGGAATACAATGCGTTGGAGGCACCCTATATGAACAATTGGCTCAACCAGCTGGAGCGCAAATACGGCCGCTTCGGCATCCCGAATCTGACCAACATTCTGGTGGGCGGGCAGATCCTTGTGCTGGCCATCGAGCTGTTTGTCAACCAGACCGTCAGTGTCTGGCTGGCACTCAGCCGCTATTTTCTGCTGCGCGGCCAGATCTGGCGCATCATCACCTTTGCGTTCATCCCCTCTTACGGCGGCAGCATCCTCAGCGCGGTGCTGGGCATCTATTTCACATGGTTCATCGGCACAGCGCTGGAACAGGAGTGGGGCGATTTCCGCTATACGGTGTATCTGCTCTCCGGGATGCTGGGCACTGTGCTGGCCTGCCTGCTCACCGGCGTGACCGGCAGCACCTACTGCCTGTCGCTTTCGCTGCTGCTGGCCTTTGCCATGCTGTACCCGGAGGTGCAGGTGCTGCTGTTCTTTGTCATCCCCATCCGGGTAAAATACTTTGGCTTTTTTGCGGCAGCACTGTGGGTGCTCAGCTTTCTGGGCGCGCCGCTGCCGCAAAAGCTGAGCCTGCTGCTCAGCATGGCGAACGTCTGGCTGTTCTTTGGCCCGATGGCCTATCGTTCCGTCCGCGCTTGGGTACGCCGTGAGCAGTGGAAGCGGAGAAACAGAAGGTAAGGAGAAACACCATGATGCTGGACCGCATGGAGGGCAATGCAGAACTGAAAAGCAGCGTGCAGCTGATGCTGGCAGCCCGCCGCCTGACCCACAGCGTGCTGCTGGTGGGTGAAGAGGGCCTTGGAGCCGGTTTTGCGGCCCGCTGCATTGCGGCAGATTATCTTTACCCTGCAGGCGGAGCGCCCGCTGAGGCCCTTCTGCGGGGCGAATGCTGCCGTGCTGTGGGTAAGCCCGGCGACCGCGACAGCGGCCATGTGGAGACCGGCATCGTGCGTGAAGCGATCAGCGTTGCCGGTATGGGCGCAGGCGGCAAATATCTGGTCAGTCAGGTCAAGGCTATGCGCAGCGAGATCTTCAACACCAGCCTTTCGGCCGAGGGCCGTGCCGTGTTGCTCTACCATGTGGAAAAGATGAACGAGGAATCCGCCAATGCCCTGCTGAAGGTGATGGAAGAGCCGCCGGAGGGGGTGCTGTTCCTGCTTACGGCGGATTCGCTGGCAAGCGTGCTGCCCACCATCCGAAGCCGCTGCGTCAGCTTTGCAGTGGCTCCTGTCTCGCCGGAGCAGTGCGCCCGCTACTGCGCCGCGCAGGGGGTGGATAAAAAGACGGCCGCGCTGTACAGCGAACTGTTCGACGGGCACATTGGCACGGTGCTTGCCGCCGCACAGGACGAAGCCCGCACCGCGCAGGTGGAAAAGGCCCTGCAGCTGGCAAAGGCCGCTGCCGACCGTGACAGCTATGCCGCAGCCTGCCTGCTGGCCGCCTACGAAAAGGACAAGGCCGGTGCCGCCGCCCTGCTGACGGACTTCCGTGCGGTGGCGGCAGCGGGCCTGCGGCAAAGCCCCCACGCACCGGTGCAGAGCATTGCCGCCCAGCGTGCCCTGCGGCTGGCCGAAGCCGCCATCCAGCGCCTTGGCGCGCAGGTGAACCCCAAGATCGTGCTCAGCGTGTTTGCGGCAAAGTTCCGCGCGCTGTAAACAACAACTCCCCTGAAAAGCTTTTTACGGCATTTCAGGGGAGTTTTGCTGTCAGGAAACGGTAGAGGAAGGGTCGCCGATCAGGCCGTTAAAAGTAAAGGTGGCCGTTTGCTGATTAAATTTACCCAGCGTGATGGTTATGGCTCCTCTATAGAATTTATCGAAAGAAGAGGTAGTGACGGGGCCGATGTCGATGAAAAGAATAACGGTTCTGGACTGGCCTGCAGGAACAGTAAGAGACTGGTTGAATACATAGGCGGTTTTGCTGCTGTTCAGACCTTTGTATCCAAGACCACATACCTTACCAGTGCCGCCAGCGGCATGGTTGAAAGCAAAGTTGCTGATGTTGACAGTGACAGCACTGGTGCCGCTGCCATTATCCAGTTTGAAGCCGGTGTAGAAATAGTTGTGGCGGGTATCAGATTCATAGATGGAGCTGGAAGTCCACTGCCCGCTCAAGGGGCCGATATCTGCGGTAAAAGAGCCAAAATTAGCGAAATCGCTATTATCGATGGGAGGGGCAACCAGATTTTCGGGAGTGGAAGCATACGCTCCATCGCCGCAGCCAACCAGCATACTGCCGGCGGCAGCGACCAGTGCGGCGGCACCAGTGGCCTTTAAAAAAGTACGGCGAGTGATCAGTTCAGACATAAAAATCTCTCCTTTGATTGCAGGAAATCATAAAATACAAAAGCTGATGCAAACAGAAACTCCCTCCGGCGCTTGCGGTACACCGGAGGGAGTTTCTGTTTGGGGTATTGCTTTGGTGTGAGGAGGAATCATGTGCGGAAAGACGGTTGCGGCCCCGCCTCCCCGCAGGATATAGTATACCCGATTTTAAGTGAAAAGTCATTACTTTTTTGTGAAAAAACATCCTGCAATGAACTTTTTACAAAATTCCCCAATGAAAAAAAGAACCAAACAGCGCGGTGTACAAAAATTCTGGTATTCCAGAATGCGGCAGACTGTCACTTTCACTATAGTAGATAAGGTGCAAAGTGTCAATCTGAATCGCAGTTTTTCCCTTATGCCTTTTCTACTTCGCCCACCACCAGCTCACCGGTCTCGGAGGAGTAGCTGCCGGTCACCTTCTGGTGGCCGCTGGTAAAGGTGAGGCTGACAGTATGAACCTGCTTGAACCAGCTGTTGTAGGCACTCTCGCTGATGCGGTAGATCAGCACAAAGGTCTTTTCTTCGTTCGGCTGCAATTCGTAGTCCTTCTGGGTCCACCAGCTGTCGCCGCTGGCGTTGTCCGCAAAGCCAAAGTAGATGGGCGATGCAGCAGAATGGTCGATCTCAGCCGGGAAGTTGTCGGCGGTCAGGGTGACGGCACGGCTGCTGACGTTTTTCAGGGTGACAACCACCTTGACCACATGGATGGTGCCGTATTCCTGCGTGCCAAGGATCGTGCGGTTTGCGCTTCCGCTTACGTATCCGATGCCGTTCACAGTGCCGGGGATGTCAATGCTGCCTGTGCCGCCGCAGGCGGTCAGGGTGCCGGTGAGCCCTGCCGCAAGCAGTGCTGCGCCGGAAAGCTTAAGGAATGCGCGTCTTGAAAGATTTTTCATGTTTTTTACCTCCTGCCCCCAAAACAAGGGCTTTTTGTACAGTATACCATGGCTAAAAACGGGGGTCAATCCATTTTGCACTGTGCTGCGTGCACTCTGCCGTGCTCCACATAGTGGGCGGCGTTGTGCAGGTTGGCCTCGATCTGTGCGGGGCTCACCTGCTTGATGACCTTTGCGGGCACGCCCACGGCCACCGAGCCGTCCGGGATCACCATGCCCTCCGGCACCAGCGCACCCGCGCCGATGATGCAGTTTTTGCCCACGACACAGTGGTTGAGCAGGGTGGCGTGCATTCCGATGAGGCTGCCATCCCCTACCGTGCACCCGTGCACAAGGGCACTGTGGCCCACGGTGACGCTTTTGCCCAGCATTACAGCACCGCCCACATCACAGTGCAGCACGGCGTTATCCTGCACGTTGGAGTTTTCGCCAATGGTCAAAGTGCCGTCGTCGCCGCGCAGCACGGCCCCGTACCACACCGTGGAACCGGTTTTCAGGATCACATCTCCCTGCACGGTGGCGTTGGGCGCAACAAAAGCAGCCCCCTCGTCGCGGGGAACTTTTCCACAAAAGGACAGAAACATTGTTAAAAACCGCCTTTCTCTCTTTCTCTTTTGGCTGGTTTATGGTATTCTTTAAAGTAGTATAGCAAGCCAGAGACTTTCCGACAAGTAGGAGCTGTTTCAAAACAAAAATTTTTGCCGTGCGTCGGCAAGCAGATACAAGGGGGCACGCTCATGTTCAAAAACACCATCTTCCGCCGCATGACGGCGCTGGTGCTCACGCTGGCACTGGCCGCTGCTGCTGCACTGCCGGGCCTTGCGGTATACCCCATGCCCATCCAGACCGCCAGCGAGACCGAGGCGGTGTACCTGTTCAACGCCGACACCGGCAAGACCATCCTGAACCAGAATGCTGACCAGCAGCAGTATGTTGCCAGCCTGACCAAGCTCATGACGGCCCTGCTGCTGCTGGAAAGCGGCAAGGATCTGAACGGTGAAGTGACCGTGCCCACCGCGCTGACCCAGGAGTTCCGGGATATCCAGAACGCCAACGGCACCACTATGGGCCTGCGCATCGGCGAGACGGTGCGCCGCATCGACCTGCTGAACGCCATGCTCATCGTCAGCGCCAACGACGCCGCCAGCGTCATTGCCTACGATGTGGGCGGCAGCGTGCTGGATTTCGTCAAGCAGATGAACGCCCGTGCCCAGGAGCTGGGCTGCACCGGCACGAACTTTACCTGTGCCCACGGCCTGTTTGACTACGGCAACGTGTCCACCGCGCAGGATCTGGCAAAAATCGCTGCCGCCTGTGCGGCAAACCAGACCTTTGCACAGGTGGCGGGCACCGCCAGCTATGTCCTGCCGGCCACTAACCTCCGCAAGGCCGAGCACACCATCAGCAGCTCCAACAGCCTGATGAACAGCGAGAGCTCTAACTACCGGGAGTATGTCCGGTGGGTCAAGGGCGGCTTTACCACGCTGGCAGGCCGCTGCATCGTGGCCTTTGCGGAAAAGGACGGCCACACCTACGGGCTGGTGATCCTTGGCTGCGATACGCTGGACCACCTCTTTGCCGAGTGCGATGATCTGTTCGACTGGGCCTTTGAGAGCTTTGCGGACCGTCCGCTGGTGGATACCCAGACCGAGCTCACCACCGTGGCGCTGACCAAGTGCCGCACCGAACCGGCGGTGGCGCTGTATGCCGCTGCGCCGGTCAGCGGCTACGGCCACGCAGACGATATCGTTACCTACTCCTTCGACCTGCCGGAAAGTGTTTCCGCTACCGTCAAAAGCGGCAGTGTGATCGGCTCGGCCACTGTTTATCTGGACGGCTACGAGGTGGGCACGGTAGACCTTGTGACCCACAAGGAGTATGTCTCCGATTTCCGCACCGACATGAAGGCGACAGTGCTTCTGCTGTGCGCACTGGTGCTCATCCTGTTTGCAATGATGGTGCTCACGCTTGCGGCCGGCGGCGGTTCACTGAACCTTAAAAGGAGAAAGCGCCGCAGATAAAATGCCGTGGCCGCAGATGCGGCGATTACAGAATACCACGGCAAACTGCAAAAAACAATAAAGAACAGCAAAAAGCGGCACTCGGAGCCTTGCACAAAGGCCCGATGTGCCGCTTTTGCTTACTTGTTCAGAAACTGGATGAAGTGGTAAGATTCCACGATCTGGAAATACTTGATGATGCGCGGGTACAGCGGTTCAGCTTTTTCACCAAACTGCTGCTTCATGCAGTCAGCAAGCTGTGCAACGGTCTTCTGGCCGTCGATCAGCGGCCAGAGATAGCTGCCGGTCTCGTCCAGATGCACCTGTGTGGTGCGCGGTTTATGAAACACTTTTTGCGCGATCGTATTGAACACACCGGTGTTCTCCACCTCAAGGGTGATAAGGCCGGTGGCTTCGTCTGTGTGCCAGCGCAGGGTTTCCGCCCGCTGCGGAATAAGGTCCAGATAGTTGATGGACTGCTTTTTCTTACGCATCAGTTCTTCTTTTTCTTCATGGAGAAGGCCAGCAGGCATGCGATCATGACGATCATCAGAACCACGCCGCCAATGTTGCCCAGATCAATGCTCAGGGCAGTGCTGATGCCGAACACGGCAAACATAGCCAGCAGGATGCCCACAAGGCCCTCGCCTGCGATCATACCGGCGCAGAACAGGGTGCCGTTGGTAGTCTGCTCTTCCTTGGTGGCAGCGTCAACGTTCTTGCGGCTGTCCATGAACCAGCGCACAGCACCACCGATCATGATGGAGGTGTTCAGGTAGATGGGCAGATACAGGCCGATGGCGAACGGCATCACAGGGATGCGCAGGATCTCCAGGGCAATGGCAAGGAACACACCGGTGAACACCAGGTTCCAGGGCAGGTTGCCGCCCATGATGCCCTCAACGATCATCTTCATCAGGGTAGCCTGCGGTGCGGGGACCTCAGCACCACCGTAGCCCCATGCGCTGTCCAGCAGGTACAGCACACCGCCGATGGCCAGACCGGCAGCAACAACGCCGATCAGCTCGCCGATCTGCTGCTTGACCGGGGTCGCACCCAGCAGGTAGCCGGTTTTCAGATCCTGAGAGGTATCTGCAGCAATGGCAGCGCAGATGCAGATGACAGATGCGATTGCCATGGAGCCGATCATGCCCTCGATGCCAACGTTGCCGGTGGCCTTCAGGATCATGGTAGCGATCAGCAGGGTGGCAATGGTCATGCCGGAGACCGGGTTGTTGGAGCTGCCGATCATGCCGACCATACGTGCAGAGACGGTGGAGAAGAAGAAGCCGAAGATAACGATCAGCAGAGCACCCAGCGGGCTGACGGGGATTGCCGGAGCCAGCCAGATGATGAGGATGATGAGCAGGATGCCGCCCAGAATAAAGGGCATGGGCATGTCCTTCTCGGTACGGGAGGTGCCGGAAGCACTGCCGCCCTTCATGCTCTTCATGGCATCACGGAAGGTGGATGCGATCAGAGGCAGGCTCTTGATCAGCGAGATGATACCGCCGGTAGCAATGGCACCTGCGCCGATATACTTGACGTAGTTGGACCAGATAGCGTCTGCACCGCCTGCTGCATACAGATCAGCAATGGTGGTGCCGGCTGCTGCCGGGTACAGGGAGATGTTTGCGCCGAACAGGCAGATCAGCGGGATAATGACCATCCAGCCCACCAGAGAACCGGTGAACATGTAGGAAGCGGTCTTGGGGCCGACGATGTAGCCCACGCCCAGCAGAGCGGGGTACACTTCCATGCCCAGAGCACCCTTGAAGGAACTGAAGGCCACGGCAATGTCGGCGGGGATCATCTTCAGGCCGTCCACGAGGAACTTGAAGATGGCTGCCAGACCCATGCCGGAGAACACGGTGGAGGCGTTTGCACCGCCCTCTTCACCGGCCAGCAGAACGTCTGCACAGGCGGTGCCTTCCGGGTACAGCAGGGTGGCGTGTTCCTTGACGATCAGGGCGTTGCGCAGGGGCACCATGAACAGAACGCCCAGAATGCCGCCGCACAGGGCGATCAGGGTGATCTCCAGGATGCTGGGCTTGTCGCACAGGCCCTCTTTTGCCCACAGGAACAGTGCGGGCATGGTGAAGATGGCACCGGCGGCCAGGCTCTCGCCTGCGGAACCGATGGTCTGCACCATGTTGCTCTCCAGAATGGAGTTCTTCTTGAGCAGGACGCGGATCACGCCCATAGAAATGACTGCTGCCGGGATGGAGGCAGAAACAGTCATGCCGACGCGCAGACCCAGATAGGCATTTGCAGCGCCGAAGACCACAGACAGGATGATGCCCATGATCACAGAGGTCGCCGTCATTTCCGCGGTGATCTTTTCCGCAGGAATATACGGCTTGAAGGATTCTTGATCTTTCATGCTTGCACTCCTTGCGACAGCACAAGCGCCTTGCTTTTTGGGGCATGGCGCTTGTGCTGTCCGTTTTCCTATTTCCTAAAACACGCGCATCCTATCCAACAAAGGATACGCTGGCACGTACTCTATTATACTAAAGTATGGCTGAATTGGCAACTGGAAATGTACACAACAAATTCACAAAAAGTTCGTGAATTCAAGCGTTTTGCGGAAAAATCGAGCAAAAATGTGCAAAGAAACTCCATGCAGACTTAAAACTGTCTGCGTGGAGCGTACAGTTCTATAAAACTCAGACGGCCCCGTAGATGCCGTGCACCGATACTTCGCCGGTAAAAACGTGCACTTCGCCGCTGTCGGTGCGCACCACCAGACGGCCCTCTTCGTCCACATCGACAGCTTCACCGGCACCCTGCCCGCCGTCCGGCAGGTCAAAAGTGACCCGGCGGCCCAGATTGACGCAGGCGGCCTTGTATTCCTCCCGGAAGGGTGCAAAGCCATCGCGGGCAAACACATACATGTTGCGGTCAAAACCAAAGTCGGTCAGGCCCTCGGCCAGCCATGCGGGGTCGGTGGAAAGATCCACCTTTGCCCCCTGCAGCGCCAGCGAGGTGCCGTTGGGCAGACCGGCGGCATCAAAGTAGCTCTGCGGCTGGGCCAGATTGATGCCGATGCCGCACAAAATGCCCCTGCCCTGCTGCTGGTAGCCGTAGCTCACGCTCTCGCACAGGATGCCCACGACCTTTTTGCCATTGAGAAGAAGGTCGTTGGGCCACTTGATCTGGCAGTCCACGCCGTAGCGCAGCTTGAGCTGGGTGCGCACGGCAAGGCTTGCCAGCAGCGGCAGGGTGGCAGGCTGGGCCAGCGGTTCCCGGATGGCTGCTGTATAATACAGGGCCTTGCCCTCGGCGTTCACCCAGCTGCGGCCCAGACGGCCCCGGCCTGCGGTCTGGTTCTCGGTATACACCGCGCCCACCGGGCCGAATTCTTCAAAATGTTCCTTCGCGTAAGCGTTGGTGCTGCCGCATTCCGGCAGATAGCGCACCTCATTGATGCTCATTGTCTGGGTACCTCTTTGTGTTCGTATGTGGTCACTTTGCCTTCGTCCAGCGTCAGGATGCCGTAGGTGTCCGGCCCGGTGTAACACCGGCCGCAGGAGCCGGGGTTGAACAGGAACACCCCGCTGCGGGCCTCTGCATGGGGGATGTGGGTGTGGCCGAACAGGGCCACCTCGGCTCCCCGGGCAGATGCGGCATCTGCCAGCGTATCCAGATCGTATTTCACACCGTACATATGACCGTGAGTGTAAAAGATCACCACGCCGTCAAAGGCGGCAAGGCCGTCGGTGGGTTCCAGTGCGCCGTAATCGCAGTTGCCCGCCACCGAGTAGGCCCGCAGCTTGGGGTACTGCGTCAGAGCCAGTTCCAGATCCCGCAGGCCGTCGCCCAGAAAAATCAGGGCATCGATGCTTTTGCTCTCTTTCATCAGCACGCGCTCAATGGCGGCACGTCCGCCGTGGCTGTCGCTCAAAACCAGAAGTTTTGTCACAAAAGGGGTCCTCCTCTATTACCATTTACCTGAGATGCTGTCATTCACCAGCCTGCTGGCCCTGTTGCAATACCAGCAGCTGCTTGTACACTTCGCTTTTAGAATAAGGTGTGCCCTGTGCCGCCGCCTTGGCTGCGGCGGTGGGGCCAAAGCCCTGCCCGGTCAGCTCCAGCGCCCGATGCGCTGCCTGCTCCAGCGTCAGCTCCTGCTCCGGGTCGGCGGTCTCCGGCGCACCGGCCATCACCAGCACATACTCGCCGCGCGGCTCGTTGGTCTTGTAGTGCTCCACCGCCTCGCCGAGGGTAGTCTTCCAGATATCCTCGTGCAGCTTTGTCAGCTCCCGGCACAGGGTGATGCTGCGGTCTGCGCCAAAGGCATTGGCCAGATCGTCCAGCGTGGTGCGCAGCTTGTGGGGCGCTTCGTAAAAGATGGTGGTGCGCTTTTCCTGCAAAAGCTCAGCCAGCCGCTCTTTTTTCTGCTTGCGGTTCACGGGCAGAAAGCCCTCAAACACCCAGCGGGAGGTGTCCTGCCCGGACACGGCCAGCGCGGTGACGCAGGCAGAGGCCGCCGGCACCGGCACCACTTTGATGCCCCGGGCCAGTGCGTCCCGCACGATCACCTCGCCCGGGTCGGAGACGCAGGGCATGCCTGCATCACTGCACAGGGCACAGCTCTCGCCTGCCTCAATGCGGCGCAGGATGCCCTCACCCTTCTGCAGGGCGTGCTCATAGTAGCTGACCATGGGCTTTTTCAGGCCCAGAAAGTTCAGCAGCTTCATGGTCACACGGGTGTCCTCGGCGGCAATAAAGTCTGCCGCGCCAAAGGTGGCCGCTACGCGCGGCGGCATATCGTCCAGATTGCCGATGGGCGTTGCCACGATATAAAGAGTTCCTGCCATAGTTTACCTCCCATATAACGCCGCACCGGCGCTGATCAACACATCCGGCTCCACCCGCAGGCCGGTCTTGCGGTTCTTCTGCGCTTCCACAAGGAAGAGCCATGGCGCGCCGTCCGCCTTGTTCTTTACAAAGGCCAGCCGCTTCGGCTCCAGCCGGTTGGCCCGCAGCACCGCCAGCACCTCCGCCAGTCGTTCCGGCCGGTGGCACAGCGCAAAGCGCCCGCCGTCCTTCAAAAGGCGGAACGCACACTGGCACACATCGTCCAGTGTGCAGGTGTTCTCGTGCCGAGCAAGGGCGTGGGCTGCGTTTTGGCTTTGGGGCCCATCCGTGAAATAGGGCGGATTGCACGCACACACGTCAAAACTGCCCTCGCCCTGCCGGAAAGCGCGCAGGTCGGCACAGACAGGCTCAATGTGCCCGATGTCCTGCTCCTGCACCGCAGCGGAAAGCAGAGCGCTGCCCTCGGGCTGCAGCTCCAGCCCCATGCAGGGGCCGCGGTGGCCGCGGTCGTGCCATTCCAGCGCCACGATGCCGCAGCCGGAGCACAGGTCTGCGGCCTTCTGGGCGCGCTTTGGCTCACAGAAACGGGCCAGCAGCAGCGCGTCGGAGCCAAAACGATGCTCCGGCGAGCAATAAACCATAGTTCTATTATACAAGACTTCGGTAGAATGTTCCATAGATAAGTGTGCCGTACCCTCTCAAAAAAATGCGTGGAATTGCTCGGGGAATTTGTGCGAATTACTGCAAAACAAAAAAGCAGCAGACCTGCTTTGGACAGGCCTGCTGCTTTTGATGCGTTTTTTGTGCAGCTGCTAAAATTATTCAGCAGTGATAGCACCGGTGGGGCAAGCACCCTCGCAAGCGCCGCAGTCGATGCAAGCGTCTGCGTTCACAGAAGCAACACCATCAACGGTGATAGCGCCAACCGGGCAAGCGCCCTCGCAAGCGCCGCAGCCAACACATGCGTCAGAAACCTTGTGTGCCATAATAAACTCTCCTTTTTATCTCCGTGCCCGAAGTATTGTATGAAGAGTCATGTATGGCACGGCTGTGCATGTCTCTCCGGAAATCATATCCTTGCCTGCATTTTAACAAAGCAGGTGAGAAAAGGCAAGACTAACCGTGACCCGAAAAACACAAAAGTCTGTTTTTTGTTGGGTTGCACAAAAGCACAGGCTAACTTATGGCCAAATTTGCAGGAGTTTTTTGGCAAAAATCACGAAGAACAGTTAGTTTTAGCAGACTAACCCCTCAGAACTTCCGGCGCGTCCCTCACTCCTTTTCGGCAGCGCGCTTCCGGGCGCAGCCGCCGCCCGCGCAGCGCTTTTCGCCATCGTCGGAGGAAGCCACCACCGGGGCCGGGTTGCGCACGCCGGAGTAATCGTCGTCCGGGTCCGGGCGGCGGGGCGCACGCTTGCCGCCGCTGATATATTCGCACACGCCCACCTTATAGTAACGGGGCGAAAGGCTCTCGGTGCCGCAGCGCACCCGCAGATAGCCGGAAACCGGGTTCACCTCCAGCACGGTGCCAAGACCGTCCGGCGTGCGCACGGTGCTGCCCACCATGGGCATGATGCTGTTCAGGTACTCGTAGGCGCTTTCCTCGTAGGCAAGGCAGCACATCAGCCGGCCGCAGGCACCGCTGATCTTGGTGGGGTTCAGCGAAAGGCCCTGCTCCTTGGCCATCTTGATGGAGACGGGCTGGAAGTCCTTTAAAAAGCGGCTGCAGCAGAAGGGCTGGCCGCAGATGCCAAGGCCGCCGATCATCTTGCTCTCGTCCCGCACGCCGATCTGGCGCAGCTCGATGCGGGTGTGGAAGATACCGGCCAGATCCTTGACCAGCTCGCGGAAGTCCACGCGGCCATCGGCGGTAAAGTAGAACATGATCTTGGAGCGGTCTAGGGTATACTCGGCCTCCACAAGCTTCATTTCCAGGCCATGGCGGGAAATGCACTCCTGACAGGTGCGGTAGGCGCGCTTTTCGTCCTCACGGTTCTGGCGCATCCGGCGGATATCCACGCTGTCGGCCATGCGGGTAATGGGCTTGAGGGCCTTGGGCACTGCCGCATCGGCGATCTCCCTCACGCCCTGCACCACCTCGCCGCACTCAATGCCGCGGGCGGTCTCCACGATCACATATTCGCCGGTTTTGATGTCGGCCCCGGCGGGATCAAAATAATAGCTTTTGCCGTTCTCTTTGAAACGGACGGAAATGACTTTTTTCATAGTGTTCCTCGTTTTTATCGGTCGAATCTATAGGATAAGGCCCGAAAAAGAGCCTGCTGATCCATTCTGTACTCTAGTATAACATATTCAAATGCACATTTCCACGCAAAAAACAAAAAGCGGCTCTGGCGCTTTGGCAGAAAAATTTTAAAAAGGTGCAACAATCTGCCCTGCTGCCGCGTATCCATAAAGGAAGACTGACCGAATTTGGTCGCACCCGCAGCCGGAAAATGGAAAAACGGAACGGCAAATGTTAAAATCTTGCGAAAGTATCCAAAGAATCGCAAAAGAATCCCACCCCGCTCTTGCAAGGCGGGGGCTTGCGTGTATAATAAAAATGTTGAAGTGTAGCCTTTCCCGCAGGGAAAGCAGCTGTCCTGCTTTGCGGCAAGGCAGAGAAACGGTAGGAGAAAATGGAAAAATTCAGTGTCAAAAAGCCGTTTACGGTGCTGGTTGCAGTGGTCATGATCCTGATCCTGGGCTTTGTGGCGGTCACAAAGATGGATACGAACTTGCTGCCCAACGTGAACACACCGTATCTGATGGTGGTCACCGTGTATCCTGGTGCAAGCCCGGAGCGCGTGGAGAGCGAGGTCTCGGATGTGCTGCAGAACTCGCTCACAGTGCCGGGCGTGTCCAAGATCACCGCAACATCGGCAGAAAACTACAGCCTGCTGCTGATGGAGTTTACCGAGGATACGGATATGAACAGCGCGCTGGTCAAGGTGTCCAACAAGCTGGATCAGGCCAAAAGCGACCTGCCCAGCACCTGCCTAACCCCCTCTATCATTGAGTACAGCCTGAACATGAACGCTTTCATGACGGTGGCTGTCAGCCGCGAAGGTGCCGACCAGTACGAGCTTTCTGAGTTTATCCAGAACACCCTTGTGCCGGAAGTGCAGCGCAAGGGCGGTGTGTCCAGCGTTTCGTCCAGCGGTCTGGTGGAAAAGCTGGTGCAGGTGCAGCTCAATCAGGATAAGATCGACGAGATCAACGCAAAGCTGCTGGAACTGATCGATACCCAGCTGGCTGCAGCCCGCTCCCAGCTGGAAAGCGCCGAGGCACAGATCACCGCCGGACGCAAGGAATACGAAAAGCAGCTGAAAAACTTTGGCAATACGGTGTCCAACTCGGTCATGAGCCAGATGAGCACCGAGGTGGGCGCCGCAGTGGAAACGGTGCGCGCGCAGGCGCAGGCTCTTCTGGAGAGCGTGAACGACCTGATCGCTGTGGTCAAGGAGCCTGAGATCCAGCAGGCCCTGATCGAGGTGCGCGACGGTCTGCAGAAGGTCATGGACAAGTTCAACGAGACCGGTATGCGGGATATCGACTCTCTGATCGATATTGTGGCTGAGCTGCGCACCATTACCGATAAGCTCACTACCGCCCTGCAGAAGCTGCAGGAGCGCGTGAATACCGAGACCGGCTCCGAGGGCAGCACGGCGGAAGATCTTGCCAATGAGATGCAGCTGCAGGAAAGCCTGAATGTGATCTACAACGCGCTGGAAAGCACCATCAAGGCCATGGACAATGTGCCGCAGCTGATGAGCGAGTTCTCCGGTGCGCTGGGCAGCTTCTCCCAGCAGCAGCTCAACGCCTATATGCAGTTCACCGAAGCGCGTGAAATGCTGAACGAGTACGAAAAGCAGCTGGAGGCTGCCAAGGCAGAGTACGAGACGGCCAAGACCAACGCTCTGGCACAGGCCGATGTGACAAAGCAGCTGGACATTGAAACGCTGGCGCAGCTCATCTATGCCCAGAACTTCTCCATGCCGGCCGGTTACGTGCAGGATAAGGACGGCGAGTCCTGGCTGCTGAAAGTCGGCGAAGAGTACAACAGTGTGAAGGATATCAGCGGTGCCCTGCTGCTGCATGTGGAGGGCTACGGCGACGTGCGCCTTTCTGATGTGGCGGATGTGGAGGTCATTGATAACTCCGCCGACAGCTACACCCGCCTGAACGGCGAAAAGGCATCCATCCTCAAAATCTATAAGAATGCGACTTCCAGTGCAGGCGAGGTCTCCGACAACTGCCTGACCGCATTTAAAGAGCTGGAAAAACAATACGACGGCCTGCACATGGTGGTGCTGTCCAATCAGGGCAACTACATCACCATTGTCATCAACAGCATCCTCACCAGCATGGTGGTGGGCGCTGCACTGGCCATCATCGTGCTGGCCATCTTCCTGAAGGATATCAAGCCCACCCTCGTGGTCGGCATCAGCATCCCGCTGTCCGTTCTGTTCGCGGTGGTGCTCATGTACTTTACCGGGCTGGACCTGAACGTGATGACCCTGGCCGGCCTTTCTCTCGGCATTGGTATGCTGGTGGATAACTCGGTGGTCGTCATTGAGAACGTCTACCGTCTGCGCAGCCGCGGCGTGCCTGCGGCCCGCGCTGCCGTGCAGGGCACAAAACAGGTGGGCATGTCGGTGGTGGCCTCCACCCTTACCTCGGTGTGCGTGTTCCTGCCGGTGGTGTTCTCGGCCAGCATTGTGCGCAGCCTGATGATGCCCATGTCCCTGTGCATCGGTTACTGCCTGATGGCCTCCCTCATCGTGGCGCTCACGGTGGTCCCGGCGGCATCCTCTACTGTCCTGAAAAAAGCTGAACCCAAGCGCCTTACCTGGTTTGAAAAGGTGCAGGAAAAGTATGCCCATAGTCTGGAATGGTGCCTGCAGCACCGTGCCCTGCCCCTGATCGCGGCGGTGGTGCTGCTGGTGTTCAGCGGCTGGCAGGTGCTGAACATGGGCGTGGAGCTGCTGCCCAGCATCACCAGCAACGAGGCGCAGATCACCCTGTCCACCGCCGACGGCCTGACCAAGGAGGAATCCTATGCCATTGCGGGTCAGGTGGCAGAGGCGGCCCTGAATGTAGAAAACGTGGAAGAGGTGGGCATCACCCTCGACACCAGCATGGCCGGTCTGGATATCAGCCAGCTGGGCCTGCCCACCGCCATTACCGATATCCTGAACTCCGCCAATGCCTACGGCAGATACAAGATCAATGTTATGATGAGCAAGAGCCTTTCCTCCCGTGAGGTGGAAAAGACCCGGCAGGCCATGGAGAATGCAGTGTCCCAGATCGAGAATTGCACCGCTGAGGTCAAGCTGTACGGCATGACCGATGATCTGACCAGCCAGCTGGCCACCGGCCTGTCGGTCAAGGTCTACGGCAAGGATCCGGAAACGCTGACCACCGTTTCCGAGAAGGTAATGGAGATCGTCAACGATACCGAGGGCTTTGCCAATGCGGACAACGGCCTTGGCAGCGGCGATGCCACCATCATCCTGAAGGTGGACCGCGACAAGGTGCGCGCCTACGGCCTGACCGTTGCGCAGGTGTACCAGCAGATCGCGGCAAAGCTCACCACCACCGCCACCGCCCAGACCCCCGTCACGGTGAACGGCACCACCATGGATGTCCAGATCACGGACAATCTGGACCCTGTCACCAAGGAAAACATGATGGAGCTTACCTTTGAGACCACCGAAATGTCGGCAGACGGCACAGTGACCAATGGTACCTGCACCCTGAACGATATCGCCAGCTGGACCACCGGCACCGCACCGGATGCCATTACCAGCGAGAACCAGACCGAGTTTGTCACCGTTACGGCAGATACGCTGGATGGCTACAACACCATGGTGCAGTCCCGCGTGCTGCAGAAGAAGCTGGATGAGTACGCGGCCAGCGGTGAGATGCCGGAGGGCTGCAGCACCACGCTGGGCGGCGAGACCGAGGGCACCGACTACATGGTGAACGAAATGGTGCAGTGGATGGCTCTGGCCCTGCCCTTTGTATATCTGGTCATGGTGGCACAGTTCCAGAGCCTGCTGTCCCCCTTCATCGTGCTGTTCACGGTGCCGCTGGCCTTTACCGGCGGCCTGCTGGGTCTGCTGGTCACCGGCCAGCAGCTCACCATGATCTCCCTGATGGGCTTCATCGTGCTGATGGGCACTGTTGTCAACAACGGCATCGTGTTCGTGGACTATGCAAACCAGCTGCGCATTGGCGGCATGGAGCGCCGCGCTGCGCTGGTGGCTACCGGCAAGACCCGTATGCGCCCCATCCTCATGACCACCCTGACCACTGTGCTGGCCATGCTGCAGCTGGTGTTCAGCGGCGATATGGCAAGCCAGCTGATGAGCGGCATGGCCATCGTCATCATCTGCGGCCTGAGCTACGCCACCCTGATGACCCTGTATATCGTTCCGGTGCTGTACGATATCCTGTTCAAGAAGCCGCCGCTCAACGTGGATGTTGGCAGCGACGATGATCTGGACGACATTCCGGACGATGCAGCCGAGTTCATTGCGGCGCAGAAGTCTGCGGGCACGGCACAGCCGGAAGCCTGACGACAGCATGACGATTTAGAATGCGCGCCGCTTTGCTTTGCGTATCATCAGCGGAAGAATTATTTATATATAATAGAGCAATGCCGGGCGGTCTGCGGACCGCCCGGCATTGCGTTTTCACGGGAAAGGCCGTAACGGCAAACGGCATGTGCTGACGCTGGCTCCCTGCGGGAGCATTCGCGTCAGCATGAAAACATGCTGTTGCCCTTACGTTTCGTCGCGCAGCGATTCAAAACCGGCGTAACACAAAAAATCCTTTAGCGGAGCGGCTTGGATTTTTTTGTGTTACATGCCTCGCCACCTGAATAATTTCAACAAAAAATAGCTGGAAAAATTGGATGCAAATTCTAAAATCGGTTCCCCACAAAGATATAAAACTGTGATATAATCATAAATAAGATAGAATACAGTGGAAGTCTGCCTGACTGTATGTCCGAGTAAAATCTGAGGAGGCGAATGCCCAATGGCACAGATCCGCTCCAAGCCCTTCGGTGTGACCAAACAGGGCGCAAATGTTACAGAGTACATCCTTTCCAATCCCGGAGGCCTGACGGTGAGCGTTCTGGACTACGGATGCATCATTAAAAACATCATCGTTCCGGCCAAGAACGGCCCGGTGGATGTCGTGCTGGGCCACGACACCATGGCAGATTATGAGGATGACTTCACGTCCTCCAGCAGCACCTGCTGCGGCGCGTTCGTAGGCCGCTATGCCAACCGCATCGAGAATGCCACCTTCAGCGTGGGCGGCAAGACCTACCAGCTGGAAGCCAACAACGGCCCCAACCATCTGCACGGCTGCTTTTCGCGCAAACTGTACCGGGTGAAGGCCTTTGGCGACACCCTGCTGATGGAGGCCGAGAGCCCGGACGGTGAGGACGGTTTCCCCGGAAACCTGAAGCTGGCGGTGCGCTATACCCTCACCGAGGACAATGCCTTCCGCATGGATTACCGCGTCTCTTCGGATGCGGATACCATCGTGAACCTCACGAACCACAGCTACTTCAACCTGAACGGTGAGGGCGATGTTCTGGGCCAGAAGCTGCGCATCTATGCATCCAACTATCTGGAAGGCAACAATCAGACCTGCCCCACCGGTGCCATTCTGCCGGTGGCAAACACCCCCATGGATTTTACCGAGGGAAAGCTCATTGGCCGGGATATCGATACCGGCTTTGCCCAGACCACCATGGTGGGCGGTGGCTACGACCACTGCTTTGTGATCGACCGCGCCCGCGGCTCCAGCCAGAGCATCTGCGCATGGGTCACCAGTGAAAAGACCGGCATCAGCATGAAACTGTACACCACCCAGCCGGGCATCCAGTTGTACACCGGCAACTTTTTGCAGGACTGCCCCACCCCCGGCAAGGGCGGCGTGCCCATGCAGAAGTACGGCGGCTTTGCGCTGGAGACTCAGCACTACCCCTGCAGCCCTTCCCACCCGGAGTTCCCCACCACAGTGCTGCGGGCAGGAAAGGTGTTCCGCGCCACCACCACCCTGCGCTTCTTCACCGGCAAGCAGTGCGGAAAATTGTAAAAAATGATGTACCACACAAAAACGTCTGCTCCGGCAGGCGTTTTTTGCGTGGCAGGAGGAAAACTCCCCCAGTCGCCTACGGCGACAACCCTCTCCGAGGGAGCTGGCAAAGCCGTCAGGCTTTGACTGAGGGAGTTTTGATCCCTATTTCTATGTTTTGCACAAACCGTGCCTTTTATCCATGACAAAATGCCAAAAAACGTTTTTAAATCAAAACCTCAAAAACAAAGATGCAACAAAAATTCATCTAAATAAAAGACACATCCCTTGATTCTGAGCCATAAAAGCGGTATTCTTTAGGCAAGGCCGGGGAATGCCGGCATCAACTGTAATGTAAATGAGCGAGAGAGGTACTAGGCTATGGCAATTTTGGTTTCCGGCGGCGCCGGTTATATCGGCAGCCACACCTGCATCGAACTGCTGAACGCTGGCTACGACGTTGTTGTGGCAGATAACTATTATAATGCATCTCCGGTGGTGCTGGACCGCATCAAGCAGATCACCGGCAAGGACTTCCGCTTTTACAAGGCGGATATGACCAAGCACGAGGATGTGGAGCACATCTTCTCTGAGTGCCCGGACATTACTGCTGTGATCCAGTTCGCAGCCTACAAGGCAGTGGGCGAGAGTGTTTCCAAGCCCATTGAATACTATTACAACAACCTCAACTGCACGCTGGTCATTCTGGACGTGATGCGCCATCACAACTGCCACAACTTCGTGTTCAGCTCTTCCGCAACCGTCTATGGCGACCCCGCCAGCGTGCCCATCACCGAGGACTTCCCCACCGGTGCCACCACCAACCCCTACGGCACGACCAAGGTGTTCACCGAGCGCATCCTGCAGGATGTGTGCAAGGCAGACCCCAGCCTGAACGTGGCCCTGCTGCGCTACTTCAACCCCATTGGTGCGCACAAGTCCGGCCTCATCGGCGAGGACCCCAACGGCATCCCCAATAACCTCATGCCCTATATCGCCAAGGTGGCCGTTGGCAAGCTGGAAAAGGTGCATGTCTTTGGCAACGACTATCCCACCCCGGACGGCACCGGCGTGCGCGACTACATCCACGTGGTGGATCTGGCCCGCGGCCATGTGTGCGCCATCAAGAAGCTGGAAACGAACTGCGGCCTGTTCATCTGCAATCTGGGCACTGGAAAGGGCTACAGCGTGCTGGATGTGATCCACGCTTTCTCCAAGGCATGCGGTAAGGAGATCCCCTATGTGATCGACCCGCGCCGCCCCGGCGACATTGCCGAGTGCTATGCAGACCCCACCAAGGCAAAGAACGAGCTTGGCTGGGTGGCGGAATACGGCATCGAGGAAATGTGTGCCGACAGCTGGAACTGGCAGAAGAACAACCCCGATGGCTACCACACTGTGAAGTAAACGCATAAACCTCCAAAGCCGTGCATTCTCTGAAAAGAGGGGGCACGGCTTTTTTGCTGCCACTTTAACGTTAGCGGCCTCGCCCTCTCCGTCTGCTCACTGCGTTCGCATCCACCTCGTTCCCCTTTCTGTCGCTTGCGCGACATCTTCCCCCGACCGGGGGAAATCTGTCAAAGGGAGAGGCCTTGGCATGGCGGTACAGTTTCCGGTTGAGTTGCGAAGTGTACGGTTTCGCCAGAGGCTCTCCCTTTGAGAGAGCTGCCGAGCAAGGCGAGGCTGAGAGGGCGAGGATGCTGACTGCCAAGCATCTCCCCCATTTTATCTATTGACAACCGCGCAAAGTTAGCCTATATTACTATTGTTAACACAAACTAACACACTTTGACAGTGGATAAAATGAGAAGGTCGATCTTATGACATTAAAAGAATTGCAGATCGGAAAAAGCGCTGTTGTGGATACCGTCGGCGGGGCCGGCGCACTGCGCCAGCATTTTCTGGATATGGGCCTGATCCCGGGGGCGGAGGTCACGCTGGTCAAGCTGGCACCCATGGGCGACCCCATGGAGCTGCGCATCCATGGTTACGAGCTGACCCTCCGGCTGGATGATGCCGCGCAGATCGGCATCACCCCCATCGAAAAGGCCCCGGCAATGTCGGCGGCTCCGGCAGATGATAAAATGGTGGATCACCCCGGCCTTGGCGAGGGCGGAAAATACCACATCAAAAAGGGGGAGAATCCCCTGCCCGAGGACAGGACCCTCACCTTTGCGCTGGCTGGCAACCAGAACTGCGGTAAGACCACCCTGTTCAACCAGCTCACCGGTTCCAACCAGCATGTGGGCAACTTCCCGGGCGTGACGGTGGACCGCAAGAGCGGTGCCATCAAGGGCCACCCGGAGACCGAAGTCACCGACCTGCCGGGCATCTACTCCATGTCCCCCTATTCCAGCGAGGAGATCGTCACCCGGCAGTTCATCATCGGCGAAAAGCCCACCGGCATCATCAACATCGTGGATGCCACCAACATCGAGCGCAACCTCTACCTGACCATGCAGCTCATGGAGCTGGACATCCCCATGGTGCTGGCACTGAATATGATGGACGAGGTGCGCGGCAACGGCGGCACGGTGCGCATCAACAAGATGGAAGCCATGCTTGGCATCCCGGTCATTCCCATCTCTGCCGCCAAGAATGAGGGCGTGGATGAGCTGGTAGACCACGCACTTCATGTGGCAAAGTATCAGGAGCGGCCCGGCCGCATGGATTTCTGCAGTGAGGACGACCACGGCGGTGCCGTACACCGCTGCATCCACGGCATCATCCATCTGATCGAGGATCACGCCAGGGCGGCGGGCATTCCGGTGCGGTTTGCCGCCACCAAGCTGGTGGAGGGCGACCGGCGCATCGAGGAAGCCCTGAAGCTGGATCAGAACGAAAAAGAGATGATCGAACATATCATCGTGCAGATGGAGCGGGAGCGCGGGCTGGACCGCGCCGCCGCCATTGCGGATATGCGGTTCTCCTTCATTCAGGAGCTTGTGGCAAAGACAGTGGTCAAGCCCCACGAAAGCAAAGAGCAGCTGCGCTCCAACCGCATCGACAGATTCCTCACCGGCAAGTACACCGCCATCCCGGCCTTTATCGCCATCATGGGTCTGGTGTTCTTCCTCACCTTCAACGTCATCGGCCTGTTCTTTCAGAACCTGATGGAAATGGGCATCGATGCCCTGACCGGCATCGTGGACACGGCGCTTACAAACTGGAACGTTAACGCGGCGGTGCACTCCCTGCTCATCGACGGCATTTTTACCGGTGTGGGCAGCGTGCTGAGCTTTCTGCCCATCATCGTGGTGCTGTTCTTCTTCCTCTCCATGCTGGAGGATACCGGTTACATGGCCCGCGTGGCCTTTGTGATGGATAAGCTGCTGCGCCGCATCGGCCTTTCGGGCCGCAGCATCGTGCCCATGCTCATCGGCTTTGGCTGCACCGTGCCCGGTGTCATGGCAAGCCGCACCCTGCCCTCGGAGCGCGACCGCAAAATGACCATCCTGCTCACCCCGTTCATGAGCTGCTCGGCAAAGCTGCCCATCTACAGCCTGTTTGCGGCGGCGTTCTTCCCGCAGTATGCGGGCCTTGTGATGGTGCTGCTGTACTTTACCGGCATCGTGGTGGGCGTGCTGGCGGCACTGCTGCTCAAGAGCACGGTGTTCAAGGGCGAGGCAGTGCCCTTTGTCATGGAGCTGCCCAACTACCGCCTGCCCGGCCTGAAAAACGTGGCACAGCTGCTGTGGGAAAAGGCCCGGGACTTCTTGCAGAAGGCCTTCACGGTCATCTTTGCGGCCACCATCGTCATCTGGTTTTTGCAGAACTTTGACCTGCAGCTGCGGCTGACCGCCGACCCGCAGGCCAGCATCCTTGCCCGCATCGCGGGCGACATCGCCCCGCTGTTCGGGCCTTTGGGCTTTGCGGACTGGCGCATCTCCACCGCCCTCATCACCGGCTTCATGGCAAAGGAGAGCGTGGTGTCCTCGCTGCTCATCCTCTTTGGCTCCGAAGCTGCGCTGTCGGCGGCCCTTACCCCGGCGCAGGCGGCTCCCCTGCTGGTGTTCTGCCTGCTGTACACCCCCTGCATCGCGGCAGTGGCCTCGGTCAAGCGGGAGCTGGGCAACAAGTGGGCGGTCGTCATGGTGGTGAACCAGTGCGCCGTGGCATGGCTGTGCGCTTTGCTGGTGCGTCTGGCGGCAGTGGCGCTGTTCTGAAAGATTCGTTTGGTTTTGAGGTCCTGAAAAGCCTGCGGGCTTTTCAGGACCTCTTTTTCTCTTGACAACTCCCCTCATCTGCACTATAATACTTCAAAAATGAATCATTCAAAAATGAAAAAAGAGAGAGGAAGGCTCGGCGTGAACCCGAACGTAGAATTTGCGATCAAGACCTCGCAGGCGTACAATGCCGTCTGCAAACCGCTGTGTCAGGAGCTTGGCCTGTCGCAGACGGCGCTGGACATCCTGCTGTTCCTCGCCAACAACCCGGACTATAAAACGGCCCGGGACATCGTGGAGGTGCGGCATATCAAGGCAAACCTCGTCTCCATGAATGTGGATAAGCTGGTGCAGGAAGGGTATCTGGAACGGTACGCTGTGGCCGGCGACCGCCGCAAAACGAAGCTTCTCTGCACCGGTAAGGCAGACCCGATCATCCGCAAGGGGCGTGTGGTGCAGAATGCCTTTTTCAAGCGCCTGCTGGATCATGTGGAGCCGGCCGATCAGGAGGTCTTTTTCCGGACCATGGAGCTGATCGGGAAAAATCTGGACGAAATTATAAAGGAGAACGCATAAAATGAACGTGTTGTTTACGGTTCTTGTCACCTTTTTTGCCGGCATGGGGGCCGGCCTTGGCACCGGCTTTGCCGGTATGAGTGCGGCTGCAGTTATCAGCCCCATGCTCATCACCTTCCTGCACATGGACCCCTATATGGCGGTGGGCATTGCCCTGTCGTCGGATGTGCTGGCCAGCGCCGTTTCGGCCTATACCTACCACAAAAACAAGAACCTGGATATCAAAAACGGCCTGATCATGATGGTCAGCGTGCTGCTGTTCACGGTGGTGGGCAGCTGGGTGGCCAGCAGAGTGCCCTCGGCCACCATGGGCGGCTTCTCGGTGTTCATGACCTTCCTGCTGGGCATCAAGTTCATTGTGCGCCCGGTCATGACGACCAAGGAAGCTATGCAGGGTGTCAGCGCCAAAAAGCGTGCCATCCAGTCCATCGTGTGCGGTGTGCTCATCGGTTTTATCTGCGGCTTCATCGGCGCAGGCGGCGGCATGATGATGCTGCTCATCCTCACCAGTGTGCTGGGCTACGAGCTGAAGACCGCCGTGGGCACCAGCGTGTTCATTATGACCTTCACCGCCCTGACCGGTGCTGTCTCCCACTTCATGATCGGCGGTGCGCCCAATTGGTTCGTCTGGGCGCTGTGCGTGGCGTTCACCCTGCTGTGGGCGCGCATTGCCGCTGTGTTTGCCAATAAGGCAGACCCCAAGGCCCTGAACCGTGCCACCGGTGTTGTGCTGGTGGTGCTGGGCGTGGTCATTATGGGCTTCAACCTTCTGAGCTGATATCCCCTGCCCTTCAAATGAAAAAAGAAAGCCCGTGCAGCCGGAAACTGCACGGGCTTTCTCTGTATCAGAACTTACTTTTCTTCAATGGTGGAGTGCTCGATCACCCAGTCGGCAGCCTTGCGGATGCCCTCGTTGCGGCGCATGGCGGGAATATCGGATTTTTCCTTGATCTCTTCCAGCGTCTTTTTGGCGCGCTCTGCACGAGTGGCCAGAGCCTTATCGATATCTTCCTCGGTGGGCACCAGATTTTCCTGCTGCGCGATCTGCAGCAGAGCCATGTGCACACGGGCGGTCTTCTCGGCAGAAGAGCGCACCTTGGCGGTAAAGCTCTCGCGGGTCTCGTGGATCTGGCTCAGGTAGCGATCCAGGCTCAGGCGCTGCATCTGCAGCTGCTGCTGGATCTGCTCCATCTGCTGCTGGTAGGTGGTCTCCACCAGCACACTGGGCAGTTCGCCCTCAGAAGCATCGGCCAACTGGGTCAGGATCTGATCCTTGGCATGGTTCAGTGCACCGGCGTGCTTGCCGTCGTGCAGCTGCTGCTTGACCTGTGCACGCAGCTCGTCCATGGTGTCCAGATTGGCAACCTTCTTGGCAAAGTCGCTGTTCAGAGCAGGGATCTGGCGCACACATACGTCGATCAGCTTGATCTTGAACACGACGGGTTTACCGGCCAGATCCTTTGCGTGGTAGCGGTTCGGGAAGGTGACGAAGATCTCGAATTCCTCGCCTGCCTTGTGGCCCAGAATGCCCTCTTCAAAGCCGGGGATCATGCGGCCGCTGCCCAGCTGGACGGCCTGGTTCTTTGCGGCGCCGCCCTGGAAGGGCTTGCCCTCCAGCAGACCTTCGTAATCGATATGTACGATGTTGCCCTTTACGGCCGGACCCTTGTGCGGCACCAGCTCAGCGGCAGCAGCACGGCGGCGCTCCAGCACATTGTCGATCTCCTTGTCGGTCACTTCCGGGGTGACGCACTCGGCGGTAAAGCCGGTGGTCTTGGTCAGGTTCAGCTCAGGCTGCAGGGCAACAGTGGCAGTGGCCACAAAGCCCTCGTCCTTTTTCACGCTCACAAGATCGTACACAGGATTGTCAACAGCCACAAAGCCGTGCTCTGCCATGGCGGCATCATACAGCGCGGGCACGTCCTTGTCCATCAGATCGTTGATGGCATCGTACCAGAAGGTGTGCTCGCCGCGGTCAGCCTCGATCTGTGCGCGGTCCGCTTCGCCCTTCTTGAAGCCGCGGATCGTATAGGAGGCGCGGGTGCGTTCGTAAACGGCGTTGGATGCAGCTTCCAGCTCTTCGGGGCTGGCGCTGAAGGTCATTTTGCAGACACTCTTTTCGGGAGTTTCCACGCTTACCAGTTTCATAGGATCTACCCTCCGTGGTGCCTCGCTGCAGAGAAAACCAGGCGGCGCAGCCTCCACGCGGTGCTGCCCGTAAAGCTCCTGTACCCCTGCACGGACACAGATTAAAAACATATAGTAAAGCTATTATAGCACAAGCACGACAAAAACGATACAAGAAAAATCATAAAAAATGCTGCTTTTTGAAAAAGACAAAAATATTTGCAAAAAACGGTTGACAAAACCCAGTCTGAGTGATAAAATACATCATGTTCCGAACGGAACGTATGCGTTGGTAGCTCAGCTGGA
>ONZS01000076.1_pt1 | contig 121654 bp, 96 predicted proteins | sample 1670921 | NCBI WGS metagenome assembly ONZS01 (sample SAMN06348104, study PRJEB24527) | human gut metagenome | biome: human gut; feature: ankylosing spondylitis patient; material: feces | host: Homo sapiens | place: China | collected 2015-10 | reverse complement strand
ACTTCTCCATAAGGTCTTCATCAAGTTCAGCACACTGCTCAACAAGCTTGTCATGATATTCCTGTGCCTGATCAGCTAAATCAGCAGGAATCTCACCAACCTGGATGTCATCACCCTTATCACCGTTGAAGATATAAGCCTTCATCTCGAATAAGTCGATAATTCCCTGGAAATCATCTTCCTTACCAATAGGAATCTGTACGAGTACTGGATTCTTACCAAGCTTTGTAATAAGCTGGTTGCATGATCCGAAGAAATCAGCGCCCATCTTATCCATCTTGTTCATGAATGCCATACGTGGTACGTTATACTTATCAGCCTGACGCCATACGTTTTCTGACTGTGGTTCAACACCGTTCTGTGCATCGAATACACCAACAGCACCATCAAGTACTCTAAGTGAACGCTCAACTTCTACTGTGAAGTCAACGTGTCCTGGAGTATCGATAATGTTAATACGATATTCTGGCTGTGTCTTATCTGGCTTACCTTCTTTTTCAGGTGTCCAGTGACATGTTGTAGCAGCTGAAGTAATTGTGATACCTCTTTCCTGCTCCTGGGCCATCCAGTCCATAGTAGCAGTACCTTCATGAGTATCACCAATCTTGTGATTAACACCAGTATAATAAAGGATACGCTCTGTTAATGTTGTTTTACCAGCATCAATATGAGCCATAATTCCGATATTTCTGGTTCTCTCCAATGGATATTCTCTTCCAGCCATGGATAAAACCTCCTATAATTATAATTAGAATCTGTAATGAGCAAAAGCCTTGTTTGCTTCTGCCATCTTGTGCATATCTTCTTTTCTCTTTACTGATGCACCTGTGTTGTTAGCTGCATCAAGAATCTCGTTAGCGAGTCTTTCTTCCATAGTCTTCTCGCCTCTTGCTCTTGAGAATGCTGTCATCCAACGAAGAGCTAAAGCCTGTCTTCTATCTGGCTTAACTTCGATAGGTACCTGGTATGTTGCACCACCGATACGTCTTGCCTTTACTTCGAGAACTGGCATGATATTGTTCATAGCCTCTTCGAATACTTCTAAAGCAGGTCTTTCAGTCTTTGCTGCGACTCTGTCAAATGCTCCATATACAATCTTCTGAGCTACTCCTCTCTTACCATCAAGCATAATGTTGTTGATAAGCTTAGTAACCACCTTGTTATTGTAAATAGGATCTGCTAATACATCTCTTTTCTGAGTATGTCCTTTACGTGGCACGGTTCTTCCCTCCTTAACATTGTATTGTCGTTATCATTTCGCACTAATGAACGCCTAACAGCCTCATCAGCCCTCAACTAACGACGTTTCATTAATTCATAGGTACTCACAAATTAAATTGTGTTCGGGCCGTATATCTTAAACCTGCAACCTTCGGATTAATCTAACTCCGGCACTTTTAATTTAATTGTTCGTAAATTATTGTATGCAATAATCTGCAAATATTCTGATTCACCTTGTAAATCAATCACAGACTTATGATGCTTAATTCTTTATGAATTATTTAGCATCCTTAGGTCTCTTAGCACCGTACTTAGAACGTGCCTGTCTTCTCTTTGCTACACCTGCTGTATCAAGTGTACCTCTGATGATATGATATCTTGTACCTGGTAAATCCTTAACTCTACCACCTCTGATAAGAACAACGCTATGTTCCTGAAGATTGTGGCCTTCACCTGGAATATATGAAGTAACTTCGATTCCATTAGAAAGACGTACTCTGGCGATCTTTCTAAGAGCTGAGTTAGGCTTCTTAGGTGTTGCTGTCTTAACAGCTGTACAAACACCTCTCTTCTGTGGTGCAGATACATCTGTAGCCTTCTTCTGAAGTGAGTTATATCCCTTCTGAAGAGCTGGAGCTGTAGACTTCTTAACTGTTGACTTTCTTCCCTGTCTTACTAACTGGTTAAATGTTGGCATTCCTTTTTCACCTCCCGGAATTAGAATAATGAATGGTTGCACTTAGTATAATAACTAAGAAATAAGTGTAAGCCAGCTTTATAAGCTGCCCAATCTATATTTTCGTGCATAAAAAAGAGCTTGCTTTTTCGCACGCTTAATAAGTATATATTTTAATTTAAAATTCGTCAAGTATTTTACCAAAAAAAGAAAGCAAAAAATTTTGCTTAAAAATATATTAGTGATTTTAAAAAAGCAGGAGACTCTTCATCTCCTGCTTTCTGTTATATTTATGATGTAAAGCCTTTATCTGAATGATTACTCTTCTGTAACCTCATCTTCAGCTTCCTGTATATCAGCATCCTCAGTAAAATCAAGAGTTTCCTCTCCATCCTCTGTGAAGCTTAATATCTCATCTTCTTCAAGTTCATCATAAGCTGCAGCTGTATCAAGCTCTACGTTCTGATATCTCTTCATACCAGTACCAGCTGGAATAAGCTTACCTATGATAACATTTTCCTTAAGACCGATAAGTGGATCAATCTTTCCGTTAATAGCTGCATCTGTAAGAACCTTTGTAGTTTCCTGGAATGAAGCTGCTGACATGAATGATGTTGAAGCAAGTGAAGCCTTTGTTATACCAAGGATAATAGGAGTTCCTGTAGCCTTCATCTTACCCTCTTCCTCAAGCTTTTCATTAACCTCTGTGAATTCAAGAGTATCAACCTGTGAACCAGGTAAGAAATCTGAATCTCCAGCAGAATCAATAACTATCTTCTTAAGCATCTGTCTAACAATAAGCTCGATATGCTTATCATTGATATCAACACCCTGGATACGGTAAACCTTCTGAACCTCACGAAGCATGTAATCCTGAACAGCTCTTACACCAAGAATTCTTACGATATCATGTGGATTCTCAGAACCTTCTGTGATTTCCTCACCTGTTGCAACAACCTGTCCTTCCTGAACCTTAACACGTGTATCTCTTGATACAGGGTAAGACTTTGAATTACCTTCGTCATCTGTAATAACGATATCTGTCTTCTTATCTGTCTTAGCAAAGCTTACTGTTCCACCAAACTCAGCAAGAACCGCAAGACTCTTTGGCTTTCTTGCCTCGAAAAGTTCTTCTACTCTAGGAAGACCCTGTGTAATGTTATCACCAGCAACACCACCAGTATGGAATGTTCTCATAGTAAGCTGTGTACCAGGTTCACCGATAGACTGGGCAGCAATGATACCAACTGCTTCACCAATCTGTACTGTCTGACCTGTTGCAAGGTTAGAACCATAACATTTAGCACAAACACCGATATGTGAACGGCATGTAAGGATTGTTCTTATCTTAACCTGGTTTACACCAGTCTTAATAATAGCTTCTGCTCTCTTAGGAGTTACAAGGTGGTTAGCTGCAACAACTATCTCGCCTGTAGCTGGATCCTTGATATCTTCTGCAAGATATCTTCCTGTAATACGCTCCTGTAATGGCTCAAGAATATCTTCTTTTGCATCACTTGAGTTAGTAGCTCTGTCATTGACAAATGAATATACATACATACCAGGTATAACTTTACCAACGCTGCAATCTGTCTCTCTGACAATAAGATCCTGTGAAACATCAACAAGTCGTCTTGTAAGATAACCTGAATCGGCTGTTCTAAGCGCTGTATCTGAAAGACCCTTACGGGCACCATGGGCTGAAATGAAGTACTCCAATACATCCAGACCTTCACGGAAGTTAGACTTGATTGGAAGTTCAATAGTGTGACCTGATGTATCTGCCATAAGACCACGCATACCTGCAAGCTGCTTAATCTGCTGGTTAGAACCACGGGCACCTGAATCGGCCATCATGAAGATGTTATTGTACTTATCAAGACCATCAAGAAGTGCCTTAAGCAATGTCTTATCTGTTTCCTGCCATACTCTGATTACATTCTTATATCTTTCTTCATCAGTTGAACGACCTCTGTTGTAGTTCATGTTGATTCTTTCAACCTTCTGTTCAGCATCAGCAATAAGCTGTTTCTTAACAGGTGGCACTGTCATCTCTGATATAGAAACTGTCATGGCAGCTCTTGTTGAGTACTTATAACCCATTGCCTTTATATCATCAAGAACTTCAGCAGTTGTTGTTGTACCATGAGTATTAATAACGTGCTGTAAGATATCCTTTAACTGTTTCTTACCTACATGGAAGTCAACCTCAAGCTTTAAGAAGTTTTCTTCCTTGCTTCTATCTACATATCCAAGATCCTGAGGAAGAATTTCATTGAATATGAAACGTCCAAGTGTAGACTCAACTATACCTGATACTTCTTCTCCTGATGCATTTGTCTTAGACACTCTAACCTTAATCTTTGAATGAAGAGTAATAATACTATTCTCATAAGCAAGAAGCGCTTCATTAACACTCTTAAATATCTTACCTTCACCCTTAACACCAGGTCTTTCCTGTGTAAGATAGTAGATACCAAGAACCATATCCTGTGAAGGAACGGCAACCGGACCACCATCTGAAGGCTTAAGTAAGTTGTTAGGTGAAAGAAGCATGAATCTACACTCAGCCTGTGCTTCTACAGACAATGGAAGATGCACGGCCATCTGGTCACCATCGAAATCGGCATTGAACGCTGTACAAACAAGTGGATGAAGCTTAATAGCCTTACCTTCTACAAGGATAGGCTCGAATGCCTGGATACCAAGTCTGTGAAGTGTAGGAGCACGGTTAAGCATAACTGGATGCTCTTTGATAACATCTTCAAGTACATCCCATACTTCTGTTTCAAGATGTTCAACACTCTTCTTAGCTTTCTTAATATTCTCAGCAAGACCACGTCTTACTAACTCTCTCATAACGAATGGCTTGAATAACTCAATAGCCATTTCCTTAGGAAGACCACACTGATATATCTTAAGTTCTGGTCCTACTACGATAACAGAACGTCCTGAATAGTCAACTCGCTTACCAAGAAGATTCTGTCTGAAACGTCCCTGCTTACCCTTTAATAAGTCTGATAAAGACTTAAGAGCCCTGTTACCAGGTCCTGTTACAGGACGTCCATTTCTACGTCCATTATCTATAAGTGCATCAACAGCTTCCTGAAGCATTCTCTTTTCGTTACGGACAATGATTTCAGGAGCGCCAAGTTCCATAAGTCTTGCAAGACGGTTATTTCTGTTTATGATTCTTCTATAAAGATCATTAAGATCTGATGTTGCGAATCTTCCACCCTCTAACTGTACCATTGGTCTTAAGTCTGGAGGAATAACTGGAATTTCAGTAAGGATCATCCACTCTGGCTTTGTACCAGCAGCGATAAATGCATCCATAACTTCGATTCTCTTAATAAGTCTTGCAGCCTTCTGTGAAGTAGTAGTAGCAAGCTCTTCCTTAAGCTTTGCCACTTCTTCTTCAAGATTAACGCTTCTAAGAAGCTCTAAAATAGCCTCAGCACCCATTCCAACTCTGAATGTGTTACCATACTGGTCATAAAGATCTCTGTACTCTGTTTCAGTAAGAATCTTCTTGAATGGAATATCTGTTTCACCTGGATCAATCACGATATAAGAAGCAAAGTAAAGAACCTTTTCAAGATTCTTAGGTCCTATATCAAGGATAAGGTCCATACGGCTAGGGATTCCCTTAAAATACCAGATATGTGAAACTGGAGCAGCAAGGTGAATATGTCCCATACGATCTCTACGGACACTTGCCTTAGTAACCTCAACACCACACTTATCACATATGATGCCTTTATCCTTAATCTTCTTATACTTACCGCAATGACACTCCCAGTCTTTGCTAGGTCCGAATATTCTTTCACAGAACAGACCATCTCTTTCTGGCTTTAAAGTTCTGTAGTTAATAGTCTCAGGCTTAGTTACCTCGCCATGAGACCACTCTAAAATACTCTCAGGAGAAGCAAGCTTTATCTGAATTTTATCAAATTTCATTGATTTATTTGACTTAATCTCTTCTGCCATTATAGTGCTCCCTTCTATTATTCTTCTCTATTTCCGTCACCGTAATCATCAAAATCATCATCAAAGCCGTCAAGATCGAAATCGTCATCATCATCTGATCCGAGTTCTTCCATAGTAGCTTCACCATCATCACCCTGCTTTTCTGCATGGTAACCGGCATTCTTTAATTCATTTTCCTCATCACGGCTGTTTCTCTTATAACCACCATCATCAAGAACCTTCTTGAAGTCTGTAACCTCATACTCTGAACTTTCAAGAAGCTGGACTTCGTTGTTATCCTGATCAAGAACTCTTACATCAAGTGCAAGAGACTGAAGTTCCTTAAGAAGAACCTTGAATGATTCAGGAATACCTGGTTCAGGGATATTCTCACCTTTAATAATAGCTTCATATGTCTTAACACGGCCAACAACATCATCAGACTTAACTGTAAGGATTTCCTGAAGTGTATATGATGCACCATACGCCTCAAGAGCCCAAACTTCCATCTCACCGAATCTCTGTCCACCGAACTGTGCTTTACCACCAAGTGGCTGCTGTGTTACAAGTGAGTAAGGACCAGTTGAACGTGCATGGATCTTATCATCAACAAGGTGATGGAGCTTTAAGTAGTGCATGAATCCAATAGTAACTGGACTATCAAAGTACTCACCAGTTCTACCATCACGAAGTCTTACCTTACCATCTCTTCCGATAGGAACTCCCTTCCACTCTGCTCTGTGAGCTCTGTTATCTGAAAGGAACTCAAATACATCATCTCTTAAAAGATCCTTATATTCAGCTGTAAATGTAGTCATATCTGCTGGATACTCTTCACCTGCAGCCTCTGCTTCAGCCTTTTCCTTTGCAAGCTCATCATCATCAAAAGGATGGTTAGCATAAGAATTAGCCATATCAAGTGTATCCATAATATCATTTTCGTTAGCACCATCAAAGATAGGTGTTGCTACGTTAAAGCCTAATACCTTTGCCGCAAGACTTAAATGAATCTCAAGGACCTGTCCGATATTCATACGTGAAGGCACACCCAGTGGGTTAAGTACTATATCAAGTGGACGTCCGTTTGGAAGGAATGGCATATCTTCTACTGGAAGTACTCTTGAAACGACACCCTTGTTACCATGACGTCCGGCCATCTTATCACCAACAGAAATCTTTCTCTTCTGTGCAATGTAGATACGGACATTCTTGTTAACACCAGGAGCCAATTCATCTCCATTCTCTCTTGTAAATACCTTAACGCCTACTACGATACCATAAGCACCATGAGGAACCTTAAGTGAAGTATCTCTTACCTCTCTTGCTTTCTCACCGAAGATAGCTCTAAGAAGTCTTTCTTCAGCTGTAAGCTCTGTTTCTCCCTTTGGAGTAACCTTACCAACAAGGATATCACCGGCTCTTACCTCGGCACCTATACGGATAATACCATCTTCATCAAGATTCTTGACAGCATCAGAACCTGTTGAAGGAAGATCTCTTGTAATTTCTTCTGGTCCTAACTTAGTATCTCTTGCTTCTGTATCATATTCTTCTATATGGATAGATGTATATACATCATCTCTTACTAATCTTTCACTAAGAAGAACAGCATCCTCGTAGTTGTAACCTTCCCATGTCATGAAACCGATAAGAGGGTTCTTACCAAGTGCTATTTCTCCGTTAGATGTTGATGGACCATCAGCGATAACATCTCCTGCCTTAACCTCATCACCCTTGAAAACAATAGGTCTCTGGTTATAACAGTTACTCTGGTTACTTCTTGAGAACTTAGTAAGCTTGTACTCATGAACCTTACCGCTTGTCTCTCTTACAAGAATCCTGTTAGATTCAGAAGAAAGAACAACACCATCTTCTTCTGCAACAACACACACACCTGAGTCGCATGCTGTCTTGTTTTCAATACCTGTACCTATTACTGGAGCCTCTGTCATAAGAAGAGGTACTGCCTGACGCTGCATGTTAGAACCCATGAGGGCACGTGTACAGTCATCATTCTGGAGGAAAGGTATCATAGATGTAGCTACTGAGAATACCATCTTAGGAGATACATCCATAAGATCAATCATGCTCTTATCAAACTCAGATGTTTCTTCTCTGTAACGTCCAGATACTGAATTCTTAACGAAATATCCATTTTCATCAATCTCAGCATTAGCCTGTGCTACATGGTAATCATCTTCCTCATCAGCTGTAAAGTAACGTACATCATCAGTTACTCTTGGATTCTTAGGATCTGACTTATCTATTATACGATAAGGAGCTTCTACGAAACCATATTCATTGATTCTTGCATATGATGCAAGAGAGTTGATAAGTCCGATGTTAGGACCTTCTGGTGTCTCGATAGGACACATTCTTCCATAATGTGTATAATGTACATCTCGAACCTCGAAACCTGCTCGATCTCTTGAAAGACCACCAGGACCAAGTGCTGAAAGACGTCTCTTATGTGTAATCTCAGATAATGGATTGTTCTGATCCATGAACTGAGAAAGCTGCGAACTACCAAAGAACTCCTTGATAGCTGCTGTTACAGGCTTGATATTTATAAGTGACTGTGGAGATATACCACTTAAATCCTGAGTTGACATTCTTTCACGTACAACTCTTTCCATTCTTGAAATACCGATTCTGAACTGATTCTGTAAAAGTTCACCTACGGCTCTTATACGTCTGTTACCAAGGTGATCGATATCATCCTTAGTTCCAATACCATATTCAAGATGCATATTGTAGTTGATAGATGCAAGTATATCTTCAACTGTAATATGCTTTGGAATAAGATCTGCCACATTCTTTTCTATAGCATCCCTGATATCCTCAGGTGATTCATTATCTGCTAATATCTGTGAAAGAACTGGATAATAAACATACTCGTTAACACCAAGTTCCTTAGCTTCTTCCTCTGTAATATCTACCCATTTAGTAATATCTACTGCAAGGTTAGATAATATCTTAACTACTCTTTCACGTACTGAACCATCAGCTGCCTTTAACTCTGCCTTTAAGAACACAGCAGGTACAGCAGCATTCTGAATCTGTTCTGCAGTTTCTCTTGTAAGCTTATCGCCTGCATTAGCAATAATCTCACCGTTGCCATCAACTACATCTTCTGCAAGAACATGTCCAGCAATCCTGTTTCTGAAAGAAAGCTTCTTATTAAACTTATAACGGCCTACTCTTGCAAGGTCATATCTTCTAGGATCAAAGAACATGCCTGAGATAAGTGCTTCGGCACTATCTACTGACAAAGGTTCCCCTGGTCTTAACTTCTTATAAAGTTCAAGCACACCTTCCTGATAGTTAGTAGAAGTATCCTTCTCCATAGTTGCAAGAAGCTTAGGCTCCTCACCAAATATGTCAATAATCTCTGCATTAGTTCCAAAACCAAGTGCTCTTATAAGAACTGTTATAGGAACCTTCTTGTTACGGTCAACCTTAACATAGAACACATCGTTAGCATCTGTTTCATACTCTAACCATGCACCTCTGTTAGGAATAACAGTAGAACTATACAGGAATATCTTTCCATACTTATCTTTCTGTATATCATAGTAAATACCAGGTGAACGTACCAGCTGGCTGACTATAACTCGTTCTGCACCGTTAATTACAAATGTACCGGTCTTAGTCATCAAAGGAAGGTCACCCATGAAGATTTCGTGCTCGCTGATATCTTCATTCTCTTTGTTATGAAGTCTTACACGTACCTTGAGTGGAGCTGCATATGTAGCATCTCTTTCCTTACACTCTTCTATAGAGTACTTTCTCTCCTCTTCGCATAATGCAAAATCAACGAATTCAAGACTGAGCCTTCCGTTGTAATCTGCAATTGGAGAGATGTCGTTAAAGACCTCTTTTAAGCCTTCATTTAAAAACCACTGGTAAGAATCTTTTTGCACCTCAATAAGGTTAGGCATCTCAAGAACTTCCTTCTGTCTTGAGAAACTCATACGCATCGCTTTGCCTGACTTTACTGGACGTATTCTGTTTTTCTCCATTGACGTTTCACCCCTTAGTTTTCTTTACATTAATTTATTACATTATAGATATGTGTACAAAAACTATGCACACCATACCATAATAGTGCATTATCCATAATAGCAAAAAAAGTCCCAGCTGTCAATAAAACAACTGGAACTTTTTCACATTTATTATAATATACCAAATACAACTCAAAAAATCAAGTGTTTTTTCATCATATTGCCATATTAAAGTTGTAATCCTCTGGTTTTAAATTACTTAAGAGTAACCTTAGCGCCTTCAGCTTCAAGCTTCTTCTGGATTTCTTCAGCTTCTTCCTTAGAAGCAGCTTCCTTAATAACCTTAGGAGCGCCATCAACAACTTCCTTAGCTTCCTTTAAGCCAAGACCTGTGATTTCACGAACAGCCTTGATAACCTTAACCTTGTTAGCACCAGCTTCTGTAAGCTCAACGTCGAATTCTGTCTTTTCTTCAGCTGCAGCGCCTGCACCTGCACCTGCTGCTACAACAACACCTGCTGCTGCAGAAACACCAAATTCTTCTTCACATGCTTTAACTAAATCGTTTAATTCTAATACTGATAAACCCTTAATAACTTCGATAATTTCCTGTGTAGTCATTATTATAATCTCCTTTTTATAGTCTTTAATTAAGTTTCGTAGTCTGTCTGATAAGTTTCAGGCAGCCTCGTCGATAATCGTTTTATGCTGCGATATTATGCAACCTCTTCGTTCTTCTCAGCGATCTGCTTAATAACGCGGGCAAAGTTTGTAATAGGTGACTGGATGCTTCCAAGGAACTTAGCAAGAAGTTCATCTCTTGAAGGAATGCTTGCGATAGCTGCGATTCCTGTAGCATCATAGTAAGTACCTTCAACAACACCACACTTAAGTTCAAGTGCTTCTGCTGTCTTAGCAAAGTTAGCTAAAACTCTTGCTGGAGCTGTAGCATCATCCTTGCAGATTGCAATAGCGTTAGGTCCTTCAAGAACCTCTGTCATTGGTTCGAACTCTGTACCTGCGATTGCTCTCTTTACTAAAGTATTCTTATAAACCTTGTAAACGACACCAGCTTCTCTTAACTGCTTACGAAGCTGTGTATCCTGCTCAACAGTTAAGCCACGGTAGTCAACTACCACAACGCCCTGAGCGCCTTCTAAGCTTGCTTTGATTTCGTCTACAATAGGCTGCTTAAGTTCTACTTTTGCCATGAATATTTACCTCCTGTTAGATTAGTATCTGTTTCCAGATAATATTCTGCCCAGACGTACAATGTATCAGGCTATCAAAAAAGCCCTCCTGCCGCTATGACAGAAGGACTGAATAAACTGATAAATATATTCTAAAGTCTTATCATCAGTCTGTACTTCCAGACTGACACACTTTAAAATACAAGTCTGTCCTCGGTAGGCGTATTACCTTTAACCCTTTCGGGACCTGCTGTCTTAGGCAAAATGTGAAATATAGCTTTCACTTTGTATGCGAATAACCACACACAGCTGATAGTATACTATCATAATATATAGGTTGTCAACCATTTTTACAAAATATGTTTTAATAATATTGCAAAATCAATCTTTCGCATCAATATTCCTTGTTAACTACAAGAAACAACATATTAGCCAACATACTTAGCTGTGCTAACCTTAACACCAGGTCCCATAGTAGCTGTAAGAACAACACTCTTTAAATACTGACCCTTAAGTGAAGATGGCTTAGCCTTAACGATTGCATCCATAATAGCCTGGAAGTTGTCTGATAACTGCTCCTCTGTGAATGAAGCCTTACCAATTGGCACGTGAATGATATTAGTCTTATCAAGTCTGTATTCGATCTTACCAGCCTTAATATCATTAACAGCTTTTGTTACGTCCATAGTAACTGTACCAGCCTTAGGGTTTGGCATTAAGCCCTTAGGTCCGAGTACACGTCCGAGACGACCAACAACGCCCATCATATCAGGTGTAGCAACAACTACATCAAAATCAAACCAGTTGTCATTCTGGATCTTAGGAATAAGTTCCTCTCCACCAACGAAATCTGCACCAGCTGCTTCAGCTTCATCAGCCTTAGCGCCCTTAGCAAATACTAAAACCTTAACAGTCTTACCTGTTCCGTGTGGAAGAACAACAGCTCCTCTGATCTGCTGCTCAGCGTGACGTCCATCACAACCTGTTCTGATATGAGCTTCGATAGTCTCATCGAACTTTGCAACTGCACTCTTCTTTACTAAAGAAACTGCGTCAGCTGCTTCATATAATGTCTGGCGGTCAATATTCTTGGCTGCCTCTACGTATTTCTTTCCTCTTTTCATTATAAACCTCCTAGTGGTGTTATCGGAAGGATTCTATCTTTCCTCCCACATATTGAACAATCCCGGAAAAATTATAGGATTAATCTGTCCGCATGTTCTTCTATGAAATCTCTAATAATCAATTGAAAGTAATTAATCATTAATAATCAATTACAGTAGTTACAGATACATATAGAATTAGTCTTCTACAACGATACCCATACTCTTAGCAGTACCTTCGATCATAGATGTAGCTGCTTCGATAGTAGCTGCATTAAGATCTGGCATCTTAAGTTCAGCGATCTTCTGAACTTCAGCTCTCTTGATTGTAGCAACCTTAGTCTTGTTAGGAACACCTGAACCTGACTTAATGTTGCAAGCCTTCTTAAGAAGAACTGCAGCAGGTGGAGTCTTTGTGATGAAGCTGAAGCTTCTATCAGCATAAACTGTAATAACTACAGGGATGATTAAGTCACCCTGATCTGCTGTCTTTGCATTAAACTGCTTTGTAAATTCTACAATGTTAACACCGTGCTGACCAAGTGCTGGACCAACTGGTGGAGCTGGTGTAGCCTTGCCGGCAGGAATCTGTAATTTAATATAACCTGTTACTTTCTTTGCCATTGTGGCACCTCCTAATTATAAATGTGGTTTATGGCGGCTATTAAGCCTCCCACAGGCAGTCAAAACAACTGATGCCAGGCCTTTATATGCAGCCCGTACAGCTTTTGATCACCTTGATTACAGTACCTTCACATCTGTGAAGTCAACTTCGACCGGTGTTTCACGACCGAACATTTCAACATTAATAGTGACACACTGCTTGCCCTCATTAATGCTTGTGATCTGACCAACTGTATTCTCCCAGGCACCTGAAAGAATCTGAATCTGATCACCCACTTTACCAGCGAACTCAACCACTGGCTTAGATTCTTCAACTGAACCATTCTCATCATCGATTCCGAATGATTTAACTTCAGCTGGAGATAATGGCACTGGCTTAGATCCAGGACCAACAAACCCCGTTACACCTCTGGTATTTCTGACAACATACCAGCTGTCATCATTCATAACCATCTTAACAAATACATAGCCAGGGAATATCTTTCTCTCAACTGTCTTTGGCTTGCCGTTGTTTACTTCAACTACTGTTTCAACCGGCACAAGCACATCAAAGATCTGATCCTGAAGATTTCTGTTCTCAACTGTCTTTAAGATATTAACTCTTACATTATTCTCATAGCCAGAATACGTATGAGCCACATACCATTTTGCTTCGTCCATCTGATCACCTTTTCCTTACTTTACAATGAATTCAATTCCAAAGCGAACAATCAAGTCCACAACTGAAATAATTACACCTAATAATACGGATACAACCAATACAGCGATGGTTTCCTTTGTAAGTGACTTCTGGTCTGGCCAAATGATCTTAGAGAACTCTGCCTTAAGTCCCTTGAACCAGCTCTTTTTCTGTTTCTTTGTCTTAACAGCTTCACTCATCTTAATACCTCACTGATACTAATTACTTTGTTTCCTTGTGTAATGTGTGTGACTTACAGAACTTGCAATACTTTTTAGTTTCCATTCTGTCTGGATGGGCTTTCTTTTCCTTAGTCATGTTGTAATTGCGCTGTTTACACTCTGTACATGCCAATGTTATCTTTACTCGCACAACTTCCACCTCCAATTATTTATTTTGCAGGTGTTATTAACACCAATTGGTTTTTTCTTATATCCTGTACCGTTGGGTCAGTTCAGGGCATAAAAAAAAGACCGCTTCCATAGCCAGCCTAATATATCACATTATTTATCAATCCGTCAACCCATTTGTTATTAATTTTATAACTTTTATTTCTTTTATTATATTTATCTACATTGTATTTGTTTGCATTATATTAAAATTATGTTTTCATTGTTATATTAATTCATACTTATATTGTAACAATCATAGTGATGTCAATGCCTTATAAATCAAAAATTTCATCTACAAAATTTTCTTATCAAAATATTACTATAAAATGATTGCAAAATCAACATTATGCTTATAAAATAAGAATATGGCAACATTGTGCATTATTATAAACAATGTTATAATGTGTGTGTTAAAAGCAATTTACCACCCAGCAATGTATCAATGTATCCGGTCGATATTTTTTATGGAAATGGATTTCCTGATAATTATATATTTGTTATACGTACCGATACATATTAATATAGCACTGTTTCTATAATCTTTTTTAACAGTGCTGCCCACTACAGATATAATACAGATTGATTATACAGACAAGGAGGTGACTGTTATGATCAGTAGTGTATATAGCTACTACCTGTCCCAGTACGGACACAGGATGAATTCCAAGTATGATACCCATACAAGATCCCAGCTTAAAAACACATACAGCAAGGTTGTAAAGATTAACAGCCAGACCCCTGTATACAAGCTTGACTTATCGAGCGCTGCCCAGAAATATGCAATAGACCTTAAGGAAAACGCACGTGCTCTTGAGAATATAACCCAGGACTTATCAGACAGCTCAAACGGTGAGATGACATTTAAAAAATCTGCTGTGTCAAGCAATTCTGATGCTGTATCAGCACAGTACATCGGAGATTCGAGCCTTGCCTCAGATGATGAATCATTTGACATAAATGTAAAGCAGCTTGCAGCATCCCAGATTAATACCGGCAACTATCTGCATCCTCGCTCCAGACTTGTAAAAGCAGGTGATTATTCCTTTGATCTGTCTATTAATAATGTAACTTATGAATTTCAGTTTAGTGTGGAGAGCAGCGAAACCTTAAACAACATACAGAATAAGCTTGCAAGGCTTATAAACAGATCAAACATCGGACTTACTGCAACTATCAAGGAAGACAGTCTTGGCAACACAGCCATAAACATAGAGTCCGAAGCAACCGGAATCAGCGGTTCCTCACCTGTTATATTCAAGATTGAACCAAGCCAGAACAGCGATAAGACTGATGTATCTGCCAACGCTGCATTGATAAGCACTCTTGGACTTGACCGTGTTGCACAATATCCTTCAAACGCAATATTTAACATAAACGATGAAGAACGTTCTTCCATGAATAACCTTGTAACAATCAACAAGTCATATGCACTTGAACTTTCAGAGGTTACAGATAATCCAGTAACTATCAGCCTCAAAGCTGATGCTGATTCAATAGCAGAAAGTATTAATGAACTGGTATCAGGATATAACAATCTTATATCTGCTGCCAACGACAAAGCCAACAATCAGTTCCAGGGTACAGAACGCCTTCACAAAGAAATAACTGCTATAGCACGTTCACACAAAAAACAGCTTGAAAGCAACGGACTTACTCTTAACAAAGATGGTACAATAAGCACTAACAAAGAAGTTCTAAGCAAGGCTGCTGATGACAACCAGTTAAGCAAGGTTTTTGAAAGTCTTAACTCATTCAAAGACTCTATTAAAACAAAGGCTGAAAATATAGCACTTAATCCTATGGACTATGTCAACAATAAGATTATTGCTTATAAAAACCCTACCCGTACATACAATGATCCGTATAATCTTTCAGCTTATACTGGCATGATGTTTAACGGATACATATAAATATATTGTTTAGCACAGTTGATTCATATTATTTATTTTGACGTATTTTATTGATGTATTTATATTGACGAACGGACGCTATAAGGCTTGTGAGGTATTTTAAGAATAATTCTACAGTCACCAGAAAGCTGATTGGATATTTCTAAGATATTCCATGTAGGTATTGTTTACGGACACAACCGCTCATACGAAACATCCATGTTTCGTTTTCGCTCGATTATACATCCATGTATAATCGTTGCTGGATATTAAGGGAATATCTAAGAACTATCACAATCAGCTTTCAAGTGTTCCTTGCGCATTATTCTTAAAATACCTCACTAGCCTTATGGCTGTCTTTGACATAATATAGTATTAAAATTCAACTACGTTGATACAGTGAAAAGCCAGAAAAAGGTGGGATTGAGTACCTCGTGCTCAATCCCACCTATGTATTTTATATTGAAGTTGTGAAAATTTGACTCTATTTGCAAAATTGACAATCCAAGTCATATTCGTTGCAAGAACTTAGCGTTTTACACACAATTCCGCCGCTCATGCCTCTCCCCTCTGATTTAGCCACACATTCATTTTCGTAAATTAAGCTAAAGTCAGACAGCATATATGCTGTTGTCCGTTCGTCACCAACTAATATTCAATTAAACAACAATACTGACAAATAAATGCATCTATGCTTCTGTAATATTCTTTGCTGCCTCGCCATAAGCCCTTATGAAGTCCTTTATATCTTCAAGTGCTGCTGCCTTATCTTTATCAACACTGCCCTTAAGTGCAGCTCCAAGCTTCCCAACCGCTTTATTTACCTCTGTTTCATCTATATCTGAGTATTCCTTTACAATCGTGCGTGTTGCGTTATACATCTCTAATGTGTTGTTAACCGCATCTACTGTCATTCTAAGATACTCATCTGTATCATCCTTCTTAGCACCTTTAAGCTCAGGAATAACAGTATCTATACTGTGAAGCACCTTTATGCAATAATCCTTAGCTTCTCCTAACACCTCTAACTGCTTACTTCTTATATCCTCCATGATATACTACCTCTCATTCTAATAATAATATTATTATACCATCATGTTTACTATCGGTTCATAATACACGATAAATATATCGGCACACGCCAGTCATTCTTAACCCTGACATACCAGATATCACCCTTTATACGTGCGCTGTCTATCCAACATCTGTCAGATCAACCATTAAATCATCAACAGCATCCTGATCTATATCTCCATTATCAAGTCTTGGCAACGGCTCCTTTATAAGCTTAACCTTCTGTATCTCCCAGCGGAAGCCCTTTCTTTCATTATATCTGTTGATAAGCCTTACAAAACGGTCTATCCTTGCTTCCTTATCTATAGGTACTATCAATGCTGTGAGTTTATCATTATACAAGGTTACATAACTTTCTGAAACACCATCAAGTGCTGTGATTTCCCTTATTGTAACAGTACGGCTTATCTTCTCACCTGTTGGAAGAAGAATAATCTCAGGGTTACGCTTAAGAAGCACAAGACGTCCCTTCTCGTTAATCCTTCCAAGATCGCCTGTATGATACACACCATCCTTTAGTACACGTGCTGTATAAGCTTCATCCTTATCATAACCATTCATGACACAATCTCCGCTGACAAGAATCTCACCATCAGCTGCGATTGTAACCTGCGTTTCACCAAACAGCTTATAAGTACCGTCCATTGTATCATTTATTCCTATACAGCCAGATGTTTCTGTCATGCCATATACATTATATACCTTTAAGTCCCTGTCACTTAAAGCCTCAAAAAGCCTGAACGGACAGCTGGCACCACCGATAATAACAGTCCTTAAATCGTTGTTAAATGCTTTGATTCTCTTTAAATAATCTATCATAGATGGTGAACCAGGAAGAATTGTAGGATTATAATAATATGTGTCCGCATCTATATGCCTTAAGCCTCTTCCTATGCACACACACGCACCATTATGCAACGGCCATATAAGACTATATATATAACCAAATATATGATGAAGTGCTATCTGTGCCAGAACCTTATCATTCTCTTCGCATAAGCAGAACTCATTAATCTCATTGATAGTATTAAAAATATTAGATACAGTAAGGACTACTGCTTTATCACACTCCTGTGGAACAGCCGTAAGCATAAGTATATTGCCCTCCACAGCCGAATCCTCATCATACACAAAGCCTTCCACATCATCCTTTTCGGCATCCGGTATCATAATTGCGTTACTATCTGCAAGAATATACTGATTCGTAGATGTAAGTACATAGTCAACCCCGACCTTTTTAAGTATACCGTTGCGGGTATTCTGTGGCAGAAAGAAATCAACAAGCATAACATCCTTACCAGCAAGTATTATACCAAACATATTAACAATCCACCTGTATGATGAAGGACCATATAGTGCAATACGGTTTCCTGTAAATCTCTTAAGGTGAAGTGCTTTCTTACATACATCCTCAAAAAGCTTGCTATATGAAATAGTCATAGTATCATATATTATAGCTTCCTTATTAGGATATTTCTCTGCATTATTTTTAAGCATTTTATAAAATGAATTAAGCTTTTCCATAATCTGTACAACCTGCCTCTTATAATCTTTCTCAATATGCATTACTAAATTCTCATAATCTGGCTTTATGATATTACTTATATGCCTTTATTGTAAGTTAATCAATGATTTTATACAAGCATAATTATAACATTCCTGACAAAATTTTATTCATTCTTTTTTCAAATGTACATTCACTCTTTACCTTTTCATATCCATTGCACGCTATCCTTAGGCGCTCATCATCATGTGACAGATAATAATCCACCTTTGCAATAAGATCAGGAATATCCTCATATATTACAAGTTCCCTTCCATCCTCAAAGTTCTCTGCTATCTCCTGCTGGTAATTCGTTATAAGAAAGCCTCCACAGCCCAAAACATCAAACACTCTTAATGGAATCCCTGACTGTATAATCTTTAAAGATATATTTAGGTTAATCTTTGCCTGATTAAAAGCAAGCGGCATCTGATTATAATAATCCACCGGACCACACTGGTTAAGTCCTGACAGCCTCTCATCCTTATCAGTTGAATAAAGATTAACCCTGCACCTGTTCTGCAGCAGCGCAAGTGCCTTATAACGCTCTCTCCCTGTAACCTCAGTTGCAAGCGCATAAGTAACCTCCGGCTTAATAACAGAATAAGTTCCACCTGATACTTTCGCAAAGTTATCATTGATACATTTCATAATATTATCATTCACACAATCATCTATAACATATCCCCCATATATCTTCTCCTGTGTTGATACTATACCTTCAAGATAGCCCCTTGTATACTCATCCTGATACTTGCTTATATACTGATAATCCGACCTGTAAAGCTTGCCTACAAATGCCACATCACTAATACAAGAATTTCCAACATTGTCTACAACATTACCAAATGCATTATTAATAGCCTCAGCAAAGATATCTGTATCAACAGCAAGTGGCATATGTCCAGCACCTCTTACTCCCTGCTTTGCATAACTTTCAGCCTGGATTCTGTCAAAGAAATATATGATATTGCAGTCATTCTTTAACGCAGCTGTCCTTCTTATATTGACAGGGCAGTCATATACCCATGATATGTACTTAAGCTTCCTGTATCTATCTGTATTAAACTCAGACACTAATCTGCTGCATACATCCGATACCATAGGAATAAAATTCACTGAAAACACAGCATCATATGTAACATTACTATTCTTAAGATAGTCAGACAGCTTTCTCTCAAGCTCATCATCATTATCCCAGTCTTTCATGTCATAGTAAAACACATCATAGCTTACATTCATCTTCTTTAATGCATTCTCTATGCCCTTCTGCATGAATGCGAACCATTGGAAAAATAATATATTCATGTTCCTCTCACCCTCTTTGCTTCTATTGTATACCATCATATAGTATTGTACATTTTTCATCTGGCATCTGTCTATGACGCCTGTTACATTCTTATTACATACTTATGATGTTCTCATAATATTATTATGATATTCTCGTAACATTCTTAAGGTATTCTTATAACATTCTTATCATATTCTCATAACATTCTCATGGTAGAACCTTACTGAATTATAATACAATGGAATACCAGTTACGTAAACAATCACTATGAATCCAACGCACAAAATCTTTACTCTATTACTATGAATTAACCCTCTCATAAACAACCACTATTGCTTTCTTACGAAAATACATTTATATTAAAGATATAAGGCTTGTATGAATATTAAAGAGGAAGCTTATCACTTATAGACGACAGAATAAAGAATTATTCTGACAGCACAGCTATATTTAATTTAAGCCTTTAGAAATGAGGTTTTTCATGAAAATATATATATACAGATACGGCAGCATATGCGAGCCTGACATAATAGATTCTTTCAAAAGACTTGGACTTGAAGTTCATGAAGAATGTATGGAAATATTTGATAAAAATCTTACTCCGTCTGAATGTATAAAGCGGACAGCTTCTGATATAGTTGACGGCGGCTACAGCTTTGTGTTCACCATTAACTTTTTCCCATGGCTTTCTGAGGTATGCAATATAGCAAATATTGTATACATAAGTCTTATCGTTGACAGTCCCGTGCTTGAACTGTACTCAGAATCACTATCCAACCCTTGCAACCGTATATTTCTTTTTGACCGCATGCTTTATAAGGAATTCGCACCTTATAATCCAAGCCATGTATTCCATATACCACTTGCGACTAATGTGGCAAGAACTGACAATGTCATACAGAATGCCAACATAAGTGAGCGAAAACACTTTTCAAGTGACATATCCTTTATAGGTTCTACATATCAGGAAAAGTGCGACTACAACAAGATAAAGCTTAATAAATATGACACCGGATATGTTGATGGATTAATAGAGGCACAGCTAAAAATATATGGATATAACTTTATAGAAGACGTCATATCTGAGGAATTCGCAGAAAGATTCATAAAAAGCAACTTAGGAACTTATGAATTTCCTGAGAACTCCCGCTGTAACTACAAAGCACTTGTAGCACAGCACTACATAAGTGTCAAGGTTGCAGAGCAGGAAAGACTCCGTGCCCTGCGTATGTTATCAGATTCCTTCAATGTAGACATGTATACAGGCAGTGACACATCATCCATGCCGCATATCAACAACAGAGGCTTCGCCAAGTCACTTGAGGAAATGCCGCTCATATTTAATAACAGTAAAATCAACCTTAACATAACCGCCAAATCCATACGCTCCGGTCTTTCGCTACGTGTATTCGACGTGCTTGGCTGCGGTGGCTTCCTTATAACCAACTACCAGGCTGAATTGCCTGAATTCTTTGAAATTGGCAAAGACCTTGTTGCATACGAAAGCATGGAGGATCTTAAAGCAAAATGTGATTACTACCTTAAGCATGAGGATGAACGTATGGAAATCGCCAATCACGGATATGAAACAGTTAAGAAGCTGCATACATATGATACAAGACTTATACAGATGATAGATATGGCATTCCCGGCAAAATGACGAATATAAAAACCGGCTTTGCAGAATAATTTCTAGAAAATAAAAAGAAAGGAATGTCAGCTTGTATACATAATAGTGAAAACAACTGATATACAACGAATAAAATAATTATGCGTATTCTTGAGTTTGAACATAAACACTTCGGTGTTGAAGATATGAAAGAAATACTTCCTGCCATGGGACATGAACTTACAGTTATATCCACTCCGCTTATACTGGAACGGACAAGCGAAGAGTTTGATAAGCTGTTTGATAGTCTCATTATAGGAAATAATGATAGCCACAGTAGTAATAGCTATTGTAATACTGACAAGTACTGCAAATATGATGCTGTATTTACATTTAACTACAGCGTTGTCGTGTCCAACTGCTGTAACCGCCACAACATACCTTATATAGCATGGGTATATGACAGTCCTCTGCTTACAATATACTCATACACTATAACCAACCCCTGCAATCACATATTCCTTTTCGACAGCGCACAGTATATTGAGCTTAAGAATGGTGGAATCGATACAGTGTACTATATGCCACTTGCTGCCAACACAGACAGACTGGATAAGCTCACACTGAATGAACATATTCATGAGGTGTTTGACAGTGACATATCTTTTGTAGGCTCTATGTACAACGAAAAAGGAAACTTCTACGACAGAATATATGACAAACTGAATCCTTGGGCAAGAGGCTATCTTGATGCCATCATATCCGCCCAGCAGAATGTATATGGAATGAACTTCCTTGAAGATATGCTGTCTGGAACACCAGAAACTAACAAAATACTTGCAGAGCTTATGCGTGTAGAGCCATATACACCTAACCACGACGGAATAGAAACCCCTGCATACACATATGCCAACTACTTTCTTGCTAGAAAAGTTGCACAGAATGAACGAAAAGCCCTCCTGACTGCTGTATCAGAACATTTTAAAACAAAGCTGTATACACACAACCAGACACCTGATATGCCGCATGTTATCAACCAGGGACCTATTGACTTCTATGACAACATGCCTTATGTGTTCAAATGCAGCAAAATCAACTTAAACATAACACTCAGAAGCATAAAAAACGGAATTCCACTAAGATGCATGGATATCATGGGTGCCGGCGGCTTTCTTATGACGAACTTTCAGTCCGACCTGCTTAACCACTTCGTGCCTGATGTTGATTTCGTATACTTTGAATCAAAGGATGACCTCATAAACAAATGCGATTACTATCTAAAACACGAAGATGAACGTATAAAAATCGCTGCTAATGGGCATAAAAAAGTCCTGCAGCTGCATAACTACAGGACAAGACTTAATGAGATATTTAGTGTATGCGGGCTTTTGTAATGCCCGCATATACTAAATAAATCCATATTATCTTTACATGTTATCTTTACATGTTATCTTTACCAGTTACCTCTGCCCTTATGACTCTTTAATATATTTCTTTATAAGACAGGTATGCTCTTTGGTATGTGTATCATAATTAATTCCAACTAACAATATGCTGCCTGTATATGATCTTACAGAATCTGGATAACATCTTTCTTCTATCTGCTGCAAAGCCGTATCAGCACTCTTATTCCACTTTAACTCAACCACAAGTGCCGGATAGTAAGCTATATACTCTGGTTTTGGGATAAATACGAAATCCGCAAATCCACGCCCTGCAGGAAACTCCCGTACCGGTTTGAAATAATACTGAATTGCACTAAGATATGCTATAGATAAAACGCTACTAAGTGAATTCTCATTATTATACTGTATAGCAGAAGTATATTCTGAATGTATCTCTTCTATCCCTTTAGCAACCGCTTTCCCATCCATATTCAATGTATCTTCAAGCAGCTGTTCTGACTGTCTCTCAAAGGTAACAAGCTCATTCCACTTTTTCCTTCTAGTCGCCTTAACAAGCTCCTGTCTGATTTCCTCATTAGGAATAACTGCTATTTTAAAGCCTTGATCATAAGCTAAATATCCAAGATGAATAAGATAAGTAATCACATCATCTTTGTTGACAAAGCTGATCGTATCATTTTGAAAAGATGTCACATCAACTTGAATCTGGTTACCCGACAGCATCGTTATTATAGCTTCCTTAAGTCCGTCAAAATCCATATTTATCAAAGGAACTATCGCCTCATACGAAGCTGTAGAAGACCAATAACTTTGATAGCTGCCATCTAACATAAGATTAACAACCGCATTAGGATTATATATGTGATATCTTCCTAACTTATAGCCATCATACCACCGTCTGACTTCTTCATAGTCTTCATTGTAAACATCACACAACTGCTGCACCTCATCTTCCGTAAATCCAATATATGATGCTAACGGACCAGCATATAACATTGAATAATCCTTAAAATTATTAAGAGCTGACTGTGTTTTCTGCTTCTTTATAGGTAAAATACCTGTCATATATGCAAGCTGGATATACTTCGTTGGTTCAGTTCCTTTAAACATAGCTCTAAGAAAACTAATATATTCATTCTGAATACGGCTGTTAGTATTCTCATCACGGATCAATACATCCCATTCATCTACTATAACTATGAACTTACTTCCGGTCATCGTGTTTATCTGCGATAATGTCTCTGGCAAAGATACTGCATCCCTGCTTATTATATCCGGATAATATTCCCTAAGCTCTGCAATAGTGCTTTCGGAAATATATGAAACAACATTCTCAACTCCACCAGCTGGCTCAATACACCACTGGATATCAAGATGAATTACATCATATTTATTCAAATGTTCCTTATAATCAGCATACTTACTAATATCAAGATTATTAAACATATCAGCCGAATCACATCCTCTGCTGTAATACGCTGTAAGCATATTGGCAGTGACAGATTTTCCAAATCTTCTTGGACGGCTGTTGCATATATACCCCTGTAATGTGTTCATGACCTTATTGGTATACTCAATCAAACCGGTTTTATCAACATATATCTCTGAATTCAGTGCAACCTGAAACGCTGAATTATCTGGATTAACAATTGTCCCCATAGTTGCTTTGCCTTTCTTTTAATTAACGATGTCAAAATCTTCTTTTATATAATTCACTACTATAAATTCATTCTATCATTTAATCATCTAAGTCTCAATCACCTGTTATTACGACTTTCACTTTTTCATTTGTTTTTTTTACTTCAAATGTTATAATTTCATTATCAAATAAATTATCTTATAGGTGAATCAATGAACGAATTAGAACAAATAATATCTATAATGGAACAATTCCAAAAAGAACAACAGCAAATGAAAAATGACATAAATAATCTGTATAATACTGTTAAAAATAGTCTTATTATGCAAAAAAACAGTACAACAGATATGAATGAGAGAGTCCTTCCAGCCCTAAAATTTATGATAGATGGATTAGGAAACAATCTTAAATACGAGATTGCAGATTACATAACTCATAATAACCATTTATTTTTTCCAAAAATTGAATCTCATAAAACAACCATTAATAATATTATTAATGAAGGTAAATCACTTGCAAGATTCGGAGATGGCGAATTTAGTATAATATACGGCACAAACAGATGGAGTTTCCAGCAATATGATGAGCAACTATCAGAACGTCTACTACAAGTCTTACAGTCTGATAATGATAAACTAATGATTGCTATAGCTGATAATTATGGTGATCTGAGCAAGTATACATCCGAATCAAAATCCGAAATACGTGCCTATATGACTGATGAAACAAGAAAAAAACATGAAACACTACTAAATAAAAACAAAACATATCACGATGCATATATCACGCGATGGTATATGATGATGAATGATAAAAAAACAGAAGCACCTGCCAATAGATTATCAAATCTTAAAAAAATATGGAATAATAAAAATGTAATCGCAGTGGAAGGTGAATTCACACGTTTAGGAGTTGGCAATAACCTTTTTGATAATGCAGCATCATTCAAACGTATTATAGCCCCAGGAACAAACTCATTTCGTAAATATGATGATATATTAGATACGTGCCTTAAGTATGGTTCAAAAAATGATTTATTTTTATTAGCAATAGGTCCTTCATCTGGCGTGCTAGCTTACGATTTAGTACAAAGTGACTATCAAGCTATTGACGTTGGACATATTGACCTTGAATATATGTGGTATCTTGCTGGTGCCGAAAACAGAACCAGCATACCTAGCCGATACAATAACGAAGTTGACCCTGATGTCATTCCTGAACCAGTTCAGGATAATTCATACTATGAGCAGATTATATGGAAGTATACGGATTAGATTAGATAATCCGTATATTCATTCCACATCAAATATTAATGCATAAAATCATAGATTCATACTAATCCCACACTTCATTATACCCTTCTGACTCTTCCTGCACTATCTCCACCATCTGACGTGCAGTCAGCTTATCCTGATATCTCGGATTATTGAACAGATTCTCATGATCCTCTCTTACTGTGTGCAACTTTTCAAAGGATATAGCATAAAAGTCCCTGCCCATCCATTCATAATCACGCTCAGTCATCTGCTCAGGATGGAAATAATAACCACCATATCTGAAAGAATGCCAGCTACGATAATCATACACTTCTGGATGTTTGAACATCATATAAGAGCCATATGTTTCAAACTCACTGAAACTGTTTTCCTGTATATGTTCAATTCTTATTGCATTAAGAATCTTTTCCCAAAATACTGCTCCTTTAATATTCTTGTTAGATTCTATAGCTGCTATCAGTTCTTTCATATATCTGCTGTTAAACAGCATATGCTCTGATATAAAAGATTTATCAGTAACCTTTTTTATTCCTGGCAGAATCTTCTCTAATGTAATGAAATATTCTTCATGATATTCATGCTTCATATCAAAATATGGCTTTCCATCTGAATTAAACATTGAAAAACACTTACATGGAACTGTATCCCCATCCCATGTCATATAATATTCATCCTCACATATAGCTGAATATTTCATTTTAAGGAATTGCTGATAATACCATCCTACAAGTCCTCTTGGAAGCTCACGTCCACATAATATATCTGACATAACCTCTTTCATGCAATCATATACATCCTGGAATGGTATAATATCATTCTCATTAACAAAACCAGCCCTGTCACCTAAATCAGATTCCTTAACCATTTTTTCAAGCTCAGAGCTTCCTACAAATATGACTTTCCTTACAGGTAAATAATCAACTATTCGTTTATTGTTGCATTCAACACGCTTGAAATCAGCTGGTGTTACTATTACTATAGCATCATATACTTTCGTATCTTGTTGTGTATCATAATAACTATCATTTTTCATACTTTCGCCCTACTCTTATGCCTTTTAATATAATTATTTATTATTTTCACCTTTAATCATACGTAAAAACTCCATGGTACGAATCTTCCATGTATGTTTTTCCTTTGCCAGTAAATATGCAGCATCCGCCGTATGCTTCCTAAAACTATCATCTGACAATACATTATTAATAATACCTGGAAGTTCATCAAGTCTGCTTAAATCATACATAATAATATTTTCATTATTATTAAAATTGTTCCTTAAATATTCTGATGCATCCGTAAGACATACAGCACCTGACAAACATATATCAGCTATTCTTTCTGTCATTCCATATTTATGCCACGTCATAATATTAAGGCCTATTTTAGAATGTCCCCAAACATCAAGCGCTTCATCAACTGTTACTGCTTTATGTATTATCAGGTTATCCCTATACATACCATCATATTGTTTCCACGTATCTCCAAACACATCTATCTTTATACCGGATTTAATAATCTCTTCTATGATCTTAATCCGATAGTCATATACTATCTTCCTGCATACATTCTGAAGCGAACATAATATATCAATGAATTTTTCTTCATCAACAACATATCCCTCACGCTTAAGCAGCTTATCCAGTCCTTGTTCAAATGTGTATGAAGAATTACACATCATATAATCATAATAAACTTTCTGAAACTCATCCTGTATAACCTCTTCGTCCAATACATGATATGAGCCTATGAACACAATATCATATATGCGTTTACTATTACCCGCAAGACCTGCATCTTCACCTGCCGGTGGGAACTGGATAGCATTATGTATATGATAATATTTTCTCATAAATTCTGCATAATATTCATCTTGACACAGCATATAATAACTGTTATCAATTTTCCCCATCATATCCCTGAAATACATAGGATGATCAAACCAGAATACATATTTAGGAGCTTTAATATTCTTAAAATATTCTCTAAATAAAACTGGTGCCTGAAAACCAACGATTCCTTTTAATGTCTGTTTTTCTATACACTCAAGTCCGGTCTTCTTCCCATATGAACAATCTGATGTAATAACAGCCTGACCATTATGAATAAATTCCTTTGTAAGGCATATGGCAAATCTTTTTAACACTCCATAACAGATATCATCACCCATTATTATATAAAACGGAGCTGTATCAGCTTCTATTTTTCTAAATAACGGACTATTATTTAAAAAATCCATCACATATGTATTAAACTGTTCTACATAACCTGTATCTGATGCATATGAGGTCATATTATCCAATACACTTTCTAACCGTCCACTCTTCCTAAGAAGAAACATATACTTAGTTATTACATAAGCATATGTTAATAATATTCCGTTCCTGCTTTCTGTTACAAACAATTTGTCATTACTATTATCTGTTATTACATGCTTTATTCTGCTTAATCCTCTATCTGGAAATTTTCCTGCTGAATCAGAAGCTGCTGCATTAGAAACACTATAACCATATACACTACACACAGTATCATCACAATTCTCATGTGCAACTCTTAACGACAACTCATATATATCACCGCATTCAAGCTGCTCATTAAAAGAACCTGTAACACCAAAAACTGACATTTTAAGTATCACCATATATGGATTCATATCTAGGCAGTTAACCAAATTGTCAAAATGCATATCCCCATGCAATATACCCTCACCCAATATAATCATGTCATAATTCATAAGGAATGAGTCTTCTGAAATAATCCTTCTTATTTCAGTACTACTGGTATAACGTGTATTAATAAATGCTATATAATCTGAATCGCAGGATTTTATGAGGTTATTTTTGTACTTGGGACTATTGAACTGAACATCAGAAATTTCAATATATGTTACCTGAAAACAATTTCTATGTTCATTTAATTCATCAATATTATCGCTTTTCCCACTATTTTTATTACACTTAATACACTCTGTTTTATTAATATATTTTTTTACATTGACATTCTCATTTTTATCATCCCGCATACATTACCTCTGTATTTTTAAAAAATATTTTTATTTTGTTTAAGGAAATAATCTAAGTTTAATTATTACTTACACATATTTATATTAAATCTAGTTATTTAAAATATGTCCATAATAAGTAGACTCACAGAATATATACATTATATTATCATTTTTTATCATATACTCATCTACCTATATTCAGCATACATCAGCTATTCTTTCATTATCACAGAACATAAGATTCCCAAGCTCTGCCATATGTATATACAATCTTTCAAATGCCATATTCTTATATTCAACCTCATAATCCGGTATATTTTTTACAATATTACGTCTGAATACAATTCCCTTAAAGCATATACTGTCAGCTGCAAGAATATCATCCAAGGTTATTTTATCTTTATTATATCCTGTTTCTATGATTTTTCCACCTTTAACCATCAATCTCTTTGAACATACTCCAACACAGTTGTTATCCTGAATACAAGCCACAAGTCCATTATAATAATTGGCTTCCATGCATGTTCCTGACGATATATAGCTGCAGAATTCTGATTCTGTACTGTTATAAGCATATATAAATGACTTATATTCACCTATATGCTCATCATTTTGTATATACATAAGATTCTCTTTATCACCATATTCTTTCTCTATGCATTCAAGACAATCCTCTTGTGAAGCATCATCTATAACAACAACCTGCATATTATTATAAAATGTATCATATACACACCTTAATGTTTTCATCAAACCCGTCTTATCATTATAATTATATATAATAATATCAAGCGAAGGCTCTAATGGTTGATTATCCCACTCTTTCATGACATTCTTCCATGAATTTTCAAGACACTCCATGGAATATACACTTTTATACACTTCATATCCAGCATCACACATATACTTTAAATCAGCTACATTATCTATAACATACTTTATCTTTTCAGCCAGTACTTCTGAATTACCTGCTGGTATAATTATTGCATTTTTCCCATTTTCAAGATAATATGACACTCCACATATATCAGTACATATACATATCTTTCTTTTCATAAGTCCTTCAACAGCAACTGCTGATGTTGGCTCAAGTCTTGATGGTACAACTACTACACTTACTTTATCATATAACCTGTATATATCATCATGATTTAATGAATCATATATTTTAACGTTATCATATTCATTATCGAGAGTAAGTAAATCCTCTAGTATTCCCTCCTCAGCTGTACTCATATTCCCAACAAATATATACTCTGATCTCTCATGATATACTTCTGGCAATGTTCTTATAGCCTCTGCTAATACATCTATCCCTTTAAGAGATGATAATGTTCCTGCAAGCAGAAATCTGACTATATTATGCTCATTATAATAAGCTTGTATAGCATCTGTTCCTCTTTCTTCCTTTACACCAAAATTCAGTATCTCCGACTCAGTATTCATATATGTACTAATCATTCTCTGTACATATGGTCCTGCTGCAAGAAACCTCATATTCTTCGTCTTTACCAGTTTGCAGTATTCTTTCTGCATTATCTGATAAAACTGCTCATTCTCATGCATCCACCATATAACCTTTATATGCCTGTTTTTCGCATAAGCAACAAATGTCCATAAAACGAGAGTATTAATAAACCATGTGCCAAAATACCTTGAAAGAACATCTATTAATTCTTCATTTATATACTTGCTATTGTATACCAAAACCGGTATTCCTTCTTTTTTATATTCTTCCTTAAGGCTGCCATCCATAAAAGAAATCACTGCAACCTTATACCCCTCTTTTTTCATTATCCTTACCAAATCGAGTAATACAATCGGAGCCCCTGTCCTTGATAACTGATGGCTAAAAACAAGTATTGATTTTTCATCTATATAATTATCATTTATTAAATTTCTTGATTTACACTCCTTAAGCCATTCATCAAGCCTCTTTACTGGCTTGATACTATTATTGCTCTCATAAGCAGCCTCCAGTTTTACTTTCACATTATCATCCATGATTATCTTCTCCAATTTTCACCTATTACTCATATCAATATGTTCATTCTTTAGATTACATACACTAAAAATATATCTCCATGCATTAGCATAACTATATTTGTCAGCTACCTTTCTACATCCATTTTCTGCAATTCTTTTTCTTTCCTCATCATGAGCAAGGTAATATTCTATTTTATTCATCATATCCTCATCGTCATAATAAAGAACCATATCTTCCCCATCTATAAAATATTCAGCCAGCTCCTCCTGGTAATTTGATAACAAAAAGCCACCTGATGCCATAATATCCATGGCTCTTAACGGAATCCCTGTCCGTATACTTCGTATGGTTATATTTAGATTAATCTTGGAATTTCTGAACACGACAGACATATTATTGTAATAATCAAGAGTTCCTCTATAATCAATATTACTATTATTAACAACAGCTGACTTTTCAGTATTCGTGTACAATGTAATCTTATATTTATCAGCTATTCTTTTAATAATACGTTTTCTGTCATCACCCGATATTTTTCTGTATAATATATTTTCGATAATATCCTTATTACTTATCTTGAATTCATCTGTATACTGGAATGCTACACTTGCATTTATACGATTTACAACTACATCATCCAAAAGTTCGTCCAGCATACCACCCCCCTGAAACACTTTCTGAACATCGACAATAGCATCCATGCATCCCTTAAGATAATCATCCAGATGACTATACAGATATTCGTAATCAGGAGCAGATGCATACATATTTCCCATGAATGTAACATTTTTAATATCGTTATCTGATATAGGATTATTATCTAACAATGTATTAATCCGCTTCATATTAACAGCAAGCGGCAGATGAAATACATTACTAACTCCATTTTTCTTTAACCTTGCAACTTCGTATTTATCAAAATGAAATATATAATTATACGGATTATATATCATCTCTGAGTAAAGAGTTGTACATGGACTATCAAAACACCATGATATATACTTTATCTTTTTTCTAAGAGCTATCTTGGATATAACCGGAAGAAAATTGCAGCTGAATATATAATCATAAGCTTCTCCATCTATGCCTTCATCCAGCATACTCTCAACATAAGATATAAATCCTGCATCTGAAATATTGTTGCTAAGATTATATCTAAGTCTGGTAACTGTGCAGCCATAATTGTGCATTGTTTCATATATATCATTGCTTATTATCTCTTCCCACGAATAATACAATATTTTCATATTATTAACCTTTTCTTTATCAGTATCTTTTGACTTTTAACCACCAAACATCATATAATTGATTATAAACTATTATAATGTTATGGGCAAAAGATATTTTATTAAAAACGTGAGGAAAACATATGAAAAAAGTTTCAGTTATAACTCCATGCTATAATGTTGAAGAATATATAAAAACATTTCTTGACAGCATCGTTAACCAGACAATAGGAACTGATAATATTGAACTTATACTGATAGATGATTCATCTACGGACAATACACCAGAAATAATACGTGAATATGAGCAGAATTATCCTGATATGATTCTGGCAATATTCAACGAAGTCAATATCAAGCAGGGAACATGCCGCAATATTGCCCTTGATAACTACGTTTCCGGTGAATACTTCTGTTTCATAGACAGTGACGACGCTGTTCCACCATATTACCTTGAATATCTATATAATACTGCAAGACTTAACAACGCCGATGTTATACAACTTAAATCATCAAGTGATACTAACGATATAGCAGCCAGTCCATCTATGCTTACATATGATACTTTCATATGTGATACGACAGATAAAAGAAAGGATTTCCTTCTAAATCCTGCTATTATGACAGAAAGCTGTCTATGTAAGTTTATCAATAAGAACTATTATGACCATTATCACTTTCATTTCGCTGAGGGTGTCGCTTATGAAGAGCCTTTATTCACACATCCTATAAAGCATACAGCAAAAATAATATGCAGAATTAACGAACCTATATACTACTATCGTATCAACCCTAATGGAACCATGCAGCAATATATGCAAAGATATGATACTATCTGCCAGCATATGCTGGTACAGCTTGAAACATACAATTATGTCAAAGAGCATCTTGATATTGATACTTTTCTTTATGAAATGCAATTATACTTTGTACACACCTTTTTCTATGAAACAATTATTTTTCTTAATGCCCGTCAAATGCCACTTACTGCCGAACTTGTCAGATATATGTGTTCAATAACAAAACAGATTATACCAGATATAATGTCTAATCCTTACCTTGGAAAAAAAGGAACCTATGAACACAGAGAAGTTGCTGATTATATTGATTCATACAACCACAATGGAAATATCAGCGTACTGATAAACAAACTCAAAGAATTAAAATAATATACAGTATTTATACCTCAACAACTATTTTGTAAAACTATGACACTAATATTATAAAAAGCTACAACACACTGACTAATAACAGGAGATTATACATAACATGATACCTATATCCGATACAGAAGAATGCGTACAGGCATCTATAGATAATGATGCAGCATGGCATTCAAGCTATGATTCTGAACTTAACATACTCATCAGTTCCATCAACCAGTTACTAAACAATAATTCTGATGACAGTTTATATACACTATGCACATTTTTAACAGAACCAGATATCATCAAAACATTTAACGGAATACCTGAGATTGCTCACTGCCTGGTTGCTGTTAATATCACCGCCGAAGAATTCAATAATAACCTTAAAACACCTTTGTATCTAAAAAATATACACAATATAGAACAAGTTATTAAAAAAAACAACTACTATAAGTTTCTTATACTAAACATAGAATATGATGTTGATGCTGAGATAGCTTTAAAATGCATAGCTAAAGATATTAATGATGGAACACTGTCTTCTCTGGCACTAGAGCAATTTATCAAAACAACATGCGTAGATGGCTGTGATAACGTCAGAAAAATTATATCCAACTATATAAGTTCAATGAATGTTAACTCTGATACTATCAGCAAAACTAATACTGCCATCATTAATAATAATGCCTCTAACCCTTATATCACCAAAAAGTGTCTTAATATGTCCAGCTATAATAAGAACAAAACACAACAGTCCCTTAAAAACGATAAAAAATTCTGTTTCATAATATGCTCTAATAACAAGCAATACGAAACTGAATGTATCAGATACATAAATACACTTAATATTCCTGCTGGTTATAGCATTGAAATAATTGTTGTACATAACGCCAGAAGCATGACATCAGGATATAATGCTGCCATGTTATCATCTGATGCAAAATATAAAATATATCTTCATCATGATACGTTCATTATCAATAAAAATATATTATTTGACATACTGGAACAGTTTAAAGATTCCAGCGTAGGTATGATAGGAGTTGTAGGATCAACCAAACTTCCTAAAACATGCATCATGTGGTTTGGATGGCGTATAGGGCATCTTATATCTAACAGCATATACCGCACCACCGATTCTGTACTTGATGATATATCTGAACCTACCCATGTTGAAGCCGTTGATGGATTCATAATAATAACACAATACGACATAACATGGCGTGAAGACGTATTTACAGGATGGGATTTCTATGACATCTCTCAAAGCTTTGAATTCAGAAAAGCCGGATTTAATGTCATAGTTCCTCCTGTAAAATCTGCATGGTGTTTTCATGATGACGGAATTATGAACCTTGATACATATTATCAAACAAGATTAATCTTTATGAAAGAATATGCTGATATGTTACATTAACGATTTCCCCATCTGACATCATTAAGAAAAATACCTGCTGATATTAGATTTATAAATATATCCTCATACAGTATAAGGATATCAGAATACCTGTACTGTATGAGGACAATCATACATAATATACACAATAACAAACTTAGCTTATATTATTTTTCTAATACAGCTTTCCATGTTGTAACAAAACATTTCATCGAATAATTCTGTTCATAGACCTTGTGTCCACTTTCATATATATCAGCAAGTAACTCAATATTATCTATGACATACTTTATTTTCTCTGCCAATGCCTGTGAATCTCCCGATGGAAATATATACGCACTTTCATTATCCTTAAGATAATAAGACACTCCACATATATCAGAGCATATGCATATCTTCTTTTTCATAAGTCCCTCAACAGCTACCGCTGATGTTGGCTCATATATAGATGGCACAACGACTACACTTGAGCTATCATAGATTCTATATATATCATCCTGTGGCATACTGTCTAACAACTTAACATTATCGTATCTAACAGTAAGCCTTACTATTGAGTCCAGTATATCGGTATCCGCTCCTTTCACATTCCCTATAAATATAAACTCCGATTGTTTAATATATTCATCCGGCAGTTTTTTTATAGCATCCACCAGAACATTCTGTGCCTTAGTATATGATATTGACCCAATATCAACAAAACGTACTCTTCCACCATTATCTTTTGCATATGTATGATAAGCTTCAATAGCATCAACATATTTACTCTGCTTTACACCAAAATTAACAATCTCTGATTCAACATGAAGATACTTATCAATCATATCCTTAACATATGGTCCTGCTGCATAATACTCTATATTATCACTAACAATAGGTGAGCCGTAAGCATCACAACATTTTTGAAAAAATATTTCATCCTCATGCAGCCACCACTTTATCTTTACAGCTGTGTTCTGTACATAACTTACTACCGGCCATAACAAAAGCGTATTAACTATCCATATATTATAATCTGCTACAAGCCTGTCTATGAAGTCCGGTTCTATATCCTGATTATCATAAACCATTATTGGAATATCATTCTTTTCATAATCTTCTTTAAGTTCTCCATCCCTAAATGATACTACAAGCACCGAATATCCCATCTCTTTTAACACAACAGCCAGATCCCTTAAGACTATTGGTGCTCCAGTTCTGGATAATTCATGTGACAATAACAATATTTCATTATTATTTTTTTCTTTCACATTCATCATACTTCCTCTACTTTCCTAAACAGCATATACATTAATGAACTATATAGCTGAAGTATAACATATTTCATATCTTTATTTTAGTTATTTGTTCGTTTTACTCTTTATTCTTGAATAAAATCTGCAAATGAATTATCATTTAACTATACATAATATAAACAGCTGCTTTACATAACACTCACATTGAAACATTATTATATGGAGATTAGTATGAACACAAAGGAAATACTCATAAAACTTAAAGACGCCCTCATTAATAACGCCCTGGATGCAGGTGATGTTCCAGTCAACGATATAAAAGAAGCTCTTATTGCAGAATATACAGTTGCCATAGGAAAAGATACTATTGAATATAACCGTCTTTTCAATTATTGTTCTCTTATTCCTGATACTGGACTTAATAAGAATGAAACTATAAGCTTTATAGACAGAATGATTAATTATTCTATAGAAATATCTAACCATACATCTGTAAATACCACCGAGCTTCCTGATAACATTGACCCTTATGAACAATATCAGACATATCTTGAGCTATCAGAGCATTATAAGACAGCAAACATTAACCAATACTATCTATGTCTGGAAAATGCTTACTTTCATTGCAAAGATGCTAAAACAAAACAGGAAATACATGATAAGATGACAGCTGTCAAAAACTCTGGCCATGTTACTGTTAAACCAGCTAGCATAGTAATCGTATCATATAATTGTATGTATCTTATGCAGAAATGTATAGAAAGTATACGCAATTACTGTTATAAGCCTTCTTATGAAATCATTGTTGTTGATAACGCTTCAACTGATGGCGTTACTTACTGGCTTGAACAACAGCCTGATATTGAACTTATAAAAAGCAATACAAACCTTGGATTCCCTAAGGGATGTAATATCGGTATACTTAACTCAAAAAAGGAAAATGATATATTCCTGCTAAATAATGATACAAGACTTACACCTAACTCATTGTTCTGGTTAAGAATGGGATTATATAAAGACGAAGAAACGGGTGCAACTGGTGCTATATGCAACTATGATGGCACGCTTCAATACCGCGAATTATTCTTTACAGCTCTTGATGATTACATCAGATATGGTTATATAAATAATGTTCCTATGAAAAATGCCTATGAAGAATGTACTATTTTATGTGGATTTGCCATGATGTTAAAACGCCAGGCACTGGATAAAACTAATCTCTTAGATGAAAACCTATCTCCTGGTTACTATGATGATGATGATATATCAATACAGCTGCGAAAACTTGGATACAGATTATATGTATGCCACAACAGCTTTATATATCACGCAGGAAGCCAGAGCTTTGGTACTCTTCCATCTGACAGCATATTAAACATATGCAGCCGTAACAGAGATTATATATGGAAAAAATGGGGATTTGACCCACTTAATAACAGTATTGGTAACATATTTAAGATGATATATGCAACAGAAGAGCCACTTGCACTGCTTGAAATCAACGCACATAATGGTGCAAGCTATGCACATCTTAGCTATATATGTCCTAAACTTAAATATGTAGGCTACGAAAGCAATCTGTCTTATATCCCGCTTACTATCAAAGAGGCTCATATTACCTACACTGATTATGATAACATAGACTTTTGCCAATATAACAAAGAATTCAACTATATTATAATTAACAATGCAACTGAATATAGCGAAGCTGAACGTAACAGCTTATATGCAAGATTATATGGCTGTTTAAAAGCTGACGGACAGCTTATATGGAACGACAATACACCTCATAATGACTAAGCAAATATTGATAAGTGGTAAAACATCTTTTGATGTTTTACCACCAACTAACTCAACACTTTATTATTCATGTGATATTCTTGCATCAATAGCTTTCTTAAGCTTAGTCGAGCTTGTACTCTGTGTATAAGGGAAGAACACTAGTGTTGAACCATGCTTCTCAAGGAAATCCTTTCTTGCAAGCCAATATGGATCATGTTCATAATCACTTCCTGAGAACTGTACATCAAAATGATATACCTTATACATGTCTTCAGTATCTGCGAAGTTCGGTGGCAGCTTGACTGCTTCATCTACGTAACGGCATGACCTTACCATCTCTATACGCTCATCAAATGGTACGAAAGGCTCTGCCTGTTTACCTATACGTACTCCCTCATCCGACACAACACCAACTATAAGATAATTGCACAATTCCTTAGCACGTCTGAACATATTCAGATGTCCTATATGGAATAAATCAAACACTCCCGCAATATAACCTATATTATATGGTTTATCGTTATGAGCTGTTTCTTTCTGTACATTCTCGCTGCCGTTATCATCAACATTGCCATCATTGACTGGTAACTGTGATAACCTTTTCCTTACATTCTCTCTTCTCTTGTTAGGATAATCATTACCCGGGTCATATATATGATAATCCTCTATGCCCCAATCTGCTAACTGTCTTACTACACCATAATACTTCTTGATACATATGATAATATGTAATTCATCAGCAGGTATAGACTTTAATATATCTGGTGAGTTAATAGGCACTCCCTTTATCGTAGTTCCCCATCTGGCACTGTTATTATCTATAACAGAATATACCTCATAGCACCCATCAAATTCATCAAGAAAACGATTCGTGAATATACCTGAACCGAACAGAACAAGTTTCTTTACCTGATTGCCATTCTCATCATCAAGTCCCCTGAATATATCAATGAACATATTCTGATAAGTTCTGGCATCATAATTCAGTTTCTCTCTGTTAGTATATAATGTCCTTGCATTCACTCTTCTGTTACGATAATACGTCTCAAGCTCTGCCTGATTACGCAGTTTCTGAGTGAACTTAGAAGACATATGCGACCATATATCTTCACACTCAGTAAGTCCGAATCTATCCATAATCTCACTACGTGGTATAAGCTGTTCGAACTCTTTATCTGTTCCATCATATATTATAGACAACGAACGATGCAGAATCGACTTAGCAGGACAGTTTTCTATGTAGAATTCCTGATCATAATATATAAATCTGTCCCTTGGATTCTTCCTGCTTCCATCATAAAAACAATTCAGGGGAACCATATCTATATATCCTTTTTCAAGAATGATACCTAAATCCCTGCCATTAGCACTGTTCTTATCTTTCTCTGATATGATGTCTGTATGCTTAGAGGAAGATAATATAAGCTCATACATTTCCTCTATAGCCTTATAGAATTCTTCCTTATCCTTTTTAGCCAGTTCCTTAAGAGCTATCATAGCAACCGGTGCATCAACATATGGCATAATAAACTTATCATCTTCTATATAAGAATCAACAACTTGTATTCCCCTGCTTCTTAGTTCTTCATGGTTATGCTGCATCTGCTTAAGCTTAACTATCCCCTCTTCATATATAGCCTTTTTATACACAGTACTCAACTTTTTTTTGTTATCGGACGATATTTTCTCATCATCATAAATATTATCTGTCAGCTTTCCACTACCACCACAACAACATATACCAGTAACCAGTGCATTTTCTCTTCCTCTGTCCATAGACAATGTAACGTGCTGAATATCATCATAAGTACCATCCATACTGCACTCTATAATATATGCATCAGCCATGGCATGAAACATCCCATTCTTAACAAGGTCTGTATACAGATATTCCTCATTAATAAATACACACTCCGGGTGCTCATATACTGGAAAATATCTTATAGCCAGCTCCTCCTGTGGATTATACCCCTCTGCATAAACAAGCTGTACTTCCCTGAGATTCGGCATCACTGCATAAAACTTATGATTCACAAGTCCACTTTCATCCAACATACTTCTTAGCTCTGCACCAGAATAACACTGTCCTGCTATTTCCTTTTTATCAGCCTGTTTCATACCTCTATAATTCTCTATTCCATCAAAGCTATGATTGGTATACGGATCTCTCTCTCCACAAAAATATTTAATAGCCAGACGGTTCTCGCAGCCAAGCAGCAACCTTCCTGATGACTTAAGCAATGCCTTTAATGTACTTAATAGTTCGTGTGGATTATCACATTTCTCCAACACATCCATACCAACTATATAGTCATATCTTGTTCCACTCCAATTATTACATGACATATCAGCACAATTCTGTATATCAGAGGCTGCTACCACATCCACACACCTTCCAAAAGTCATCAGTAGTTCCTGTATAGCACTGTTCTTTTCGCCATCATATATATATAATATATCTGTGTCTTTCTTAAAGCCGTACCATAACAACGCTGCCTTTGGAAACTCAGATATGATTGCTTTTACTGATATGTCTTTTGATGTATTATTCTTAGACAATGTACTATTAGATATATTATTCATTATATTTTCTCCAATCTATTCCACTGTTATATATGGCAGTTCTTTTACCTTTAATTTCTTCTTAATAACCCATACCGTCATCATTCTCTCTGCAAAAAAGCCAATAACCCTCTTACTATAAGCATTATACCCAGACACATCTATATTGCACGCTGCAGGTATGATAAAAGAAAACAACCATTGACAATACTCATCAAACACACTCCATGTAGTGGCAAACATATTGCATGGATAAAAATAATGTAATCCCATAACATAATCAAACACATTCACATCCTCCGGATGTGCCTTTATAAGAGCCTCCCTGACCTTATTATATCCACAATCATAAGCCTCTGGCTGTATAGAGTTCTTTATCTGTTCCTCCAATGTACTATTGAAAGTAATATGCTCGCATAATAATATATCAACATTTTTAAGTTTCTCTACCACGTTTTCATTGTCCAGTATATTCTCAACATATTTCTGATTATTGTTAAGCATATATCTTCTATAGTGGCTTATCCCTACATACTCCGTCCTTGTATTCTTCCATATCCAGTATATGGCTGTACACTCATTAATCTTGTTATTAAGATACGCTATATTATCGCCTGTACTATCGTTGATATACTCTGGATTATTATAATTATCACCTACGCATATAGGTATATATATATCATCCTTTTTAACATTATAAGGTTTATGCATAACAACATACATATAAGAACTGCTGCACACCTTTAATTCTCCTGGCTCAAGAACCCACATAATAACAGAAAGCCTCTTATAATATGTACACTTCATGCCTAGCGACTCAAACAAATTCTTAAAGCCAAGACAGCTATCACCCTTATAGTTAAAATATGGAGTTAAAAGTATAATATAACGTGCTTTATTGATAAGCTCCATATGTGAAAATACACTCATCATACTATCACTATCGAGTAATATAATGTCATATTTCTTCGTACAGCCAACTATGTCTGTATACACGTTATCATATCCATATACATCTGATTCTACATACCAGGACTTATCCTGACAAACTGCCAGCTTATCTTTACTAACAAGCCTGTCAAGATATGATATCTTATTCTTCCAATAGTTTGCAGGATGATAGTTAACAATCCCCTGACTGGTACAATCCAAAACTTCTTTAGCCGCATGCATCTGAATAAATTCATCATAAAAATACATAGCAGTCGCATTATACGTATATGGTGAATCCAACAGTTCTGCCCAAGATATAATTCTTTCTTCACTTATGCCGTACTTAAATATAAGTAATGTCTTTATATCTTCAAATGCACCATCTCTCATAACAGCCACATAATCATAATCTATAAGATTACTAAGACTGCATGTATCTGTACAAGATAAATCTGTCTCATATATAACCGGTATATTTCTCTCCCTGAATCCAATTATATCCTCACAGTCATCAGCCATATCTTTACAGACTATAACTGCTGCTATGTTACTCCATACTATATTAGACTTTATCTTGCTTAATACACTTCCTATACCATATATGACGATTCTGCTCATCGTGTCTTATCCTCCATGATGCTGATTACTTTCCTACTATTAATTCAAAATATCACATAACAATATGATATCAATCCATCCGGCTACCGCTCTATTTCCATTACATACAGCTAACAAATATATTTATATTCCATCTAACTAACAATAAAGCCTTTAGAGCTATTATACTCTAAAGGCTTTAATGTTAGCAAATGCATTTTGTTTATATGTGTTATTATGTAAACTATTGCAAGCATATTATTAAATCATTTTTAACCGAAACAATAATAATGCTACAATATCTTTTAAAGCACCTAGATTTGAGCGTTTATCATTAATCAAATACCATACCTAATTTGAATGATTCTATTGCAAGTTCTATAACTTGAGGATTACATTCCCGATATTTAAAATAATATAATAATAAATCGCTATATTCCTTTAGTTGACCATAATATTTTTTATCAATATATTTCTTACTATCTCCTGCCATGCACTCATTAATCATAAGATATGCTGCAAATCTTTCATTAACAAAAATATCCTTTTCAACATCTGAATATTTTATAAACTGCAATGGTTTTCTTCTTACAATCCAAGCAACAGTATATGCAACCATCTTAGTTGGTCTGGCTAAATCAACATCATGAAACTGCTTGAGTCTGTCTATATCTGCATAATAATCCAGTATAACATTCAACATGATTCTTTCGTTGCATTCTACATTATCAGAATATCCTGCTTCTTCAATAAATTCATTTGCAGTCTTAATCAATTCATTAAGTCTTGTTTCAAATTTCTTCTTCTTTTCAGGAGTATCTATATATTTATTATAATTATATTCATTACTTTCCATATGATGTTAACTCTCCTAATAATCTTAAATCATCAGTATTCTGATTGTTCGTCATAATTATATATGCAACATCTTTTTTCATATTTTCCCTTGCATGCGAAAAATACTCAACCTGTCTTTCATCACTTAGTGCTAACGATGTATTAGACAAAACATCTATTGTGTGTTCACCAACTGCAACTTCATTAATCAACTGAGCAACCCTTTTACTTATAACTGCATCCTTAAGCTTATCCATTATTGCATTCCTTTCCTTAACATACTATCGCACACATAATCTTTAGCATCAATCTTATCTGGTAATTCTGCATATTCATCAGTACTTTCTTTTTCAATAATATGCTCGCTTTTCATTGAAATATTCGTCCAATCTATATACTCGTCATCATCATAGTATCTGCCACAGTCTTCCCAGCCATCTCTAAGTTGTTCGCATGTAGATATAAGTTCATCAACTGAATCCAATAACTGTGCCAATGTACCTGTATACCTTATAAGAAATTTATTATCTTCTCTGTATGGATACTTAACTCTATGATCAAATTCGCCATACACCTCTTCTGCTAATGTTCTTACCTGAATCTCACAATATACTCCATTAAATCTTACTATATAATGCTGTGATCTATATCCTCTATTACTATGTTCTTTATATATCTTATCTTTATATATATCACGGTCACCATATCTTGTATATGCTATTGGTCTTTCCGCCATACATATATCATCTGACTTACCAGATTGAAACAGCTTACTAAGGAAATCATAAATCTGTTCCCACTCTTCTTTCTTAAATATAAGTAATCTGATTCCTATAGTGTCTCTGATAATCTGCATATAATTATCTTTTGAAATACCTTCATATTTATGACTATGCTCTTTTCCTCTTTTACGAATTATCTTTTCAATAAGATGTTCTGCATTCTTAACTCTGCCTCGTATGGAATGATATGGCAATGAAGATTCTGAACCAAATTCACTTTTTATATTATCAACAATATATGTTTCTAATTTCACACACACTTCATTTAATTCCTGCTTGTGAACTGTATAATCCTCATATATTTCTTCCAATACATCCCAGTTTAAGTCAGACTTTTCAAAAGTTTCCTTTAAATTATACTTTTCTAAATAGTCATCTTTATCTAACATACACGCCTTCCATTTATGTATCTTTGGCAAACCACCTCTTTTCTCCAACTGAACTATATGATTTGCTTATTATTAATGTTTAATGAATATATTTTATACTCTATAACAATACATTTCAAGTGCATTATAATATTTTATAAAATAAAATATTTATTTTCTCCTCAAATCTCTTCTATTCTTTTATTGAATAATGAGATAGTTTCCCATTCAAATAATTAACATATTCTATCTGACTATGCTCCTCATTTTTTTTTATATTATTAAATATAAGAATTTCTTTATCTGTATTGGCTATAATAAAAGGACTCATTAGTTTCCATTTTTTCCCATCAATGCTTCCACTAACTATATAATGCTTATTTTCCAAATTATTTTTTTCTGGTTTATCTGACAATAATATATGTATCTGGTTATTCTTAAGTAAATATATATTTAATAATGCTAACTTAAATATAATTTCAAATAAAATATTTGAATCTTGTAATTCAAAAGATCCATGTCCTCTTAACGCATTCCGTAATTGCACAGTTAAATTTATTGTAACATCGTACAAATTTTCTTCCTTTCCAATTTTGTAATCAGGAATATATTTATAAATCATCTTATTTTCTTTATCTGTAATAATCTTTGAAAAAAAATACTGTACAGTTAATAATTCATTATACTTTTTATTAACTGAACTATATACTATTTGTGACATACTTCTGATATTTCCTATGCTATGCCACTTTTTCTTCATAAATTTATATTGCTCTGAAAATCCACTATCTAACATATATGCAATCCTAATCCTATACTCCATATCAATATAATCAAATAATGCATATATCGCTGGCAGCATTTCAAGTTTATTTATAATAATTTTCATAAAATTTAAACATAGAACCGGCTCTAACTTGATATTATTATATAAATCAATTAAATACTTATCCTCTAAAAATTCCAATGGAAATTTGCAACTTTCATTTTCATTCAGTTTCTCTATAATTTTATTTTCATAATCAAAATTATTAATATTCGCCATACATGGATATTTTAATAGTCGAACATTTTTTTGACAAGTTAAAAATTCAATTATTCTTTTATATCCTATATCATCACCAAATATAAAGGTCCAAACAATTGAATGTGGAATTTTAACTATTTCTTCTATATTTTTCGCAAAATTATCAGTTAATTGTTGTTTACAATCTATAATAATCAAGAAATATTGAAACATTTCAACTTTTATTTCTGAACCCCTGATGATATCCTCCTTATCAACTATAACAATATCTATACTAGCTCTCCAAGGTGCCATTGAAAAAGAAGATATTCTATTGTTACAATTATTAATACAATAACATATATTTTTTCTATCATGCATTACATTTTTCATTCTATCTTCTGCTTGTTTTATTTGTTTTAAAATAATGGTATTTTCCCAGTAAATAACACTTCCATATAAAAACGAAACAATATATAACCAAAATGCAATAGAGGATAATTTAAATATTGAACCTAACTCAAACAATCCCTTTACAGAAAAATATTCCAATAATATACCTAAAATTATATCCTCTATCATTACAAATTTAAGTAAATAATTATATGAACCTAATTTATGCAGAAAATGCACATCAGGAATTAATCCAATAATTATATTCATTATGAAAATTAATAAAAAAATAATTATATATATACAAATCATAGTCATAATTAAAGTTTCTAATTTACTTAAATTAAATTGTGTTATAAAGCAGTTGTATACTGTATATATATACTTATTTTTAATTGTATTTTCTTTTCTCATAACACTAACTAAATTCACCGATACAACAGATAACAACATTATAGCTTTCCAATATCCGAAACTATGCCTTTTATTATTCCATAAAATTCTTTTTTTCATGTGATATTTCCTCATTATTATCAATATCTATTAATAATGTTTCACTTGACTGAAAAGCTTTATACACTAATGTATTATTACTTTTATCAGACGAATACAAATAGTAATTTATGTTTTTTAAACTTATAATCCATCGCAATTTTGAAAGATTATCCATATTATTAGCAGACTTTATATACTTAGTAACATGGTTTATTAAAAAAACACATATTTCAACCAATTTTTGATTAATCTCATATGAAATTTCCAATGTAAATACTCCATGTCCCCTTGTATAATTTCTTAATTCGTTTACCGCTTTTAATAATTTCTGAAGTGAATATTTTTCAAATTCATAGTTATTCGAAGTTACAAAATGCCATATATCATTAAATGTTTGAAATACAGATGCATCACTAACAAGATCCAACATAAGTGCTTTTAACTCAGAATCATACTCAATCTGTTCATCTATTATATTTCTCCATGTACCAAAAGTTGCAAATTGAATTTTTTCAATCACATCATTAGATATCTTTACTTGTCTTCTAGATATACTTGTCAATGCAAACATATAATTAACATTCTCAAACGATTTTATTAAATAATCGAATATCAAATCTTTATCTGTTAAATTTATTATATGATTTTTAAAAGCTACTATTTCATCAATTATACAGTTATATTGGTTAATTTTATTCAATTTAATATTTTCTAATTTCTTTTCAATCTCTTTTTTGTAATTTATACTTGCAACTGAATTAATAATTTCCAATTTTAAATCATTTATATCTGTAAATATTTTGTCATACCACAATGGAATAGCTGAAATTGACATTTTCTTGTCATCTACATATATATAATTATATACGCCCTTTTTTTCAGACATTATATTTATATTATTTTTATAACTGTCATCATAATTAAGATCTATTTTTTCATATACATCAATTTTTATATAAACATCTTTTTCTTCTTTTAATTCTATTGGATAAAAATATATTTTTCTATCCATCATATCTTTTATTATAGTTGTTTTAAAATAATTCTCCAAAATAAATGACTTTTTTACTGAAGGAGATTCTTGAATAAGTATAATATTACCATTTAAATCTTTTACTGAATTTTTATAATATTCTCTAATAGTTATATATTGATATGATTTCTTTATTAAAAAAAATATGCATATAACAAATATCATTAATGTAAAATACATTGAAAATTTTCTTTTAAATATTTTCATAGTTATCCCCATTGCTGATATAAATATGCAGTAAGGTTCTCCTAAAAAAAGCAAATTACAAAATAAGTCTTCACCACTGAATATTTGTTTCCAAATCACTTTTCTAAAATTATCAATAATCAATAAATCCCATTTATTAATAATTATTCCTATAACATATATCAAAATTGAATAGATAAACCAATATATACACGGATATTTATCCATATTATAGCACTCTTTAAATGCAAATATTGTTTTAGGAATATTTTCTTCTATTAACTTCCAATACAATAATACAATAATTAAAATAATGCTGCATCCAGCTCCAATACCAATTATAAATTTTTTATTATTTTTTATAAAATACAATGTACCTTGATATATTAGGTAAAATATACTTGATAAAATTGCAGTACATATTATTAAAAATATATAATTATCTTTAAATAGCATTCTATTCCAAGAACCAATATCATAATGTAAAAGCAAGGTTCCCGATATTAACCCAGGTAGAAGTTTGAAAAATAGCGATAAAATTAGCAAAACAATAAAATTAATAATAATAAAGAGGCACGAAATAATTATCATTATCATAAACTGTTACAATCATTAAACCAAATGTTAAACATTTTCAATCTTTAATAATTCATCTATTCATAATCGTAAAAAAACCATGAATCATACAATCTAATTCGAATATCGTATTGCAACATTTGATCAACAACCTTCTCCTTATCTTTTTTCATTGCAATAATAATTGCATATTGACTATAATTTATAATTTTACTTAACTGTGCCACACTTATTACTTTATATCCACAATACCCACTTTTTTGCAGTAATACGTCATTATCTACAAACATTTCCACATTAATATTATTTATATCACACATTTTTAATATGTCTGTTCCTATTTTTCCGCACCCAAATATTATTACTCTATATTTCTTTAATTCTGATATTTTTGACAATCGTATATCATACATTGCCTTTAAATGCAATGTATATTTTTTCCCTGACTCAATTAAAGTAGTCAATTGATTCCATGTATCATCATCATATATATCACTCTTAATAAAATTATGCTTAATTTTTTCATACAATTGTTCTTTAAACCATTCATATGGTACTGTAAGTCTACTATCCTCATAATTCCAATCAAGAGCCTTTACAACTTGGGCATATTTAGTTACAAATGAAATGCTCATAGTTTGATAATAATATTTCTGATACTCTTTATCCATCACTTTTAATATATTTGTTTCATTATTAATCCACTCAAATTCTTTTTTGTAAAATATTAAACCATCAGTATTACATGATGATGCCTCTTTTCTTCCAACCCTATATCTATAAAATGATTCATCTATATACATTGCTCTTTTTGCATATGTTTTAACTTGTTGAAGAAATCCCATATCTTGAAATGCAGCTTTGGGCGACTCATGTAATCTAATATTATTGTCTATGATAAATTTCTTATTATATATCCCTTTCCATAATAAATAATCCGATGCTCTTAACTTATTTATTATCTTTTCACCAATAACATTTCCATATATATCATCATTATTTGAAAATTGCTTGTATCTTTGTCTTGCTAAATTGCCATTTCTCAACTCATAAACAAAGTCAAAATCAGCAACTATATAATCAAGTTTTTCCCTTTCAGCTAATTCATATAATATAGAGAACATATTTAATTCTATCCAGTCATCTGTTTCTACTATTGCAATATATTTACCTGAAGCATAATACATGCCTAAATTCACTTGATACCCATAGCTTTTAATTTCACTATCTATAACTTTAACTCTATTATCTTTTAAAACATACTTGTTTATAATTTCTCTAGTACCATCTGTTGAACCGGCATCAATACATATTATTTCTATATTCTGTAACGTTTGGTCAACGACACTTTGCAAACATTTTTCTATATATTGTCTTACATTAAGTGATGGCATAATTATCGATACTAATGGCATAATTCCTCCAAAATATTATCCTTAAACAAACTATTACGTTCTCTCATTCTATTCATTCCTGCATCAGACATTTTCTTTAGCACATCTCGATGTTTACTTAAATAGACTATCCTATCCACTATAGCCTCCCAATCTCCAACAGGAACAATATATCCTGTAACACCATTCTGTATATCATCACTAACTCCTGAAACATCTGTAACAACTGGTACAGCTCCACAAGCTATACCTTCACATTGAGATATACTATGTCCTTCCCAGTCTGAACAACTTATATATATATCTTGTCCACGCCAAAAATCTCTCATTTTATTTTTATCAAGCATGCCCAACAAAATCACCTTTTCTTTAAGATTGTTTCGTTCTACATATCCTGATAATTCTTCATAATAATCACCTATTCCTGCTATTTCAAATAAATAATCAATTTTTTCTTGTTCTAATTTTTCTATTATTTTAGGAATATAGTCTAATCTCTTCTGAATACTAGTAACTCTCCCTGCATATCCTATTTTTATCACATCATTTTTATTAAAAAATCTAACACCACTATCAACTTCTATATTCCAATTCATAATAATAACTTTGTCTTTATTAAATCCACCTTTTATCAACTTTTCTTTTATTCTTTCACTTATAACAAGGCAGTAATCAATATACTCCTGCATTAATATTGTAAGTTGAAAATATGGTAATTCATCATTATGAATCACCATTATGTGTCTTACATTGTTATTTAAACGTTTATAATAACAATTAGACATCATATTTATATTAGCAAAATTACTTATAACAACTCCAAATTTACTTTTATTTAAAACATCTACATTTTCACCTATACAAGTTACAATATCGTTATTATAATTTAATACAAGACATTTAAAGTAATCTGGTATACACAACTGATTATTATGACAATTACCAATTATATATGTTGTTTTCTTTCCTGTTCTCTTGATTTTTTCTCCTTGTTCAAGTGACCAGGTTTCAACTCCTCCTAACGCTGCCCCATTTTGTAAATCAAACGCCACCTTTTGTCTATCAACTTCAAAATTTATATTATTTTTTTTTAATACATTATTATCTATAATATATTTAAAAATATAGTATAGACTAAAATCCACTGAATATATTCTTTTTTTATCAACACCTAATTTAATTGCCTGACTATATACTTCATCACTTCTACACGATAACATTAATATAAAATTGGGTAATCTTTTTTCAATTTTCTTTAAATAATCTGGCGAATGTACCGGAACATCTTCGATTACAGAATCCCATTTTTTACAATCACTATCTATAAAACTTATAGGTGAAAATCCAATTAATTTTATATATCTGCAATATCTCACTCCTATTATTCCCGAACCCCATAACACGATATTATTTTCCATTTTTTCATTTTTCAATGATATATTCTCCTCATAATATTAAAATCTAATTTTGATACACTATCTATATTAGATGAATTAAAAAACAATGCAACATCTTCTAATGGAATAACATATCCTATCATTCCTACAAGCATTTCTATTAAATCCACATTAATAGATTCATTAATTATGCAATTCGAATCACAAAAAAATTTTTCAAACGTTTCCTGTATTATCTTTTGATTTCTTTTCAACAAATCTAAATCCGCAATTGTTCTATTTTCTCTCTTGTATGTTATTTTTCCATCTTGTGTAATAGAATCTGCAGATGGATATGGTGCTGTAAAAAAAAACTCTAAAAAATCCGTGTACCATGATATATTATTTTTCTGTGTTTCATTACACATAGCTGTTACATCATCTCCAAGTTCATAACTCTCTGGCAAATCGCACATATAGTATCCCTTAAACTCTGACTTAAATATGCGTTTAAGCGCAATCTGAGTTGTTCCTCTTGAAATTAAATCACAGAAAAGATATTTGCCATAAATTGATATACCAACACTCTTCATATACCTAACATAGTTTTCTCTTTTCTTTTCAGCCTCATATACTATGTCATCAATATCTAATGATTTAAATCCCATAATATTTATCCAAAAATTCTCAAGCTCACCTTTATCATCTAATCTTGTTTCGACATCATGCATATCACTTTCGTTATATATCGAGGTTATCGATGATATTTTTCTTGATGTAATCAAATAAAATGCTTTTGGCAAATCTCCTACCATATTTTCTAAATACCAAAAATACAACTTTTTAAACAAGTAGCCATCTCTAGATGGAAATATAACTCCATCAATCGTACTATTTGTCTGTTCTATATACTTTACTAAACTGTCTATATATGATATTGCTATCGGTGCAATAAACCCCTTAATAAAAATATCCATAGAACTTATTGGTATATACCCTGAATTATTACTTAAAATAAATGGATCATTAAATAATTCAGATATAATATTTCCAATAAGGAACCTGTTTTTCACTCCATCTGCCATATTCATAATTTTAGACAATTTAGACATTCTTAACATATTAATAGAACTTTTTATAAGAAATGTATTTATTCCTAATTTTTTTGCAAATATTCCATCCTCATAATCATTATCACCTATATGCAAACACTCTTCTGCATTAATTTCATTATCATTAATATACATTTGAAATAATCCATCTGATTTATAATACCCCTTATCACATGATATATAAAGAAAATCATAATTTATTATTCCTACACTATTTAATATATCTACTATTATATCCTTAGGCATATACATATTGGATATAATCGATACAATTTTTCCATGTTGTTTTGCGTAATTATATGCATCCAACATCCTTTGACGTACAATTATACATTCCTTTTCGCAAGCTATTTCCTCTTGAATAACAATATTTTTTTCTTCTTCACTCAGTCCTAATTTACTTGATAATATTGAATATATTGTATATATATCCTCTCCATTAGCTTCTAACTCTGCTGTCTGCCTATTTTTTTTATAATTTTCAATAAATATGCCTTTTTTCTTAACTCTTGCAGCAACAAAATCAAATATATCAGATGGCTCCAAATATTTTCTCATTATCAACGTATCATACAAATCAAAGCTTATATACTTATGTAATTGAATTTGTTCAATAAGCTCCTCATAAGTTTTGTTTAAACCACAAATTTCCTTATATTCATAGTCTGATGGATATCTAACATCGGTAAATTCATGTCCGTACATGTTATATATTTTAAAGTTTTTAATGTATGCATAATGTTTAATCCTATGAAATATTTCTCGCTGAACATCATCTCTTGCGGCAATTATAAGTATATCTACATCATTACATCCTATGTCATCCCATGTTATTATAGGAATATTATCCACAGTTCCTTCAACTTTATGAGCATCAAGCATACCGATGATTTTACAATCCTTTAAACTATCAATTAAAAATGATGCATTCTTACCTGTTCCATATACAATAATTTTCTTATCCAATGCAAAATTAAATATCTTTTTCATTACTTTTTTTTGGTATTCTATTTTATTCATATATTCTTCCAATTTTAATACATAGCTAATAAATGATTTTCTAAAGTGTACAAATTATATTTTTTTACTATTTCATTGTAATTTTTATAATTTACACCCATTATAATACCAACATCTTTTTTAATCATTTTCTTTTCGAATTTTACAATATTATGATTATGTAAATTTTGTTTATTCAATGAAACATCAGACACTAAAAAAGATATCCAATCCTTTTTGTTTCGCTTTAATATCTCCACAACCTCATTGGCTACTATTCCGCTTCCATATATATATATATTCCTGTATTTTTCATAAAATTTTAATATTCTATAATTTTCAAAATTTTCAACCTCGTTTAATTCGGTTTCGGCTAATTTTTTTAAGAAATCTTCATCCAAATCACATAGCATTGGCCATATATTTTTATACTTGTTATATATATCCATATTATATATATCTAATTTTCTGTAATATATAAATTTTCTAAAGGAGAAAAAGTTTGCATCTATACATAAAGATTTAATAACTTCTTTCTTATAAACATCATAGTAATCTGGTAATTTATCTATTAGCCCAACCCAAACTTCACAAATAATATGAAACACATTTTCTATCCATGAAGGTTGCTTTTTCAGTTTTGACATATAATATTTACCATAATTAACATGTTTATAAAACATTTTAGGCTGTTCTATAAGCAATAATTGTTCGAAATAATATCCAACATGTGCATAATTTATACATGTATCTACTAAATATTTTTTTTCAATTTTATCCCAGTCGGCATTATCTATCATTGATGACGTTTTTAAGATACAATTCCCATAACCCGTCAACTTCCAAGCTGAATCTTTAAAATATTCACGTACATCGTAATACTCTTTACTAGACAAACATTTACTATCATCGTTTGCTATTGTAATTATATCAAAGTCATTTTGAACTATCTCTATAATACTTTCTAATTCATCTTGTTCTATTCTAAATGCATCTTGCGTGAACCAAATATAGTCATACTTTTTAGTTCTTCCATAACCTTTAATTATTTGCAATGCTTTCCTATTTGAATGCAAATTTGAATTTACTTCAACATAATATAAATTACTATATAATTTTATATATTCTTTTATCGTTTTTCCACATACATGATTTTCATTAGAATCATATATCCACACATCAACTTCAAATTGTTCATATAACTCAACTTGTGTCTTTAGAAATTCTGTTATCAAATCATCTCTATCATATGTAAGTATACATACTGCCATTTTATTCATAATTATTCACCAAAGAATATTTCCTCAAGTTTTTTATACCCATCAATTTTAGCCTGTCTCATACTTTTATCCGCCCAGCCACCAACACATTCATGTACACCCAAAGCATAATCGGTATATTCATTTTCGCCTGTAAACCAATTTCTTCCTGAGAATAAATCTCTTGGATATATTGTTACATTATCCTTCTTTTGAAATTTTCCATTTATAACAAAGCCACATTCTTCAAACATTCTATCTAGTAAAACTGGCTGAACATATCGCAAATCTACAGACCTTCCACTTGGAATAGTAATATCATCATATATTTTTAGAATTTTATTTAAATAAGGATGTCCCTTTATTGAACCAATTGTTGCAGCTTCAATCTCCCTAATTGGTCCAAAAGCAATAAACATATCATTTTTTAATAAGACATCCAGATTTTTAAATAATCTAACATCCAAATCTAAATATATGCCTCCATATTGATTTAATATATCCATTCTTGCATAATCAGTTACTGATGCCCAACTTTTATTTTTAAATGCATTATAAGCATATTCATTCTTTGTCACATCATAATTATCTGCATTCCATTCACATATTTCGTAATCAGGACAATTTCTTTTCCAGCTTTCGAAACATTCTTTTACAATTCCTTCTTTCTTTTCTTTGCTAAACCAAAAGCAATGTATCTTTTTAGGGATTTTATTTTCACTATTTTGCTCTAAATATTGTATCGAACTATCATCATAATGATTAGCTATCATTAAAGATAATATATATATTTTTGCTTTGGATATATCAATCATATTACTTATCTGCATATATATTTCGTAGGCATACTTATCTGCCGATATCAATATTACTATGTTTTCTAATTTTTCTTCCAACAATCTTTGGGGTGGTAAAATTGTTTTCATCTTATTTGCCAACGATAATTTTGTATTAATCTTATTAGCATCACTATCAATTAAGTAGCTAATTTTATCAGCCAACTCCAACTCTTTATAATTTTCTGAAATTACTTCTAAAAATCTTGATGCACCAAATGCAATTAATTTTTTTTCATTAATATCATGTTTAAATTCACAAAATAAATCTCTTTTCATAAAAAATCACCTTTCTTTTGCATACATACATTTTCTACAAATTGTTGATATATTTTCATCTATATTCATACCTCTTTTAACCTGCAACAATTCAGTACTTTTCATAATATCTTCATATGAATCCTCTAATAAATTTCCCAATACGTGTCTCATTCCAAAGTCATTACAACACAATACTATTGTTCCATCTGGTAATAAAACATTATGGTTTAATTTATATGATCTTTCACAATATATTTTCCCTTTTGCAATTCCTCCAGTCAGATTTCCATCTTTGTTATCAAGATTACCTGCTCGATCGGACATTTCACAATATACTTTTAGTTTTCCTTTTGTTATCTCTAACACTTTTTTATGTGGTTTACTTTGACAATTAGCACTATCAATAAATAATGTTCCATCCGTTTTTTTTGCTTCAACTAAAATCTTTAACATATCCAAATACTCAGCTGTAATGGGAATATTTGCATATCCATCTTCATCTGCTGTATGTAAAACAACTTGTTTAAATGGTATTTTAAGAATTCTATGAATATCATCTAGTTTTAATCCAACTAAAGTTGTGAACAATGTCATCTTATATCCTAATTGATCAGCATACTCCATCATATCAATGCTGTCTTCATTTAAAAATGGTTCAACAAACCCAGCAAATTCAATTAATGTATTTAAAGGTAACTTTTCAAGACATATCTTAAATTCAGCTAATGACATTTTAGATTTCCTAAATTTGTTTGTTTTATAATATTCGTTAATAAATATCTTTTGAGGACAATATCTGCAATTAACTGAACATCCAACTATTGGTGTTATTTCCATAGTCGGATTTTTTCGTTTTTCTTCTGCTTCAAAGTCCAATTCTAAAATATCATACGGTAAATTTATGACTTTACATTTAATTTTTTCATGAATGTATTTTTCAATTTTTTTACTTCCATGTTCTATAATTGCAATTAAAATAACAATATCGTTTTCCTTGAAATAATCAAATTGTAAAACTGGTAAATTAAACAACTTATTTTTATTTTCTGAAATATCTGTAACAAAAAATCCTTTAACCTCCACATTGTTTTCTTTGCATAAGCTATATATTATTTTAGCCACTTTTCCAGCACCATAAATATAAACAGGCTGGTTATAACATTCCTTTATTAATCTAATATATTCCTCTTTGTTAAACATAAATTAACCTCGTTAAATATTATAATCTACATATGTTTTTGAATACTATTTAATAGTATTTCAGGTTGTTCAACATACTCATTTTTTATCCATAAAATTCTATCCGTAGAAACCCCCCTATTTATTAAGTAATTTTTTATGCTTTGAGCCATATCCCATTTTATAGCTGTTATTATTATCTTTTCAGTTCCTTTAATATCTATTGTATCTGGTGAATTCACTTTATAATCTATTCCAATATCTGATAAATTAATTTTATCAGACATTTTATCTACCCAGTCTATTATTTTACATTTGCTATTTTCGATTAAATATCTATATATATTTATTCCATTTACACCAGCCCCATATAGGATTAAATGTTCATCGTAATCTACCCCTCCATATGGAATTAAAAGTTTTTTTTGTCCTAAGTCAAACATTTGTATATTATACATAATCAAAAAATACAATTTAAAATAATTAAATTGATGTAGAAAATTTGTCTTACATGTACTTTTATTAATAACTTCTTCCATCAACTTAGTGTGTAAATTCAACATTTCCATTGCATCATTTACTTTTGATCTTTTTAATGAATTATTCACAACTCTATAATGGTAAAATGCTTTATTAACAACAGCAACTGATTGATGTTTTATTAAATATGGGTATACACTTACATAATCCTCAAACATAGATTGTTTAGGATCTAATTTCATATAACATTCATATATAAAATCCTTTTTAAATAATTTGTTCCATAAATATATGGTATTCACTCCATAATTATAGAATTTACCATCATACAAAAGATTGTTTAGAATACTATTCTTAAATTTTTCCCCTTCATATATCCCCCCATCTAATTTATATTTGCGTTCTTTTTCTAACGACTCTCCATAACTATCAATTACCCCCGTTTCGACCATATCAACTTTATACTTTTCAATTATTTGAAACATACATTCATACATTTCTTTATCAATCCAATCATCTCCATCAACAAATCCTACATATTTTCCCCTTGATACTCTTAAACCAGCCTGTCTTGCTAACGCAAGTCCCCCATTAGTTTTATGAATAACCTTGATTCGAGAATCTATTTTTCTATATTTATCACATATTTCAGATGAAGCATCTGTAGAGCCATCATCAACGCAAATAATTTCTATATCTTTATGTGTTTGATTTATTACACTTTTTATGCATTTATCAAGATATTGACCAACATTATAAACTGGTATTATTATTGAAATATCAGGCACAAATTTCATCTCCTTCACCATATATTATTTTATGTCATTTATTTTTTTTGCAATTACTTCACTCGCATTACCATTAAATACAAGTCCGACTTTCTCATGGAATATATCAAGCCTGCTATCATATTCATCCTGTCGGAATTTCATAATATCTTCTTCAAGTTGCTCATTATCGCTAGCTATCGGGAACGGGAATTTCACGTCCATCTTAGGGGTAAATTTCTTATTATTTCCTATATCATGCCTTAGGTCTGTGGCTATATTCCACATTAAAGCCCCTCTGTCTTTTGCATATTTTTCTATATCATCTGCGTATATAAATACAGGTATATGTGCAAAACCCGCCTCGAAACATGCACTTGAATAATCTGTTATGTATGAATCCATTGCCGCAAGTATCTCATACATATCATCTGCCTGACTTTCGTCAATAAGCCTGCTCTGTACTTCTGGATTCTTATACTCACTGAATGTAGGTGCTAATTGTGGATGAACCCTTATACACACATACCATTCTCCACCAAATTTTCTCTCAAGATTATCTATAAGTCTCTTAAAATCTATTGACCATATTTCAGAATAAACGCTGCGTACACCATTCTTAGCTTTCTCCCTGAATGTTGGTGCAAACATTATCACCTTTGCATTCTCTGGAAGATTATATTTCTTATGAAGCCTTTCTTTAAATTGGCTTCTGTCACCATATAAAACATCACATCTCGGTGCTCCTGTCTTTAAATATGTTCCTTCATACACTAACGCCTTGTCAAAGCTCTGCTCGCACCAGTCTGAATCAATAACCAGATCATCTATCATATCTGAATCATTCTTGCTCACAAGATATGCCATCTCTGAAAATCCTTTGCCTCGCAACAGCCCGGTACATTTAATTCCTATTGTGTAATGATTTACATTAAGATAATACTGCCCCTTACGCTTGCATGTTCCAAATGGTTTTCTATAATTATCAATCCACACCTTTGACCTTGTCAACCAATATGCCCTGCTCCACAATGTATTAGGAACTTTTTTTATATAATCTGGAAATTCCTTACTCATATCATTAACAAACCACACAAATTGATATTCCCGATGCATTTCGTGAAGTTTTTCCACAAGGGGCTTTGCATTACAACCAAATCCACCTTTTCCCTCGAATGTACATATGCTTATGAGATTCTTTTTAACCGGAAATACTCGACACATGTAAAAACATATTTTTTCTCTAAATGCTTTTCTACATCTTTTCTTTATGTATTTAATTTCTTTTGGATCTGTTGCAACTGTATGTTCCACTTTAATTCCTTTCATATTATAAACATTATATTTCTAACTTTATCTCTTTCCCACCAACAAAATCATTATCAAAATAAAATCCTTCCAGAATATCATTAGATACATTACATATACCATTTAGTACATTGCAAAATAGATTATCCTCAAGGCTTTCTCTTCTATCTTGCATTAACTTTTTGTGTTCCTTACTGTTAACAGCCAGCACAGCTTTATAGATATTTATATAATTAACAATAAAATCAACTGCGCCACAATTCACTTTCTCTTTGATATCAAAATATTCCTGACTTTTTCCATCCGGTTTACATATCATTTTCCCTTGATTATCAATATAGCTAATCATCCCATGTGGAGCCGTAATAAATGTTTCTATATACATGTTCTTTTTTCTTACAATACTTTTTTCTGCAGTATAATCATCACCATACTGAAAACAGCCAGTCATAGATATGTCACTTATATACACATTATCTTTTCCCAAACATGCATAAAAACAATACCCTTTGGTCTTAATACCAGTTAATCGTTGTAAGTAATATTGATTAGTACCATAATATCCTAAATCAACAGTTCCGTAAGTCAATCCTTTCTGCATATCACCATCAGTTTTAAGATATCTAAGATAATTTTCCCGTTCTCTCTTAGCTTTTTTGATTATTTCATCTTTATATGGCTGAATCCACTCTAATATATCCTTACTATCTCCCACTGCATTAATCTGTCTGTTATTATATTCAGATGTTACCTCCGTAACTATTATTCCAAATCTAGATTTCATATATTCAGCAAATATTCCTACATAAGGGAAAGCTACAACTCTCTTGAAATCATCTTCATTCTCCATAGTTGCCATATATATAAGTCTTCTTGATATCGGAAGATAACACCAATCCTGTTCATATCCATCATTCAATAATTCTGATACAACCTTGTAATCTTTTTCAAGAAAATAACCATCTCTTGCAAAGAATAATAGCTTATCTATTCCGTCTTTTCTTGAATTGTAATACAACCATATAAGAAACTTTTCAAGTAATGGGCCATAGACACAATATCCATAAATCTCACTGTCATCGTATGATACTTTACCATTCGTACTGCATAATGCAAATGGACTATTAAACAGCTTGGCAGCTACTAAACCAAGACATATGCTATCTGATACTGTGTTAACAGATGATGCCAATTCTAATATAGAAGATTTCATAAGCATATCTTTAGCACTCATAATGTAATATGAATCTATACCATATATTACAGGATTTTTAGCATCACCTGTTTTATTGTCACCTATATGTAGACATCTAATATCCTTACTAACCAATTTAGAATATTTTTCCCATAGTGAACCTGATACTTTATCAGCCTTTTTTTCACATGATATCCATATATGTTCATCATCTGGTACTTTCACTCCACATTTATCTAATATGCGCTTAATATCCTGTAATGTATAGTACATGTCACTTATAAGATATACTTCTTTTCCACATGTTAGACAATACTCATACAAATCTGCAATATCTCTTCTTGTGATACACAAATCTATATCTATATCTTTCTCTAATTGCATAATATCAATTATATTCTTATCTATAAGATTAGTCTGTTGTTTTATATATTGATATATTTCATTTATAGTTGCGTAGGAACCACACATAGATGCAGCCTGTGCTCTTACATTGGCTATCTCGCAATCTAATTTTAATTCTACCCTAACTTTTTCTTCTAATAATCTGAACACATCTTCTGGTGAGAATATCTTTCTCATTATCAATGTATCAAATATATCAAATGAAACAATCTCTACTTTATCTATCTTATCTTTTAACTCTTGATATGAACTTTGCCAATACTCATTTTGCTCATAACTTGTATCTTTATCTGATAGACAAGCTAATCTTCCATCTGCATAATACACTGGAACGATTACATCTTTTGCTATTCTTTTATATATTATCTCATAGTTAGACGGGTCAGAATTAATAATAATTACATCTGCATCAGTGGAAACATCTTTAATAGATATCACCTTTATTCCACACAATTCTTTTCCAACATTGCTTTCATCTCTATCCAGAACTCCTACAATATTAAAGTCAGTTATTCCCGGCAAAAGTGTTGCACTACGTCTACCCATTCCGTATATAGCAACTCTCTTATTCTTAATTTCTGAAAATACATGTCTGAATTTTTCAATTTCTATCTCATATTTAGACTTCTGTTCCATAATATTTCTTTCCTTAATATTGTATTTACATAACTTTCTTTTTACAAAAAGCTTTATTATCTACATCTGTTCAGCTGCTTTCACAAAATCGGTATTGTCATTACCACAACCACCGCATATCTTACAAAGTTTAACGAAGCCTTTAGGTATATTTCCTCTACTATGTTCAAGTATAGCCTCTTTAGCTTTATCATCTAAATCAAGCATTCTAAGATCTACATAATCATCCTGAACATTTTTTAATAGCTTAGCTTTATCAGCACTCCATGATACATGGCAATAATAATACTTTCCATCATTCAATCCATGAAATAATGGTCCACATGAAAACATATGATTCCTTACCTTATCAAAATCATACATTCTATTATTAACAGGGAATCCGAAATCACACCATCTTAATGAACGATTAACCTGATATCTAAGTCCTGCCTCTGATACCTTGGCAATTGCTTCATCAAATCTTGTCTTATAATCAACTTCTTCAGTATAATCGCTAAAATCATACTTTACATCATATTTTTTTGATGCTTCTATAAGTCTGTCATCTGGTAATAAAGTTCCATTTGTTATAATACCAATATTACCTATTCTGTCACCATATTTTTCTCCAATTTGTTGTATCATATCAACAAGTTCTTTATTAATAAGTGGTTCACCACCAAGCAACCTATAGGATACTATATAATCCACATGCCTGAACAATAATCCTAAATCTTCTAATATATCCCTAGCTGTATAATCCACATGCTCTTTATAATATGGCATAAACATATTACAATGTTTACACCTCAATGTACATCTTGATGTAATAGTACTATGTACTTCCATAAGACATACTTTTTTCTTATAACTCCAGAACCACTCTGTAAGAAACTGCTCCATTGAACAGAAATCTTTACCATCATGTAATCCAAGTTTCTTAAGGTCTTCTCCTACTAAAGCAGCATTACGATTAGCTGTCATTATAACTATTTTATACTTTCTAAGTTCTTCCTTTGCTTCACTTATATGCTTAACTTTTACACCTTTATATAAAATACCACTTTTTTCTTTATCGCTATCTACTATACACACAATACTAAAATTATTCTTAAAGAACTGTAGATTATCATGAGCCACTTTCCCAAATCCATATATCACTAAATTTTTAACATCTTTCCAGTCTTCTGTTAACTTATATTCCATATCTATCTCCAAAATCAAAAGCCCTGCATACAAATGCAGGGCTTCATACACCAATTGTCACACTTAACATGTTATGTATAACAACTATTCCGATATATTCATTCAGCGACTCCATTCGCACACAAACATACATTAATCACTAATCAAAATATGTCTGACTTATAAATCCAATTTATATACATATTATATCGGATAGCATAGCTTTTTTCTTAACCTTATATGTTTCAATTGCTTTTATATTAAAACAGTTCAAACACATACACTTCTTCATATCTCCCATCATTTTCCCTTATGGCTTCACTCACGCCACCACATCCACCTGATGCAAGCAGCTTCCTGCAACGTGAAAGAAGGCTTATTGATGCTATATACTCTGCTCCCAGTAGAAAGCCATCTCTTTTATCCTGTTCTTCTTTGTGCATATCAAATAACAGCTGTCCCTTTTTAGTTATATATCTTTTCTGATCTGTAAATGATATTTTATCACCATATCTGTGAGAAAAATATTCGTAATACGATGCGTCCTCTGTAGACATATATATATGCCTCAGTGAACTATCTGCCATAAGCATTTCATCTATCTTATCGCCTATCATCTCTTTGCTGGCATGGATTGGATGATTTGCCAGATGTGTATTCACATAGTCAGTACCTCTTGCCAGAACTCCTAAAGTATGCTCTGGTTCTTTAAGATACCTCTCCATTCTTTCTTTCACATATAACTTTATTCTTGAATTATATATGCCTTTATTCCAGCTAAGACTCACGCCTTCACATATAATATTCATTATACCGTCTGTTACATTTCCATTATAAAATGTTGGTGTATAATACACATTTTTACTTTTACTTATATCTTTCATAGAATAGCCCTCAGGCTGCTCATAAAACTTGCTCCACACATCATCATATGGACTGTTCTGATAGAAACTGCTGCCAGACATATTAAGTCTGATTACTGGTATAAAGCCTTTACTTTTGGCATACCTTGCACAAGTCTCTACTTTAGCAAATATTGCAAACAAACCAAGACTATCATATCCTCCATCAATAACTAGAAAATGCTTATCTGGATTTTCATCTCCATGTTGTCTATAATCAGAAAACATAAATGTGAATGCCATTATCTCTTCATAATACATTATCCCCTGATAATATCTGTCCATTGGTTCTGCATGAGGTATTCCATACATAATGTGCAGCTTCTTCATACCATTTCCAAGCTTTGTAAGTATTTCCTCTGTAAGCAACTCCTCATACCAGCATTCATATGGCATATCTGGCAGCATTGGAATCATCTGTTCCCATGACTTTCCTACCAGAACAAGCCTCTTGCCTTTCCACAATTTTAGTGCTGTCTGACACAGTTCAACTGAATACTCATTACACTCATGAAGACATATGCAATCATACGCTCCAAGAAAAGACATATCAATTCCTCCCGAATATACATATCTATGACGATATACACTCTTCTTAAACTCAAGCACAGTAATCGCTTTTCCGTTACCATTAACAGCTATAGCATAGTCTGCTTCAACAATTATATTATGTGCCATATAAAACATATCCGGACCATACTCAACTCTTATATCCCGAGGTTCTTTATTATTCATCAACAATTTGTATGTATAATATACCCCATCTGATATCCGTATTATCTTATTCTTCCCTGTTCTTTCAAAATACCCCTGTAAATCTTTTCTATCTTCCTCTCTCAAGCTGCAGTATTGCACTATATCTTCTATTCCACGTTGTGCTATCATATATTTTTCACCTTATACTTATTAAACATATTTTTACCTGATTATACAACATGCTTCATCAGGCACACAACCATATCACTATCACGTTGTGCTAACATTATGCCGATATATTAATAAAAGTTTATTTTAAAATATCAAAGGAATATTTCATATGGCTAATAACAACCAAAACAATAACAATCAGAATAATAATCAAAGCAATAATGAACATTGGAAACAGTGGAACTACCAGGATGACTGATGATGGAATATGGTGGTCAAGTGATTATTATTTTTACAGAATTAACATATTTCAGGATAATTTACTTAATGTTGCTCGTTGTACACCTTCACATACTGATGGAACCATAGATGATGCAGCAGCCATAGATGGCATATTCATGGCAACATGCACAGATATATACTGGCGCGAAGACCTCTTTGATAACTGGCATTTTTATGATATATCACAAACATATGAATTCAGAAAGCACGGTTTAAGAACGGTATTTCTTAACGATACAGATATGACACTTTTACATGAACTTTCAACTAAGCCTTCTCCTGTTGACTATTATGAGAAATACCGCCAGATTTTTCTTAACAACTACGATATCAGACAATAATACACCTGTTATATCTCTATACCCAGCTGGGAATATAGTACTCTCTTCTGTGTATTATAGAATGGATATTCGTGATTTGTTCCACCTATGTATGGAATCATATAATCATCACCATATTTTTGTCTTAATATTTTGTCATATCCTACAGGCACTGGAACTTCTATATACTCAAATGGCATATATATACTGTCACTGTAGTATTCCTTTGGATATACATCTGCTGGTCTTGGACCTGCATGGTCAGTCATAAGTGCCAGCCTGTCTGAATCTGCATCGGTATATATCATTCGCATTCTTTCTGACAGGCTGAGTATCTGTACCTGTAGTGGTATATCGCTCTCATAGTCAAAGTTAACCCCATACTGCTGCTCTATGCCGTGTATGTTAGCGAGTACCTGTGGATCATTCTGATTATCTTTAGTAACCATCTGCCCGAATATATCAAGTATTCGTATCATCTCACATTGCAGCTTATCTTCATCCTCTGTTGGTGCAACATAATCGAGTGGAAATATATCTAATCCTATCACATACGGACACCCATGAAACTTTTCAAGATGTTCTTTATCATATCTTATTCTCTTACCATTAACTATTCTGGCAGCCAGTGAATCCCATCCTGGCTCTGTATGTACATTGACTATATTAAAACCCGGCATTTCCTTCTCTGCTATATTACAGAAATGGTTATAATCCGTACGCTTCATAGTTATATCCATATCATCATCCCATGGAACAAAGCCTTTGTGTCTTACAGCTCCAAGCAGCGTTCCCCAGTCTGCAAAATACTGGATATTATTTTTTTTACATACACGATCCACTTCTGCCAGCACTTCCATCTGTGCTGCCCATGTTTTCTTCATCATACTTTCAACATAAAAGCCATCTCTTATCTCACCTTCCAGGTAACCCTCTGGTATCTGCATATATATACCTCTTTCCTACTATTTTTATTTTATAACAATCTCTTTTGACACCTATTCAATATTATGCTAGTCTTTCAGATAGATACTTTTGTCAGAATATCAATAAAACGCTCATAATAACATATTAAGGAGATTCATTATGCTTACATTTTCCCAGAATTATTTCAATACTGAAACAAAAGATGGTTTCTTTATAGATGCCAGAATGAAACATGCATGGGCTGCCCAGCTTGAGGTGTTAGAAGAAATCAGACGCGTATGTGACATATTAAACATACGTTTCTTTGCCGATTGGGGCACACTTCTTGGTGCTGTACGTCATAAAGGCTTTATTCCATGGGATGATGATCTTGATATAGGCATGTTAAGAAACGACTACATGCGCTTCTTAGAGCTTGCACCACCACTCTTATCTGAATACTTTGAGCTTAAAAGTCTGTACAATGATCCCGGACATGATAATGTAAAGGCTCGTATTATAACTGGACGTCATATGAATTTCTCCAAAGATTATCTTAAAAGATTCCATGGCTGTCCATATGTTATTGGCATTGATATTTTTCCTATTGATTATATCAACAAGGACATAGAATCACTAAATGAACAGTTACGCCTTATAAACCTTATCTTGTCAGCTGCATCAAGTATTCCGGAATGTCCTCCTTATAGTGATGATGTACTTAATGTAATCCACCAGCTTGAATCCATGTTTAATGTATCGTTTGACTATAACAACCGGTTAGTCCATGAACTTAAAAAGCTTCTTGATATGTTATCTGCTATATGTCCTCCACAGAATTCCAATGAGGTATGTTCCATGATAGACCTTGCCTGCGGATGGGATTATCACGCATTACTTGAATGGTACTCCGATACTATTGATATGCCATTTGAAAACACTACTATCCCCGTTCCAGCTGGTTACGATGGCATCCTTAAGATAAAGTATGGTGATAATTATATGACACCTGTACAATGTTCAAGTTCACACGATTATCCTTTTTACAAAAAACAGGAAAACTCTCTTCGTGAAACAATTGAATACGAATATAATACACAACTATCTGATTCAGAGTTCAACCAGCTCATTAATGATAAGATAGCAGAAGCTGGTATAACTCAATGGTAGATATAATATTCATAGCAATAATTATAATCACACATACCTTTCAGGTATATTCGTAAATATATCTGTGGCTCCATAATATCTGTATTCCTCTAGGTGTGCTTCTTTTAATGGTCTTCCATCGTTAAAGAATGGTTCATCTCCATTCCATGCCCTTACAGGCATCCCCTGCATATCTTGTGGAAGTGCATAAACAAGTCCTCCTATGTATGGATGAAGTGCATCTGCAGCTGTATCTCTTGCCATTGATATGCACTCTTCTATCGACATTGCAAGCACTGCTGTTTTAGCATCCCGGTCTATCTTTTTTATGATATCCACTGATTCAGCAAGGAATGATGACCAGACTATATACTGCTCCATTCCATATTTTCTTACTATTTCATATGCCTTACTTTCTATGCCATCATATCTTATAATACTTGTCTTAAGTTCTATATTAATAAGTATCCCTCTGCTTTCGCAATATGGTTTCATCATAACAAGTACTTCTTCAAGTGTTGGTATGCTGCAATACTTACCATCATTAGCTGGAATAGCTATGTTCTTTATTTCAGCAAGCGTACATCCCCTTACATTTCTGTCTATATGCGTAACTCTTCTAAGATTCTCATCATGAAACACTACCATCTCTCCATCTGACGTAAGCTGTATATCCAGTTCTATACCGGTTATCCCATCAAGCTCTGCTGCCGCTCTGAAAGCCTCAAGTGTATTCTCTGGATATAACGTACAACAGCCCCTATGTGCCCATATCTTAGGCATAGCTTTATTCTTTCCTGTTGCCAAAAACTGATTATGCCTATCTTTATATATCGGTGTGTTCCAATCAGTAAATCTCTCCATAACTCCCGCCATAGCTATGCTTATATTATCAGAAATATCTACAGTTTTTTTATCATTATTTTTAATTCTATGCACAAATTCTCTTACTTCATAACAAAGTCCTGTTCCTTCATATCCAAACCTGTATCGCTCTATCTTCCCAGGATTCTCGTATCTTACTTCGAATTCCTTTGTAAGCCACCATGGTGACTTAGCAAGTATATATCCGTTAGTACCGGTTACAACAAGTTGTCCTTCTGTCTTGGCACCCAACCCTGTCTTTACTATAGCTGTTTTATCTATATATTCATCTTTATATTCAATAAATGCTTTAGTATAAGCATCCACACCATTCTGTGCCCTCACTGTCCTGAATGTAACATCATCATATTCACAGCCAAGCAATGTCAGTACTGGAAGTAATGTATAGCTTCCAAACTCAAGAAAACTTCCATTGCAATCATCATCCTTATACTCTCTTGTATTAAGCGGTGTAAGCCTTGAAAAAGCTGCTTCAACTTCCACTATTCTTCCTATTCTTCCGCTTTCTGCTATCTGTATAAGTGCCTTGTAGCCAGGGCAGTATGCTGTTTTTAGAGCCTCCATATACACTAGTTGGTTATTTTGTGCTATATCTATAAGTTCTCTGACCTGCTCTTTCTTAAGTGCAGCTGGTTTTTCACACAATACATGCTTTCCACTAAGCAGAAGCTTCCTGCTATATTCATAATGAGTCTCATGTGGTGAAGCTACATATGCAGCATCAATATTATCCACAAACTCATCCCAATCGGCTGTACACGCCTGTATATTATGCTGCTGTATGAACCTTACAGCACTTTCTTCCCTAGGATTATATACACAGCTTATGTATGTGCTTTCAATACCTGTCAGTGCTGTATCTGCAAACCTTGCAGCTATTCTTCCTGTTCCTATTATTCCTATGCGCATATTTACCACTGTTCCTCTCTTCTTTTATATCCGTCACATATTCTCAATCTGTTCTGCCATATACTCACCTATTCCGTAAATCGCTTTAAGAACAGGCTTTGTCATACCTGTAGGGAAACTATTGACACACGGAAATGTTTCAAAGCTAAGGGTCCCACTAAATTTTATTTCTTTAAGCCCCTTATATAATCTATCCCATCTTTGCCCTTCATACTGGCTGCTGCCAAACGTATAAGGCATCTGATGAAGATCTCCTACAGCATCATTTTCATGAAGATGAAGCACTTTAAGTCTGCTTCCCATAACCTTTATGAATTCATATGGATCTCTTTTCACAAGCTGAAGATGCCCTGCATCCAGACAGAATCCAAAAAGTTCTTCACCAGCTATGTCATTAAGTGTATCTATATACCACACTGCATCATACGGATCAGCGCACACACCCTCCGTTAATCTCTGTCCCATACCTTCGTATAGATTCTCAAAACACACACCAACCCTGCACTGCTTAAGTATAGGTATAAGCATTCTGAAATATTCTATATTATCCTTCTTTTCCTGTTCCTTATCATATGCAATATCGTATTGGTACTGCATCTTGAATGGATGTATAACAACCCATGGCACTCCCAGTACTTCTGCTATGAGAATGCTCTTAGGTATAACATTTCCCTGCATATAATCATTCTGCTCATTACGTCCCCATACCCATACCGGATATGGTGCATGCATCTGTGATGGTTTTATTCCATATTTATTCATAGCCTGCGTATACTGTCCAAAATACGCATACAATTCCTCCACTGATGCATCAAAGAATTTATTAACTTTTCCCGCATATAAATCATTATTTTTAAGAAATGTATCTATGTTTATGTCAACTCTCGAAAAGCCTGCTTCACTTATGAGTCTAAAGCCTTTGTCTATATTCATCTCAGGTAATATTCCCTTAGTTTGTACTCCTATCTCTAACATATAATCTCCATTCCTAGACTTATATTAATCTTTATTTTTCGCACGATTTTGCACACTGATATCCACATCAGATTTTATTTTATAATTGATTTAATATGTGAATACTATATCTTATATAAAATATAAATCCCTGTAACACCTGTACTCTATCCCCATTCTTTCAAGCTGATTGCCTATAATATCGTAGTTAAGATTACATATCCACACATTTCTTTGTTCAGCTGGAATGTCAAGTATAGCCTCTGGTGACTTGATTTCAACTCCCATAAACTGTTGTCCCCACCTCTGTGAATTATTATCCACAACAAACGCTGGTGTGTATCTTTCTCCCCAATAGTCCATATACGTCTGTGCCATTCTTCCAGAACCAAAAAGTATAAGCTTTTTGTCCTTCTGTCCGATATATTCTTCTGCATTAAAACAGTTCTCTTCCCACTCATCTACGCATGCCTTCATAAGTTCAAGCATAACCTTATGAAGCTTGTGTGGAGTTCTTGCAAATGTACCTTTATTATCGAATATTATATATCCGTCAAACTTTGCTGTGTGAAGCTCCCCTATAAATCTTGGCCAGTCTGTTGAAAGTACACCTCTTCCAGTTGTAAACGTATATGGCATCTGATGCTGGTCACTAAGTCCGTTGTTATCATTAATATGCACCAGTCCTATGTGCTTTCCACATACACGAACCATATCTCTTATATTAATTCCAAGCAGATTCGTATGTCCCACATTTATACATATTTTCCAGTTAATATATGGACAAAGTGCTTCTAAGTTGTTTATAAGAGACATAAGCTCACGCCAGTCAGAAAATCCATTATGATAATACCTGCCATACTCGCATCTGTACCCATTCTCTACATATATTGACACTGGTTCTTTACAAGCTCTGCATTCCTTTAACAGTCCCAGGCTCTCACTTACAAGCTGTTCAAGCACAGACTTACTGTTAACTCCCTCTGTATTGATAACTATGTATGAACATATATTGTCTGCAACATACGATATTGCTTTTCCAAATATTTCTACAGCATCCTCTGACAACACTTCCCTATCAGCTTTATCACCTGTTTTTGATGCAAGCATTGAGTTAAGATTAATATTTATTCCAGCAATTCTGCCTCCCAAAGCCTTGATATCATCAAGTTTATCAATATCTTCCATACACAATTCAATATTGGCAAATCCGCTTTCTAATGCTCTTTTTACTGACAAATCCTCGACGTACTGAATTCCTGTTTTCACTTTTTCTTCCTTTCCTTGTGTCTATACAGATGTTTTATCCGCTATAATGAACAAATCTGAAAAATCACTTAATTTTATCTGTGTTACGAAGACACATATTTTACAATTTAAAAATTTATAACAATTTTACAATTTAGAAATTATAATACATTTAATTCACAACTTTTTATCAGTGCAGCATGTTCTTATAATTCATGAACTTCTCTATGAATTCTGACATAAGCACTGATTCCCCTGATGTCAGCTTATAGTCCTTCTTATCAGTTCCATTAATCTTAGAGACGAAATCACTTATCTCGTATCTTAATCCATCGCCTAAGAACCTTGGCTCATAATGCTCTATTCTGGATGCATCTTCATATCTTACATCAAACTGTCGCATAAGCCACCATGGTGATTGTGCTATTATATACCCTTCAGTTCCTGATACTACCAACTGTCCTTCTGTCTTAACACCAACACCTGTCTTAACAGTAGCAAAACCTTCCGGATACCTTATATCTGCCTTAGTATATATATCTACTCCTGATTCGTCATATATGCTATCAAAGCTTACTCTTTCATAATCGCTTCCCATCAGCTTAATAACAGGAACTAACACACTTGGTCCAAACTCAAGAAACGAACCACCATACTTTGCATCTGTTCTTTCTCTTGATGCTTTATCTGCAAGTCTTGTAAAAGAGGCCTCAACATCTATTATCTTGCCTATCTTACCAGACTTTGCCACATTAACAAGTTGCTGAAAACCTGGACAATATGCTGCCTTAACTGCTTCCATAAGCACTACCTTATTCTTTTTAGCCAGACTATATAACTCCTCGCTCTCATTCTTTGTGAAAGAAAGAGGCTTTTCTGATAAGACATGCTTACCGGCCTCAATAGCTCTTCTGGCATATTCATAATGTGTCTCATTGGGTGATGCTATGTACACAGCATCCACCTTATCAAGAAAGCTATTGTAATCCTGCGTGATACATTTTATCTTCTCATTTGCTGTGAAGCTTTCAGCACTATCTTTAACAGGATTATAAGCATATTCTATAGTAAGTCCACTGACATACTTGGCCTCTGCTATGAATCTTGGCGCAATTCTTCCTGTTCCAACAACCCCGATTCTCACTATGTTAAATTGTTTCTTTCTCAAAAATGTAGATGATATTCCTGGTGTTCTGTCAAGATACACAACCTTACAGAATGAATTAAGATAATCAAACGTTCCTACCCAGTCTGAACCAACCGTAAATATATCTACATCATACTTCTGAATATCCTCTATCTTCTGTCCATCATGGTCTTCCACTATAATCATGTCAGCAAAACCCGTTTTTCTGACATTTTCTATTCTTTCCATAATAGGATCAACTACATTTACCTTACCTCTTGCCTCATCAAAATGTTCTGTAGTAACACCAACTATAAGATAATCTCCAAGCTCTTTAGCCCTTTTTAAAAGATTATAATGCCCCTGATGAAACAAATCATATGTTCCATATGTAATAACCTTCTTCATACTATCACACTATTATTCCCATCTGTCTGTATACTTCTCTCTGCTGTTTTCTATAGAATGGATATTCATGATTAGTTCCTCCAAGATACGGAATCATATAGTTTTCTCCATACTTTTGTATTAATATCTTTTCATATCCAACCGGTACCGGAATAGTTGTGTATTCAAAAGGCATATATATACTTTCACTATAATATTCTTTAGGATATACATCTAACGGACGCGGACCAGCATGATCTCCCATAAGTGCTACTGCCTGCGATTCTTCATCGGTATACATCATGCTAAGTCTTTCACCAAGCTTTAAAAGCTGTGTCGCGAGTGGTTCAAGATTGTTAAATTTAACTCCACACATCTGTTCTATATCTTTCGTAGTCTGCTCTATCTCTTCTGGCGTTGCTGTATTGTTTCTAATATTAGCAGAAAAAGCCTCTACTATAGATATCATACTGCACTGCAGCTTATCCTCCTCTTCTGTCGGTGCTACATAATCTAGAGGGAATATATCTAATCCTGCTACATATGGAAATCCATGATATTTTCTAAGGTGTTCTTCTGTATAATTCACACTTCTACCATTAATAACTCTTGATAACATATCTTTCCACTCTGGATCTGTATGAAAATTAATTATTTCCAATTCTCCCTGTTCCTGACGTACTATCTGACAGAATCTTGTATAATCTTCTCTTTTCATGGTTATATCCATATCATCATCCCACGGAACGAATCCTTTATGCCTGATAGTCCCAAGCAAAGTTCCCCAGTCAGCAAAATATTGAATATCATGCTGCCGACATATTCTATCCACCTCATTAAGTACCTCTATTTCGGCTGCCCATGCTTTCTTCATTGTACTCTCAACATAGAATCCATCACGAATCTCTCCGTTAAGATATCCTCCTGGTATATTCATATGCAATTCTCCTTATCACTTCTGCAATTACACTTGCTTATTACTAATTAGCTGCTCATTACTGCTAAACCACTTATTGTTGTTTAGCCATCTGAAACTAATTACTTATGTTAAAAAAAGCCAATGACTATTAATCATTGGCTTTAAAATCACTATTAATCATATAATTACTGAAGAAGTGATACTACTCCCTGTGTCTGCTGATTAGCCTGCGCAAGCATAGACTGTCCAGCCTGCTGTAAGATATTGTTCTTGCTGTATTCTACCATCTCAGAAGCCATATCTGTATCACGGATACGAGACTCAGCTGATGATGTATTCTCGCTTGTTGCCTCAAGGTTATTGATTGTATGTTCAAGTCTGTTCTGGATTGCACCAAGCTTAGATCTCTGAGCAGATACTGACTGTATAGCTAACTGAATCTTACTCATAGCCTTACCTGCATTAGTATTGCTGCTTACACTAAGTCCGCTTACACCGATATTCGATGCACTCATCTTAGTAACTGAGATAACTATAGTCTGACCTGACATAGCACCTACCTGAAGATTCTTAGATGTGAATGTACCATCAAGAAGATTCATAGTATTAAACTGTGTTGTTGACTGGATTCTGTTGATTTCAGATGTTAACTGATTCATCTCTGCTGATATAGCAGTTCTGTCTATAGATGTATTAGTGTCATTAGCTGCCTGTGTTGCAAGCTCGTTCATTCTCTGTAAGATAGAGTGTGTCTCATTAAGCGCACCTTCTGCAACCTGGATAAGTGAAATACCATCCTGTGCATTAGAAGCTGACTTATCAAGTCCTCTGATCTGGCTTCTCATCTTTTCTGAGATTGAAAGACCTGCTGCATCATCTGCTGCTCTGTTAATTTTATATCCTGAAGACAACTTTTCTGTTGACTTAGAAAGCGAACTTGTAACAGTACCTAACTGTCTGTTAGTATTCATCGCTGAAAGATTATGCTGTACTACCATATTAAATATTCCTCCTTGAATATACTCATATTATATATATCACCAATCCACAACTGACAATATATTAATTCATCCTGTGATATACTTTCTTCCTATCCAGTATCACCTGCTGTTTTGTATATCGGTTTATTTACACTATACTTAACCCTATTTTTTAAAAAAACATAAGATTTTATTTAATATTGAATTATTATGCCCATATACGTATACTTAGTATACGATAATATAAAGCTATATTCAATCACTTATTCATTTATTTTCTACACTTTATGATTATATTTTTTACACATTTTGAATATTACGGAGGTATATATGTCATCTACATATAACAGAAATATAACTATAGATTTTCTTGTTCCATATGGCGGAAACGGAGGCGTAGAATCCGTCCTTAATGAACTTGCACTATATCTTATGAAACATGATATACATGTACGTGTCATACAGCTTGAACAATATACATATCGATGGGTAGACCCACGAATTGATTATTACCCTATATCTACTAACCGTTCCATACATGATATTTCCGATTATATACCTATGTGTGAGCAGTATATCACAAAGCTTGGTGCTCCTAATATTCTTATAGCTACTCCATGGCCTATGTTAACTATGATAAGCAGACTTGCTATTATAAACACCAATTCCCACTGCAAGCTTGTAAGCTGGCTTCATGGTCCCATTGAAACCTATGAAAAAAATGCCTATGGCGGTATTGAGAGCCTTGAATATGCCGATTTGGTTATGGTATTGAGTAAAAAAAGCTATCATTACATACGTTCAAACAAACCTTCCATCAATGTAAGACTGATTCGCAACCCAATCCATATAGACAAGCTGCCTTTTCATAAGAAAAAAAACACGGAATGTCGTAATCTTATATTTATGGGTCGCCTTTCAGAAGAGAAACGCGTAAATGTTATACTTAAAGCTATTGCCACAGCCCATGATAGATGGAACTTAGCTATCTATGGTGATGGGAATAAGCTTGATGAGCTTAGACAGCTTACGGACTCTTTAAATATAAGTAACCAGGTAGTATTCAAAGGCTGGATACAGCATCCATGGAACGATGTGCACGAAGCTGCCGCTCTTATAATATCATCTGAATACGAAGGTTTTTCCCTTGTATGTTATGAAGCTCTTGCCTGCGGTATTCCAGTTATATCCACTCCCGTTAACGGTGTGACCGACATTATACATGATGGAATCAACGGATACATATACCCGCATAATAGCCCTGAAGAACTGGCGCATATTCTTGACAATATAGGATCGGGAAAATATACACCCATTGACCCTTATATATGCCACGAATCTGTTATTAATTATGATGCCAACGCAGTTTTTTATGATACTATGAATACCTTAACTTCACTTCTTAATTAATACATTATAAGAATTGTTGCATTAATATTCATCACAAAAAAGAGGACGGATAAACCGTCCTCTTTTCTTATAGTAGTGACAATGATTAACCGAGAAGTGAAAGAACACCCTGATTAGCCTGATTAGCCTGTGCAAGCATAGACTGTCCAGCCTGCTGAAGGATGTTGTTCTTGCTGTACTCAACCATCTCAGATGCCATATCTGTATCACGGATACGTGATTCAGCTGCTGATGTATTCTCACTTGTTGTATTAAGGTTGTTAATAGTGTGCTCAAGTCTGTTCTGAATAGCACCAAGCTTAGATCTCTGGCTAGATACTGACTGAATAGCTAACTGAATCTTGCTCATAGCCTCACCAGCTTTTACATTACTACTTACTGAAAGTCCACTTACACCGATATTAGATGCGCTCATCTTTGTAACAGAAATCTTGATTGTCTGACCAGATAATGCACCAACCTGAAGATTCTTAGATGAGAATGATCCATCAAGAAGGTTCATTGTGTTGAACTGTGTTGTAGACTGAATTCTGTTGATTTCAGATGTTAACTGATCCATCTCATTCTTGATAGCTGTTCTATCAACTGATGTATTAGTATCGTTAGCAGCCTGTGTTGCAAGTTCATTCATTCTCTGAAGAATAGAATGTGTTTCATTAAGAGCACCTTCAGCTACCTGGATAAGTGAGATACCATCCTGTGCATTAGAAGAAGCCTTGTTAAGACCTCTGATCTGGCTTCTCATCTTTTCTGAGATTGAAAGACCAGCTGCATCATCACCAGCTCTGTTGATCTTGTAACCTGATGATAACTTTTCTGTAGACTTCTGTAATGAGCTAGAAACTACGCCCATCTGTCTGTTAGTGTTCATTGCTGAAAGATTGTGTTGTACTACCATAATAGTTTCCTCCTTGAAATTCTGGTGGCTTCCATGCCACTCATAATAATTGTTTCAGGATATCAATCCTGCTATTTATTATATCGGACATCCGTTACATAACTTTAGCCCGTATATAAACTAATTTGATGATTATTTCTTCTGATCCATAAATTGTGGTTCAGAGCTTATCCCACTCATATTCCTGTAATATGTGTTAGCCATACTTATACTTCTCTTGGCAGCCTTTGTTTCTTGTCTTAATTGTCTGAACTTCATATCAGCCTTTACACGATTTCTTGATTCCTGAGCCTGAATAGTAACTCCTAGTTCAGTAACCTCTTTGATAAGCTGCTGAAGAAACTTTATATCTTCCTTATATCTGACCTTGTACTCATTAACATCAGCCTTGATTCTATCATATATCATCTGGAATCCTTCGTCTAATGTATCAAGCTCATCTATGCAATCCGACTTATTCTCCATATTCTTCTGAAACGCAGCTCCATTGAAATCTTCTTCCTTTAATAATGCTTCCTGTTCCTCATTAAAAACTATTATCTGTTTAAGTATGACTTTCTTTTTTTGCATACTATCAATCATCATCTGAAGATAATTCTCTGTTTCCATATGCTTACCTGCCGTATTATTTCTGAACGCCTGCGCGAGCCATAACTTCCTTCCATGTATCACGCATTCCTCTTAGTTCATCAGTAGCTTTTTCAAGAAGCTCCTTATTCTTCGTCATATTAGCATCTACCAGCAATCCATATATATACTTATAAAGCTTATCGAAATCCTCCGATACTGGATACTTATGATTAAGAGTTGCTTGAAACTCCTCTATAATCATCTCTGCCTTAACAATATTAGTATGTGCCTTCTGATAGTCATTCTTTTCTATTGCCACTGAAGCAATATTGCAAAACTTAATAGCCCCTTCGTATAACAGCAATGTAAGCTCAGCTGGTGAAGCTGTTAATACCTTGTTTCGATTATACTGCTGCGCGATATTCTGATTATATAACATAAAACTATTCCTCTCCCGATGCTTATTCATTTCTGTATATTATACGTACTTTAAACACTTTTTATATTATACTATATATGTTTAAAAAATGCACTATATAATTATAAAATATTTTAACCAAAAAGTCCCGACATAGAAGATGACTGCGAATTAAGCTTAGCAAGTGCTGACTCCATAGCTGAGAACTTACTATAGTAGTAATCTTCCCATGTTGATACCTTTGATTCAGCATCACTTATCTTTGTGTTGTATTCTGAATACTGTGTATTCATCTGCTTATCATTGTAAATCGTGTATGCACTGCTTACAGATGATGATGCCATCTTGTTACCAAGATCAGTATATAACTTGGTACATAACTGTGAGAAGAATGAAACTACTGTCTCAGGATCACTTGCAATAGCTGCTCTTAGCTTATCTTCGTTTCCTGATGTAGTTGTATCATCCTTATCACCATCTATATGGTACACACCCTTTTCGTTCTCGCCTGATGCAAAATATCCGAGTGTTGATATACCAAAGCTTGACAGCGCATAGCTCTTGCCATTAATAATAAATGATGATGCCATATCATTCTTTAATGTATTGGCAACACTGTTTAGTGTATCATCTTTTCTAAGAAGCGAATCCTTAATCTTTGTCTCCCACTTCTCAACCTCTTTATCAGACATAGCATCCTTTTCTTCATCTGTTAAAGGCTCATATCCCTTAGAGCTGTCTGCGTTATAAGCCTCATCCATAGACTTGATAAGCTTGTTGTACTCTGTGAACATGTCCTTGATAGACTTGTATATAGCATCTACATCTGTGTCCGTTGTTATAGTAACTGATTCATCGCCCTTTGTTTCTGCTGTAGCCTGGATAGTAAGGCCATTGATAGAGAATGTGCTTGTGTTGCTGGTGAACTCAGCACCATTAAGTTCTATCTTTGCATCTACTCCTACTATTCGTACTGCACCTGTAGTACCAGCTGTTGATGAGCCTGCGGCCGTTGTACCTGAAGCTGCTCCTGTTGTTGCTGATGTAGAAGCCGCTGCATCTGCTTCTGCCACATATGCTTTAGCCGCACTTATTTTGTTATCAAGCAGTGTTTTGGCTTTTGCTTTGGAATCAGTGTTCGTATTATTAACCTCTTCTACAACTTTAGTATTAGATGCATCTGCTACTGCTTCCTTGGTATCATTGTTTAATGTGATATAACCATTTCCATTGTCATAGAGCTTATCCATAATCTCCTGATTCTTTGTATAGTCAGAAATCAGAGAATTATAGCTTTCAAGCTTCTTAGTGTCTTTATTATACTTATTATACAGTTCTTCATTGTCTTTTTTCATGGCTTCTGTATTATATTCATATATAATATTGCCCTGTTCATCTTTAACTATACTTCCGTCTGAATTAGTCTTTGCTTTTTTATACTTGTTATAATCTGCGTTAGCAGCTATATCAGCTTTTAGTTGATCTCTACTAGCTGTTACATCATTAATTGACTTGGCTGTTCCCCATGTATCACTGCTTTTCAGTGTATCTACAACCTTCTTTGCTGCATTATACTGGTCAGCATATTTCTTAGCAACCTCATCAGCAGTCACCTTTGTATACATAGATTCCAGCTCATTATTATATGCAGTGCTGCCATCTGTCAGCTTGGAAAGTCTATCACATTCTTCGTATTCCTTTGAAGCTTTATTCGGACTTACATATAAGCCAAGCTTCTTAAGCGAATCATTTCCGGCGGTATCGTTAGCCGTAAGACTAAAGTCTCCCTTTGCTCCTGATGTCTTTGAGCTTATAAAGAATCTTGCATTATTATCATCAAAGCTGGCCTGTACACCAGCATCCTTTAACTTTACAACGAACTGGTTGACAGTCATATCCTCTGTCAGCTCTATATTAGTACTCTTGCCGTCTACTGATAGTGTAACACTTCCCTGTGATGTACTTCCTGTTATATCTGACAGCTTTGATGAACCTGTAATCTTGGAAGAACTGTCTTTTGCATTCTTAACCTCACCACCTGTAAGATAACCTGATGATGCAAGCTTCTTTACCTTAAGCTTCTGTGTACCTGCAACCGCACTTGAGCTTGCTGTTACGGTAGCTACTGTTGAATTAGATACTGTTGACTTCTTAAGGCTGTATGCGTTAGATAATCTTCCTGCTGACAGCTTTCCACTATAGAAGCTATATATACTTGTATTCATAGTCTTCCATTTTTCCTGTTTCCATGAAAGCTTTGTCTGTGCTTTGACAAGATTATCTTTTTTTAGCTTATATCCTGATACAAGTGCAGATACAAGTGTTTCTGTATCCATACCTGAAACCATACCCGATAATCTGATTGGCATATTATTCCTCCATTCTTATATATTTCTTCATAACATTATGTAATTCTTTATCTCTTCTCATCCACAAGTATACCAGCAAGCTCCCATGCCTTGGCAAGCATCTCAAGTGCCTTTTCTGATGGTATCTCCTTGATAACTTCATCTGTATCCTTATCCTTAATCTTAATCGTAATACGGTTAGTTGGCTCGTTGTATCCGAACTCTGCTACTGTATTATGATTGATAACCTTCTGGATATCTTTAAGCTTCTGCATAGAAGCTTCTTTCTGTTCTTCCTGCTGCTTAAAGCTTGATTGTGCACCACTGTTGCCATTGTTACTGCTGTTGCTGTCTGCATTAGCTTTCTGTGATGTACTCACCTGCATAACTGCAGCTATATGTGCTGCGTTGTTTACTGAATCCTGTGAATTATTAGTTTCTGCTGCTGGTGCTGCACTAACCTTGTTAACCTGTGCAGCCTGCGTTGCGTGGCTCTGATAAGCTGCCTGGCCACTTATCTTCTCAATTCCCATTATCTTTCACCTCCGTGTGCGTATACATATATGAGTGACAGCTTTTCCACATCACCCATACAATCGTCGTAAATATATCAAACCTTATGCCCTGCTAAGAAATCCTTTTCTTTGCATACTGGTCATTAGTTTCTATTTCTTATATCGGCAATACATGTAAAAATATAATACCTGCCTTTTTATTTATCCTGCTTCTTAAACAGGTTATTAAGTGCAGCCACATCTATCTTCTGTTCGACAGCCTCTTTGTTAGCATCTTTTATCTGTACATATACTTCTTTACGATATATAGGAACGGACTTTGGAGCTGTGATGCCAAGCTTTACCTGATCGCCTTTTATCTCGATTACTGTTATCTCAATATCATCATTAATGATGATTGCTTCGTCCTTCTTTCTTGATAATGCCAGCATTCTACTCCCCCTTCCTTTCGTTAAGAATATCATAAATAGGGTATCTGACAGCATAATCCTCATTATCTGCTATAAGCTGGACTCCCTTCATAGTGTCAGCGTTGATTATGATAGGAGCCTTTAAGTTAATAGTCATCTTTGTAAGGTCCTCTGGTACTGTAAGTGTACAGAACACTGCCAGATTAGCTGACTGTATGTCCTCACCAAGCGTGTTAAGTATTTCATCCTCCACAACAGGATCATAACCTTTCATGATATACTCCGGCTTCATGACAGGAAGTGCCAGTGCTGCCTCATCAAGCGACTGAAGCCACATGATAGCTGCTTCATCTCCCTTTTCTACATCATATATAAGTGTGAATTTCTTGCAATCCTCAAACCCTATTATTCCAAGGTCAAAAGTAACTATTTTATTATCATCAATATCTACAGTGCCAAACCACCTAGTACTAACCTGCATATTTGCCTCCCCTTGTTTTTATATACTGAATTTTTCATTTATGGATTCAGCATATTTTTAGCCTATAAAATCCAGCAATGTCTGCTGTACAACCTTACTTGCTGCTGAAAGTGCTGCGTTGTATACAAGCTGTGCTGCTGTATAGTTTACTACCACTTCCTCAAGGTCTATATCTTCGTTCTGTGACTTAAGACTTGTAAAGTTAGTCTTCTGTTCTGTAAGTCTTGTCTTTGTAAGGTCAAGACGCTGGATTCTGTTACCTACATCTGCCTTTGCATTAGATATCTTCTCCTGATATCCCTGCATCTGTCCGATGCCCTTCTCGAAAGCCTTTGTCATCTGATCCTTTGCAAGATCCTTCTGCTTATTTAGTCCTTCGAGCATGTCATCAAGCTTCTTCTGGTCGTCAGTACCTGCATACTTTTCTTCCTTCTTCATGCTTTCGACTTTACTTATCTGATTCTCGATATCTATAGTATTCTGCACAGCTGCCATGATATCATCTACATTTCTGCCAAGATATATATCAAAGCTTTCGTCTGCCTGTGTATTAACCTTAAGCTTCTGTGTAAAGTTTACGTTATATTCAATATCTTCGCTCTTCTTTACGTAGTTTATACCTGTAACATTGTCTACACATGTAAAATACATAGTCGGATCAACATCACCCTTTTTGAAGTTGGACTTTTCATACTGTACTGAAAATGAGTTGTTTGTGTATGTATTGTTGTATACATTCTCACCAAGAAGTACTTCTCCAAGCTGTGAGTTAATAGCTATTTCATCATCACCTGGTATATAGTTTGAATCTGCTGTAAATGTTATACTCACTGGATTGCCGCTTCCATCATCCAGAGAATCTATAGTCTCACCTTTGGCATTTACTATTCCTGTTACATTAGCCGTTCCATCATCATTCTTAGTTACTGTAGCCACATTTCCACTGGCATCTGTAATCTTAAATGTTCCATCAGCATCTACCTCTGAGTAACCCAGCTGTATTCTATGAACTGTAGCCACATTAGGTGTCACTATCTTGCCGTCTGCATCCTTCTTGACATTCAGATTAATGATATCTTCGTTTGTATATGCATTGGTATATACCTTTTTTTCACTGATGCTCTCTCTGTCAAAGTTCTGTGTTATAGTATAATCTGCCTCAGCTGCTTTAACATCTGATGGATATGTGAGCGGTCTGTCTGTAGCAAAGCCTGTAAAAACATATCTTCCGGCATAGTCTACATCACCCTGCACATAGTATGAGTTCTTCAGCTTGTCAAGTGTCTGTATGATTGTACTACGCTCATCTGATGAATAAGAATCTGAAGCACCCTGGTTGCAATATGAATACAGCTGGTAAGCTATATCATATCCCTGTGCAAGTGCATCCTGCGTAACCGAAAGCCATGATGAAGCATCAGGTATATTCTTATTTACATACTGTGTTACCTGGTCAAGGCTGCTTCTGAGTCTGAGTGCTCTTATAGCTATGATTGGGTCATCAGAAGGCTTGTTAATCTTCTTCTGTGTAGATAACTGTGTATCCATGGTATTTATCTGGTTCTTATTAGCCTGTATGTTAGCTATAGAACTGTTTATCATCATCTGATTCGTAACTCTCATATATTCCACCTCGTATCTATATTTATTTATGTGATATCTGCATTTTTAAAATCTTCTTTTTATGAATAATCTTCTTTTATAAATATTCTTTTGCACTTATCTTGTCTGTGCCTGCGTGCAAAGCATTTATATAAAAATGTTATTAAGTATATCCGGCATATTTCACATTTTATAAGCCTGTCTGGTTAATAAGCTTATCATATATCTGGTTCATAACTGACATCATCTTTGAGTTAAGATTATAAGCCTGCTGGAACTTCATGATATCCATGGCTTCCTCATCTGTATCTACACCCATGACTGAAAGTCGCTGATTCTGTATAGTTGTCTTCATATTGTTGTAGTTTGTTAAAAATGTCTTAGCCTTGCTTGCATCTATAGACATATCACTGACTATAGTTTCAAGGAAGTACGAACCTGTACCACCATCAAACAGTCTTTCCTTCTGTAATGCATTAAGCTTATCCATAATGCTTGCACTGCCTTCGCCTTCGCTTACTGTTGTCTTTGTTGCAAGCTTGTTGGCATCCTTAAGAAGCTCAGAATTAACTGATACTGTTGAGGCTGTAAGTGTCTTTGAATTATCTCCCACTACAAACAACGCTATACCCTTGTTGGCAGCATCATCTGTTTTAGCATCTGATACATATCCACTCTTAAATATGTTGTTGACTGCCTGTGAGAATGTCTGTATGAACTGGTTAAGCTGTGACTGATAGTAAGGAATACCCTTATAGTTAATATTGGCTGAAGCCTGTGGATTCGTCTCTGTCACTCTGTTTCCATCATCATCAAGCTTATAACTGCCATCTGCATTAGCTGCAACTGATTCTATCTCACCGTTACAGCCATCCCTTATATCTACAAGTGCCTTAAGCTGACCTCCAAGTGAAGAACTATATATATCAAAAGGATCATCATCACTCCACTGTATGTCATATAATCCTTCTGCATCGCTTGCATTTCTTTTCTGCGTTCTTGCGACTACCTCAAGTGTCTTATAATCATAGTTGTTTACAAGCGACTGTCCATTAACTGTGATCTGGAAAGATGTAAGTCCGTTTGCTATCGGTGTCTCATTAGTTGATATATTGATATACTTTGACAGATTATCCACAAGTGCATTTCTCTGGTCTCTTAAGTCGTTAGCATCTCCATAGCAGGCTTCTATCTGGTTAATCTGCTTATTAAGTGATGTTATATTCTGTGCAAGAGTATTGATGTGGTCTACTGTATCTTTTATCTCATTATTAGCATCTGACTGCACATTTCTCAAGTTAGTTGAGAGTGTGTTGAAATAATCCGACATACTTTTTGCGTTATTTATAAGCTGGTTCTTTGCAGATTCATCAGATGGTGTTATAGTCAGCTGGTTAACTGCTGAAAAGAAGTTGCTGTATTCTTTAGAGAATCCGTTAAGTATAAACTCATTCAGATAGTCCTCTATCTGTGTCATGTAGTTGTTCTTTGATTCATACTGTCCATAGTTAGACATATTGTTTCTATACTTCTGGTCATAGTAGCTGTCTCTTGTCTGATTGATGCCGACAACATCAACACCGGCACCTATAGTTCCATATGATGAAAATGTTCTTAACGAGTCAGCTGCCTTTAACTCTGCACTCTGCTTTGTATAGCCTTCTGTATTAATGTTTGACAGGTTGTGCGCTGATGTTGTTATGGATGTCTGCGCTGCCTGAAGTCCTTTATATGATATTGATAAACCAAAAAATGTAGATGCCATATTATTTCTCCATTCTTGTTGTTTCCTATAGTCTCTTTAACCAACTTACTGTTTCTAAGTCTGCTGATTGCTCTAAAATAAGCCAGCCATTATTATCAAATCATGATGTAAGTGGCAAAAGGTTCCTCTGTTATTCATCATGCATGTCCAAGTGATGTAACAAGATGTTCTATCATCTCGCTTACTACGTTGATATATCTTGAAGCCGCATTATATGCGTGCTGATACTTAATCATCTTCTGAAGCTCTTCATCAGATGATACACCTGATGTCTGCAGTCTCTGGTTGTCATAACCATTGACCATGGTTGTCTGGTTGTTGACATACTTGGTAAGCACGCTTCCCATCGTAGCAAACTCACCTATATAATCATTGTAAAATGTGTTGAAATCTGCCTTTGCATAGTTCTCAGGGTTAAGTGATGCAAACTTTTTGCTGAATGTATCTATAAGCTCATTTACCTTTGAGAAATCCTCCTTGCCATGCTCTGTAGAAAGAGGGAGTGTACCTACATTCTGTGAAGCCTCAGGATTGACAATCAGATTACCAAGTGTATAGTCAGTTTCAAAGCCGGTAACATTCAGGTTGTTTCTTACATATATTGTACTGCCATCTGCACCTGTGATCTGCTTATATCTGTCTGTACCGTTTCTTTTAAAGAGTTCAACACCTCTTGTTTCATCGTCATCCATGCCATATCCAGCCTTGCTCATATCAAGTATCTTGTATGTCATGCTGTCTATATTCTCTGTTTCTTCCTGATTAGCATCAACATACAGCTTTTCAGATGCTTCATAACTGTATGTTCCATCACCATTTTCTTTTCCGGCAACTACGTTGCCATGGCTGTCATAAAGCACATCATGTGTCGATGCATTGTATACATACTTCTCTGCCTTTAATATATTGCCATCTGCATCTGTGAGCTCTTTTGTTGTATCCATGGTAGTTTCCGGACATAAAACATCATTCATGGCTGTTACTATTCCATTTACAAGCTTGTCAAAGCCTGCTATAGCACTAAGGATAGCTGATGGCTCTATATACTTGTTATAGTAATCCTGCTTCTGCTGATACGCATCCATGGCACTATTATATTCTGCCATACCCTGCTCTGTTGTAAGATCATAGTCTGCTCTTTCAGGCATTACTGGAATATCTGTGTAGTTTACCTCTATAACACCTCTTGCGATAAGCAGTCCTTTAAGCTTGCCTTTATCTGTGTCATTGGCATTGTTTGCCTGCTTGTCAAAGTTATATACATCCTGCTGATATCCCTCCCACTGAGGTATAAGCAGTCCATATGTTCCTTCTTCTCTTACGCTCATCTTTGCGATATCATTTTTTGTTATAAATGGGACATTCTCAGCACTAACTATTACTTCGCCATCCTTTGTCTCATAATAATCAATATCTATATACTTACTAAGCTCATCAAGTGCAAGATCTCTTGAATCTCTTAAATCGTTCGCACGCTCCACACCTTCCGCTTCGACCTTAACGATGCCTTTGTTAAGATTATATATCTTCTGTCCAAGTGAATTAATCTTTTCCACCATGTTGTTTACTTCGGTATTCAGCGTAACCTGATAATCCTTAAGTCCACTATATATAGCCTCTGAACGGTCTATGAATGCTGTAGCATTCTGTATAAGTGATGACCTGGCTATAGTACTTGTTGGATTCTTTGTAAGTTCGTTTACTGCATTGTAAAGGTTTGTGATATGCTGCTGATAAGTAACTCCCTGCATTTCACCAAACCAGTCTTCAACCTCGTATACCGCATTAGCCTGACTTTCATAGAATCCCAGTCTTGAACTTTCAGTTCTGTATGACCTGTCTATGAACTCATTCCTTATACGGCTTATCGCATCTATATCTACACCTAAGCCATACTTGCCTTTGTTAAGGCTCTTAGAAAACACGTTAGCATATGTTGAATCTGCAAATGTTATCTGCTGCCTTGTATACCCTTCTGTATTAACATTGGAAAGGTTATGTGCTGTTGTATTAAGTGCTGTCTGTGACGATCTTAAGCCTGTGGCTCCTACCATCAGCGACCCCATTCCGTTTGCCATAATTCCTCCATTAAAAAAATCACACTATCAAAAATAAAACTGGTTCTAATACCGCAGTACCATTAAACATCCCAATTCAATCCTTTGAAAATGTGATTCTTATATTATATCTGATATTATTCTATACTTATATGTAAGTCTAGTCTGCTTCAATCCTTTTCCACATACCAGACTTAATGTAATCTTTTACAATCTTTATCTGTTTTAATACTTTTCTTTAGTTTATATCACTGCTTTGCATCAAATCCTGTAGCACCTGTTATTTCCTGTTCTTCATAAGCTGTTCTTCCATAGTTGCCTGTCTGTGGCTTCAACACTGAGTTTCTTGCCAGATCAAGCTCAAACTGAATCATATCCATAGATTCTTTAAGCAGCAGCTTATTGTTCTCGTTAGCCGCTGTAAGCTGGCTAAGTGTTCTTTTAAGCTTAAGATATATGTTCTGAAGAGCATCATGCTCTTTAGCTTTCTTTTCAAGTATCTGTACTATGTGTTCAACCTTTATCTCTTCATATGGAAGTCTTAGCACATTACATATATCCTTCACATCTTCCTGTCTTTTTTTCTCATATACATCTACTTCTTCTATGAGCTTCTGCTCTCTTGTAAATATCTCCTGAAGCTTTTCGATATTGCCACTTACTATGGCAGATGTTTTTTCATTCGACAGACTAAGGAGCTTCTCATATCCATCATTCTCATTCGTAAGGTCTTCGATTAAACAATCTATCAGGCTTGCCATATATGCTCCTCCGTCTTAAGATTATCGTGTCAGCAAACTATAAAACTGTACAGCAATGCACAATCCCAATGCATCCTCTGACCATATGCATTCTTTTTCATCAGAATGTCAATGTAGATACACTGCCAAGCATCTTCTCGGCTACTGCCTCTGAACTTATATTATATGTTCCGGCTGCAATACGTGCCTTGATGTCGTTGACTTTATCAAGTCTTACATCAGAAGCTTCACTAACTGCTGCCTTAGCTGTATTATATAATCTGGCTGTATCTGATAATTCATACTTGTCTTTTTCAGTTTTCTTAACAGCCATGCTTTTTTCCCTGGCATAAGCACTTGTCTTGTATACCTGGCTGACAGCATTATAAGCATCTATACGCATACTAACCGCCTCTCTTTCTATTATAAACAAAAAACTTTTTTATTTCTTTATGATAAGTTTATCGGTTGTCTGGATGTTTTACTTAACCCCCATTTGCATTACAATACAAATGAATTTTTCACGATACTTTGATAGGAATTTTTTTAAGTAAAAATCAAAAAACGGAAAACCCACATTTACCTATGGATTTTCCGCTTAATTTAATCTGATTTAATCCGAACCAGCCTGAACTACTCTGAATTAATCTGAACCACTCTGAATTAATCTCTATAACCTGAAATCTGTAATATTATTAGTATGCCTTGCCCCAGTAAACCATCTTCTTAGCTGGTCTGCCACAGCATACACACACGTCACTTAACTGTTCCTGTGCAAATGGCATACATCTTGAAGTACATGTTGTATCTTCTTTAATCTTATCTTCACATGCCTGGTCACCACACCACATAGCCTTGATAAATCCTGGCTTGTTAGCTGCTGTTTCCTTGAACTCATCATAGTTAACTGCAACATATGTATGTGCATCTCTATGTGTTCTTGCCCTTTCAAGCATATCCTTCTGGATAGTATCAAGTATCTCTGGAAGCTTAGCTGCAAGCTCATCAATAGCTACTGTTATCTTTTCTCTTGTATCACGGCGTACAACGATAGCCTGGTTAGCTTCAATATCTCTAGGTCCCATCTCAACTCTTACAGGGATACCACGCATTTCCTGCTCTGAGAACTTCCAGCCTGGATTCTTATCAGAATCATCAACCTTAACTCTGAGACCTGCTGCCTTTATAGCATCTCTTACTTCGTAAGCCTTATCAAGCACGCCTTCCTTCTTCTGCATGATAGGTATGATGTCAACCTGAACTGGTGCAACCTTAGGTGGAAGTACAAGTCCTGAGTTATCACCGTGTGTCATGATAACAGCACCGATAAGTCTTGTTGTTGTTCCCCATGAAGTCTGATGAACATACTTAAGCTTGTTATCCTTATCTGTATACTGTATGCCAAACGCCTTAGCGAATCCATCTCCAAAGTTGTGGCTTGTTCCTGACTGAAGTGCCTTACCATCATGCATAAGTGCTTCTATAGTATAAGTAGCCTCTGCACCTGCAAACTTTTCCTTATCTGTCTTACGTCCCTTGATAACAGGTATAGCAAGCACCTCTTCACAAAACTGTGCATAAAGGTTAAGCATCTGCTGTGTACGTGCTTCTGCATCCTCTGCTGTTGCATGTGCTGTATGTCCTTCCTGCCATAAGAATTCTCTTGAACGAAGGAATGGTCTTGTTTCTTTTTCCCATCTTACTACTGAACACCACTGGTTATATACCTTTGGCAAATCTCTGTATGACTGTATCTCATCCTTGTAGAAATCGCAAAAAAGTGTTTCAGATGTTGGTCTTACACACATTCTTTCCTGAAGTGGATTAAGTCCTCCATAAGTAACCCACGCTACTTCTGGTGCAAACCCTTCTACATGATCCTTTTCCTTTTCAAGAAGACTTTCTGGAATAAACATAGGAAGGTATACATTCTCAACACCTGTTTCCTTAAATCTTCTGTCCATCTCGTTCTTTATATTCTCCCAGATTGCATATCCAGCCGGCTTAAATATCATACATCCCTTAACGCTTGAATATGACATAAGCTCTGCTTTCTTGCATACATCTGTGTACCACTGTGCAAAGTCTACATCCATGGAAGTAATCGCTTCTACTAACTTCTTATCCTCTGCCATAAATATACCTCATTCCTGCGCTATCTGCGCTATCTGTTAAATGTGTCACATAATCTGTATTAGTTTAACATCTGACCTGATTAATTTCAAGGCACTTTTCATATATTCCGTTTTTTCTTTTATTGTATTTTTCTTTTATTATATTTTTCTTTTATTATGTTTTTTAACCCACCATCACCCCAGAAGATCCTATTTTATCACATTTTTATTATGCATTTTCTTTTATTCCTTTTTCTATGCTTCATCCATCTTCATAACACATCTAAGCCTTAAAACCAGTGCTTTTATTATAACAAAGCTCACAGGACCGGTTATGAAGCCTGGAATACCATACACAAGCAGTCCGACAAATATAATGACAAGCATGGCAAAAGGCGATATTCCAAGCTTGTCTCCCATACATTTTGACTCCATAATCTCACGTACAAAATAAGTTATTACATATGTCACAAGCACAACCACTGCTGATAAGAAATTCTTCATAATCAGGTTAAACAACATCCATGGTATAAGTATCGTACCTGTCCCAAATACCGGAAGTGCATCAACAACTCCAACTATTATTCCGAGCATGACTGCATATGGACTTTTTATTATAAAAAATGCTGCCATGCTTATAGCTGAATTAATAAACATGATTCTTAATTCAACTTTAAAATATACATTGATAAGTCTCTTTACCTCATGCCACAGCATCCTTATCTCTTCCACGAACACACTGTCACGTATCTGTGTCCTTATTTCATCCATATCTGTTGACAGATATATAACTGATATAAAGCCAACAACCAGACCTCCAGCCACTATAACTATATTTTTTATAACAGGTACAGATATATGAAATATCTTTTCAGGCATTATACCAGCCAGCCTGCGTCCACACATTATAAGCGTATCAAGACAACATCCACCATCAAGTCCAAGAAAATCATCCGCTTCAAGGCATATCCTGGCAGTCTGCTGCCTTATACCTATCGTATTGTAATCCCAGTTCTTTAAAAAATCACTTATCTCATTCGCTCCTGTTATAACTGCTGCAGCAAGCAATATTATTATAACAACAGATATTATTAACATTATAATTGTGGCTATTACGCTTTTTATGCGATGTTCTTTAACTCTTTGTGCATGTACTTTTCTTTTATCCAGCCTTATCCTTTTGCATATCCACATATATATACTGTTTACTGGCTTTTCAAGAAGCAGTGCAGCAAGCACGCCAAGCACAAATGGCCACACATATACAAGAAGATATTTAAAGCTCACATATACAGAAAATGTTATAACTACAATCCCGGCAAGGTATTTCAGTTTCCTGTTATATTCTTTATCTTGATATTCTTTTTGATACTCTTCTTTATTTTCTTTTACATTTCTTTCCTCTCTGCACATAAATAATCACCTCTGTAGAAGTATTCCACAGAGGTGATTATCTTATACCTATATCTAAAATCCTGGTTTCACTTCGTATAACTTGCCATCAAGCTTAAGACTAACCGCACATAACGCTATGCATCCACGCTTAATACGTATGCCTTTTATCCTTTCAGCTGCCTGGGCTGCCATATTTCCACCATACTTTCCATCACCAGCAACCGGCATGTTTCTTGAAGCAAGCTGGACACGTATCTGATGATGTCTGCCTGTTATAAGATGAATATCCAGCCTTGATATGTCTGCTTCTTCATCATAATAAAGAAGCCTGTACTTAAGTCTTGCTTCCTTAGAACCCGCCGTTCCTTTTGAAACTACCGACGATTCATTATTCTTTGCATCTTTTATAAGATTATCCACAAGCTCGCCCTCATCGGACTCTGGTTTTCCACATACAAGCACCTGGTAATGTTTACATAGTGTTTCTTTTTGCATAAGTAAAGACAGTCTTGCTGCTTCCTTTTTATTCTTAGCCATAAGCACAAGCCCTGATACAGGACGGTCAAGTCTGTTTATTATAGCTGCGTAAGCTTCTTCACCCTTGCTTTTTCTATATGTAAGAACTTCACTTACAAGATCCATCTCAAACGACTTTCCGCTCTGCGACAGTTGTCCCGCCGGCTTGTTTAATATAATCTTATCTTTATCCTCATATATTATATCCAACATAACTAAACAATCCCAATACTCTTAATCCACTTTGTAAAAAGCACTTTCCACTCACCAGTCTGTGCAAAATCATCACCGCAGCCATAACCATGTCCACCTGTTCTGAATATATGAAGTTCCGCACTTACCCCGGCTTTTCTTGCTGCCATATAAAAGCCCACACTGTTCTCAGATAATGTTATTCTGTCATCATCCGTTTCACATATAAATACTGGCGGCATATCCGGTCTTACAAGCTTATCCGGATTATACTTATGCAGTATCTTTGCCTTACTGTCACTGATTCTCTCAAGCACCTGTTCCTCAGACATATATCTTTTGCCTGCTTCAATACAATCGTCAATACTTATAACCGGATATGAACAAACAGCAAAATCTGGTCTTGCTGATAGTTTATCATATTCATCCTTATACTTATAATCCGCATACACATCACTTTCATACGCTGTTGATAATAACGCTGCCATAAAGCCTCCTGCTGAAAAGCCCATAACGCCTATCTTAGCTTCATCTATACCGAATTCCTGCGCCCTTCCTCTTATAACTCTCATTGCGCGCATAGCATCTATAAGTGGGACATCCTCTGCATTATCATGTTCATCTGATGGAAGTCTGCATTCAAGAACAAATGCTGCTATTCCCATACTATTAAGCCACTTTGCAACATCTTCACCTTCAAAGTTGTATACAAGGCGTCTGAACGCACCTCCCGGAATAATCAATACTGCCGGAATCCTTTGTCTGTCTGTACCGTTACCAATACCATCAGGTATATAAGGAACAATATCCGGATCTGTAATGTTCTGCACTATATGCTTTACTCTTCCATCAGGCATATCTTCAGTGTAATATTTTCTTGTAAGCTTAAGGTTCTGCGAACCCGGAGCCCCATGCTCAAACAGCCTTATCTTGTTTACTGGTGTCTTAAACACCTCATTCTGCGTATCTGCCATATCTACTCCTCCCTGCTCTCAAGAAACAAAAGCTTATTAGCCTGTATGCTCAGCTCATCATAATGCATAAGCATATCACTCTCATCATATTCTTCCGGAATCACTTTATAGCCTTCAAACCTTATAAGATTCTTGAAATATTCTTCCACATCTGCTGTCTGCTTAACAACAACCTCACTGAATGCCACTCCCTCTTCTGACTCCTGAAAATCTGGTCTGTAAAGAAGCTCACCGGTAATTATATTTTCTTTATCGGCTACAAATACAGCTTTGGCATAATATTTGTTACTGTCCGTTGTCGCAAGACGTATTCTTCTTGGTGGTGCCATCGTCTTATCATTCATGGCATTCGCTTTCCTGACTTCTTCTGAATCAAAATATTCCTTTTCAATTATCATATTTATCCTTCTTTCTGTCATATAAATCACTCATAGTTTTACAATATTCAAAACAGGACGATATATTTAAGGTTCTTATGGATATATGTTCTAAACAGGCTTTTGTAATGTATTATAACTTAAATCTGTAGCCTACCCCCCATATCGTTTCGATATATTGTGGCTTACTTGTATCAAGTTCTATCTTTTCCCTTATCTTTTTAATATGCACAGTAACGGTTGCAATATCACCGATAGAATCCATATCCCATATTTCCTTAAAAAGCTCTTCCTTAGTGTATACATGATTAGGATGTTCTGCTAAGAATGTAAGAAGATCGAATTCCTTAGTTGTAAATATCTTCTCTTCACCATTAACGAATACTCTTCTAGCTGTCTTATCTATCCTGATGCCTCTTATTTCGATAATATCATTTTCAGGCTGGGCACTGTTTACAAGTCTTTCATATCTTGAAAGATGTGCCTTAACTCTGGCAACAAGCTCACTTGGACTAAAAGGCTTCGTCATATAATCATCAGCACCTACGCCAAGTCCTCTTATCTTATCGATATCCTCTTTTTTAGCTGATACCATGATAATAGGAGTATTCTTAACTTCTCTTATTCTTTTGCATATCTCAAAGCCATCTACACCTGGAAGCATGACATCAAGAATATATATGTCATAATCCCCGTCAAGTGCCTCTGCAAGACCTGTTGTTCCATCCTTGCATGTTGTTACCGTAAATCCACTTAATTCAAGGTAATCCTTTTCAATATCTGCGATTGCTTCCTCATCTTCAACTATCAATACTTTGCTCATACAATTGTCCCTTTCTATTCCTTTTATATTTTATTTTTGCAGAATTCCAAGCTGGTTATTCTCATTATACTTAAGCAGATTAAGATGCATTGTAGTTCCTTCGCCTTCAACACTCTCTGCCCATATCTTGCCTTTATGGTCTTCAACGATTTTCTTGACAATAGCAAGTCCTATGCCGCTGCCGCCTTGCTTGGAGTTTCGTGATTCATCAGTACGGTAGAATCTTTCAAATATTCTTGAAATATCCTTGCCAGCTATACCCTTGCCATTGTCAGCCATGACAACATGTACATACTCGCCCTCGTCATAAAGGTCTATATCTATCTTTCCCTTACGGCCTTCTACCATGTACTTGACTGAGTTGCTGATTATATTATTGATAACTCTCTTTAACTGCTCTGGGTCTGCGACTATCATTACCGGCTTGTCTATATGATTCCTGTAGTTTAGCTCTATGCCAGAGGCATCCAGTTCTGTGCCTATTTCTTCACAGCAGTCATCAAAATAATCTGAAACATTAAGTTTTATAAATGTATATAGTATCCTGTTAGCATCAAGTCTTGAATATATAGTAAGTTCATCTATAAGCTTATCCATATCATTAACCTTGTTGGAAATAGTCTTAATATACTTTGCCTGTTTTTCCGGAGTATCGGCTATTCCATCACGTAGACCCTCAACATAGCCTTTAATAGCTGTGAGCGGTGTCTTTAAATCATGTGATATATTTCTTATAAGCTCTTTCTCTTCTTTATCTGACTGAAGCTTATCCTCTGATGACTTCTTTAGTATAAGTCTCATCTCTTCAAAGTCCTTACACACATCACCTATTTCATTATCAGGAACCCTTGGCATCTCAAAGTCAAAGTTTCCTTCTTTTATATTATCTGTTGCAAGCTTCAGCTTGTTAACCGGCTTGATGATAGAACTGTATATCCACAGGTTAAGCACAAGGCTGGTTATTACAAGTATGATGATGATGATAAAAACAAGCTGCCATAGCATCTGTCTTATCTGTGGTATGCTCTGCTTAACAGATGTGACGATAGACACACTGTATATATTTCCTAAGCTGTCTGAAAAGTCTACCTGTTTTATAAGACTATGATATATGCCACCTCTATATGTAGCAACATCCGTTATGTTGTTCTCATCTGTCTCATACTCTGGAAGAAGCCTTGCAAGATCTGTGTTTGAATATTGTGTTGAATTATATATGACATTATTATTCTTTCTTACAACAAGCTCTGAAAGTCTGTCATTTAATGTGGAACCAAGTGACTCAAGGTATGCCCTGTTGTTAAATGTCGTTGGTTCTTCTTCTGCCTGTTCTTTTATCTGCTCATACACATCATCTGTAATACTGCCAAACAATGTCATAGGCGAATAAAAATATAACAGTACCGTATCGTCTTCTACATTATATGTCTTGCATATACTATCCGACTGTATCTTAAATATTCCGACAACAAACACGCATAAAAGCAGCGCCGGAAGTATAACCATAACGCAGAATGAAACCTTTAACTTATCTTTTAATTTCATGTTTTCTCCATATAAGTCAAATTAATATGTTTGTAACACTTATGATAATAGTTTAACATATTTTAACAGAATATTTGTAAAAAAATGATAAAAATATATAAAAAAACTGCGGAAATATATCATGCCTGCGATATCTTGTGATAAATCTGCCATTATCACTCCGGATATCTGCACAATATTATTCTCCGCAGTCTATTATCATCCTATTTTCAACTTAAACTTCTGAAGTTCTCTTTCAGAATCTACTCTTGCTATAACAGCACCAAGTGCTGAAAGTTTACCTTCAAAATCTTCGTACCCTCTCTGGATATACTCTATATCGTCTATTTCTGATATGCCCTCTGCCGCAAGTGCCGCTATCACAAGTGCTGCTCCTGCTCTTAAATCAGGTGCTGAAAGCTGTGCTGAGGTAAAATGCTTAACACCTTCTATATAAGCTGTATTGCCCTCAACTTTAATCTTAGCACCCATCCTGTTAAGCTCATCAACATACTTGAATCTATTCTCAAATATACTCTCTGTAACCATGCTTGAACCGTTAGCAAGTGCAAGTGCAACTGCTATCTGCGGCTGCATATCTGTTGGAAAGCCAGGATATGGAAGTGTCTTAACATTAGTACTTCCTATCTCACCTTCTGCTATAACCCTTATCCAGTCGTCACCTTCTATGAGCTGACAGCCCATCTCATGAAGCTTGGCAGTTATAGACTCAAGATGCTTAGGAATAACGTCCTTTATGACAACATCTCCATGTGTAGCTGCTGCCGCCATCATGAAAGTTCCTGCCTCAATCTGGTCTGGTATTATAGAATATGTGCATCCATGAAGTCTCTCTACGCCCCTTATTCTTATAACATCTGTACCAGCACCCTTGATATTAGCTCCCATGGCATTAAGGAAGTTAGCTACATCAACTATATGTGGCTCCTTAGCTGCATTTTCAAGGATAGTTTCTCCATCAGCCATGCATGCTGCCATCATAAGGTTAATAGTGGCACCTACTGTTACAACATCAAAATATATGTGTCCGCCAACCAGTTTTTCTGCTTTAGCGCTGACAACTCCATGATCTATGTTCACTTTGGCACCAAGTGCTTTAAAGCCCTTAAGGTGCTGGTCTATAGGTCTGCTTCCTATGTTACAGCCACCTGGAAGTGCTACGTTAGATTCATTGTACTTACCAAGTAACGCACCAAGAAGATAGTATGATGCTCTTATCTTTCTTATATATTCGTATTCAACATTAAGATCACATATAGATCCGCCGTTAATCTGAACTGTATTATTATATATATATTTTACCTTTGCACCTATTCCTTCGATTGCCTGAAGCAACACCTTTGTATCTCTCACGTTAGGTACATTCTCTATTGTTACGGTCTCATCTGTCATAATCGCTGCTGCCAGAATACCAAGTGCTGCATTCTTAGCTCCACCTATGGACACTTCTCCACAAAGTGGCACTCCACCTTTGACAACATACTGTTCCATACTTTGCACCTCAATATCACTTACTCATCATATCTAAAACTTTAGTTTCCTGCTTTAGTTTCTTTATTAATTATCGACATATCTGTCATTTATATTCAATATATCATGGTATTCACGGCTTATCACAAAAACAACTATCATGCATTAGTGACATAAAGCCGTCAAAACATTCATCATGTGTATACTTTTACTTTATTATCTAAAATAATATTGGTATTTAAATCAATATCTTAATGATTATATCATACCTTTTTATTATGTCAACGTTATATATCCATAAAGTTTAAAACAGGGCATGGATTATTAATATCCACGCCCTTATTCATAAGTTAACTTAATTCTTGTTTACATAATCAAGTGGATTCACTCTTCTGCCATCTATCCATATTTCAAAATGCACATGTGGTCCTGTACTATCACCAGTATTGCCACTAAGAGCTATCTCTTCACCCTGCTTTACCTGCTGGCCGGCAGTCACTGTTACTTTACTGTTATGTCCATATCTTGTCATGCTGCCATCTTCATGCTGTATATCTACACAATATCCATAAGCAGAATACCATCCAGCCCTTGTTACTACTCCGTCTCTTGAAGCCTTAACTGATGTTCCCTGGCTGCATGACCAGTCAACTCCGTAATGAGTTGTGCCCCATCTTGAACCATAACCTGATGAAAATGTTCCACCACTGACAGGCTTTATATATGTTGGTGGTGTAAGTGTTCCAACTGCTATCTTTGCCGGCTTTGATTCAACTGTTATATTCTCGCTTGTTATCTGTCTTGCAACCTCTTTACCATTCTCATATGTAACTGTTGCTACTACTGAATGATGTCCCGTTGTTCCTTCATCAAGAATATAATTCGTACCTCTATAGTTGTTGTTATCATCAAGATACTCAGGCTCTGCGTTGTAATCTTCCTCATAAGAAAGCTGCTTTGTTGTCACTACTGTTATATCTGACTCAGGCACTGTTATAACAAGCTCATCACCTGGAACTATAACTGAGTCCTCTTTTAACTTAGTATTAAGCTTTAACAAATCTTCAACTGTTATGTTATTATCTTTAGCTATACTCTCAAGAGTATCGCCCTCTTTAACAATATAATAAACATTGGTATTGTTTACCTTTGTTATTGTATCATAAGCTTCCTGTACTGTTGATACCTCTACCTTATCAGCATATACAGCATTAACAGATACATTCTGTGCAAAACCTATAGACTGTATCTCATCTGGTGTCTTCTTGCTTTCACCGTTAGAACCAGTACTGTCTTCAAAGAATGATGCAACTATCTGTGTATCCTGCACCGTTGTCTCCTCATTCTTATCTATAGACACTATATATGTTCCATCTGCTGCCGAACTAGACTTAATAACCGGCTCAAACTCATCAGCCCTGTTATATGGCTGTATAAGCTTTGAAAACAGTTCTTCTACATCCTGCTTTGATGACAGATTAACTGTATAATCATCTATTCTTACAGTATATGCAAGCTGCTTTTCAACATCAAGTATACAGTCAAACAACTGGCTGTATATAGAACTTTCAAGCTGCTTTTCTGACATTCTTGACGCTATAGCCCTGTTTTCTTTATCAATCTGGACATCACAGTCCATATATATATAATCATCAAGCTGCTGGCTTAACTGCAGACGTGCATTTGCCAGTGCCACATTAACTTCTTCCTCTGTGTTGGCTGCTCCAACATGTGTACCACGAATCGATATGCTGTAATATCCCACATCATTGTTAAACATATTCTTAGATACAAATGGAATACCTATCACTATTGCAATGCATGCTGCAAACATAGTTGAGATAAAGGTAGTTTTCACCTTTCTTCCATATCTTGTAATGCGTGTCATACGTTCCTCCATATATCGTATATACAATGGAATTCTTTCCCCGTGTAATAATTCCGTAACATTTTTGTAACAATTGTATACTACCACGCATATAACTGTTTGTAAAGGGGTTTTACGCGCTTTAGAGATATTTTATTTTTATAATTTTACCTTTTTTTAACTGAATATCCAAAGCGTCCGAGATGTTCACCAAGTGCGTAATACTGTCCATGTGAATAAGCTACAAGTTCAGCATCCTTAAGATGTAATGTTCCCTTGCTGTCAAGAAGTGATTCATCAACATTAACAGCGACGACTTCGGCAATAAACATATCATGGCTTCCAAGCTCCACTATATCCTTCACCTTACATTCTATGTTAACAGGGCTCTCTTTAATAGCCGGTGTATTTATCTTAGCTGACTTTTCAGGTGTAAGATGCATATCCTTGAATTTATCTGTATCCTTACCTGACTTTACGCCACAGTAGTCCGTTGCCCGGCACAGCTTTTTCGTTGTAAGGTTAATAACGAATTCTCCTGATTCTTTTATAATATCATGGCTATATCTTTCTTTCCTTATTGATATAGATACCATTGCAGGATCCGAACATATAGTCCCTGCCCATGCAACTGTTATGATATTGGGTTTTTCTTCACCTCTCTGACAGCTGACCATAACTGCCGGCACTGGATAAAGCATATTTCCTGGTTTCCATGTCTGTTTACTCATAATGTACATCTCCTTTACTGCTTATACTTTTCTTTATAATGTATTGTCTTTTTTAGATATCTGTCATATACCTTGTGCTTATTATCAGTATACTACAAATTTTTTGAAAGTTTCCACTATATGATTAAAGATTTTACTAAATTTATGAATTTATTTAATTTATAAGCACATTTGAGTTGTATGATTGCTCTAATTATGTTAATATAATTTTAATAAAATGTTTATGTTGTAAGAGTTAAAAGTTCACATCCAAAAAATCTTTCGTGCCTGCATGATATGACTTTGATCTTGCGACCCTTGCATCATATTTGTCATAGGTTAGAAGTCACGAGGGATTCTGACCTGAGTTTTATTATTTAATTATTTTTATAATTCGGAGGACATTTATGTTAGGAAATGTTATCGTAGGACAGTCTGGCGGACCAACTGCCGTAATCAATTCAAGTCTTGCAGGTGTGTTTAAGACAGCTAAGGACAGAGGGGCTAATAAAGTATATGGTATGCTTCACGGAATCAAGGGTCTTCTTGACAAGCAGTATGTAGATCTTTCTGAAAAGATTAAGACAGATATCGATATTGACCTTTTAAAGAGAACTCCTTCTTCTTACTTAGGTTCATGTCGTTATAAGCTTCCTGAAATCTCTGACGACAGAGAAACATATGAGAAGATTTTCGAGATTCTTAAGGAACTTAATATATCATACTTCTTCTATATTGGTGGTAACGATTCCATGGATACTATCAAGAAGCTTTCTGACTATGCACTTCTTATCGGAAGCGATATTAAGTTCATGGGTGTTCCTAAGACTATCGACAACGACCTTGCTGTTACTGATCATACTCCTGGTTTTGGTAGTGCTGCCAAGTTTATTGCAGCTACTATGAAGGAGATTATCCGTGACGGTCTTGTATATGATTACCCAACTGTTACAATAGTTGAGATTATGGGACGTAACGCCGGATGGCTTACAGCCGCTTCTGCTCTTGCAAGAGGCGAAGATTGTGAAGGTGTAGATCTTATCTATCTTCCTGAGAAGGTATTTGATATCGACCACTTCCTTGAAAGAGTTAAAGAGATAGCTTCTAAAGGTCGTTCTATGGTTATTGCTGTTTCAGAAGGTATCAAGGTTATGGACGGAAGATATGTATTCGAGCTTTCAGAGCATGTTGAGTTCGTGGATGCTTTCGGTCACAAGCAGTTAGCTGGTTCTGCCAAGTTCCTTGCCAACAAGGTAGGTTCTGAACTTGGTATCAAGACAAGAGCTATTGAGTTATCTACTCTTCAGCGTTGTGCAGCTCACATGACTTCACGTACTGATATCACTGAAGCCTTCAACGTTGGTGGTGCTGCTGTAAAGGCTGCATTTGAAGGTGAAACTGGTAAAGTTGTAGTACTTAAGAGAGTATCTGATGATCCATATATGTGCATCACTGAAACTCATGATGTTCATCAGATTGCTAACATCGAAAAGAAAGTTCCACTTGAGTGGATTACAGAAGATGATTTCGTTACAGAAGACCTTATTCATTACATAAGACCATTGATTCAGGCTGAACTTTCACCAATCATGGTTGATGGTCTTCCAAGACATCTCAATGTAAATATGGACTAGTGCCAGCATTAATAGATAATGCCAATATTTTATTTAAGATATGAGCAGCATTTATTAATCCCCCGTGTGGCAGCTATTCCGCACATCAAAGCTTACAGGCTTTATAGCCCCGGATACCTTTATCATAACGGGTATCCGGGGTACCTTTATTTTCATCTTTATTTTTAACTTTATTTTCATCTTTATTTTCATCTTTATTTTTAACTTTATTTTTAATCTTATTTTTTCCAAAATATTACAATTATGTGTTATGATGTGATTGATGCCTGCATGTTGTCATAACTGATATACATCATATAAAATACATGAATGGAGATTAATATTAAAATATGAATAAAGAATACCATGATAATGAAGCTTTGAAAGAAGCAAAAAAACGTACTAAAAAAAGGTCCTTATTAAGCCCTCATTTTCCAGGGTTAAAAACAATAATAAACATTATAATAATAGCCCTGCTTGTTATAGCTTTGATATACACTAAAAAGACTGCATCAACGAGTTACCAGACAGATGGCAAGGTCACTCAGATAGGCTTTGAAAATATCGGCGAGCTGGCTACACAGTCTGTAACAACAACGTCTGTGCGTGTTGAAACTAAGGACAGAAAGCTTTTTAATATATCTATACCTCTGACAGAATCAAAGTATATATACACATATAACACTAACATCAAGGCTGGAATCAACTTCAGTGATGTAACATGGAGTTTTGGGGATACAGAAGACACAAAGCATAACATATATGTAACTGTACCTGAGGTTAAAACTCTTTCTGCCGACCTTGACCTTGATTCCTTCAAGGTGCTCCACGAAAGTACAAGCATATTCACACCTATAACTCTTACCGAACATAACGACGCATTAAAGCAGCTAACAGATGAGGCATTAAATGATGCCATAGCAAATGGATTATACGACAAGGCTCTTGAAAATGCCAAAACACTGCTATCCTCTTTCATATATCAGGTATATCCATCTGATCAGTATGATATAATATTTTCTGAATCAGTAAAAAAATAGTAAAAACAATGTAGTAAAACTAATTTAATAAAGCTAATGTGATTTTTGATAATCATTACAAGCTTTATAAAACAGTAATCCCGGTTTAAAGTTCATATGTAACTTTAAACCGGGATTATGTTAGATTATGATTCCAATTATCTTCTTAATATTCTTTTTATATTCTTCTTTTTCTTATGCAGACATATCCAAGTGCTATAAGCGATGCAACACTTACTGTAAGTAATGCAGCATATATACCAGCATGTGATGTATCTGCTGTCTTAACATTCTCTGTAGAATCAGTCTGTGCTGTTTCATCTTCAGCAGTCTCTCCTGTTGAAGGTTCATCTGTCGATGGATTATCTGTCGTTTCTTCTACAGCAGGATTCTGGTTTGTATCACCAGCCCATTCTATGCTTAAGCTGTGAAGCATAGTTGTATTCTGCCATCCACCAGTTCCTGTTGTTCCTGTATGCTGTATAGCTGCTCCTCCATATGTGTTAGCCTCTATATCTGCATTTAAGTCAACCACATGAACATAGCCAGCTGCTGCCTGGTCTGCAAGCTGTGCTGTAGGTGTTTCTACATGTGCTGTAAGCTTGCTTCCCTCTGCCTTTAAGGTTATCTCGCATCCTGTAAGGAAGCATGTTGCTATAACTTCATCTGATATATATGTTGTATTGCCATTATCATACTTAACAAGTACAAATGTAACTGCATTAGAAGATGCCCTTGTTCTTATGATTCTTAATGCATAGCCTGTAAGTGTTTTAGTATCAAACTTAATGCATACATCCATATACTGTCCTGCACTACCAAAGCCCTGACCTGCCGTCTTTGCAGGATCAGCCACAACCTTGACAGTCATATCACCATATTTGCCTTCAACTGGTGTATACATAAGTCTTGCTCCCTGTGTTCCCTGATAGATTCCGGCACCAACTGAACCGTTACCAGTTTCACCATATACCCAAGGTGTTTCTGTATCTTCACCCTTCCAGCTTCCAAAGCTCTCTGTATCTGCTGGTCTGTACGAATCCACTGTCCAGAAGCCTTCCTTTATCTCTGGCTGTTTAACAGTAGGGAAGTCTGAAAAATCTGTTGTGTAATTCTTAGCTTTAATATCCTTTGCACTTACAGCCTCTGAATATACAACTTTTACCGCATCACCTAAGTCACTTCTTATATTCTTTGGAGCAACAGAAGCACAGATATAATATCCTATATCACCTGCTGTAAGTGTATATGTGTACTGAGGATTATTCATTGTAGACACTGCTGTTAACACAGGATTGCTTCCACTTGCATCACTGCATCTATACCAGTTAATAACTGACATATCTGCCCTGTCACCAAGATTCAGCTTATAATCTGCTTTAAGTGTGCCATCACCATTGTTAACCACCTCTGGAAGCTTTGTCCATGATGGAGCTGCAAGCTTGCCTGGTTTAACTGTTATGGCTATAGATGCTTTTAAGCCACTCTCCGTACTTGCCTCAATAACTACTTCCTTTGCTTCATCTTCGTTATTAGTACCATTAACTACGCATGTTCCGTCCTTATTATCAACTATTGATACATATGGCTTATATTCATCAGCCACACTGTAGGTAATCTTCTGATTCTTATCTGTATCACCATAGAAATACTTAACACCTGCCGTCAGCTTAGCTGTTTCAGTTCCTGACTCTATAGCTTCTACCTTACCTTCGCTTTCTATATTAAGCTGTGTAGCTATGCTGTCTGCACCATTCTTAACTGCTATATCCTTAACACCAAGTGGATCCCAGTTATCACTGCCCTTTAAAAGATTGTAAGTATTGTAATATACCTTTCCACCATCTTCTATTCTATATGCATTAAGAACCTGCTTCCCTGTCATATCAACCGTTTCAGCAGCATCCTTTCCTGCTATTATTATGCTTTCATTGTTATGTGTTATGTTATACTGATAGCACTTAAGTGACTTATCTGGGTACTTTGTCCATGCAATTCCAAAAGGAATACTGAAGTTGCTCTTATATGCACAATCCACTGCTGTTATTGTTCCGCCTTCCTTTGTGAAGTACTGCATTGGCTCAGCTTCAACATTTAAAACAACACTGTTAAAGATACAGCCTAAAAATGTTGAACCTGTGTTATATGATGAATATAATGGTCTGTTTCCGTAGAAATCAAAATCACAGCCAACAAACACTGCATTACCATTAATCGCATCGTCTGTACTCTCAAAATGGCAGTTGTTATAAAGGCTTCGTGCCGCACCGCCTATAGGATCAAGATTCAGACGGCTGATAAAGTTACAGTTATCTGCAAACATCTTATCTCCAGACATATCAGCAAGCTGTGCCTGTGTAATCGTTTTTGTTCTCTTATCTGTATCCAGTTTTGGAAGAAGAGGATATTTAAGATCAACGCTGCAATAGTTACCTATCGTTATGTTCTTTACTGTAAGTGCTCCCTTACAGTTGAATCTGAACATCGTGTAGTTACCATTACAAGCATGTGACTGGCCTCTGTTTCCAGCAAATACTACATTATACGGATCCTTTGTAAGTCCCTTTATAGTAAGATAATCACTGTTAATAATCATTCCATAAGGAACACCATATGTCTTATCCGGCTGCTTAGTATCAGTAGCTGCCGGATCATCTATCCAGTATACGAAAGGTGCCACATATACCGTCATAGGTGCTTCCTCGGTTCCATTCTTTAAACTGCTGTCACTAAGTGCCTTTGTAATATCGTTATATACATATGGATATTTATCAGCAACTTCATCTGATAATGAACCATCAAGATAAATCGCTGTTTCAGACAACTGTATAGTTTCAGAATCGTACTTAATATAAGTACCTCCAAACTCTATAGGGTCGCTTACATCAAGCGGCTTGTAGTTATTCTCATCATTGTTTATATCCTTCACTGCTGTATAAATGTTTTTTGTCTGCAAAGCGGTACCCTCCTGCGCCACGATTCTATCTGGAAATGCTCCTATATTTCCAACAACCAGCAGGCCCGACATAATACCTGCCATAATAGATGAAACTAATCTTTTCCTTCGTATCATATCTATTACCATACCTTTCTTTAAAATAATAAGATGATAAGTGTCAAAAATATTTTATTATCTACGTTGCAACTATGAATTGATTATAATATATATTGTACTTATATTAATACATAAAAACTGTAAGAAACTTGTAAAATCACTTAAAATATGTTAGCTTTTAAACAATAAAGTTTTACAATACTTATATAAGAAGGTGTAATTTTATGCATCATGAATATATACCGGCGAATTTTCTGCCAGACATAAAAACTGTTCCTACTTCATACAAAATGTCACATTTTCATACGCATAACAGATGGGAGCTTTTATATCTTATATCAGGAAACTGTACATTATATATCAAAGAAAATATGTATATGCTAAAAAAAGGTTCTCTTGCTCTCATTCCTTTTGGAGTAGAACACATGACTACTTATATGTCAGGTGAAGAAAATATAAGAAGCCTTCTTTACTTCGATGATGAAGAGCTTTTATGGTTTAGCGAACATGGAATAACAGATATATCTGACATTTTAGGAGGAAACTTTGTCGTTCAGATTCCCGCACGAAAACAGTCATACATTAAAGAGCAGCTGGATAAAATATCATATGAATTCCATGGTGTAGATAGCATTTCCCCTGCATATGCAACAGCTTATTTTCATGAACTTCTTTTATATGCCATGAGATGCCAGACTTATAAAGATAATGTAGTTTCCCGCATGGACTTATCTAATGAAACTATACAGCGCATAGTTGAATATATTCTTGCTAATTATAAAGACAATATCACTCTTTCAGACACCGCAGAAATGTTTAATATGAGTGAATCCAGTCTTTCCAAAAAATTCAAAGCATTTACAGGACACCGCTTCCGTGAGTATCTTGTTGATGTACGAACGCATGCCGCTGCAGAGCTTTTAAGGCAGTCCGAGCTTTCTATGACCGAAATAGCCTGTGAATGTGGTTTTTCTGACAGCAACACATTTGGAGATACCTTTAAACGCGTATTTAAACAGTCTCCAAGCAGTTATAGAAAAACTCTGTAGAAGACTTCTTATTTATTAAGAATAATAACAAGGAAAGCATCAAAATAATTTCAAATAGAAATTTCAAAATAATATAAAATAAATACAAAAAAGGAAATATAGATATGTTTAGATTATGGTGTAAATTATTTGACAGTTCAAACCACATGATTAAAGATATGGTCGCAGTTAATGACGACCCAAAGCTTAACAGGACTAAAAAAATATTTGATGGAATAAAAGAAGCCTGCTATGAATTCGACTTAAGTGAACCTATGTGGTTCGATTCGAATATAGCAGACTTCAAACGTCATTCCAAGGTACGCTTCACAAGCGATAACTTTATTGACGATATTGATTTTTCTTATATGGAAGTGCAAGTTATCGAAGAAGATTAATACTGCATTATTTATTAACCTATGGCACTATCCGTTTATATCAGGATTAACCCCTTTAAGCCCTATAAATGCTGTATCATCAAGTCCACCCTCTTCATGGCCAATAAGCCACTTGTTAGTAGCTGCAAGAAGTGCATCCTCACTGTCAGCAATATTATTGTGCACTCTTGCATGTTTTGATGTAAGTGGATAGTTAGTTCCCTTTGGAAGTACTACTGCTACCTGAAAGCCATTTCCATCCACACCACAAGGTGCATAGTGAAGTGTTGTTGCATACACTTCAACTGCTGTTCCTGCTGGTACTAAAAAAGCTTTAACTTTAGATGTGTCATATGTATGGTCTTTTTCCACATCTGTTAAAAGTCCAAGCATAAGTATCATATCTGTTGCTGCCACATTAATCTCTGAATCTCTGTGATACTCAAGAGCATTAAGTTTTGAGTTATGTCCGTTACAATAACCTATCTGCACAGGCATCTCACCATATGCAACCGCTGATATATCCAGCCTTACAGGAAGTGCTTCAAGCTCCTTTACTGCCGGCTCATATACAACCCCCGCTGGTATGGGTGTTCTTTTCAATTCCTCTACAAGTGCCGTAAAATCAATATTATCCACTATACGACCATATTTTCTGAATTCATTATCTGTTACTGATAATATCTGCATATATTTTATATCCTTTCCATCATTTTATTACAATATCATTTATTATGATACAACATTTCTCTTTTCACCTTTACTAAATGCGGCTATATTCTCATAAACCTCATCCATAAGCCTTGTTCTTGCTTCAACTGTTCCCCATGCAACATGTGGTGTTATAACAAGCTTTGTACTGTCCTTGATTTCCATCAGTGGATTATCTGCCCCTATAGGTTCCTTTCCAAGCACATCCAGTCCTGCCGCTGCTATCTTTCCATCAGCAAGCGCTTCTGCAAGGTCAGTGTCATTCACTATAGGACCTCTTCCTAGATTAAGGAGTATGGCACTTGTCTTCATCTTATCAAAAGCTGCTGCATCAAAAAGATTCTGTGTTTTTTCATTCAGTGGTGCATGAATTGATATAATGTCTGATTCTTTCAAAAATTCATCAAGTTCCTTTCTTTCATATGGAACATCCTGTGTCTTTCCACTCGCAGAATAATATATAACCTTACACCCAAAATCTGCAGCAATCTTTGCCACTCCTTTTCCTATAGTTCCAAGTCCAACTATTCCCCATGTCTTTCCTGTAAGTTCATGGAACACATTTGAAAAATGTGAAAAAATCGGACATTTTGCATACTCACCAGACTTTACATATCCATCATAGTAGCTCATCTTCTCTATAAGATATAATCCAAGTGCAAATGTATGCTGTACTACTGAATCTGTAGAATAACCGGCTACATTAGCCACTCTTATATTCTTTTCCTTTGCATACATAATATCAATATTGTTATATCCTGTAGCGGTCTCAGCTATCATCTTAAGAGCTGGAGCCGCATCTATAAATTCCTTATCTGCTGCTATCTTATTGATAATAACGACATCCGGATTATGTTCGGCAACCCTTTTAAGCGCCTCCTCCCTTGTACTTGTTGAATAACTTTTTACTTCACCTAATGCATAGAACTTGTCTATGTTAACATCCTCACCATATGTAGATGCATCCAACATAAGAATCTTCATAATAATCCTCCATTCTTGCGCTGCTTCTTTGCGCATCTCAAGTTTGTGCGAAGCACAAATCTTGCGTGTGAAAAATCTTATTTTTCACACTAATCTCCATACCATATATACGCCTGCATTTATATGATTCCTTTTCTATATCTGCAGGCAGTATCTTTTAGCAATATATATAACAAAAGTTTTCTAACGTCATTATAAGTCCTGAACACATATTTTTCAATGTATTTATTAGACTTAATTGTCAAAATATTAGCATAAAGTATTGTGAAATGTTGGATTTTTTATGGCAAAATATCGGATTTGTGCCTTGTTTTCGACATTTAATAATAGTATAATTCTTGTATAATTAGATGTCGGATTCAACGGGGATTTTGCCCATGACTGATGTACGATAAAAAAGGAGGAGATATTTTTTATGATTAATTGGAATAATCTTGATACACTTACGTCTTTTACACAACTAAAAAAGACTAAAGAGGTAAATCTTTCAGATGTCATGTCTGGTGAGGCTGGAGCTGAACGTGTGAAAAACTATAATGTTCCTATGGCATGTGGCCTGAACTACAATTACGCTGCTAAAAAAGTTGATTCAGAGGTGTTAAATGCACTTGTAAAGCTTGCTGATGAGGCTCAGCTTGCTGATAAGTTCAAGGCTCTTTACAATGGTGAAGTAATCAATACCGGCGAGAAAAGACTTGTACTTCATCACATGACTCGTGGTCAGCTTGGTGATGCTGTTAACGCCGATGGTGTTGATAAGAGAAGCTTCTATAAAACCCAGCAGGAACGTATCGCCGAATTCGCCAACAAAGTACACAACGGTGAAATAACTAACGCAGCTGGTGAAAAGTTCACTACAGTTGTACAGATAGGTATCGGCGGAAGTGACTTAGGTCCACGTGCGATGTACATAGCACTTGAAAACTGGGCTAAGAAGAATAATGCATTCAAAATGGAGGCTAAATTCATAAGCAACGTAGACCCTGATGATGCATCTGCCATACTTGCCTCTATCGATGTTGCCCATTCATTATTTATACTTGTATCTAAGTCAGGAACTACGCTTGAAACACTTACTAACGAATCTTTTGTTAAAGATGCACTTAAGAAAGCCGGACTTAATCCAGCCAGACATATGATTGCTGTAACAAGTGAAACCTCACCTCTTGCCAAGAGTTCTGATTATCTTGATGCTTTCTTTATGGATGACTACATTGGAGGTCGTTTTTCTTCTACTTCATCTGTAGGTGGTGCCGTATTATCACTCGCCTTTGGACCAGAAGTATTCGCTGCATTCCTTGATGGTGCCACAGCAGAGGACAAGCTTTCCATGAACAGCGATCCACTTAAGAATCCTGAAATGCTTGATGCTCTTATAGGTGTATATGAACGCAACGTACTTGGTTACGGATGTACTGCTGTTCTTCCTTACTCACAGGGTTTAAGCAGATTCCCTGCTCATTTACAGCAGCTTGATATGGAATCTAATGGTAAGTCTGTCAACAGATTCGGCGAACCTGTTGATTATCCAACTGGTCCTGTTATCTTTGGTGAACCAGGTACTAATGGCCAGCACTCATTCTACCAGCTTCTTCACCAGGGTACTGACATAGTTCCCCTTCAGTTTATCGGCTTTAGAAACAGCCAGCTTGCTAATGATGTTACTATCCAGGACAGCACAAGCCAGCAGAAGTTATGTGCTAACGTAGCTGCACAGATTGTAGCATTTGCCTGCGGTAAGTCAGATGAGAATCTTAACAAGAACTTCAAGGGTAACAGACCTTCAAGCATAATCACTGGTGATGTCCTGACACCTGCCACACTTGGTGCCTTACTTGCACACTTTGAAAACAAGATTATGTTCCAGGGCTTCTTATGGAATATAAACAGCTTTGACCAGGAAGGTGTACAGCTCGGAAAAGTTCTTGCAAAGCGCGTACTTGCCCACGACACTGATGGAGCACTTAAAGTATATAGTGAACTGCTTAATATATAATTGATATTCAGGCAGCTTATGACATATTAAAAGGACTTCAAACTAGTGAATGTTAAAATATTTTTATGATATCGACATTTGCACAGCACACCCAATCCCCATATATGTATTCTATATCGAAGTTGAATATCCAATTTATTTTGCTGAGAGATTGGGATGCCGGGAGATTGGAATGCTGGGAGATTTTGAATGTAATTATGACCCAATAGGCAGAAAATGAACTGCTTATATGGGTCATATTTTGTTGTTGAATAAAACCTAATCCGCAGAATCATGATAAATAATAAGTTACTTAAACAATATATCAGCTATACAACAACATTTCTACAGTTCCAAAACAAGTTCCTTTATCAGCTTAACTGAATTTTCTATAGCCTTTTTCTCAAACGTTGGATAATCCATAGTAGCACTATCATCAGCTTTATCAGATATGGCTCTTAATATTACAAATGGCACCTTATTAAGATATGCTGTCTGTGCTATAGCTGCACCTTCCATCTCTGTACAACAGCCATTAAAGTTAGAAGCAATTCTTTCTTTAACCGCTTTATCTGATATAAACTGGTCTCCACTTACAACTCTTCCTATATGTGTTCCTATCTCTGGCAGTACCTTCCTGCACGCTTTATCGGCAAGCTCGATAAGCTTCTTGTCTGCCTCAAACGATAATACATCCATTCTTGGTATCTGTCCCAGAGGATATCCAAAACCAGTTGCATCCATATCATGATGAAGAACATCACTTGATATAACTATATCTGCTATATCAATTTCCGCCTTAAGAGAACCTGCAATACCTGTATTTATAACATAATCTGCATTGAAATCATCTACTAATATCTGTGTACATATAGCCGCATTAACCTTACCAATGCCACTTCTTACAACTACAACATCCTTACCATTAAGTTTTCCTGCCATAAATGTCATACAAGCCTTGTTCTCTTTTCGTTCAACCTGCATAACTTCAACAATCTGAGCCACTTCTTCGTCCATTGCTCCTATAATACCTATCATTACTTATACCATCCTTCTTATCTGATTATGACAAAGTCTTTACACGTATATCAATAACTTAACGACTTATTTTCATCGTAAATATAGTACCATAGTAATTGGCTGCATTCAACATTATGATATGCTGCTTTCTATATCTATTTTTACATCTATTTTTATCTATCTTATATTTACTTTTATATCTTCTTTTTTTATTTTCTCTTTATACCCACTCTTTTTTCTTCTCTATTATATCTTTTCTTTATATATTTTTCAGAATTCATATCCCCGACATATTTTACAGGAATTTTATAGATGTCAATTCGCTAATTACTGTAATATGTGTTATACTTTATAAGCATTTATGATATGAATGATGCCAGGTGCTAAATTGCATTTGTGGCTGCATGTTAAAATGCATTTATAGCGTGTTAAAATGCATTTGTGACTGCGTGTTAAAATGCATGCACAGCTGCATGCCGAAATTTTCCCCCCTGACATATACAAAGCATAATAACAATAACAAAAAACATAAAACGGAGGAATGACTATGAAATATACAACAAAGGGCGTATGCTCACGTTCAATTGAATTCGATGTAGTAGATAATAAGGTTACAGGTGTTAGGTTTGAGGGCGGATGCTCTGGCAATACACAGGGTGTTGCAGCACTTGTTGAGGGCATGGATGTTAACGAGGCTATTAAGCGTATGAAAGGTATCAAATGTGGTTTTAAGCCAACATCATGTCCAGATCAGCTTGCTTCTGCACTCGAGCAGTACCTTGCCAAGGCTAATTAAACATTTTAGAAACGGAGAATAGAATGGGATCAGTAAGCAGGTTTAAAAGAATCTACATAGAGATCACAAGCACCTGTAATCTCAGATGTTCTTTCTGCCAGGAAACAAAACGTCCGCCACATTTCATGTCTATTGAAGAATTCGGACATATTCTTGACGAAATAAAACCATATACGAATTACATATATCTGCATGTAAAAGGTGAACCTATGCTGCATCCTGAACTTGATACTATTCTTTCCATGTGCCAGGATGCCGGCCTTACTGTCAACCTTACAACAAATGGCACACTGCTTTATAGGAAGCTTTTCACTCTTATAAAACATCCTGTACATCAGATAAATGTATCTATGCATAGCGCAGATGATAACGACTGCATAGATATGGATAACTATATAAATGAACTTTTCTACTCATGTGATGAAATATTGGAAAAAACAGATACTGAGATATCTCTTAGATTATGGAATACTAAAAATGAGCCAGCTCTTTTTGGAAAGAAAAACTGTACTATAAAAAAACATCTTTATGTCAATGTACAGAGTCCATTTGAATGGCCTGAGCTTGACAGCAGTTATTGCAATGAACGTGGTTTCTGTCAGGGACTTAGAACACATATAGCTATACTGAGTGATGGTACTGTAACACCATGCTGTCTTGATGGCAATGGTATTATGAAGCTTGGAAATATCTTTGATACACCACTTAAAAATATTCTGGAATGTGAGAGAAGTTCTGCATTTACAAAGGGGTTCCATAATAAATATGCTGTAGAACCACTATGTCAGCACTGCTCTTTCAAGGAAAGATTCGCACATAAGATGTAGACAAAATATATTTTGACAGAATTGGAGAATAGTGTGAAAAATAAGATTTTTCACACGCAAGATTTGTGCTTACGCACAAACTTGAGATGCGCTGAGAAGCAGCGCAAGAATGGAGAATATAATGAAAAAAATAGTACTTACCGGTGGTGGAACTGCTGGTCATGTAACACCCAATATAGCACTTCTTCCAAGCCTTAAAGAGGCTGGATATGAGGTATTCTATATCGGCTCGTACAACGGAATTGAAAAAACTCTTATAGAAGACCTTGATATTCCTTACTACGGAATATCTTCCGGAAAACTAAGAAGATATAGAAGCTTTAAGAATCTTACTGATCCATTCAGGGTTATCAAAGGTTATTTTCAGGCAGGAAAGCTTATGCGCCGCATTAAACCTGATATCGTGTTTTCAAAAGGTGGCTTTGTATCGGTACCAGTAGTACTTGCTGCTGGAAATAAGCATATTCCTGTTATCATCCATGAATCAGATATGACACCTGGTCTGGCTAACAGGATAGCTATGAAAAAAGCAACACGAATATGCTGTAATTTCCCCGAAACAGTTAAATATCTTCCAAAGGATAAGGCTGTGCTTACTGGTTCTCCTATAAGACAGGAGCTTCTTCTTGGTAATAAGCTTGCTGGTCTTGAACTGTGTGGATTTACAACTGATAAGCCTATAATAATGGTTGTCGGAGGCAGCACTGGTGCTGTACACGTTAATGAGGCAGTAAGAAAGATTCTTCCAGAGCTTCTAAAAAGCTTTCAGGTTGTCCATCTATGTGGAAAAGGAAAAATGGATACCTCCCTTAACAATCTAGGCGGATATATCCAGTTTGAATACATAAGTGAACAGATGCGGGACCTTTTCGCCATAAGTGATATTGTTATATCAAGAGCGGGTGCCAACTCAATATGTGAACTGCTAGCACTTAAGAAGCCTAACCTTTTGATACCTCTTTCTGCCAATGCAAGCCGTGGCGACCAGATACTTAATGCAAAGTCTTTTAAAGAGCATGGTTATTCGAGTGTTATATTTGAGGAAGACCTTACTCCTGAAGTTCTTTTAAATGCTGTAAATGAACTGTATGAAAACAGACATACTTATATAAACAATATGGCTAAAAGCAAAGAAAGCAATGCTATTCCTATCATTATGGAACTAATAGAAAACTCTTCTAAATAAATAATTAAAAAATATATATTAAGCGCCTGCTGTACCGTATATTGATAAAGTTGAAATTCATTTCAAAAAAGACATATCAGCTGATGTTTATTTCACTTCTGGTATAAACGCAATCTAGCAAGCAGGCGCTGATTTTCTACTCAACAAAATATGCATCTGGATTAACTGGTTCTCCGTACTGTGTAAGTTTAAAATATACCCCAGGACCTTCTTCAATATAGTATGCACTTGGGCTTGCCACTGTACCTATAAGCTGTCCTGTTGTAACCTTATCCCCTTTTTTCAGATTAACATTTTCTATCATTCCTGTAGTTGTCTCATATCCATTTCCGATAGATACCGTTACTGTTGTACCTGTTTCAGAAAGCTCTGCAACGTCTGTGACTACGCCTGAAGCTGCTGCTGCAACATTAGTTCCTACTTCTGAGTTTATGATAATCCCTGGACTGCATTTATATACTCCAAGACTTTTAAAAAGCACTGTTTCATCCATACTATAATCCAGTGTAATATGTCCTAATACCGGCCATGCCATTTTATTACTTTCATCAAATGTAAAACTTCTCATAGCTTCTGCCATAACCTCTTCAGATGATAATGTTGGTGGAACTGTAGCTTCTTCCTGCATTGTTGTATCTTCTTTATCAGATATCATCAGCTCATCATTATTCTTTTCCACAGACTCGTTTTTTTCAGCCATTCTTCCCCTTGCGTTTGCTTCTAACAGCTCATCCTGTGCATCTGACTCATCTATATTTTCTTCTGCATCCTCTGTCTTCATTGCAACATTTTCCTCTGTTTCGTTCAAATTAACAATATTGCCGCTTTCATTTCTGTTAGCATTTACATTTTTTATAACCGAAACAACACCAATAATAAGAGCTGCAATTATACCAAGTGAAATAATTGTAGATACTATCTTTACTGTATTCCTTCTATCTTTATCCATATTAACCTCCATTCCATGCATAATATGCATATTTTAATAAACAAGCCGTTCACCAGATGCATTTATAGTTTTATGCACTTATTGCTTGCGATGTTAATATGTTTTCCACTTATTCAGCTACTTATTCACTTATTTTAAATATGTTTTTATTTTTGTTAATTTTAAATATTTAGGTTTATTTTATTTGTTGTAAATATATTTAAACTCGTTACACTTTTAAATTTTTATATATTTATATAGTTCTCTGACTTAAAAAAAGGATGTAAACACATCTCAGTGTCAACACCCTTACTTCGTTATGAATTCTACTTATTATCTTTATCGAGGAATCTCATTTTAGCTTCCGCTGATGCACGCTTTTCCATGCTTTCAACAGCCGCATTGGATTCTCCATACATAGAACCAAGATTGTTAGCAATCTTATTCTTACATCTTTCACAGAACCTGCCAGATCTTATTGTTGCTCCACATCTTTCACATCTGATACCTATAGGTGAATCCTCAGCTATCATAAGACGCTCTTCTCTTATCCACTGTTCTATCTGTCTTGAGCTTACATCACATTCTTCTGACACTTCATTGATAGTTGCAGCTTTATGTTCCTCTATATATTCTTTGACTTCGTCAAACTTTTCTTCCATCTTCTCTATACAGTTAGGACACAGATTGCGGTAAGGACCACCTATAAAATTATATAACTTACCACACATTCTGCAATTTCTTACATCCATAATTTTCCTCCATTCTTGTGTCTAAAATCCTTTTCCTATACACAACGTGACCACATATACTTTATCTGTCCCAGATTCTTTAAAACATCTTGCACACGCGTCTACCGTTGCACCCGTTGTATATATATCATCCACAATTAATACTTTATTATATCTTATACTATTATTGCAGATTTGAAAAGCGTTTTGAAGATTTTTAACTCTTTCTTCATTACTCAGTTCCTTCATTGGCGTTGTCTTCCTGATACGCATAATATATTTATTATTGATGGGAATTCCCATACTGCCTGAAAGTTCATCTGCAATAAGCTCCGCCTGGTTATAACCTCTCTGTTTAAGCTTTGATTCATGTATTGGTACAGGTATAATCACATCAGGTCTCCATGCTCTTATAACCATACCACACATTCTTTCAATTTCTCTTGCATATATAGCCGCATATTCTCTCTTATTATGATACTTAAATCTATATATCGACTGCTTTATTCCATCTGAATACTCATATAAGCTTACTGCCTGGTCATAAATATGTTCTGTTTTCATGCAATCCTGGCAGTATTCCCTGTCATCATCAAGAGCTTTGCCACATTTTATGCATGTCGGCTCATCAACATATGTTATTTTGTCAAGACACCACGGACATATATCCAGTCTTTCTTTGTTCTTTACTACACGCGGTTTTCCACATATGGGACATGCCGGAGGATACAAAACATCTTCTGTATTTTTTATTATATCCTGGATGATTTTTTTTATTTTTTCTTTTGAATATCTTTTTTCTTTTGAATACATTTTCCCCTTAAATATAGTTTTCTTTCAAATATCTTTTTTCTTTATTTTTAATTTCGCATTTTATCATATGTAATCTACTTAATTTCTGATATTTCCTTTATTCTTTCGTCCAATGAAGTGTATCTTTTAGCTTCAGATTCATTTTTTGCCATCTGCATAAACACCTGCTCTTCTCCTATTATACACACACATTTTCTTGCTCTTGTGATAGCTGTATATAGAATATTCCGGTTCATAAGCATTCTTGGACCAGCATACATCGGTATAATAACAGCAGGATATTCACTTCCCTGTGCCTTATGCACTGTTATTGAATATGCAAGCTCCAGCTCATCAAGATCATCAAAGCTGTATTCGACATATCTTCCATCTTCAAATCTTACTGTCATGCTTTTATTAAATGGTACTATCTCCATAACTATCCCTGTGTCTCCGTTAAACACTCCGCTTCCCTGTTCTATAGCCATTCCACGATCATTTTTTTTCGTCCAGTCAAGCTGATAGTCATTTTTTATCTGCATAACCTTATCGCCTTCCCTGAAAACATTATCCCCGTGCTTTTTTTCCATCTTGGAGGCACTGGAAGGATTGAGGAAATCCTGAAGAATATTGTTAAGTCTTTCAACACCTACTGCTGATTTTCTTGAAGGTGTAAGCACTTGTATTTCGTTTATATCTGCACCGACATAACCTGGCAGCTTATCCTTAATAACTGTTTTCAATGCAGCTATTATGGCCTCAGAACCCTGTCTGTGTATAAAAAGAAAATCCTTGCTATACTTGTTTAACGTAACCTGTTCGCCTTTATTAATCTTGTGGGCATTGGTTATTATCTCACTTTCTGCTGCCTGTCTGAATATCTTTTCAAGCTTTACAACATTAAAACATCCTGATGATATAATATCCTTTAACACATTTCCTGGTCCCACACTAGGAAGCTGGTCAACATCTCCTACAAGTATAAGCCTTGTACCTACAGGAACTGCCTTAAGCAATGCATTCATAATGTTAATGTCAACCATGGACATCTCATCCACTATTATTACGTCTGCTTCGAGAGGATTATCCTGATCTCTGTTAAAATGCATGCCAAGACTTGAAGAAGCATTACGCTTTTCGTTATCAAGCTCAGAAAGCCCACCTCCTGCTATCTCTAACAATCTGTGGATTGTCTGTGCTTCAACACCGCACGTTTCTGTCATACGCTTCGCAGCCCTTCCTGTTGGTGCAGCAAGCCGTATATCCAGTCTTTCCATTTCAAAATATTTTATTATGGCGTTAATCGTTGTTGTTTTTCCTGTACCAGGACCACCTGTTATTACAATAAGTCCATTGAGTGCCGCTAATGCAACCGCACGTTTTTGTATATCATCTAGTATTATGTTTTCTGATTTTTCGATATCTGCTATGCGTTCATATACATTTCCTGTATCTTCATCACATTGTATATTAAGCTCAAGAAGATTCTTTGCAACATTCTGTTCCATGCGATAATACATGGCTGAATATACATTCCATGATGTATGTCCATCACTTTCCTGTTCCTTTATGCTGTATGACATATCCTTTTCATCATCTGGCACGTCATCCGCATTTTTCTTAATATATATCTTTTTATCAATAGCAAGATCACTTATATAATGTTCATAATCCGTTATCTTGACGTCAAGCAGCATCTCAGCCTGATATTTAAGCTTATCATATGGAAGATATGTATGCCCCTGCAGTGTCGCCTGATTAAGACAGTATAAAAGTCCGCTTTTTATTCTGAAATCAGAATCGCCCTTTATTCCTACCTTTGTCGCTATTGCATCAGCCTTTTTAAAGCCTATGCCTTCGATATCATCTGCCAGCTTATAAGGGTTATCAGTGATTATCGTGTATATGCTGTTACCGTATTTTTTAAATATTTTATTGGCAAGATTCATCTGGATACCATAATCTGAAAGATACATAACAGCTTTTCTGGTATCTCTTTTACCGGCATATTGCTGTGCTATATCCATTGCTTTGTTGTAGCTTATTCCTTTAATATCTGCCAGACGCTCCGGCTCTTTGTCGAGTATTTCAAAGGTCTGCTCGCCGAACTCCTTAACTATTCGTTCTGCCATTTTAGCGCCTATACCCTTTATAGCCCCGGAACTTAGATAACGCTTTACAGATTCTGCATCTGTAGGCGTCTTGAATTCATAAGAACTTATCTTAAACTGCATTGTATAATATGATGGATGCTTAACAAAAACACCATCTGCAGCTATAAATTCACCTGTGTCAACACTGCTTAGTGTGCCAACACAGGTAATATCGTCACCTTTGTATTCTATTTCGAAAACTGTATAACCATTATCCTCATTACGAAAGATAATGTTTTCTACAAATCCTTCTACATACTTAACAGACTCGTAATCCAATCTGCTTTTCCCTCTCTTTATAACTTTTTACCAAACTATAATTATAGCTACGCTTCATCTACTGTGTAGTTACGCTTCATCTGCTGGTAAAGTGTCTGTGCAATACCAAGTCCCTTACCATTATCAGATTCTGTAAACAACTCAGCATAGTTTTTAATCATCTCATCACCGAAGTAACTTCCAAGTGTACTCATGGCAGAGTCTGACTCTCCACCTATAGATGCCATACTGTTAAACAACGAAGTACTGCTATCATCATCTGAATCTATCTTAGCCATCTTTTCCATAGATTTAAGCATCTGTTCTACAAAGTAACTTTCAAAATCCTTGCATACACTCATAAGCTCATCATCAGATGCCTTGGAAAAATCTGTACCATTTATCTTATCTGTAAGATCTGATGATGTTTTATCATATGTATCTGCATAACTTGTATTAATACCTGTCATATAATCCATACATATCTCCTATTATATCTTAAGTTTATCTCTTAAGTGCATTAGCCTGTTCCATCATAGTATCAGATGTTGTTATTGCCTTTGAACATAACTCATATGCTCTCTGTGCTGTAATAAGATTAACCATCTCTGTTGCCACTTCAACGTTAGAAGCCTCAAGATATTTCTGCTTTAACTGGCTCTTTTTGCCAACGGCATCTGCATCTTCATTTAAAGCGATACCTGATGCATCTGTCTCAGCAAGATAATTACCACCAAGCTTTTCAAGTCCTGATGGATTCGTAAACTGAAAAAGTCCTATCTTTACACCTATAGGTGTAACATTACCATCATCTTCTTTATATGTTACATTGCCATCGGAATCCATGCTGATTCTTGTTAAATCATATTCATCTGATGATACAACTATAGGCTGTCCATCTGAGCTTAATACTGGATATCCGTCTGCTGTACACAGCATCATACCCTCTGTTGATGTTGAAAAATAGAAATTTCCATTACGTGTATATAATGTATCTCCATCTTCATTCTGTATAGCAAAGAAACCATCTCCACTAATAGCAAAATCTGTTGCACTGTCACTCGCATTCATGGCACCCTGTGTATAGTGTGATGTTATTGATGATACTCTTGCACCAAGACCAACCTGCGCAGAAACTGGCTTAAACTCACCATTGGCTGATGTTGTTCTTGCCTGAAGATTCTGATACAACAAAGACTTAAACTCAGTTGACTCTGATTTATAACCTACTGTGTTAACATTTGCAAGGTTATTCGATATTGTATCTACACTTGTCTGCTGTGCCATCATACCTGATGCTGCAGTCCACAATGACCTCATCATAATGCTTGTCCTCCTGATTACTCTAATAAATACTTTATAACTCTGATATGCTTACCATCTTGCCTAGCATATCATCAACTGCATTAACTATCTTCTGATTACTCTCATATTCTCTGGCTATGTTAATCATGTCTACCATCTCTGTAACTACGTTAATATTAGATGCTTCAATATATCCCTGATTAACCACGGCATCAGAATCCTTTGTAACAGCTCCATCAACCGCTCTGTAAAGATTCTCACCGTACGCCTCTATATAATCATAGTCTTCAAAATCAACTATTCCAAATGTATCTACATACTGTCCATCTGCGTATATAGCACCTGTTGAATCAACAGATAACTGCGATGCATCTGTAGGAAGTAGTATTGGGTCTCCACTTTCACCTAATACATAATCACCATCCTTGGTAACCAGATAACCTTCCTGATTCATCTGGAACGATCCATCCCTGGTATAAAGTGTTGATGTTTCACCTGCTTTGTTAGTAAATGATATTGAGAAGAATCCCTTACCAGAAAGTGCAAAATCATAATTACTGTCAGTGTTTCTAAGTGAGCCCTGATCCCAGCTTCTATATGTTTCACCTATCTTTGCTCCAAGACTCATACTACCTATATTCTGGTTCATATATCCAACTGTAGCATCTTTTATCTTTATTCCATATACTGAATCAAAGCTTTGTGTTGTTACACCTTCTTTTTTAAAACCTGTTGTTGTAGCATTTGCAAGATTGTTTGATACTACATCAAGTCTCTTCTGCTGATTCACTAATCCTGTATAAGCAGTGTATAAACCTCTTACCATACCTGACCTCTTTTCCTGCGAATTTATGTTAACAGCTATTTTATATGTTATAACAGATATCATAACATATATACTGTTAACATAAGCTTCTAATCTTCTCTGTAACCTGAAAGGAATTCTATAAACTTACCTGTTCCTATAGCAACTGCTGTCATAGGATCCTCTGCTGTCATAGTATTAATTCCTGTTTTTGACTCTATAAGATCCTCTAATCCTGAAAGCAGACTTCCTCCACCTGTAAGGACGATTCCTCTGTCTGCAATATCAGATGCAAGTTCTGGTGGTGTCTTTTCTAACACACTGTGAACTGCTTCTACTATCTGTGAAGTAGCTTCCTTTAAAGCTTCCTCTGTCTCTTCAGAAGTCACCTCTACTGTCTTAGGAAGACCTGTAACAAGGTTACGTCCTCTTACATTCATTTTGGCAACTTCTGGTCTTGGATAAGCTGATCCAATCTTTATCTTAATATCTTCTGCTGTTCTTTCACCGATAAGAAGATTGTGCTTCTTTCTCATGTATCTTACAAGTGCTTCATCAAAATCATCACCTGCAATCTTGATAGATGTACTTACAACTGTACCGCCAAGTGATATAACTGCAATATCTGTAGTGCCACCACCGATATCAACTATCATGTTTCCACAAGGTCTTGAAATATCTATACCAGCTCCAATAGCTGCTGCTATAGGCTCTTCAATAATAGCAACCTCTCTTGCACCTGCCTGAAGAGTTGCATCCTCAACTGCCTTCTTCTCTACTTCTGTAACACCAGAAGGTACACATACGCTTATTCTAGGCTTCTTAAGCATTCTTCTGCCGATAGCCTTCTGGATAAAGTACTTAAGCATCTTTTCTGTAACTGTATAATCTGAAATAACACCCTGACGAAGTGGTCTTACCGCTACAATGTTTCCTGGTGTTCTACCAAGCATCAGACGTGCTTCCTCGCCAATAGCCTTAATCTTGTTAGTATCTCTGTCAAATGCGACAACTGAAGGCTCCTTTAAAACTACGCCTTTTCCCTTTATATATACAAGAATACTTGCAGTACCAAGATCGATTCCAATATCAGTTGATAACATTCTGTTTTCCTCCTAAAATCCAACTCATTAATCCTACTCATTAATCCAGCTCATTAATCTAACCTGTTAATTTAACTCGTTAATCAAGTTTATTAACCTGACTCGTTAATCAAATTCGTTAATCTGAATTGTTAATCTGAATTGTTAATCAAGTTCGTTAATCAGCTTATTGTTTGTTATCATTAATTATGTCCAATCTGCATATTTTACATAAACAATACATCTTATAAACATATACAAACATTTTTACTTTATTAATATATTAGCAATAAAAAATACATTTCATAGCTAATCAACATTATATACATAAACAGGGAATTTTAAAAGTACTTAATGAGAAAAAATATGATTTTTTTATAAATATAGTTGTTTAATTGAATATTAGTTGGTGACGAACGGACGACAAATATAAGCTACAGGCAGTCCTGCACACTATGTTCAATGCCAGAAGCTT